>Ga0073932_1001505_pt1 | contig 42995 bp, 39 predicted proteins | sample DewCreD2012metaG_FD_76967 | JGI IMG/M metagenome (GOLD analysis project Ga0073932, IMG submission 76967) | Hot spring sediment bacterial and archeal communities from British Columbia, Canada, to study Microbial Dark Matter (Phase II) - Dewar... ...
CGTTCACAGCGTCAACACCTCCAACCGCAAGCTCCAGGAGGCGAACCAGACGCTCGAGCAGAAGGTCCGCGAACGCACCGCGGAACTGCGCTGCTCCGAGATGAAGTATCGCACGATCTTCGAAAACACGGGCGCGGCGACGATCATCGTCGAGGAGGATCATCGCATCTCGCTTGCCAACTCGCGCTTCCTCGCCATGTCGGGCTGCCGGCCGCGCGAAATCCTGGAGCGGAAAACCTGGCTCGATTTCATCGACGAGGCCAGCCGCCGCCGGATCGAGGAATCCGGCCTGGAGGGCAAGGCGACGCCGGATGAGCTCTTCGGCCGGCAGTTCGGCTGTCAGTTCCTGGGCCGGGACCGCAGCGCGCGCGACGTGCTCGTGACACTCGCCCCGATCCCCGAAAGCCGCGCCAGCGTCGCCACCTTCGCCGACGTGACCGAGCTCAAGGAGGCCGAGCGCCGCATCCGGTTCCATGCGTTCCACGACAGCCTGACCCGCCTGCCGAACCGCGCCCTCTTCCTCGAGCATCTCGCGATGGCGATCAAGCGCGCCAAGCGCAAGCCCGGCTGCCGTTTCGCCGTGCTCTACCTCGACATCGACCGCTTCAAGCTGATCAACGACAGCCTGGGTCACAGCGCGGGCGACGAGCTCCTCGTCGCCTTCGCCGAACGGATCCGCGGCGGCCTGCGGGAAACCGACGTGCTGGCCCGCCTGGGCGGCGACGAGTTCGTGGTGCTGCTCGACGACCTCGACCGGCCCGAGGTCGCCGTGGAGATCGCCGAACGGCTGCAGGCGCTCCTGCGCGAGCCCTTCCCGCTTCGCGGCCGCGAGGTCTTCGCCCCGGCGAGCTTCGGCATGCTCCTGGATACGGCCTCCTACGACCAGCCCGACGCCGTCATCCGCGACGCCGACGCCGCCATGTACCACGCCAAGGAACGGGGCCGCGGCCGCATCCAGCTCTTCGACCGCAGCATCCACGAGAAGGCGCGCCGCCAGCTCCAGCAGGAGACCGACCTGCGCAAGGCGATCGACCGCAGCCAGTTCTGCTACCACTACCAGCCGATCGTCCGCCTGCAGACGGGGGCCATCGGCGGCTTCGAGGCGCTCGTGCGCTGGTCCCACCCGGAGCGGGGGCTCATCCCCCCCGGACAGTTCATCGCCGTGGCCGAGGAGACCGGCCTGATCCTCCCGCTCACGAAGCAGATCGTGGAGGAGGCCTGCCGCGACGCCTGCGCGTGGCGCAGCCTGCTGGAGGCCGGGGGGCTCAGCGTGAGCGTCAACATCTCGAGCCGCCACTTCCTGCAGCCCGGCCTGCTCGACGAGCTCGAGGAGACGCTCGCCGCCACGGGGCTTCCCGCACGGCTGTTGCGCCTGGAGATCACCGAGTCGGCCCTCATGGAGGACTCCGAGGAGGCCGTGCGCCTCGCCCAGCGCCTGCGGGATCACGGCATCCGGCTGGCGATCGACGATTTCGGGACCGGCTATTCGTCGCTCAGCTACCTGCAGCGCCTGCCGCTCGACATCCTCAAGATCGACCGGAGCTTCATTGCGCGCATCCATCTCGAGCCGGCCGACAACCGCAACATCGTGGAGGCGATCGTCTCGCTCGCCCACAAGCTCAACCTCACGGTGGTCGCCGAGGGGATCGAGACCCCCGAGCAGCACCGCATCCTGCGCGAAATCGGCTGCGACTTCGGCCAGGGCTACTACTACTCCCCGCCGGTCCCGGCCCGGGAGGCCCTCACGCTCCTGCGCGAGGGGGGCTTCCCCGAGGAGCCCCGCCTCCGGTCGCTCCTCCCCGCCGCGGCCGGGGCCGCCGCCTGACCCGCGGCGCCGACCGCCCGTTTGCCGCCCCGGGCCGCCCCGTGCTATGGCATTCCCGCCATGGACCCGGGAGGCTGGGACACCGAAAGGCTCGCCGGCCAGCGGTTGATCGTCGGCTTCGAGGGCCTGCTCTTCGACGACGCCCTGGCGGGCCTGCTCGCACGCTGCAAGCCCGCGGGGGTCATCCTGTTTCGCCGCAACGTTTCCTCCCCGGAGCAGCTCCGCGCGCTCACCGCCGCCCTGCAGGGCTTCGCCGTCTCGATCGGCCTCCCCCCGCTGATCGTCGCCGTCGATCAGGAGGGCGGGCGGGTCGCCCGCCTCGGCCCGCCGTTCACCCAGTTCCCGAAGACCCCGCCGGTCGCCACCCTCGCGGAAGCCGAACGCTTCGCCGCGATCACCGCCGCCGAGCTCGCCGCGGCGGGCATCAACACCAACCTCGCGCCGGTGCTCGACATCGCCCCCCCCGGCTTCGGCAGCGTGATGGAGGGGCGCGCCCTGGGAGGCGACCCGCAGACGGTGACCCGGCTGGGGATCGCCATCGTTTCCGGGCTCCAGTCGCGGGGCATCCTCAGCGTGGCAAAGCACTTCCCCGGGTTGGGCCGCACCCGCCTCGACTCCCACGAGGACCTGCCCGTTCTGGATGAGGACCCCGCCGCGCTCGAGGCCTTCGATCTCCTCCCCTTCCGCGCGGCCGTGTCCGCCGGGGTCGACGGCATCCTGCTCGCCCACCTCCTCTGCCCCCGGCTCGACCCGGAGCGGCCGGCGAGCCTCTCCCGCGCCGCGGCGGTCGACCTGTTGCGGGGCCGCCTGGGCTACGCGGGGCTTTCCCTCACCGATGACCTGAACATGGGGGCCGTCGCCAAGACCCTCCCCTTCGAAGAGGCGGTGCGCAGCGCCTTCCGCGCCGGGGTCGATCTGCTCCTCGTCTGCCGCGACCCCGAGCGCGCCGCCCGCGCGCATGACGTGCTCGTCGAGGAGCTGCAGACGGCCGGGGCCGCGGCACGGAGGGAGGCCCTGCGCTCCCTGGCGCGCATCCTTCAGGCCAAACGTCGTTTTGCTTGAGGATTCAGCCCCTGCGGCGAGTTCGGGGCGTTTGGGGCCGGGGGAAACCGGGCGGGGGAGCTTTTTTCCCGCCGCCGATCAGCCGTTGCGGGTGAAGACGTCGGCCTCCGGTCCGCAGAACCGGCCCGCCCGGGCAAGATGCAGGCCGGCCGCCGCGACCATCGCCGCGTTGTCCCCGCACCAGCGCGGGGGCGGCAGGAAGGCTTCGAGCCCGCGGGCCTCGGCCTCGGCCGCGAGCCGCTGCCGGAGTCGGCCGTTCGCCGCCACCCCGCCCACCACCGCCACCCGCGGGCAGTGCTTCGCCTCGGCCGCACGGAGCAGCTTTTCCACGAGCACCTCGACCACGGCCTCCTGGAACGAAGCCGCGAGGTCCGCCACGGCCTCTTCCGCCGCGGGGAGCTCCCGGGCGATCCGCCGGACGACCGCGGTCTTGATGCCGCTGAAGCTGAAATCGAAACCGGCCCCTTCCAGGGCGGGCCGCGGAAAGGGGTGGCGGCGGGGGTCGCCGTTGCGGGCGAGCCGTTCGATCACCGGCCCGCCGGGGTAGCCGAGGCCGAGCATCTTCGCCACCTTGTCGAAGGCTTCGCCGGCGGCGTCGTCCCGGGTCTGGCCGAGCAGATCCATGCCGTACGGCGAGGTGACGAGGTAGAGCGCCGTGTGGCCGCCGGAGGCGAGCAGCGCGACGAAGGGGTAGGCGGGCGGCGGGCCCTCCAGGAAGAGGGCGTGCACGTGGGCCTCGAGGTGATTCACGCCGATGAGCGGCAGGCCGCGCGCGAGGGCGAAGCCCTTGGCGAAGGAGAAGCCGACGAGGAGGGAGCCCACGAGACCCGGGCCGCGGGTGGCCGCGACCGCCGCGACCTCCTCGAGACGTAGGCCGGCCCTCTCCAGGGCCTCGTGCACGACGAAGGAGACGGCCTCGATGTGCCGCCGCGAGGCGAGTTCGGGGACGACCCCGCCGTAGGCGCGGTGGGTTTCGACCTGCGAGGCGACGACGGAGGAGAGGACCCGGGGCCCCTCGCCGACGACGGCCGCCGCCGTGTCATCGCAGGAGGATTCGATGCCGAGGACGAACATGGCCGCGGCCGGCCCTCAGCCCCAGAGCAGACGCGCGGCGCCCTCGCGGCGCTCGACGATTTCGCCGATCGTCCAGGCCTTCTCGTTCATCGCGCGCAGGCGGTCGATCGTCTCCGCCTCCGCCTCCGGCGGGACCACGGCCACGAGGCCGATCCCGTTGTTGAAGGTCCTGAGCATCTCGAGCTCGGGCACCTGGCCCGCCTCCTGCAGAAAGGAAAAGACCGGCGGGATAGGCCAGCTGCCCTTGCGGATCAGAACGCCGAAAGCCTGGGGCACGATGCGCACGACGTTGTCCACGAGGCCGCCGCCGGTGATGTGGGCGAGGCCGTGCAGGGGCAGATCCTTCTGCAACGCGGAGACGATGTCGACGTAGATCCGCGTGGGCCGCAGCAGCTCCTCGCCGAGCGGGGACTGCAGCTCCGGGATGTAGGCGTCGGGGGAGAGTTTCAAGCGCTCGAAGCAGATCTTGCGCACCAGCGAGTAGCCGTTGCTGTGCAGCCCGCTTGAGGCGATCCCGATCAAGCGGTGGCCGGCGCGGATGGCGGTCCCGTCGATGATCTCGCTGTTGTCGACGATCCCCACGACGAACCCCGCGAGATCGTACTCGCCGGGGGCGTACATCCCCGGCATCTCCGCCGTCTCCCCGCCGATCAGGGCGCAACGCGCCTGCCGGCAGCCCTCGGCGATGCCGCGGATCACGGCCTCGATGCGTGCCGGGTCGATCCGTCCCGTGGCGAGGTAGTCGAGCAGGAACAGGGGCTTCGCCCCTTGAACGAGAATGTCGTTCACGCACATGGCGACGAGATCGATGCCGATCGTGTCGTGCCGGTCCAGGAGGAAAGCGATCTTGAGCTTGGTGCCGACCCCGTCGGTCGAGCTCACGAGCACGGGGTGTTTCATGCGCGAGACCAGGTGCTCGATCGAGAAGAGGCCGGCGAAGCCGCCGATGTCGCTCATCACCCCCGGCCGCCGGGTCTGCTGGATGATCCGGGCGATGGAGGAAACCAGGGCGTTCGCCTTCTCGATGTCGACCCCCGCCTCGGCGTACGTCAGCGGTTTGTCCATGCGTTCTCCTTGTCGTCCCGAAAACTCTTGAAAATTACCGGACCGCGGCATAAAAGTCAAAATTTATCTGCCTCAGCAGAGGCCCCGGGAGCCCACAGCATGCGCAACCGCTTCGCGAGACTCGACCGGCTGCCGCCCTACGTGTTCGCCACCGTCAACCAGATCAAGATGGAGGCGCGCCGGGCCGGAAAGGACATCGTCGATCTCGGCATGGGGAACCCCGATCTGCCCACCCCGCCGCACATCGTGAACAAGCTGGTCGAAGCCGCGCGCAAGCCCCAGAACCACCGTTATTCCGCCTCCATGGGGATCACCAAGCTGCGCCATGCGATCTCGGCCTGGTACAAGCGCCGCTTCGACGTGGACATCGACCCCGAAACCGAGGCCATCGTCACGATCGGGGTGAAGGAGGGGCTCTCCCACCTCGTGCTCGTCGCCGTGGGGCCGGGGGACGTCGTCTTCACCCCCAACCCGACCTACCCCATCCACCCCTATTCCGCCATCATCGCCGGGGGCGAGGTGCGCGGGATCCCTCTGGGGCCGGGGGAGGACTTTTTCGCAAACCTCCTCCAGGCCACCAAGCAAACCTGGCCGCGGCCGAAGCTGCTCATCCTCAGCTACCCGCACAACCCCACCACCGAGGTCGTCACGCTCGACTTTTTCGAGAAGGTGGTCGCCTTCGCGCGCGATCACGGCATCCTCGTGATCCACGATTTCGCCTACGCGGACCTCGTTTTCGACGGCTACACGGCGCCCAGCTTTCTGCAGGCGCGGGGGGCGAAGGAGGTGGGGGTCGAGTTTTTCTCGCTCTCCAAGAGCTACAGCATGGCCGGCTGGCGCCTGGGCTTCTGCTGCGGCAACCCCGAAACCGTGGCCGCCCTGAAGCGCATCAAGAGCTACCTCGACTACGGGGTGTTCCAGCCGATCCAGATCGCGGCGATCATCGCCCTGAACGGCCCGGAGGACTGCGTGCAGGAGATCCGCGAGACCTACCGCGAGCGCCGCGACGCCCTGATCCGGGGCCTCAACCGCGCGGGCTGGAAGATCCCCAAGCCGCGCGGCACGATGTTCGTCTGGGGCCGCATCCCGGAGAAGTACCGGGCCATGGGCTCGGTGGAATTTTCGAAGTTTCTGATCCGCGAGGCCGGGGTGGCCGTCTCGCCGGGCCTGGGCTTCGGGGAATACGGCGATGAGTTCGTGCGCTTTGCGCTGATCGAAAACCCCATGCGCATCAACCAGGCGGTCCGCGGCATCCGGCGGATCCTTTAAGACAAGGAACCGCGGGCGGCGAAAGAACGCGCCTTTCGCCGCCGGGCGGCCGCCCAAGGAAAAACGAGAGGGAGCATGCGTCGCATCCAGGTCGGTCTTCTCGGCTGCGGCACCGTGGGTACCGGTGTCGCGAAACTCCTGCTCGAGCGCCCTGAGGTGATCTCGGCACGGCTGGGGGCCGAGCTCGTCCTGCGGCGGGTCGCCGACATCGACACCGCGCGCGACCGCGGTCTGCGCTTCCCCGAGGGGGTTTTGGTCGCCGAGGCCCGCCAGGTCCTCGACGACCCGGAAATCGCAATCGTGGTCGAGATGATCGGGGGGACCGGGATCGCCCGGGAGTTCATCCTCGAGGCGATCGCGCGCGGCAAGCACGTCGTCACGGCAAACAAAGCGCTCATCGCGTCGTGCGGCAACGAGCTCTTCGAGGCCGCCGCGCGCCGGGGGGTCGATCTCTACTACGAGGCGAGTGTCGGCGGCTGCATGCCGATCATCAAGACCCTGCGCGAGTCGCTGGTCGGAAACCGCATCGCCTCGATCGTCGGCATCCTGAACGGCACCTGCAACTACATCCTCTCCCGCATCACCGACGAGGGCATCGACTTCGCGGCCGCCCTCGCCGCGGCCCAGCGCGAGGGCTACGCGGAGGCCGACCCCACGCTCGACATCGAGGGGCACGACACGGCGCACAAGATCGCGATCCTGAGCGCCCTCGCCTACGGCATGCGCATCAACCTCGAGGACGTCTTCATCGAGGGCATCGCCCACATCACGCCGCTCGACATCGATTTCGCCGGCCAGTTCGGCTACCGCATCAAGCTGCTCGCCATCAGCAAGCGGCGGGGGGATGCGGTGGAAATCCGCGTGCACCCGACGATGATCCCCTTCGCAAACCTCCTCTCCAACGTGAACGGCACCCTGAACGCGGTCACGGTCGCGGGGGACGCAACCGGCGACATTCTCCTCTACGGCCGGGGGGCGGGCATGATGCCGACGGCGAGCGCGGTGGTCTCCGACCTCGTCGACCTCGCCCGCAACCTCCTGCACGGCTCACCCGGCCGGGTGCCGGCGCTCGCCTTCGCCCCCGGGTGCATCCGGGAGATCCCGGTCGTCCCGATCGCGGAGATCAGCTCCCATTACTACTTCCGCTTCTCGGCGATCGACCGTCCCGGCGTCCTCTCCACGATCTCGGGGATTCTCGGGCGGCACGGCATCAGCATCCAGTCCGTGCAGCAGAAGGGCCGCCGCAGCGGCGGGGCCGTGCCGGTCGTCATGCTGTCCCACCGCGCGCGCGAGGCCGACGTGCGCTGCGCGCTCGCGGAGATCGCGCGCCTGGAGGTCTCGGCCGCCCCCCCCGTGCTCATCCGCATCGAAGACGACACGCTCGAATCCTGAAGGAGACGCCGCGGCATGCACCTCGCCTGTTTCGACCTCGAGGGGGTCTTCGTCCCCGAGATCTGGATCCGGTTCGCGGAGGAAACCGGCATCCCCGAGCTCCGCCTGACGACGCGCGACGTCCCCGACTACGACCTCCTGATGCGCCGCCGGATCGAGATCCTTAATCGCAAGGGGCTGCGGCTCCCCGACATCCAGGCCGTGATCGCCCGCATGGAGCCGCTTCCCGGGGCGCGCGAGTTTCTCGACGGGCTGCGCCGCCGCATTCCCGTGCTCATCGTTTCGGACACCTTTTCCCAGTTCGCCGGCCCCCTGATCGCCAAGCTGAACTACCCGACACTGCTGTGCAACCGCCTCGAGATCGACCCGGACGGGAAGGTCCGCGGCTACCGCCTGCGGCAGCCGGACGGCAAGCGCCGCGTGGCCCTCGCCATGCAGGGGCTCAACTACCGCGTGATCGCGGTCGGCGATTCCTACAACGACCTCGGCATGCTGACGGCGGCCGACCACGGCATTCTCTTCCGGCCGCCCGACCCCGTGCGCCGCGAACACCCCGCGCTGCCCGTGGCCGAAGACTACGCCCAGCTCGAGGGGCTCATCGCCGCTCTGCTCGCCCCGGAGGAACGATGACCCACCGCACCGAAACCCGGGTGATCTACGGCGACACCGACCGCATGGGCCAGGCCTACTACGGCAACTACTTCCGCTGGTTCGAGATCGGCCGCTCCGAGTTCTTCCGCGCCCTGGGCCTGACCTACCGCGAAATCGAGGAGCGGGGCTTCTTTCTCCCGGTCGCCGAGTGCGGGGCGCGCTACCACGCCCCCGCGCGCTACGACGAGGTGCTGATCATCGAGACCGACCTCGACGAGACGGTCCGCGGCGGCATCCGGTTCCGCTACCGCATCCTGCGCAAGGAAAGCCTCGAGCTGCTGGCCGAGGGCTTCACCCACCACGCCTTCGTCGACGCCTCCGGCCGCGTGGTCCGGCCGCCGGCCTTCATCCGCGGGCTCCTTGCCGGGATCCCCGCCCCCTCCCCGACCGAGCCGCGGCCATGAACCTCGACCTCTCCGCCTTCGAGCACCGCCGCATCCTCGTCGTGGGCGACCTCATGCTCGACGAGTACCTCCGGGGCCGCGTCGAGCGGATCTCCCCCGAGGCGCCGGTTCCCGTGGTCCGCCTGGAAGAGACCGAGGTCCGCCCCGGCGGGGCGGCGAACGCCGCCCGCAACCTCGCCGCCCTGGGGGCGGAGGTCGCGGTCGCCGGGGTCGTCGGCGCGGACGAGGAGGGGCGAAGGCTCCTCTCCGCGCTCGACGCCCTGGGGATCGAGCGCAGCGCCGTGCTTGTCGACCCCGGCCGCCCCACCGTGCGCAAGACCCGGGTCCTCGCCGGGGCGCAGCAGCTGTTGCGCATCGACCGCGAGGAGCCCCAGGGGCTCCCCCCCCTCTTGGCGCGATCTCTTCTGGAGGGCGCCAAGGCCCGGATCGACCGCGCCGACGCCGTTCTCCTTTCGGATTACGGCAAGGGGGTCGCCGCAGCCTCCCTCTGCGCCGAACTCGCCCGGCTCGCCCGGGAACGGGGCCAGCCCTGTGTCGCGGACCCCAAGGGCCGGGACTTCGCCAAGTACGCGGGGTTCACGGTCATCACCCCCAACCGCGCCGAGGCCTCGCTCGCCTCGGGGATCGAGGCCCAGGACGAGCAGGGCCTCCTCGCGGCGGGCGCCCGGCTGCTCGACGCCGCGGGCGTGGACCACGTGCTCGTCACCTGCGGCGCAGACGGGATGGTGCTCTTCTCGCGCGGCTTCGCACCCCGGCGATTTCCCACCCGCGGCCGGCCGGTCTTCGACGTCACGGGCGCGGGGGACACGGCCGCCGCCGCCCTGACGCTCGCGCTCGCCGCAGGCTTTTCTCTTCCTCTAGCCGTCGAGATCGCCAACGCCGCGGCCGGGATCGTGGTCGGCAAGGTCGGCGCGGCAGCCGTCACCCGCGAGGAGCTCGCCCTCGAGCTCGGGGAGAAAGCCGACCCGGGGGCCCGCAAGAGAAAGAGCCTCCAGGCGCTATCGGCGATCTGCGGCGAGCTGCGGCGGCAGGGAAAGCGCGTGGTCTTCACGAACGGCTGCTTCGACCTCCTGCATGCCGGGCACGTGCGCCTGCTTTCCGCCTCGCGCGCCCTGGGCGACGTGCTCGTGGTCGCCGTGGACGACGACGCCTCCGTGCGCGCCCTCAAGGGCCCCGGCCGGCCGGTGATCGGCGCGGAGCAGCGGGTGCGCATGATCGCCGCCCTGGACAGCGTCGATTATGTGCTTGTCTTCGCCACCGGCGAGCTCGAAGCGGTCATCTCGGCCCTCCGGCCCGAGGTCCTGACCAAGGGCGGCGACTACGCGGAAAAGCCGGTGGTCGGCCGCTCCCTCGTCGAGTCCTGGGGCGGCCGCGTCGTCCTTGTCCCCCTCGAGGGCGAGCTCTCCTCGACGCGCCTCATCGAGAAGATCAGAAACCCCTGAACGGCTCCGGCCGACCCGATGCTCTTCTACCGCATCGCAGCCGAGGCCCTGACCGTAACCCTCCACGTGCAGCCCGGGGCCTCCCGCAACCTCGCCTCCGGCCTGCACGGCGCGGCGCTCAAAGTCCGCGTGACCGCCCGCGCCGCGGCGGGCAAAGCGAACCACGCCGTGATCCGCATGCTGGCAAGCGAGCTCGGGGTCCCGCCGTCGGCCGTGACGATCCTCGCCGGGGCCTCCTCGCGCACCAAACGAATCCGCATCCAATGCCCGCCGGGGAAGGCCCAGGAGCTCGCGGCAAGCCTGGAACGGCTTGCGCGATCCTGAAGAAAAAGAGGTCTTGACGCGGGCTTCCGCCGTCGATATATTGTCCAGGTTTGATGCGGGGTGGAGCAGCCTGGTAGCTCGTCGGGCTCATAACCCGAAGGTCGGAGGTTCAAATCCTCCCCCCGCTACCAACCGCGAATCAAAGCCTTGGAAGCGATTCCAAGGCTTTTTCTTTGGGAAGGCCTCATAGATCGCAATCCGAAAAGGAAGTGCCCACCGCCCCCTTTTTCCTTCCTCCTCGAAAACTCCTACCCTGAGGGCCCGCTCCACCGCCGGTCGGACCCTTTTCAGCGCCTCACGGCAGCCGTCGCTTGACGGCCTTGGGGCGGATCGCCGTCTCACGCCCCCACGCGCAACACCGCGGCATGCCCCCGGCTCTTTTCCCGGGCAACCGGGCAGGCACATCGCTTGCAAGATCAGCGCGTGTCCACCGCGCGGTCCTGGCGGAGAAAACCAAATTTCAAAAGGATATCAGGAGGGAAGCATGCGCAAACGTGTCATCAAGATGGTAGGGGTAGCCGTTCTGCTGTTGGCTCTCATGACGCTCGGTTGCGGCGGCGGGGGAGGCTCATCGACGACCTCGTCCACCCCGCCACCGAGCGGAACCGGCACCGTCTCTGCAAGCGTGAACTAAACGAGCTCTTCTCTTTCGCACATGGAGGCCCAAGCGATGAAACGAGCGATCAAGCTCCTGATTCTGGGAATGGTTGTTACCGGTTTTTGGGCCGCGACGGCCGCGGCCGCCGCGCTCGACCCGGGGGCGACCTATACGGTCGAGGTCTACCCCATCACCTCAAGCGGCACCGTCGGCGCCCGCTCGTCCTCCGACCAGGCGAAAGCCGACGACGCCGGGAAATTGACGTTCCAGTTTACCAACCTGCCAAATTTCCCCGCATACAATTTTCTTTTGATCCGCATCAAAGACGGCTCCGGCACCATCGTGCGCCAGGGGATCGCCCCGGCCCCAAAGGCGGGCGAGCAGACCCTCCTCGGCATCTCCCCCGCATCGGTCAGCCAGACTAAGGCCATGCTCAAGGCAATGGAGGATGCCGGAAGCGATGACCCGGTGATGGTGCTCTTCGGGTTCACCCTGATCCGCACCGGCGCCCTGGAAGATCCGGATATAGAGGCGATGGGCGTTCTCGCCCGCGAAGCCGTCCTGAACGGCTTCAACGCCTACCTGGAAGGCAAGATCGGCGCAACGAAGATGCAGGCCTTCCGCAACGCCGTCCAGAACCGGCTCGGGGCCTACACGGCGAAAATCAAGGAGCTGATCGACAGCGCCGATGCCGGCCAGAAGCAGAACTTCCGCGGCGAGGCCGGGGCCATGCTCTCGGCCTTTCTCGTGGAAGCCGCAGCCGCAGCCGGGTTCGACCCGGCCCTGATCCCGCCGGCGATGAAGGCCATGTCCGACCGGGCGGAGACCCATGCCCCCTTCCTGTCCGATGGGATGACGGCCTGCATGGACGTGGTCATGGCCTCGACCTATCTCAAGGTCATGGCCGAGGTGGTGAAGCAAAAATATTCCTCCGGTCTTGGCGTGCTCGGGGCCTCCGCGGATCAGATCAGCCGCATGAATCTGGCGATCAACGGCTTCAGCAACGCCCTTGTCGGCATCTTCGCCGACTTCGAAAGCCTCTTCGAAAACGAGGAAGAGATGCCCACGGTCGAGGCTCTGGAAAACAAGCGGGAAGCCATGCAAGACGCATTCATGGTGGCGTTCAACACCTTCATGACGGCGAGCGCCTCGACGGTCGAGGAACTCGACGCGATGGTCGCCTCCCTCAAGAACGGCCTCTGTCCCAACATGCCAAACCGGGCAAACTGCGAAGAAGGAATCGATGACCTAAAAGGGGAGAGTGATGATTACCTGGGCCTGGGGGGGTTCTTCCAGGTTCGAAATCTCTTGGGGCAGCCGCTGCGCTGGCCGATCCCCATGGTCGTCGCCGTGAAGTGGGTCGTGGACCATTACCCGACCGAATTTCATTACACCCGCGACGATCTGGAGCCCGCCCCCCAGCACTGGCTGAATGATCGTAGTGATTATGACCCATCATCCGACATGCCCTCGGTTCTCGCTGACATCCTTGGGCTCCGCGAGGACATCGGGATCGTCTACGGCCGGCGCATGGCGGGCGAGATCGCGGCAAGCTGCGACATCACGCAGGCGGCCTGGGACGCCTTGTCTGAGATTGATCAATTACAAGCTAATTTCAACTTTGGTGATAGGCTGACGATCCGCGAAGGGGATAACACGGCGAACCAGGACGATCAGGAAGGCCTGAACACGGCCCTCGTACCCAACTTCAACCACTGCGACGACATGGCACCTTTCCTAAACGGCTATGAACTTCAGGGTCTGGAGGACCTCCTTCTTGAGCGCCTGGAGACGCTCAAGGAGAATATCGGCCCCGAGGCTGTCACCGAGGCCCAGCGCCAGGCCCTGATCGACGTGCTGAGCGCCCCGCGCTTCCGTTAAGCGCATCGCAAAAGCCCCACCCTCTCGCCGGGTGATTCGGGCGGAAACGATAAGGACCCGGCCCGAATCACCCTTTTTTTTCTTCGCCCCTTTTCCATTCCCGCAATTGGCAAGCGCCGGGCTGCGTGGTAGAAGGTTCCCCTTCCGGCGGCCGACCCCATGACGGGCTGCTCGGCGCCGGGTTCCGCCGAAGCGGCGGCGAACGGATGTTCAGCGCGCCCGGAGGGTTCTGCGATGGACGATGCGTTTTCCTTTCCCCGCAACCCCTATCTTTTGCTCACCCCGGGGCCGCTCACCACCACGGCCACGGTCAAGGCGGCGATGCTCCGCGACTTATGCACCTGGGACGAGGACTACAACCGGCTGGTCGAGGAGATCCGCCGCGAGGTCACGGCCCTGGCCACGGCGGATCCCGGCTACACGAGCGTCCTCCTCCAGGGGAGCGGGACCTTCGGCGTCGAGGCCGTCGTCACGACCGCCGTTTCCGAGGATGGCGAGCTCCTCGTGGTCGCAAACGGGGCCTACGGCCGCCGCATTCACGAGATCGCCCGCCGCGGCCGCATCCCCTGCAGCCTGATCGATTGCGGGGAGCTTGCCGCGCCCGATCCGGGGCGGGTCGCCGCCGAGCTCGAAAGCCGGCCCGGGGTCACCCATGTCGCCCTCGTCCACTGCGAGACGACCACCGGGATGCTCAACCCCGCCGCCGCGATCGGCCGTGTCGTCAAGGAGGCCGGCCGCGTCTTCATCCTCGATGCCATGAGCAGCCTGGGGGGCATTCCCTTCGATGCGGCGGCGCTCGGCGCCGATTTCCTCGTGAGCAGCGCCAACAAGTGCATCCAGGGGGTGCCCGGCTTTTCCCTCGTCGTCGCCCGGCGCTCGGAGCTCGAAAAGACCCGCGGCCGCGCCCGCTCCCTCAGCCTCGATCTCTACGATCAGTGGGAGACGATGGAGCGGCAGGGCGGCAAGTGGCGCTTCACCTCGCCCACCCACGTCGTGCGCGCCTTCCGCCAGGCGCTCGTGGAACTGAAGGCCGAAGGCGGTGTGGCGGCGCGATATGCGCGCTACCGCGAAAACCACCGCCTCCTCGTCGAAGGCATGGAAGCGCTGGGGTTCCGGCCGCTGCTCCCCCCTTCCCTTCGCTCCCCGATCATCACCGCCTTTCACCGCCCGGAGCAGGAGCGCTACGAGTTTTCCCGCTTCTACCGCCTGCTCAAGGAGAAGGGCTTCGTCATCTACCCCGGGAAAGTGACCGAGCTCGAGACCTTCCGCATCGGGCACATCGGCGACGTGCACCCGGAAGACATGAGAAGACTGCTTGCCGCGGTCGAGGAGTCGATGTTCTGGGTGTGAGCGGGCTGGGGAGCCCGCAACATCCCCGCCTGCGGCCTCAGTTTTCGAGGCGGACGGGCTGGCTGTAGAAGGCGGCGTTCGGCCCGAGGTCGGTTGCGGCGTCCTCGATCAGGCGGTTCACCCCGCAGCCGAGCTTCATCCACCCGCCCCGGCGAACCACCACCGCTTCCGGGTGAAGCCCTTGCAGCGGCGCAACCGCCACGGCGAGCCTTCCCTGGGGCGAGGCGAGAAAGACGGGTTTCCGGGGGTCGAAGTCGGCCCACGCCGGGCTCTCCGGCGCAAGAAAGGCCCGGCAGGGGCCGCGCTGCTCCTCGGGCAGGATCTGGGAGTGGGTCGCCTCCTTGCGCACGAGGCTGAGCAGGGTGAGCGGGTAGCCGGGGGGAGGCGGCGGGTCGGCCTGGGGCCCCTCGGCCGGGAACCGGTATTTCCCGTCGGGGTGGGCGAAGCGAAACCCCTCCCAGGCCACCTGCGGCCGCCGCACCTCGATGAACCCCCTTTCGCGGAGCTCCGACAGGCGTTCCGGGCCGCCGGGGAGGCTCAGGCGTATCGCCTCCTCGATCGAGGGCACCTCGACCGGCGGGGATAGGCGCCTTCCCACCTCGGCCGCGATCCAGGCGTCGGTGCGCACCCCCTCGGGGGCGGGGAAGACCGGCCGGGCGTAATTCAGGACATCGTGGAAAAAGGAGGGCACGAGGGTTTCCTGCTCGAGGTTCAGCGCGCAGGGAAGCACGAGGTCGGCCAGCTCGGCCGTGTCCGTGAGGAAAGCGTCGACGACGACCTTGAAGGGGACCTGCCGGAGGGCCCGCGCCACCCCTTCCGCATCCGGGGACTGGTTGACGGGGTTGCTCCCGTTCACCCACACCAGAGCGACCGGCGGGTCGGCGGTTAGGAGGTCGCGGCCGATCGTCGGCTTGAAAAAACGGCCCGGCAGGCCGGCGGCGAGCGGGGCTTTCCAGCTTAGATCGAGAAAGCGCGTCGTGGAAACGATATAGTACACCCCGGCGCCGGGCCGGCCGACCTGCCCCGCGGCGACGGCGAGCGCATCGATGAAGCGCACGTTCTCGCCGCCATGCCGGTAGCGCTGCAGCCCCCAGCCGACCAAGGTCGACACCGGTTGCGCGGCATCGCCGTAGATCGCCGCCAGGCGGCGGACGTCCTGCGGGGCAAAGCCGCCTTGCCGCTCCCAGAAGGCGGGGTCCCCCCCGCGGAGCAGCGCGCCGAGCCGCTCCCAGCCCACCGCGCGATCGAGGAGGGCGGGCGATACCCGGCCAGCGGCGTCTATCGCGTGCAGGACGGCGGCGGCGAGAAAGCGGTCCTGGCCGGGGCGGATGCGGATGGTCTCGTCGCTCCAGGCCTCGCTCCCGTCGCCCCCGGGCGAGACGGTCATGACCCGGGCGCCCCGTTTCCTCGCCTGCTGCACCAGGGCGAGCTGGTGGATCGAGGTGCGGGCGAGGTCCCGGCCCCAGTCGACGATCCACTTCGCGTTCAGGAGGTCCTCGGGCCGGTTGTGGTCGAGGGCCCCGAAATCGGCGATCGCGGCCTGCTTGCCGGCCTCGGCGCAGAGGCTTCCGCCGGCGCGGCAGGCGCCGAGACGATTGAAGAAATGCTGGACGACGTGAAGCGCGATCCCGCAGTTGCCCGAGCTGTCGAGATGGAGGATCGCGCCCGGCCGGTCACGCAGGGCCTGGATCTTCTCCGCGGCGACGGCGAGCGCTTCCTCCCAGCCGATGGGGCGGAAGCCGCCGCGGGTCCGCCGCAGCGGGCTCGTGATGCGCGACGGGCTCCGCAAGCGCCGTTCCCAGGCCTTGAGCTTTGCGCAGCAGAAGCCCCTCGTGAAGGGGTGGTCGGGGTTGCCGCGGATCCGCGCCCGGCCCTCCCCCGTTCGCTCCACGACAAGCGAGCACGCATCCGGGCAGTCCTGCGAGCAGGCCGTGACGATGCTCATGGTTCACCGGGCGGGGGGAAGGGCGGATTTCTCCTCGCCCGCGTAGATCCTTCCCCCCCAGAGGGTCGAGAGAAAATCGGAGAAGGCGACCGATTCCTGCTTCACGAAGCCGCCGGCGAGGCGGCCGCGGGCGTAGAGCTCGAGCACGGCGACAAGGCCGGCCGCCGTCGAGAGCTGGATCGCGGAGTAGCGCCGGCCGTCGATGGTGTCGCCGTAGATTTTCTTGGCGAAGCTTCGCTGCCGCACGCCCTCCGCGTCCTGGCCGACGACGTTCACGTAAAGGATCACGACGTCGGTCTCGGTGACGGGCACCTCCTGGTCGAAGATCTCGGTCAGGAGCTTGCGGTTTTCGATGAGGTTGAGGTCGTAGAGCAGGAACTTCATCAGGTCGCGGTGACCGGGGTAGCGGATGGTCTTGTAGTTCAGCTCGCGCACCCGGCCCGCGTAGGTCTCGCAGAGGGTCCCCACCCCGCCCGAGGTGTAGAAGGCTTCGTACTCGGTGCCGTCCAGGGTCAGCCGCTCGTAGCCGTCGAGCGCCTCGACCAGGAGATGCCGGCCGCCGCAGATCACCTCGCAGAGGTTGCAGTATTCGTTGATCAGCCCGGCCGTGTTCCAGCTCAGGTAGTATTTCATCGCGTTGCTGGCGTACAGGGGAAGCGCCCCGACACGAAGCTCAAGGCTGCGAAGCGCGGGCAGCTCGCGGGCGAGGCTCGCCCCGATGATGTTGATCGCACCGGGGGCGAGCCCGCATTGCGGCATGAAGGGGACCCGCGCCCCCTCGGCGAGCCGCCGCACCACGGCCGTGGTCTCGACGTCCTCGGTCAGGTCAAAGTAGGCGACCCCCGCCTGGGCGCAGGCCCCGGCGATCTCGCGGTTGAGGTAGAAGGGGGCGGCGCTCACGACCGCGTCCTTGCCGGCGATGAAGGCCTTGAGGCGCTTGGTGTCCGCGACATCGAAGGATTCGAACTGCGCCTTGGACAGCGGCAACGGCGCCGCCGGCGGGCGGCAGTCGGCGAGGTAGACCGCCTCGCAGAAAGCGCAGGACTCAAGCATGGCGCCGATCGTCGTTCCGACCTTTCCCGCCCCAAGGACGCAGACCTTCATCGCCGTTTCCTCCCTGTTCGCAAAAGCTCGCCCGAGGGCTTCTACCCCACCCGCCCCTCGGGTTCCAGCGAAAAATGAAGCCCTCCGGGCCGAGCTTCAGGCGTTCCAGCCGCCGTCCACGTTGAGGGTCGCCCCGGTGATGTAGGTCGCATCCGGCCCGGCGAGAAAGGCGACGGCCCCGGCCACCTCCTCGGTGCGGCCGTAGCGGCCGAGCGCGGTCATGGAACGCATGAAATCGGCATGGGCCCCGGTTTCGGGGTTCATTTCGGTATGGATCGGCCCCGGCTGCACGGCGTTGACAAGGATGCCGCGCCCGCCCAGGTCCTTCGCCCAGCTCCGCGTGAAGCCGGCCACGGCGAACTTCGAGGCGTTGTAGACGCTCATGTCCGGCCCCGTCGCCCGCTCGCCCAAGACGCTGCCGATGTTGATGATGCGGCCTCCCGGCCCCATCACCCGGACGGCCGCGTTGGTCAGGTGAAAGACCGCATCGACGTTGATCCGCATCAGCTGCTCGTAGTCGGCGGCTTTGATCTCCCCGATCTTGCCGCCGAGGAAAACCCCGGCGTTGTTGACGAGAATGTCGAGGCCTCCGAAATCCTTGAGGACCCGTTTGACGACGCGGGGCAGGAGCTTGGGTTGGGCGGCATCGGCCGCATAGGCGCGGGCGCGCCCGCCGTGGCGGCGGATCTCCCGCACGAGGGCGTCGGCCTGTTTGCGGGAGCGGCCGTAGGTGAAGGCCACCTGCGCGCCCTCCGCGGCGAGCCTGCGGACGATCGCGGCCCCGATACCGCGCGATCCCCCGGTGACCAGGGCGACTTTCTGCGCCAAGGGTTTGCTCATCGTCGGGTCTCCTTTCCTGGGCGTCATGGCGATCCCCCGGGGGGATGCCCCGGGACGAAAAGAACCCTAACGCTCTTTCGCGCCGGGTCAAGGCTCCGGGATTCTTCTTGATTCCGGCGCGACTGCATGGTAAGGGGAAAAACCTCGTTTTTTTCTCTTGATGACGGCGCAGAAGCCATGTGCTGCATCATCCGGCCGTATCGGCTCCCCTTCCCCGGCGACGTATCCCCGCGGGGCGTTTCTTGCCGCGCCCGTGCCTCGAGCCACAGGCTCCGGCCCGCCCATCGCTCCGCCCGCGCATGAGGACGAAGTCATGCAACACCTGTTCTCCCCGTTTCGGTTGAAGCACCTCGAAATCCCCAACCGCATCGTCATGCCCGCGCTCGCCTCCTTTTTGATCGAGCTCGACGGCACGATCACGGACAGGGCCGTCGAGCATTACCGCCGCCGGGCGTCCGGCGGCCCCGGCATGGTCATCGTGGAGGCCTGCGCGGTCTCTCCGGAGGGTGTGGTCTCGGCCCACCAGGCGAGGATCGACGACGACCGCTTCCTGGAGGGGCTCTCCCGCATCGCCCGGGCGATCCGCAGCGAGGGCGTCGTGCCGGCCGTCCAGATCCACCACGGCGGCCGGCAGACCTCGGCCAAGGTCATCGGCAGAAAACCGCTCGCCCCCTCGCCGATCCCCTGCCCGAGCATCCGCGGCGAGGTCGAGCCGCTGACCCGGGAGGGCATCCGCGACCTGATCGACAAGTTCGCCACGGCCGCGGTGCGCGCGCGCGCGGCCGGGTTCGACCTCGTCGAGATCCACGGCGCCCACGGCTATCTCGTCAACCAATTTCTCTCCCCCTACTCCAACCGGCGCGAGGACGAATACGGCGGGGATCTCCGGGGCCGGGCGCGCTTCGCCTGCGAGATCGTGCGCGAGATCCGCAGGCGGCTCGGCGCGGACTACCCGGTTTCCTTCAAGATCAGCGCCGAGGAGTTCGTTCCCGGCGGCCTCACGGTGGAGGAGAGCATCGCCATCCTCGAGCTGCTGCAGGAGGCCGGCGTCGACATCGTCCAGGTTTCCGCCGGAAACGACGCGACCCCGGAGTGGATCTGCCAGCCGATGTTCATGGAGAAGGGCTGCCTCGTCCCCTTCGCGGCGAGGATCCGCGGGGTGCTGCGCATCCCGGTGATGGCCGTCGGCCGCATCAACGACCCCCTCCTCGCCGAGCGGATCATCCGGGAGCAACAGGCCGATCTCGTCTGCATGGGCCGGGGCCTCCTCGCCGACCCCGACATGCCCAAAAAAGCCCGCTCCGGCGATCTCGACGCGATCCGCTTCTGCATCGCCTGCAACACCTGCATGGAGTCGATCTTCCGCCGCGGCCGCGTGGAATGCCTGGTCAACCCCTTCCTCGGCCGCGAGCAGGAGCTTGTCCTTCGGCCCGCGGCGAAAAGCCGCCGCCTTCTCGTGATCGGGGCCGGACCGGCCGGCCTGAGCGCCGCCTGGTTCGCCGCGCAGCGCGGCCACGAGGTGACCCTCTGCGACCGCCAGCCGGTCCTCGGCGGCCAACTCGTCGCCGGCAGCGAGCCGCGCTTCAAGCGGGAACTCAAGTCCCTCATCCGCTTCCTCGCGCGCCAGGTCGAGCGAAACGGGGTAAAGCGCCTGCTCGGTATCCCGGTGGACGCCGCGTTTGTGGCCGCCGCCAAGCCCGATGCCGTCGTGATCGCCACCGGATCGAGCCCCGTGATCCCCGCCGTTCCGGGAATCGAACGCCCCTTTGTCTTCTCGTACAACCAGGTGTTGAACGGTCTGGGGGCCAAGGCCTGCCGCACCGTGGTGATCGGCGGCGGTGCGACCGGCTGCGAGATCGCCCTGCACCTCGCCGAGGCGGGCTCCGCCGTCAGCATCGTCGAGATGGCGCCCCGCATCGGCCAGGGAATCGAGTCGATCAGCCGCAAGGTCCTGCTCGAACGCCTGGCGCGCCACGGAGTCGAGGTTTTCACCCAGAGCCGCCTCGTCCGCGTCGAGGAGGAAGGCGCCGTGGTCGGGCACCCCGAACAGGGCGAGCGCCTGCTTGCCGCCGAGCGCGTGGTGCTCGCCGTGGGCTGCCGGCCCGAGAACCGCCTGGCGGAGGAGATCCGCGGGCTGGGGCTCGAAATGCACCTCTTGGGGGACTGCGTCGAGCCCCGAAACGCCAAGGCGGCGATTTACGAGGGGACGGTCCTCGGGCTCTCGATCTGATCCGCCCGCAGCCGGCCCCTCCACCCGCAACCGCGCTGACGTTTCCAGCGCCAAGGAGAAAGGAGGCTGGCATGACAAGGGCAACACGCACCCGAAGCCTGGGGACCCTGGCCGTCCTGCTGGGGCTCGGCCTTCTCTGCGGGGCGACCTTCAAGGAATGCACCCCCGTCACCCCGGCCTACCAGAACCCCTACCTGGGACACGCCTACTGGTACCGGGGGAACACCCACACCCACACGCGCCTGAGCGACGGCAGCCTCAACACCCGTGAGGTCGCAACCCTCTACCGGAACGCGGGCTACCATTTCATCGCCCTGACCGACCACAACCGCGTGAACCAGGAAAACGCCGAGGGCATCGTGCTCGTCCGCGGCTGCGAAAGCGGGGACTGGTGGGAAAACCACCTCAACGCGCTCGGGGTCGTAAGCTGCCCGGAGGAGTGTGCGAGCTGCTGGTGGGGTGCGGGCCTTCCCCTCTGCAACCATCGAGAAAACCAGAAGCGGATCGACCAGGCCCTCGCGCAGGGCGGGTTCGTGACCCTCAACCACCCCAACGAGACCGGGCCCGATTGTTGGATCAACGAGCCGATCGAACAAGGCTGGCCCGAGCACAAGCTTCTGGGCGTGCGGGGCTACCAGGCGATCGAGATCATGGGGGCCGTGGACAAGTGGAAATTCCTGCTCGACCGGGGCCGAATCGTCTGGGCGGTCATGGCCGACGATTTCCACAGCGGCGCGCCGGGGACCAAGGGCTGGGTCGTCGTCAACTCCTCGCGCTCCCCCGCCGATCCCGCAGACATCCTCGAAAACCTCCGGCGCGGCAACTTCTATGCCGTCAAAAACGGCGGCCGCGACGCAACCCGCACCCCCGCCTTCCGCTCCATCCAGACCCTCGGGAACATCGTTGCCGTCGCTTTCACGAACGCCGACACCATCCGGTTCATCGACTGCCGCGGGGTCCTCAAGGAGGAGTACTTCCCGGGCGACGAGAGCCGGGAAAAATCGGCAAGCTACGTCCCCTCTTCCGGCGGCCCCCCCGTGCCCCGGGGCTACATCCGCATGGAGATCGAGGACACAAACGGCAACATCGCCTACTCTCAGCCCCTCGCCGTGATCGGGGACACCCCCTGCGTGAGCCCCTCGGATCCCGGCTCGCAGCCGCAGGCCTGCAGCAAGACCTCCTGCTCGGACATCCCCTGCTGCCCCGGCTACCATTGCTGCGGGGAGCGCTGCCTGCCCAATTCCATGCAATGTCCCTGAGCCGCGCCCCGCGACCGCACCCCAGCCGGCCGCCGCTTTTCCCGCGGCGGCCCGCCTGTTCGTTTTCGCCGTCGCCGCGCTGCGGGGGGGCCTTGATTCTTGATCTCCGGGCGCAGCCGGGGTATCAGCCGAGGGGAATCGTTTTCCGGAGACGCCGTCGCTTTCCATGGAACTTTTCGCCTGCCTTCATTGCGATCTGCTGCAAGAAGTCCCCCCCCTGGCCGAGGGGGAGTCGGCCTTTTGCCTGCGCTGCGGGGCCAAGCTCCTGAACAACAGGCCGCGGAGCTTCGAGCGGCCTCTGGCGCTGCTTTGCGCCGCGGCGATCCTCTTTGTGATCTTCAATGCCTTCCCGCTGCTCACCTTCAAGAAGGGCGGGCTGGAGCAGACGGCCCATGTGGCAACCGGCATCCGCGAGCTCGCCCGCCAGGGAATGTTCCCGCTCGCCGCGCTCGTCTCCTTCACCCTCGTGTTCGTCCCCGCCCTCTACCTTCTCTCCTTGCTCTACGTCTTGGTGCCGGCGAGCCAGAACCGCACGGCGCCGGGGATGTTTTTCGTTTTCCGGTGGGTTCGTCTCCTTGCGCCCTGGCAGATGGCGGAGATTTTTCTGCTCGGCGTGCTGGTGAGCCTGAACAAGCTCTCGGCGATGGCCCGGATCGAGCCGGGGGTGGCCCTCTATGCCCTTGCCGCTTTTCTCTTGGTCACGGCCGCCGCGGCGTCCTTGCTCGACCCCCAGGAGGTGTGGCGCTTATGGAAGAAACCGGCCTGAGGGCACCGCTCCCCACGACGGCGTCCGAGGCGGGCCTTGTGGCCTGCGAGGTCTGCCTGCTCCTGAGCCCCCGGGGTCGGGCGCGCTGCCCGCGCTGCGGCAGTCGCCTTCACCCCCGCAAGCCCGACAGCATCCCGCGCACCTGGGCGCTGCTGATCGCCGCCCTCATTCTCTACCTCCCGGCCAATCTCCTGCCCATGACCACGGTCGTCACCCTCGGCCGGGCGCAGTCGGACACCATCCTGAGCGGCGTCATCTATTTCATCCAGACCGGCTCCTGGCCGATCGCCGTCGTCATCTTCATCGCCAGCATCCTGGTCCCGCTGCTCAAGATCGCCGTGCTGGCCTGCCTCCTCGTCTCCGTGCAGCGGGGGTCATCCTTCCGGCCGGTGGACCGGACGCGGCTTTACCGCGTGACGGAACTGGTCGGCCGCTGGTCGATGCTCGACATCTTCGTCGTCACCGTGCTGGTCGCCGTGGTCAACCTCGGGGCGATCGCCACCATCCAGGCCGGACCGGCCGCCCCCTTTTTCGCCGCCGTGGTCGTGATCACGATGTTCGCCGCCATGAGCTTCGACCCGCGCCTGATCTGGGATCGATGCTCCGGGGAGAAGCGCGATGAGTGAAGCGGATCCTCAAGCAAACGGCTTTGCCACGGCGCCCCGCGCCCACGTGCGCCGCCGGCGAAGCCTTTCGCTCGTCTGGGTCGTCCCCCTTGCCGCGGCCCTGATCGGCGTCTGGCTGGTTTACAAGGCCGTGAGCGAAAAAGGGCCGGAAATCACGATCACCTTCAAGTCCGCTGAGGGGCTCGAGGCCGGCAAGACCAAGGTCCGCTACAAGGACGTCGACATCGGCCAGGTCACGGCGATCGAGCTGAGCCAGGACCTGAAGGGGGTTCTGGTGCGCGCGGCCCTCGCCCGCGACGCCGAGCGGCTGATCTCCGAGAACACCCGCTTCTGGGTGGTCCGCGCCCGGGTCTCGGCGAGCGCGATCTACGGCCTGGGGACGGTGTTTTCCGGGGCCTACATCGACCTCGACCCCGGGCCGCCCGGGAGGCCCGCACGGCACTTTACCGGGCTCGAGCAGCCCCCCGTCGTCACGACCGGCATGCCCGGGAGGCATTTCATCCTCGAGTCGGAGCGGCGCGAATCGATCGAGATCGGCTGCCCGGTCTACTTCCGGCAGATCCGCGTGGGCGAGGTCGTCTCCTACCAGCTGAGCGAGGACGGGGCAAAGATCGTCTCCAAGATCTTCGTCCACGATCCCTACCACCGGTTCGTCCGCACGAACTCGCGTTTCTGGTCTGCCGGCGGACTCGATGTCCGCATCGACTCCGCGGGCATCCGCGTGCGCACCGAATCCCTCGTCTCTCTGCTTGCCGGCGGGATCGCCTTCGACACCTTTGCCGAACACGGCGAGGACGCGGGCGAGGCCCGCGAGGAAGCCGTCTTCCGCCTCTACGCGAACGCCGATGCCGCACGCGAACGCGAGTACGACGAGAGAAACTTCTTCGTCCTGCTCTTCGACGAGTCCGTGCGGGGACTCTCACCCGGCGCCCCGCTCGAGTTTCGCGGGCTTCAGGTCGGCAAGGTGATCGACATCAAGACCGAGCTCGATCTCGCCTCAAACCGCGTGCGCATCCCGGTCGTCGTCGCCCTGGAGCCGGAGCGGATCACGCTCCGGGAGCGGCCGCAAGGGAAGACGACCCGCGAAGAGATGCTCGCCTCCCTGGTCGAGCGGGGCCTGCGCGCCCAGTTGCGCACGGCGAGCCTGCTCACGGGCCAGCTTTACGTGGCGCTCGACTTTTTTCCCAAGGCCCCCCCGGCCCGCATCAGCCCGAAGGGCCCTTACGGCCACCCCGAGTTCCCGACGACCCCCACCCCCTTCGAGGAGATCGGCGCAAAGCTCAACCGCCTGATCGACCATCTCGACCGGCTGCCCTTCGAGGAAATCGGCCGCGACCTGCGCGCGACGGTCCAGGGGGCGCGGCGTGTGGCCGATTCCCCCGCGCTGGTGGACGCCCTGCAGTCGCTGAACGCGGCCCTCAAGGAGGTGCGGGAACTCGTGCGCGAGCTCCGGACCGGGGCGGCCCCGGAGCTCAAGGCGACGCTCGAGGAGGCAAGAAGGTCTCTTGCTGCGGCGCAGTCGACGCTCGCCGCGGACTCCCCCCTCCAGTCGCGATTGAACGCCGCGCTCGACGAGCTCGCCGCGGCCGCGCGCGCGCTGCGCGCGTTGGCCGATTACCTGGAGCGCCACCCCGAGGCGGCCGTTTTCGGGAAAGGAAACGAAAAATGATCGCAGGGAGAAAAAGCGCCGTTTCCCGGGCGCTGAACGCGTGCCTCGGCCTGCTCTTGATGGGGTGCGCGGCCGCAAGCCCCCGGGTCGAATACTACCTCTTGGCCGCCGCGGTCGATCCCGCTCCGGCCGCACCCGCCGAAGACGCCCGGCCCCAGCGGAGAATCGCCCTGCGGCCGGTCTCCCTGCCCGATGTGCTCGAGCGCCCGCACCTCGTCGTCCGGACGGGCGAAACCACGGTTCGCGTCGCCGAGTTTCACCGCTGGGCGGGGAGCCTGAACCGGGAGATCGCGCGCGTCCTGATCGAGAACCTGAACCTTCTTCTGCGCGACCTTCCGGCCGTCGCCGCAACCGACGATCTCGCCCATGATGCGGATGTCACCGTCTCCGTCCAGGTGCTCCGTTTCGACGGGCAGCCCGGGAGCGAGGTCGAGCTGCACGCCCTCTTCAGCCTTGCCCGACGGAAAGCCGAGGGGGAAAGGCTTCTCCGGCAGGCCCGCATCCGCATTCCCTGCGAGGCGCCGGGCTACGAGGGGCTTGCGCTCGCTCACAGCCGCGCGCTCGCCGCCCTCAGCCGCGAGATCGCAGCCGGCATCCGCTCCATCGTCTCGCGCCCCTCCCCCTGATCCCTTCGAGCGTGCCCGCAGGAATCGGCAACTCCGGAAGAGATGTTTTTCTTCTGATGTGGGGGGTCCGATTGAACGCGTGTCGCCGGCTGCCGCCAACAGCGCCGCTCCCCGCGGCCCGGTCATCTGCGGGTCTTCCGCCGTGACCACCGGCCGCTGCAGCCTCTCTTCCACCAGCCGGCGCAAGGCAGCCGTTCTTGGCGACCCCGCCGGAGAACACCACGAGCCGCTCGCCGGTCGCCGCCCGTCGCAGCATGCCCGCCGCGCACCGCACCACCGATTTGTGAAGACCGAAGGCGATAGTGCGGCGCTCCTCCCCGCGGGCGACGAGGGAGGCGACCTCGGATTCCGCGAACACCGCGCATATGCTGTTGATCTGGGTTTCCTTTACGGCTTGCAAGGCCTCGGATGCGAACCGGGGCAGGCTGTGAAGCCCAAGGATCGCGCCATGATTTCCAGGAATTTTGCCGGTGCCGGCGGCACAGCGGTCGTTCATCTCCCGAACCGGATGACCTTGCCCGCCGCGTTCATGGCGATGGCCTTGCTGTCCTGGCCGCCGGGGTCCCCCACGTTGCAGGCCTCCGGGAAAAAGAACCGCGCGCCGGCGGCATGGGCGCTGATCTCTGTCATGCTGGGGGCATCGCCGTCCTCCTCGAGCTGCCCGCGGCCGTAGCCGGTAGCGAGGATGCGGTCAAAGGACAGCCCCGGAAGCAATTTGCGGGCCTCGGCCATGGGTTCATCTCCGGTGTCCGTCCGGCGCTGCTCCACGATCGCGCCGTTTTCGGGGATCACCCGCTTGATGGCCCGGGAGCCGATCTCGATGCCTGCACAGCGCGTGGTCAGGGCCCATTCGAAGCCCGATCCAGCCGCCTGACCCGACGGGTCAAGGGGTTGAGCTCTTTCTTCAGGCGGCGTTTGAGCAGGAGCCGGTTCAGGTACGTGAAGGGCGCCTTGGCCGCCTTCAGGCTCCTGTTCCAGGCCGCCTCGGGCCGGTACAGGAGATCGGCAATGTGGATCGTGGGCGACACCCGGTTCAGAAACCCGGTGCAGCCGGCGCAGTAGGCGACCATCGGCCGGCCCTGCGCCTCGCGCCTGGGGATCGCCCCCCACGCCTTGGCGAATTCGGGCTTCACGAACCCCACCATGCCGCCCTCCCCGCAGCACACCGTGCGGCGGCCGTGGTGTCTCATTTCCGTGACCGCAAGCCCCATGCCGGAGAGCAGACCGCGGATGGCCTGATGCACGGAGGCCTCGTCGCGCAGGGCACAGGGGTCGTGGACGCTGACCTCTTTGCCTGCGTTTTTGAATTCCGTTGTGAAGCCGTTCGCATGGATGAATTCATAGACCGTCTGCACGGCGATCCCGTTGCCGTGGTGCTTGAATATCTTGAAACAGTTGGGGCAGGCAACCAACACCCGTTTCACCCCCTGGCGGGTCAAATAGCCGATCATCTCCCCGAACACCGCTTCGAAATGCCTCTTCCGCCCCAGATCGTGCGAGGGCTTGGTGCAGCAGTCGAGGACGATGCCCAGCGCGGGAATGAACCGCTGCAGATCATGGAACAGGCGCAGCGTCACCGCCGGTCGGCTGCCCGGAAGGCTGCAGCCGGGGAAGAAGACCGTGTCGCAGCCTGCGGGCAGGCCGTACCATGTAAATAGAGGTGATGTGCCGAGCTTCTCGTAGCCCAAAATCGCCTTGTAGGCGGACTCCTCGAAATGGCCCCCCTCGACGTGTCGGCGCCTGATTTCGAGAAACAGTCGGAAGGGGTCGAGCTTCTCGGGGCAAACCGCATGGCACAGGCTGCACAGGCTGCACTCATAGGCGATCGCCTGATGGCGGGGGGATGTAAAGTCGAAGCCCGTCGCAATTGCGTTGGGGGTGCCGTAATGGGACAAAAAGGCGCAGGCCTTGGTGCAGGCGCCGCACTCGGTGCAGCGCTCCCGGATATCCTTGAGGAAAGGTTCCAGGTCCGGCGGCGCGGCTTGCTCCACGGCCGTGGGGGGCCGTGTTATGCGCGGCTCTTTGCGGAATCGTCTTTTGTAGGCATCGAGCGCCCGGCGCACCGCCAGGGGAAGAACGCCGATCAAGGCGAAGGAGAGGATCAACCCGGGCGAGAGGATCCCCGAGAGCGATTCGATCCGGCCGAGCTGGCTTCCGGCATTGACGAAAACGGCCGTGCCCGGCAGCATGCCCAGCTGCGACACCCAGTAGAAGGTGGTCAGCCGGATGGGGGTGAGACCCATCACCAGGTTGATGATGAAGAAGGGAATCACCGGGATCAGCCGCAGGGAAAACAGGTAGAACGCGCCCTCCTCCCGGATGCCGGCGTTGACCCGTTTCAACTTATCCCCGAACCGGCGCTGCACCCAATCGCGCAGGAGGTAACGCGAAAGGGCGCAGGCAAGCGTCGCGCCGATGCTGCTGGCAAAGGAGATCAGGATCGTCCCGGCCAGCGCACCGAACAGCGCGCCCGCCGCAAGCCCCAGGACGGCGGCTCCCGGCAGGTTGAGCGCCACCACCGGGATGTAGATGGCGGCAAAGGCGGCGATCACCGCCGCCGGCTGCTCGGCATAGAGCCCCTGCAGGCGCACCTGGTGCGATTTCAGGGCCTCGAGGGTCAGTTCCCGGTGCCGGCCGGTTCCAAAAAAGACCCCGACCGCCGCCGCCACAGCGAGCAGCAGCGTCAGGCGCCTCAGGTGGAGGCCGTTCATCGCCGCCTTCACCTCTTCACCGCATCACCGCTTGAGCGGCAGCTCTTCCATCGCCTCCCCCCCCTATGCGGAACCGACTCTATTTGTTGAAGGCGGCGTAGGCTTTCCTGACAAAGGACATGTCGTAGACTTCATCGTAAGGGATATCCCGATCGATGATACCCGCCGCCCTGCAGTAGGCGACGATGGTTTTGTGCCCCTCCTCGCTGATCAGCCCGTCCTTGGACAGGGAGGACCGCAGATAGCCGATAGAGTCGGCCGATATGTTCCCGGCCGGGAACAAGGGAAGGGCTTTTTTAGCCGCCTCTTCATCGCTGTTTTTGTTGAGCCAAATCATCGCTCGGACTACGGCGTTGGCGAATTTTTGGATCGTCTCGGGGTTTTGGCGGACAAAACGCTTGGTGCCGACGATGATGGTCGACTCATACCGTGACGTGCCGTAGAGGGCCTGATGCTGCTTCGGGTCGGACACGTCCACCAGGATATTGGCCTTGATGGCGGCCGCCTCCTTTTTCGCCGTGGAACGCAGGTAGCAGGCATCGATGTGGCCTTTCTCCAGGGCGGCCAGAGAGGCACCGTATTCCATCTGGGCCCACTTGACGTCGGTATCCTTCAAACCTTCTTTCGCCAGGATCGACAGGGCGAAGGAATGGGGAGCCGACCCGGGGGCTCCGGCGAAGATGGTCTTGCCCTTCAGCTGTTTGACTTCGGTGATGGACGGGGCGCTGATGAACATGTAGGGCTTATTGGTGAGGGTCGACAGGATGATGATCGATTCGAGCCCCTTGGCCTGGGCGCGGAATACCGGTTCGGTACTCAGCATGGTCAAATCGGCGCTGCCGGCGTGCATTCCTTGAAAGGCCACCGGTCCGTCCTTGGTGGTGACGAACTGGACTTCCAAGCCCTCTTCCTTGTAATAGCCCAAGGTCTCCGCCAGATAGGCCGGCAGCCAAAATTCGCTGCGCAACTCGGCCACGACCAGGCGGGTCAGCCCTCCACCACCCGGCGCAGGGCCTTTTTCGGACGCTTCGGCCGCTGCCGCGAGCATCAGCGTCACCGCGATGATGAAAACCCACATCAAACGACCTTGACGCCTTTTCATTGCAGAACACCTCCTTGATCGGTTGTTGAAGTCCGGCGGCACTCCTCGCCGCAAACGGTCCGGCTCACCAGCTGCCGCCGCAATCCAGCGGCGGCCGCCAGCGGAGCAATCTTCTTTCAAGACGCTTGAGCACCGTGTTGAACATGATGCCGATGAGGAACAAGATCACGATGCATGACATGACGCGGTCCACCTGAAAAAAGGAAGTCGCATAGGAGATCACCCAGCCCAGCCCGGCACTGGCGCCCATGTATTCGCCCACGATGGCGCCGATCAAGGAAGCGCCCAGCCCTCCCCGCACTCCGGCCAAAATCCAGGGGACGCAGGACGGCAAAACCACCTTGAAGATGAACTGCATCCGGGTGGCACCCATGAGCCTGACGGAAGTGAGGATGTTCCGATCCACGCTCTTGATCCCGCCGTAGGTGCTGAAAAAGACCAGGAAGAAAACCAGCAGGCCGGACATGATGACCTTGGACTCGATGCCCAGGCCGAACCAGAGCACGAAGATGGGTGCCAGGGCCAGCTTGGGGATGCCGTACAAGGCCGTGATGAAGGGTTCGATCACCTTGCCCAGGAAATCGAACATCCCCAGCAAGAAGGCGGCGGCGATGCCGGCCAGGGTCCCGCACAGCAGCCCCCAAAGGGCCTCGCTCAGGGTGACCGCCGTGTGCTTGAACAGATTGCCGCTTATATAGAAATCCGGAAAGTCCAGGAGGATGCGGCTGGGCTGGCTGCTGTAAAATGCGTTCAGCACGCCGGATCTTGCCAAAAACTCCCACACCCCCACCAGCAACAGAAAGAGAGCCGCACGGCAAACAACCTGCGCCGCGCGCTCCTGATGCCTCCGGCCAAAAGAGCTCATGCCGCCCCCTGCCTGGTCACCTCATCCTTCAAATCGTCCCAGATGCGCCGGTGCAGATGGATAAATTCCGGGTCGAAGCGCAGATCGGCCGGAGACCGCGGCCGTGCGAGGCCTACGGCATGCTCGGCTTTGACCCGAGCCGGGCGGTTCGTCAGGATCAGGACCCGGTCCGACAGCATGATGGCCTCCGTCAGGTCATGGGTGATGAAGATGACCGTTCTTTTGGTCTCCTGCCAGAGAGAAAGGATATAGGATTGCAGCATCTCCCGGGTGAAGACGTCGAGAGAGGCGAACGGCTCATCCATGAAGATGATCTCGGGATCCAGGGCCAGGACCTTGATGATGTCGACCCGTTTGCGCATCCCTCCGGAAAGCTGGTAGGGGTAGGCGTGCTCGAACCCGGCCAGTTCCGCCCGGCGGATGAGCGCCAGGGCTTTTTCACGGCGCTCGGCGGCCGGGATGCGCCGGATCTCCATGCCGAGCTCGACGTTGGCGAGGGTGGTCCGCCAGGGGAGCAGGGTATCGAACTGCGAGATGTATCCGATCCGCGGGCTGATGCGGTTTAGGGGCCGCCCGTCCAGGATGACCGATCCGCTGAGTGGTTTCAACAGGCCGGCCATGATGTTGAGCAGGGTGCTCTTGCCGCATCCGCTGGTCCCCACGATGGCAACGAACTCGCAGGGCCTGACGGAAAAACTCACATTCGCGATGACCGGGATCGGCATGCCGTTCTCGGAGGGATAGGCGTAACTCACGCCATCCACGATGAATTGAGACGAATCGGGCGCCGAAACGGCGGTTGAAGCGCAAGTGACCGCCTGGTTCATGACGGTGTTTCCCCCCGGGATCCCTTTCCCCGACTGGAATCGTTGTAATAGGTGCGGCCCAGCGTCAGCCCCGGATCGCCAAAGCCCAGCCGCATGAATGCCTCCCGAATACGGCGCTTTTCCGCGTCGGGGGTCACCGCATCGGCGGTTTTGAGAAGCCCCGCCACCGTCTCTGCGAACCGGGGAAAGGGCATGCCCAAGGCCATTTCATGAGGCTTCCATCGGGCATGGTGGCGGGTTCCGGAGCAGAGCAGGGAAATGTTCATCCTGCCGGATTCCAAAGGGTAGGCGGTGCACTCGACGCACAGGGCCTGGTTTCCCGTCAGGCGGAAATCCGTTTGTGGGCCGTGCATCCAGGCATACCCCTGAAGCACCCGCATGGCGTTTCTGGGGTCCAACGCCAGGATCACCACCTCGGGGGTCTCGTCCCGGTACTCCTCAAGCGGCCTGGCCATGACGCCGATGGCAGGCCGGCGGCATCGCGCCATTCCGGCAGCCACCCTTCGGCTGATTTCAAGGTCGCGGTACAATCCGAAGCGATGAAACCTCTCGCCGGTGGTGAAATCCCCTCCGGGCGCCTCGAAGCCCAGGGCCCGGCTGCCGCCGCGGCATCCTGAGAAGGCGCGGTGGAGCTTCACGCTCCGGCCGGACATGGCCGCGCGGACCAAGACACCAATAGGGAATCTTGGCCCTCATCTCGCGGGCCGGCAGCTCATCGAATTCGCTTTCGGCGTGGGCGAAGCGGATGCCGACAATTTGGCGCTCCAGCGGCAGCAGCGCGTAGGCTTTCTCGGCCAACCGGGAGGCGAGGGCCTTTTGGCGCGGGTCGCGATCGGCCATCGCAAGGCCCGGATTCCCCCGCACCGTTTCACACCGGATCGTCTTCACGAATCGCTTCCATCGGGATGGATAGACCCTGAGCGTTCAACATTTCGGCCAGGGTGCGTATGAACACGCCCGGTTCCTGAAGCTCCTCGAACTGCGGGCTGGGCTCCCCGCCGATCATTCCGCCGCGGTACCCGATGCAGGTGCGGTGGACGCCGCAACTTGGGCTCCCGTCCACACCGATCACCGCCTCGACCTGGTATCCGTTGCGGGTGTAATCCACGATCTGGTCCACATAAGGGGTCAGAATGGTGGTGCAATGCCGGCGATAATAGGGTGTGTCGTATTGATCCCGGGTCATCCCCCACCTCTTGAGCCCCAAATAGGTCAACTCGGGGCAGGGCAGCTGGATCATGCCGATGCCGGCGGCCAGGTATTTCTTCACAACCCTCTCGACGGCGCCGGCATACAAAGCCAGCCCCATGATTTTGGAGTTGACGTTCAGGATGCAATGGCACATCAGGACGACTCGTCGGCTGCGTTTGATGGTGGGCCTCCTTTTTGGAAAGCAATGGTTCCGAGGCGATTTGTCGTGGCGTCGGCCCGGGGGTCATCCAGGGCTCACTTTTTCTCGGTTTCGTAGGGCCAGGCGTCCATCCCCTTTTCGAGAATGAGCATCCGTTGCGGGTCGACCCCTTTCGACTTGTAGAAATCGAAGGTCTTCTTGGCGCCGCCGCCGCCGCGGGGGCACAGAATGATGACGTCGTCTTTGGATGCCTGGATCTGCGGCAGCACTTTTGCCAGACGCCCGCGCTGCTCGTCGGTGTCGACCGGGTAGGCGTTCGTCTCGATCGCCCCGGGGATATGCCCCTTGGCGAATTGCTCGACCGGGCAGATGTCCAACAGAATCATCGGAGATTTGGCCTGCAGCCGTTTTTGGAGATCGGCGGCTGAAATGTAGTTGTACCCGTCGCCGGCGGCGGCCCAGGAGACGGCCGCCGCCACCAGGAAAAGAACGCAAACACCAAAAATCTTTCTGCTCATGGTCAACATCCTCCGTTGCGTTGGGTTCACAAGACTCATCTGAACATCTCGATAAAGGCCTCGACGCGGGTTTTGAGCTGGCCGACATCCTTCATGCGGTAATCGGTCTCGATCCGTAGCCCGGGGATCTTTCTTTCCTCGAGCGCCTTGGCGACCGGGATCGATTCCAGCAGATAGGGCGTGCAGAACTGCAGTTCGTAGTGGAGCACCCCTCGGCCTTGTAGGCCCCGACCATCTCCTCGATGTGGTGCAAGCGGTCGGGGTGGGGCGTGACGATGGCGCAGTCGGCCCGCAAGTAGCGCTCGACGATGGCCTCCATCAGCTCACCCACCGTCTTGCCGGAGGCATCCACCAGGTTGCGGGTGCCGTGTGCGCCCACGCAGGACTCCTCGCCGACGCTGACCGCACCATTGTTTTCGACGATCCCGGGCAGTTTCCAGTTGGGCACGGCCATCGGGCATCCAGACAGGAGGATTGGCGGGGTCGTGGCCGGAAACACGCCTTTCTTTTAGGCGACAGGCGTCTCCAACTCATCGCAAATCGTGTTGACCGAATCCGTGAAGCGCTGCGGGTTGTCGTAAAAAGAAGACCCGGCTTGCGAGAAGCGCATCCAGCCCCAGAACGACAAGCGGCGCGTCGTAGGCAGCCAGATCCAATCCCAAGTTCTGCCACACGCCGCGATAGTCTTCGCTCATGATGCCCTCCTCTCGAAAAGAAGGTCTTGCGGCACCGAAACGCTCTGCCCTCGGACGGCGGCGATGCGCTTAGCGGCTGCAGCCAAAACGCATCTTTCGCCCGCCGGGGGAGTCATGCCGACCGAACGGAAAACGACCCGCGTTCCATACGACGGCTTGTCTGGATCTGGATTCGAATCGGGCTTGGGCGGGAGGGAGAAATTATCGAGAGCGGCTATCCGTCACGACGGCAAGCGAGTCCTCCGCTCGATCCTTCACGCAGGTCACCCGGATCGCGTCCAGAGAACTCACTCAGGTGAAGCCGATCGCAAACCAAACAGGCATGATATGCGTCCTGAAACGGTCGGTTGCCCGGACTGTAGTCTGGCGCGATCTATCAGTCAAATCGATAATTTCTATCTATTGCGAACGGCTCATAGGCACGTTCTATCTTCTGCACCCAAGGGTCCCGGGGCGGGAAAATGCAGGGGAGGCCGCGGCGACTCCCTCTCCCTGGTTCACTGGGTCGTAGTCAGCTAACCCATCCAAAGAGTCCCCTCAAATTGGGTGATGGCGTCCGTGCCTAAACGCTCCGTCACCGAGGTGGGATGCCCGTCGCCGCGGGCTTTTATTGAAAATTGCGGCCCGTTCCGCTGCGGGCCATCCGGCAGGGCACCTCGTTAGCGTGCCGACCGGAGCCCGGAAAAGAACAGGGTTCATCCGAGTGAAGCATGCTTTTCGTCGAAAACGTGGCCATTCTGATCACGGCGCGCACCATGAGAACTTACGGGCACCGCGACACGGCATTTTCTTGTTGAAACCATTTGGCACTCGTCCCACAAAGCACGCTTCAGCCGGATGAATCAGAGATTTGGGTGATCGAAGCCCGAAAGCCGGGTAACGTGCGCCTGCCCGTCACGGATCGCGCGGTCGACTTGCCCCGCGGGCTGGCGATGATTCAAGGGGCAGAGGGACCCCACCTTTTGAAAACCAGCCAAAATCAGATCCCCTACACGGGGTCCAGGAATGAAAGACGGGCTGCGTCAGTCTTGCGCAACCCACTGTTCTCTTGGTGCCTGGGGCCGGGATCGAACCGGCACGGCCGTTCGGCCGAGGGATTTTAAGTCCCTTGCGTCTACCAGGTTCCGCCACCCAGGCGACGTGCGTCGAGGCGGGCAAGCGGCCGCCGTGACCGGCGGGCCGAGGTGCGAAAAAGCATATTCAAAAGCCCGGAGCGGTTCAAGCGAAAACGGGGTCGCTGAAGCGGAAGCGATCCTCCTCGAGCAGGGCGATGCAGGCGTCCACGGCACGCGGGTCGTAGAGGACGCCGCGCTGCGAGGCGATCTCCTCGAGGGCGCGCTTCACGCCGAGCGAAGGGCGGTAGGGCCGGTGCGAAGACATGGTTTCGACCACGTCGGCCACCCCGACAATGCGGGCCTCCTCGAGGATCGCCTCCCCGGAGAGCCGGCGCGGGTAGCCGGAGCCGTCAAGCCGCTCGTGGTGCTGGAGGACGATGTCGGCAACAGGCCAGGGGAAGTCGATGTTCTGGAGGATCTCGTAGCCCGCCTGCGGGTGGGTCTGGATCAGGCTCCACTCCATGGTGTTCAGATGGGCGGGCTTGCTCAGGATCTCCGCCGGAAGCGAGATCTTGCCGATGTCGTGGATCACCGAGGCCATGAAGAGCCCTTCTACCCGCTCCGCGGAAAGCCCCATCTCTTTTCCGATCGCCCGCGAAAGCTCGCCCACGCGGCGCTGGTGGCCCGAGGTGTAGGGGTCGCGCTTTTCCACCATCTTCGCGATCGCCAGCACCGTTCCGCCGATCATCCGCCGCAGGCGATCCAGGCTCTGCTGCAGCTCATCCTGGAAGCGCCGCCGGCGATCCACCTCGCGCCGCAGCATCTCGTTGCTGAACCGCAGCTCGGCCGTTTTCTGAAAGACGAGCGTTTCGAGGTTCGCGTTCAAGGCCCGCACCTTGCGCTCGGCCCGCCACTTGGCGCTGAGGGAGGAGGCAAACTGGACGATCTCCCGCGGGTGAAACGGCTTCTGGAGAAAAAGTAGACGGTCGGAGAAGCCGAGCGAAGACGGCAGGGCGCCGATCTCCCCCGGCGTATAGCCGGTCACGAGAACGATGTTGACCTCGGCATCGAGGCGCAGGATCTGCTCCGCGGCCCAGATTCCGGATGGTCCAGGCGGGAGATGGATATCAAGGAATATCGTTGAGTAATGGACCTTTTCGAAAATCGATTGTTTAATAATTTCGACGGCCTCCTCGGCCTGGGTGGAGCAACTGACGCGGAAGCAGGCCGGCTCGCAGGGCCCCTCCCCGTCGCTGTCAGGAGGCTGCCCCTTACGTGCGGAAAAACCCTCGAGAATGTCGCGGTAGATCGAAAGAATCCCCGGGTCGTCGTCTACGGCGAGGACGTGATAGAGGTTCTCGTTCAAGCCCCGAAGGTTCCTTGCGAAAGAAGTTCGCCCCGTCGCCGGGGGACATGCAAAATAAGAACCAGCGGCAAGGATCCGGGAAGGCGGGCGGGAGAGGTGGCGAAAACCGCCCTCGAGGAGGGGGCGGCAAAGGGCGGATAGAATGTCAACTCATTGATTTTTCAAAATATGTAAGAACGGCGTGGCAGTTGCAGGAGGTCGCGAGCAGAAAGGGCCCCTCCCTGCGCTCTATGATTTCCCGGGCTTTTTCGAGATCCCGGCCGCGCATTCCGCCCACGCCGGCGGCAAGCTGATAACTCCTCACGACGAGAATGTTGACGCCCGGCAGCGCAAGCGCGGCGATCGACCGGTGCAGGGCCGGGGGGCGCTCCTTTCCGGTCACCGGGCAACACCGGCTTTCGCGGCAATCCTCGGGGCAGACAAAGGCGGCATGGCTGGCGTAGAGATCCCCCGAGGCCCCGGCGATGAGGTTGGGCAACCCGAGGCGTGCAGGCTCGGCGATGCGTTTGGGGCGCAGACCGGTCCCGGGGGAAAGCCTTCGCTTGAGCCAGCGGAAGGCGAAATGGAAAGGGACGGCGGCGACCACCCAGGCGCTCTGCACCTCGGCCGGGAGCCTCGCGGCGAGCACACCCACCGCATCGGCACACTCGACGCCAAAGCCTTCCGCCGCGAGCTCCGCGCAGCGCCGGGCGTCCTTCTCGAGGATCCGGCAGCTCACGCCGCGGGCCGCGAGCAGCCGCGCTGCGCGCCGGCCGAACCTCCCGCCGCCTGCGATCCATGCCGTTTGCCCGGATGCCCCCGCCATGCCCGCAATCCGTACGCCGCAGGCAATGCCTTGTCAAACCGCGAGCCCTCTGTTAAAAGCGGTATTCAATGGAACCCCCCGAAGTCAAACCGAAAATCATCCTCGCCTCGAACTCCCCGCGGCGGCGCTACCTCCTCAAGCGGGCAGGCTTGCGCTTTGCCGTCATCCCCAGCCGCATCCGTGAAGGCGAGCCCGGCGGGGCACCGCCCGAGCGGTTCGTCCGCGAGCTGGCGATCGCCAAGGCGCGCGATGTCGCCGGCAGCCACCCCGAAAGCTGGGTCATCGGCGCGGACACGGTGGTCGTCGTCGACGGCACCGTTTTGGGCAAGCCCCCCTCGATCGAGGAGGCCCGCCGGATGCTCACCCGCCTGAGCGGCCGCACCCACGAGGTCCTGACCGGCTTCTGCATCTATCGCCGCCTGGACGAGCGCCTCTTTGCCGACACCGTGCGCACCGCCGTGCAGTTCAAGGAACTCGCCCCGGCGGAGATCGAATGGTACATCCGCACCGGCGAGCCCTTCGACAAGGCCGGCGCATACGCCATCCAGGGGATCGGCACCTTCCTCGTGCGGCGGATCGAGGGCTCCTACACCAACGTGGTGGGGCTCCCCGTCTGCGAGGTCATCGAAATCCTCATCCGCGAGGGGGTCGTGGGGTACGAACGGCCGCAGCCCGCCCCGCTGGAGGGGGCGGCGGAGAGGGATGCGTCGTGACCGAGGGGATCCCCGAGCGCGTGCGGGCCGTCCGGCGGCGGATCGAGGCGGCGGCGGCCGCCTGCGGCCGCGATCCCGCGGAGATCCGCCTCGTCGCCGTGAGCAAGACCTGGCCGCCGCAGGCGGTCGCCGCCGCCCACGAAGCGGGTCTCGGGGTCTTCGGCGAAAACTACGTCCAGGAGGCGCGCGACAAAATCGCGGCCCTTGCCGCTCTCCCCCTTCGCTGGCACCTCATCGGCCACCTGCAGACGAACAAGGCGAAACTCGCCGTGCAGCTCTTCGATCTCATCCACACCCTCGATTCGGTGCGCCTGGCGCGCGAGATCGACCGCCTCGCCGCCCGCCTCCCCAAGGTTCAGGACGTTCTGATCCAGGTGAGCCTCGCCGGCGAGGAAACCAAGTCGGGGGCGTCGCCGGCGGAGGTCCCGGCCCTGCTCGCGGAAGCCTCCCGGCTTTCGCATCTGCGGGTTCTCGGGCTGATGACGATCCCGCCCTACTTCGACGACCCCGAACGCGCACGGCCCTACTTCGCCAGGCTGCGTGCCCTCCGGGACCGGCTTGAGGAGGAGTCCGGGATCGCCCTCCCCGAGCTCTCCATGGGCATGACCGGGGATTTCGAGGCGGCGATCGCCGAGGGGGCGACGCTTGTGCGCATCGGCACGGCGATCTTCGGAAACCGGCCATGAAGATTCTCCTGCACACCTGCTGCGGCCCCTGCACGATCGTCCCCCTGAGGCGCCTGCGCGCCGAGGGAAACGAGGTGACGGGCTATTTCCACCGCCACAACATCCACCCCTTCACCGAGTGCCGGCTGCGCGAGGAGACGCTCCTTGCCTGGGCCGGGGCGGAGGGGCTCCCGGTGATCGTCTCCCCCGGCTACGATCTCGAGGGGTATCTCCGACGGGTCGCCTTCCGCGAGGCCGACCGCTGCCGCATCTGTTTCCGTGAACGGCTGCAGGCGTCCGCGGCGGTCGCCCGCGAGGCCTCCTGCGAGGCCTTTTCGACGACCCTCCTCTACAGCCGCCACCAGCCCCACGAGGTGATCCGCGCGATGGGCGAGGCGGTCGGTCGCGAGGCGGGCATCGCCTTCCTCTACCGGGACTTCCGCGACGGCTGGGACGAAGGGGTGGCCGAGTCGCGCCGGCTCGGGATGTACCGCCAGAAGTACTGCGGCTGCATCTACAGCGAAAAAGAGCGCTTCCTGCGGGGGGCCCGAAAGAACAAGACCCCCGCCCCCCCCGCCCCGCCCGCTCCCGGGCGCACCCGCTGAAGCCGGCCGATGTTCGGGAACTTCCTCTACTTCATCGTCGCGCTGCTGATCTACTCGACCTACCACCCCACGGAGGAACCGGGCCTGGGGACCGGCGAAACGCTCGCCTTCTTTCTCCTCCTCTGCGGCGCCTACGCGTTCTACGCCCTGTTCTCCTTCCGGCGGATCGAGGCGCTGGCGCGGCACGCGCCGGAGCCCGTCGCCGACCAGCAATTCCAGGCGGCGCTCCTGCGCTGCTCGCTTCTCGCGGTCGGGGTCTACGCGGTCGCGATCTACGGGCTTTCGCTTCCCGCGCTCCTTGAGCGGCTGCCCCTCGTCGGCCGCGTCGCTACGCTCCAGGCGATGGTCTTTCTCGCCCTCTTCACGGGCTTCCTCGCGCTTGCCTGGTCGTCCGCCTTTTCCGCCTACCGCCGGATCTACCGGCCCGATTTCGGCCGCGGCGAGTACGTCACCTCCAACATCTCCTTTGCGCTCCCGGTGCTGCTTCCCTGGATTGCCCTTTCGGGGACGCTCGATCTCCTGAACGCCTTCGCCCCCGGCCCCGTGCGCCGCATCCTGGAGACGACCGAGGGCCAGATCGGCGTCTTCAGCGCCTTTCTTCTGGGCACGGCGATCGTCGCCCCGGCCTTCATCAAGCGCTTCTGGCGCTGCCGGCCGCTTTCCGCGGGGCCGGCGAGGGCGCGGATCGAGGCGCTCTGCCGCCGGGCCGGCCTTGCCTTCGCCGACATCCTTCACTGGCCGCTCTTCGGCGGCCGCATGATCACCGCCGGGGTGATGGGGCTCGCCCGACGCTTCCGCTACATCCTCGTCACCCCCTCGCTCCTCGAGGTCCTCGAGCCCGAGGAGCTGGACGCCGTGATGGCCCATGAAATCGGCCACGTGAAGAGGCGGCACCTGCTCTTTTACCTCCTCTTCTTCGCCGGCTACCTTCTGCTTTCCCTCGTGTTCTACGACCTCTTCCTCTACGGGATGCTCTACGCCGATCCCCTCTGGGAGGCCTTCCGCCGCAGCGGCCTGTCCCAGGCGACGCTCGTCTCGGTCGTCTTCAGCGCGGCCATCCTGGGGGTCTTTCTGGTCTATTTCCGCTTCGTCTTCGGCTTCTTCATGCGCAACTTCGAGCGCCAGGCCGACGGCTACGTCTTCCGCCTACTGCCGACGGCGCGGCCCCTGGTGACGACGCTTGAGAAAATCGCCGCCGCAAGCCGCCAGTCCCCCGACCGGCCGAACTGGCACCATTTCAGCATCCGGCAGCGGATCGAGTTTCTGCTCGCCTGCGAGGCGGACCCCAGGCGGCTTGTCCGCCACGACCGCCGCGTGCGCCGCGCCATCGGCCTCTACCTCGTCGTGCTCGCCCTGCTTGCGGTCGCGGGCTACCAGGTGAACCTGGGGACCGTCGGCGCGCGCATGAGCGACCATCTCTTCGCGACCCTGCTCGAGCGCGAAATCGCGAAAAACCCCCACAGCGCAAGCCTCTACGGCATGCTGGGGGATCTGCAATACCGCCGCCGCAACTGGGAGGAAGCCCGCCTCGCCTGGGAGGCCTCGCTCCTGCGCAAACCGGACAACCCCGTCGTCCTGAACAACCTCGCCTGGCTGCTCGCCACCTGCGAAGAGGAACGCCTGCGGGACCCGCCCCGCGCCCTGGCGCTCGCCCTGGAGGCGGCCCGGCTGCAGGAGTCCTCCTTCATCCTCGACACCCTGGCCGAGAGCTACTTCGTAAACGGGCGCTACGAGGAGGCGCTCGCCGCCGGCGAGCGCGCCTTGCGCCTCGCCGCGGGCGACCGCCGGCACTACGAGGACCAGCTCCGGAAGTTTCGCGAAAAAGCGCGGGGGGGATCCTGACGGCCAGGCGGGCCCGGGCCCGCGACCCGGCCGCCGGGCGGCTTCAGCGCGGCGGTGGGTCGGTTCGGCGGCGGAAATGGGCGTAGATCTTTTTCACCCCGCCGCCGATCAGGACCGCGGCCATGAAGTAGAAGCAGAAGGCGATGAAGGGCAAAACGCCCGCGAAGGAATCGATCTCCCGGATCCGGGGCATGACCTGGGGGATGCGGAAGAGCAGCCCCACGCCGGTCAGCGCGAGGATCACCCCCCAGACCAGCTGCAGCCGCGAGCGCAGTTCGGGGTCCATCGTCAGGCCGGGGGGTCTCCCTTGAAACGGCCGCGGAAAACGGGCTTTCGTTTTTCGAGAAAGGCGCGGGTTCCCTCGCGGGCGTCGGGGCTGGCGAACACGAGGGAAAAGGCGTCCACCTCGAGGCGGCAGCCTGTCGCGAGATCGACGCCCAACCCGTGGTTCACCGCCTCCTTGGCGGCACGGAGCGCCACCCGCCCCTTGGCGGCCGCCTCGAGCGCCGTCTTGCGCACCTCGGCCATCAGCTCCGCGGCCGGGACGACGCGATTCACGATGCCCAAGCGGAGCGCCTCCTCGGCGGCGATCATGCGGCCGGTGAAGATCAGCTCCTTGGCGGCCGCCGGCCCGATCAGCCGCGGCAGCCGCTGGGTGCCGCCGAACCCCGGGATGAGTCCGAGCGTGATTTCGGGCAGGCCGAAGCGGGCGCTGTCCGCGGCATAGATGAAATCGCAGGCGAGCGCGATCTCGGTCCCCCCGCCGAGCGCGTAGCCGTTCACGGCGGCGATCACGGGGATGGGGAGCTCCTGGAGCCTGCCGATCACCTCGTGGCCCATGCGCGAGAACCATTTCGCCTCGAGCGGCCCGAAGGTGGCGAGCTCACCGATGTCCGCCCCGGCGACGAAGGCCTTCTCGCCCGCCCCGGTGAGCACGAGCACCCGCACCGATTCGTCTTCCGCGAGCTTTCCGAGCGCCTGGGCCAGCTCGCCGAGCAGCGCCCGGTTCAGGGCGTTCAGGGCCTTCGGCCGGTCGAAGGTGATGGTCGCGATCCCCGCTTCCTGCTCGAGCCGGATGTTCTCGTAGCTCATCCCCTCCTCCTCTGGTTGACGGTTCGTCCCGCCCCGGCAAAAGCCGCGCTCAGCCGGACGGCCCGGCGGCGGGCGCTTCGAACGCCGTCGGTTGGATTTCGCGGATATAGGCGCGGATGCCGTGCACGATCGCCTCGGCCAGGTGCTCCTGGAAGGCCGGGGTCGTGAGCAGCCGGCACTCCTCGCGGTTGCTGATGAAGGCCGTCTCGACCAGGATCGAGGGCATCCGCGCCCCGAGAAGCACGTAGAACGGCGCCTGCTTGACCCCCTTGTCCTTGACCCGGCTGTAGCCGTTTCGCTCGAGATTCCGGACGAGCGTCGCCTGGACCATCTCGGCGAGCCGGCTCGACTCGTTGATCTTCGCGTTGCGCAAGAGCTCGTTCAAGATGGAGTGGAGATCGCTGATGTTCTTGGTCGAGGTCGCGTTTTCCATGGCGGCGACCCGGATCGCCTCGTCGTCGGTGGCGAGGTTCAGAAAATAGGTCTCGGTGCCGTAGGCGCGCGGGTCGCGCGAGGCGTTCGTGTGGATGGAGACGAAGAGGTCGGCCCGCTGGGTGTTGGCGAAGGCGGTTCGCTCCTCGAGGGTGAGGTAGCGGTCATCGTTTCGCGTGAGGATCGCCTCGAGGTTGAGCTCCTCGCGGATCTTTCTCGCCGTGCGCCGGGCGATCTGCAGCACGACATCCTTCTCGTGCACGCCGGGGATGAAACCCGGGGCGCCGAAGTCCTTGCCGCCGTGGCCGGGGTCGATCACGATGCGCCGCACGCCGAGCGCCAGTTGCCGGGCGATCGCCCCGCGCGGCACCTTGCCGGCGCGATCGGCCGGCGGGGCGGGCGGGGCGACACCGGCCGCATCCCCCGGGGCCGCGGCCTGAGCCCCGTTTTTCCCCCACACGTCGATCACGATGCGGAAGGGGTCGCGGAGCGAGAAGACCTTGTAGGTCTCAAACGACTTGATGTCGACGACGACGCGCACCGAGTCCGGCGTGTAGCGGGCCGCCCGGGCGTCGCTCAGGAGGTCGTCGTGGATGGGGATCGTGCGCTGTCTTCCTTCGGCAAGCGTGGCCTGCGCGAGATCCACGTAGAGCCGGGGCGGCTTGTCGATCGCCGGATCGCGCCTGAGGAGCCGGTGGGAGTACTCGGTCTCGCGGTCGACATAGACGACGACCCGGGTGTAGTCCGGGTTGGACCAGTGCTTGACGTCCTGCACGACGGCCAGGCCCTCCTCGCCCGCCTCGGCGGCGGCGGCAGGGACGTCGCCCGGCTCCGCGGCCGGGGCCGGGGTAGCCTGCGGCTCCGGCCGCGCCTGCTCGGCAGGCGCCTGCGGCCGCCGGGCGATCGGAGCGGGCGGCCGCGTGCGCGGAAGCGCCTGGAGCTCCTTCTC
>Ga0073932_1001507_pt1 | contig 42963 bp, 39 predicted proteins | sample DewCreD2012metaG_FD_76967 | JGI IMG/M metagenome (GOLD analysis project Ga0073932, IMG submission 76967) | Hot spring sediment bacterial and archeal communities from British Columbia, Canada, to study Microbial Dark Matter (Phase II) - Dewar... ...
CCTGATCGGCCTGGTGGACGCCTACATCGTCGGCCACCTGGGCGCGGCGGCGCTGGCCGGCGTGGGCCTGGGCGGGCAGGTGCTCAACCTGGTGGCGGCGCTGTTCGGGGCGGTGGGCGTGGGCGCCACGGCCCTCATCGCGCGCCACAGCGGCGCGCGCGAGCCGGAGGAGGCCAACCGCCTGGCCTGGCAGGCCGTGCTGCTGGCCGCCGCCGTCGGCCTGCTGGCGGCCACGGTCGGCTGGCTGTTCGCCGAGCCGATCATCCGCCTGCTGGGCGCGGCGCCGGAGGTGGTGGCGACCGGCTCGGCCTGGCTGCGCACCGTGTCGCCGTCCTTCGCGCTGATCGGCGTGCTGCTGGTGGGCAACGCCGCGCTGCGCGGCGCCGGCGACACCCGCTCGCCGCTCGGCGTGATGCTGGTGGTCAACGTGGTCAACGTGGCCGTGGCCTGGACGCTGACGCGCGGTCCTTCGACCGGCTCGGGATTTGGCCTGCCCAACCTGGGGGTGGTCGGCACCGGCCTGGGCGCGGCGTCCGGCCAGATCATCGGCGGGCTGCTGGTGTTCGGGCTGCTGGCGCGCGGGCGCGGCCCGTTGCGGCTGGGCCTCTCCCTCCCGCGGCCGGACCCGGCCCGCCTGAGGCGCCTCCTCAACATCGGGCTGCCGGCGGGCGCCGAGCAGGTGCTGCTGCAGATCGCGTTGCTCAACCTGGCCGGCATCATCACCCAGTTCGGCACGGCCGCCTACGCCGCGCACAGCATCGGCCTGCGCATCGCGGCCCTGTCGTTCCTGCCGGGCTGGGGGTTCAGCGTGGCCGCCACCACCCTGGTGGGGCAGGCCCTGGGCGCGCGCGAGCCGGAGCGGGCACGGCAAGCCACCTACGTGGCCTTCGGGATGGCGCTGGCCGTGATGTCGGCTATGGGCGCGCTGCTGTTTCTGTTCGAGGCCCCGATCCTGAGTTTCTTCACGGACGACCCGGCCGTGCTGGCGGCCGGCGCGATCGTCATCCGCACGGCGGCGGCGCAACAGCCGTTGCTGGCGGCGTCCTTTGTCTTCTCGGGCGCGCTGCGCGGCGCCGGCGACACGCGCGCGACCATGCTGATCACGGTCAGCTCGATCTGGGCCTTGCGTCTGATCGCGGCCTACGGGCTGGGCGTCGCGCTCGGCCTGGGCCTCTTCGGCGCCTGGCTGGCCGTCGGCCTGGATTTCGGCTTCCGCGCCTTCATGTTCTGGCGGCGCTTTGAGAGCGGGCGCTGGATGATGTTGAAAGTCTAACCGGGCCCGGCCGGCGCCGTGCGGTAAAACAACCTTTCCCGCCGGAACCGCCCATGCGCCTCCTGATCCGTTTCCTCGCCGCCCAGCGCCGCTAACGCTGGCAGATCCTGGCCCTGCTGGTCTGCCTGCTGGGCGTCACCGTGACCAGTCTGGTCACGCCGGGCATCATCCGGAACGTCAGCGACGAGGGCCTGCGCGCGCCGGAGCCGTTGTCCACCCTCACCCGGGCCGACCGCATCGTGGTGCTGGACGGCGGCCGGATCGTCGAGGTGGGCAGCCACGCCGAGCTGTTGGAGAAGCGCGGGCGGTACTTCGAGCTGTACACGCTGGCGTTCGCCGGGCAGCTGGCCTGACGGCGCGCCTCACGGACGGCCCGGCGACGCCTGAGCGCCCTGCGACGGCGGGCGACGGGACAAGGGGCTATAATGTCGGCGCGCACACCCGTCCATGGACACCGCTCCCGGCTTCCTGCGTTCCCGTTCATTCCGGCAGTTCCTGTTCCTGCTGGCCGCCGGGATTCTGTTCACGGCCTCCTTCTGGGATGAGATCGCGCCGACGCTGGAGGTCGTCATCTTCGGCATCGGCGTCACCTACCTGCTCATCGGCCTGGGCCCCGGCCTGCTGCGCCTCCCGGACAGGCTCACCGACACGCTCCTGGTCCTGGCCGGGCTGGTCCTGATCTTCCTTCGCCCGCTCCTCATCCTGGGCCTCCGGCTGCTCAACCTGGAGGGGGTTTTCGGCTTCATCCCGCCCCTCATCGCGCTGCTGCTCGGCCTGCTGCTCAGCGGCGTCATCGCCCTCACCGGCCGCCGGCCCGGCCTGAGCACGCTCGACCTGGCGCTGACGGCGCTTGGCCTGGCGCTGGCCGGGGCCGCGGCCGCCGAACTGATGGCCGGCCCGCCGCCGCTCGAAGTCGCTCCGGAGGTCCTGGCCCGCGAGCGCGAGACCTTCGTGCGCGCCAGCCTGGCGCTCGGCCTGAACTATCTGGCCTTCCTGGCGTTCTTCTTCTTTACCGTCTTTATGCTGGCGCACTTCGTCCTGCCAGTGCAGACACGGCGCGAGCGCGACGGCGTCCTGCATCGCCTGCTCACCTACCTTCTGGGCCGCCACGGCCCGGCCCTCTTCGTCAAACACGGCCGGGTGGTCGAATCCGAAAACGACCGGCTGCGCCGCGGCCCCGGCCTGGCCCTGGTGGATCGGGACAGCGCCATCGTGCTGGAGCCCATCAACCCGCCGGCCCAGCGCGTCGCCGGACGCCGCAGCCGCGCCGGCCGCAGCCTGTACGGCCAGCTCAACCGCGCCCGGCGCCGCGCCGACTTCGGCCTCGGCCAGTGGCTGGACGACCTCGCCCGGCTGGGCCTGGACGCGCTGCGCTGGCTGCTGGTCGTCCCGCGCCGGGTCGGCCGCCGCCTGCTCCGGCGCCTGGGCCTGGTGAAGCCGCGCGCCGGGGCGGAGATCGCGCCGCTGATGGCGCGCATCCGCGGCCCCGGCCTGGTCTTCACGTCCCCCGATGAGAAGGTGCTGGCCGCCCTGGACCTGCGCTGGCAGAGCCGGTCGCGCGCCAACATCAAGGCCCTGACGCGCGACGGCATCGAGGTCACCGCTTCGCTGACCGTCCACTTCGTCCTGGATGCCAACGTCCCGGACCGGGCATACGCGCCGCGCACCCGCCCGCCCACGTTCAACCCGCAGAGCGTCTTCCGCGCCGTCTACGGCGCCCCGGTCAATGCCCGCGCCTCGGACGACGAGCTGGAGGTGAAGGCCTGGACCGACCTGCCCGCCTTCGTCGCCAGCGACCTGTTCCGCGACCTGATCGCCACCGAGACGCTGGACAACCTCTTCCGCCCGACCAGCGACGACGACTTCCCGCTGACGGCCTTCCGCCAGCGCTTCGGCGAGCGCGTGAAAGCGTCCCCGGTGCTGCGCGAGCGCGGCCTGCACGTCATCTCGGCCAACGTCGGCGCGCTCACGCCGCACGAGCTGGTGGCCGCGCAGCGCGTGGAAAGCTGGCGGGCGGACTGGGCGCGGCGCCGGACCGAGATTCTGGCCGGCGGCGACCTGCAGGCCACGCGCATCCTGCAGCGCGCCCGGGCCAACGCGCAGTATGACATGGTGAAACAGCTCCGCGAGATCGCGCAGGCCAGCGGCTCGCGCGCGGTCGTGGCCCTGCGGCTCTTTCAGGCCCTGGAGACGGCCTCGGCCGATCCGTCCATCCGGCGCCTGCTGCCGGACGAGACCGTGCAGGTGCTGAACGCCTGGATGGAAAACCTGCGCGACTGGTTCAAGCCATGACGACGATGGACCGCATGACGCGCCCGTGGCGCTTCAGCTTCTTCCGCGGCGACCGCGGCTGGGGCCAGCTGCGCCTGCTGAGCGCTCTGCTGGCCGCCGGGCTTTTCGCCCTGCTGACGGCGGCGGTGGAATGGCAGTTGCACAGCGACTGGGCCCGGCAACTGGCGGAGCGCCTGGCGGCCGGCGGACCGTACGCGCCGGCCGAGCTGCTGCCGATCGCGGGCGGGGTGCTGCGCCACATGATCGCGCCGCTGCTCGGCATGGCGTTCGCCGTCGTGGCGGCCGCCTTCTACATTCAGGACATCTACGAGTTCCGCAGCTTCGACAACGCCCTCCGGTACCTGTTCGCGTCGCTGTTCGGGCTGGATTACCCCAGCCTGACCATCGAGCATGGCCAGCCCAAACTGGACGAGGACGAACACAACACCCTGTGGCGGATCGGCGGCCCCGGCTACGTGAACGTCAAACTGGGCAACGCCGTGCTGCTCGAGCGCGGCTACGGCGCCACCCGCGTGCTCGGCCCCGGCCGTCACTTCCTGCGGCGCTTCGAGACCATCCGCGAGGTCCGCGACCTGCGCGAGCAGTACCGCCGGGACGAGGTGAAAGCCGTCACCAAGGACGGCATCGACGTCGTCGTCCGCGATGTCGAAGCCACCTTCCGGCTCGCCACCGGCGATCAGCCGCGCAGCGAGCGCCAGCCGTACCCGTTCACGCCCGAGGCCCTGCACGCCTCGGTCTACAATCGGGCGGTGGGCAAAGACGGCAAAGCGCCGGAATGGGGGGAGGCGGTGATGAATCTGATCAAGGGCCGCATCCGCAATTGGGTGTCCGGCCAGCGGCTGGACCGGCTGACGGCGCCGGTGGACCAGGATCCGCGCGCCGCTATCCGCGCCGATTTTGACAGCGAAGCGGCGCGCCAGCAGCTGGCCGGGCTGGGGGCGGAGCTGATCTGGGTTAACATCGGCCACCTGGACACGCCGAAAAAAGTCGACGAACAACGGCTGGAGACCTGGCGCTCCTTCTGGGAAGCGGAAGACAAGGTGACCCGCGCCCAGGGCGAGTCCCTGCGCGTGGCTTACCGGGAATTGGGCCGCGCGGAGGGCCAGGCCGACATGCTGGTGGCCATCGCCCGCGCCCTGGAAGGCGTCGACCCGGCCCGCGACCTGGATCAGCAGGTCGCCGAACTGATGCTGCTGCGCGTGGGCGGGGTGCTGGAGGCGATGGCGGCCCAGCCCTGGCTGAGCGAAGGCGAGCCGGGCGCGGACGGCCAGGCCCTGAAAGCGCCGCCGCCCGAGGGATGACAGGCCGTGGGGCCGCTGGCTGTGACGCCTGACCTGAAGACCGTCTACCGCTGGCTGAACATCGACCTGTACTGGCGTCTGCAGGACGCGCCCGACCCGGCCGCGTCGGTGGAGGCGCAGCCCGGCGACCGGGTGGTCTGGCGCGAGCATGACGTGCAGGTGGAGAGCGTCTTCGACGAGGGCGGCGTGCGGTCGGTGATCCTGCGGCGCCGCGACGGCGAAGAGTTCCCGGCCGATGTCGAGTTCACCCGGAGCAAGAAGCGGAAATTGCGCTGGCCGGAGGTGGAGGCGGCCTGGGCGGCCGGCGAGTGGCGGCTGCCCGCGCGCGAGGCCGGGCGCTTCAAGCGTTACCCGCCCAACCTGCTGCGCCTGTACCCGCTGGCCGACCAGGCCGGCCAGCCGCGCCAATCCGCCCTGCGCGATCCGCTGGCGGCCGACCTGAGCGACCTCGGCGCGCTCGAGCGCCTGGCGGCCCAGCTGAGGCTGGCGGCCGAGGCGCGCGACCGCGACGCCGTCGAGGCGCGCCTGCGCGCGATGGAGGCCGTCTGCCTGTCGCGCCCGGACGTCTCCGAGCGCGCCGCGCTGACCCGCCTGGCGGAGGCGCGCCTGGAGTTCGGCCTGGCCTGCCAGGCGTTGGGCGAGACCGGCCGCGCGATCGACTTCTTCATCCAGGCGGCGCGCGATTTCAAGTTCGGGGCGGACGCGCATGGCGAGGCGATCGCGCGCTGGATGGCGAGCCGCCTGCAGTTGGAGACGTCGCTGAGCACAGGCCTGGCCAACGGCCGGATCAGCGTTGATCTGTTCCACAAGCTGGCCGAGGACGGCAACCGGCACAGCCAGAGCGCGGCGCGCTGGTACCGGGCGCGCCTGCCGCTGTTACGCGCCGGCCTGGCGGACGCTGCTACCGCCCGCCCCGCCGCGCCGGCGGACGCTCAGCCCGCGGCCACGACCTCCCCGGCCAACCACGACGCGCCCCCAACCACGACGGAGCCGACCCGGCCGGCCGACGCCGCGCCGACGCCGGCCCCGGCCCCGGAGCCCGAAGGTGAGCCGGCCGCGGCGGCGCCCCCCCTGGCCCAGACCCTGATGGAACTGGCCATCCGGCGGCTGTACTCGGCGGCGGTCAGGGTGAGCGCCAACGCCCGGGGCGAACTGGTCGGCCGACCGGCGCAGCGCCTGACGTTCCGGGTAGAGACCAACCGCCTCCTGATCGGCGACCGGCCCCACACCCTCCACGACCTGAGCGGCGGCCGGGACGCCGGGCGGGTGCCGCCCAGGAAGGTCGTGCCGCTGGATATGGACAAAGACTTTCTGCTGGCGGTGACCGGGGACAGCATGAACGCCGCCACGCCGTATCCGATCAATGACGGCGACTACGTGATCTGCCGGGAAATGGCGGACCCCGGCGATCAGGTCTACGTGATCGCTCTGTTGCCTGGCGAAAAAGGCCAGGAGACCGGGCGGTACGTGGTGAAATACCGCGAGCGCAACCAACTGCTCTCGCTGACCCGCCAGCCCAGCGACCCCGATGACCCGGCGGATCCATACCGCCCGATCAAGCTCAGCCGCCGCGTCAAGCTCGTGGGCCAGGTGCTGGCTGTGCTCAAGCCGATCACCTAAAACAGCTCCCCCGGTCCAGGTGTGGCCAAGCCCGGTTGATGTCATGCTGAGGCCCCGTCACGACGCGAGCCGGGCGCGCGCGCTCAGGGCGACAGGCGTCAACCGGTTTTGGTCACACCCAAAACAAAAGCTGAGACCTTGCGGTCTCAGCTTTTTGTCCATTCGGGCGATTTAGTACCGGCGCGTGCCGCCGCCCCGGCTGCCGCCCCGGCGGCTGCCGCCGCGGTCCCCGCCCCGGCCGCCGCTGCCGAAGCCGCCGCCCCGGCTGCCGCCGCCGAAGCCGCCCGGCGCGCGCTCTTCGCGCGGGCGGGCGATATTGACGGTCAATTCGCGGTCGTTCAAGCGGTACGCGTTGAACATGCTGACCGCTTTCTGCGCCTCGGCCTGATTGCTCATCTCCACGAACCCGAAGCCCTTCGAGCGGCCACTGTCGCGGTCCTTGATGATGTCAACCGAGTTGACCGAGCCGGCCTGGGCGAACAGCGTCCGCAGTTCGTCCTCCGTCGTGGCGTACGCCAGATTGCCCACATAAAGCCTGTTGTCCATGCTGCCGGCCTCCTGCGCCGGTAAGAAAAAGGCCGCCCACTCATCAGGAGTTGAGGCGGCCGACCACACACACACCCTGCGAAAAGTCGACTAGATAATACCACAGATCGCCGAAAGTGGGAGGGCGGAGCATGACTTTCGTCACAGCCGGAATCGCTCCCTGGGGGCTGGGCCCGGCGGCCCCGCCTGTCGTACCGTGAGCGCAGCAAACACAACGGAGACGACGGAGGCCTTATGACCGACCCCATCCTGGAAATCGAGAACGTCCACGCCGCTTACGGGCGGGGCGCGGCGCGCGTCGAGGCGCTCAAGGGCGTCTCCCTGCAGGTGAAGCGCGGCGAGATTTTCGGCCTGCTCGGCCCGAACGGCGCCGGCAAGACTACGCTGCTCTCCTGCCTGGAGGGTCTGCTCACGCCCGAGAGCGGTTCGCTCCGGGTGGCGGGCCGGGAGCCGAAGCGCGCCAAGGACAGGCTCGGCATCCAGCTTCAGAAGACAGCCCTGCTGGACGACCTGACCGTGGCCGAGCTGATCGAGTTCTACGCCGCGCTGTACGGCGCTTTCCCGACCCGGGCGCAGATTGACGCGCTCCTGGCGCGCTTCGACCTGACCGAGAAGCGCGGCCAGTTCATCCGCCGCCTCTCCGGCGGGCAGCAGCAGCGCGTGGCGCTCGCCATCGCCCTGGCCAACAACCCGGAGATCGTCGTGCTGGACGAGCCGACCAGCGCCCTGGACCCGCATGCCCGCCGCGCGGTGTGGGACATCATCCGCGCGCTGCACGACGAGGGCCGCACGGTGGTGATCACCACCCACGCGATGGAAGAAGCCGAGGCCCTGTGCGGGCGCGTGGCCATCATCGACCGCGGCCAGATCATCGCCTGCGGCGCGCCGGCGGCCATCGTCGCCGGGCTGAACATCAACCCGGTGCTCAAGGCCACGGTCGAGCTGCCGCTGGAGCAGGTGCGGGCGCTGCCCGGCACGCTGACGGCGCGCTACACCGGCCAGTACCTGGAGGTGGAGACGACCCACCCGCAGACGACCATGCCCGCCCTGCACGCGCTGGCCGCGCAGTTGGGCCGCACTCTGAGCGAGGTGGCCCTGCGCCAGCCCAACCTGGAGGATGCGTTCCTGAAATTGACCGGGCGGACTTTGAACGCATAGAACGCCTCCCGCACTGCGTAGCGCGCAATGCGTGGTGGGCGACGCCACATGCCTTACGCGCCACCATCTCCCTCCCTTCATCCTGATCAGGAGTCTGCCATGCGACGCTTCTTCATCCTCACCAAGGCGATGTTCCTCGTCTACCTGCGCGAGCGCTCGACGCTGTTCTGGAACTTCGCCTTCCCGGTCTTCCTGCTCGTGATCTACGCCGCGGTCTTCGGCGGCGACAACCTGGCCGGCTTCATGAGCTGGATGGTGCCCGGCGTGCTGGCGATCAACATCCTGGCCTTCGGCCTGATCAGCAGCGCGACCATGATGACGGAGTTCCGACAGAAGGGCGTCCTGCGCCGCCTCCAGGCCAGCCCCGTGCCCACGCTCACGCTGGTCGGCGCCTACATCCTCGTCAACGTCGCCATCGCCGTACTGCAGGCCGCCCTGGTGGTGGCCGTGGCGATGACGTTCTATGGCCTGAAGATGCCGGCCGCCAATCTGCTGCTGGCCTTGCCGATGGTGCTGCTGTCGGTGCTGATGAGCGTGGCGCTGGGCCAGGTGGTGAGCGGCCTGGCGCCCGGCTCGGGCGGCGCCGTCGCCATCGGCCAGATCCTGTACTTCGGTCAGATGTTCATCGCCGACCTGATCCTGCCGATCGAGCAGATGCCGGACTGGATCCAGAAGGTCGGCCCGTGGCTGCCCGGCTACGCCATCGCCCAACTGGTGCGCCCGCCCCTGCAGTCCGGCGCGCTCAGCCCGGACTTCGCCGTCAACCTGCTGCTGGCGCTGGTCTACGGCGCGGCCGCCGCGCTGCTCGCCGCCCGCTTGTTCAAGTGGGAGGCGCGCAACTGACCGGCCTCGGCGTTCGCCCCGAGCCTGTCGAGGGGGGAACGGTTCCCGCTCGTTGAGAAATGCCCTGGATGCTAAAGGAGACTCACATGACCCCCCCGACCCGTGACCTCAACCGCGCGCTCGCCGAAGTCAGCGCCAGCTCCGCCGGCGGCGCCCCGTTCCTGATCGCTTTCGGCCTCACGTTCCTGATCACGGCGCTCCTGTCGTTCTTCATCCCGAAACCGACGGCGGCCCTGATCGCCATGTTCCAGGGCAGCCTGGCCCTGCCGCTGGCGCTCTGGCTGGAGCGCCGCCTGGGCTGGCGGCGGATGTCGCCGGACAACCCGCTGCGCGCCCTGTCCGGCCAGCTGGCGATGTCGCAGAACCTGGCGCTGCCGGCCTGGATCGTCGTCTACAGCCTCAACCCGGGCGCGATCCCGGTCGTCATGGCGGCCACCGGGGCCGCGCACTTCCTGCCGTACGCCTGGCTGCATCGCACGCGCGTGTACGCGGTCCTGGCGGGGGCGCTGTCCCTCGGCGCTTTCGCGCTGCAGCTCGCTCTGGGGGCAGCCGCCTTCCCGTACATCCTGCTGTTCGTCGCCGCGGCCTATGGGGTCACGGCCCCCATCGTCTATCGGCACGCGGCGCGGCTGAGCCAGGGCGACCGGGCGGCGCTGGTCTCCGGTGAGGCGGCCGCCTGAGCCGCCGGGCGAGCGGCGCGCGGCTGAGCCAGGAGAGCCGGGCGAACTGTTCTATACTTGGGCCATGCCCCCCCGGTTGTTGCCGCCTGTTGACGAAATCCCGGCCGCCTCGCCGCGGGCGATGCGCCTGTACGGGCGCTTCTGGGATATCATCTCCCTGCTGATCTTCGGCGGCGGCGCGCTGAGCCTGATCGTTTCACACTGGGGCGCGCTGAATGCCGGACACGGGATCGCCGCCGGCCTGATGCTGGCGCAGGGCGTGCTCTACGTTGTGGCCATCGCCCGGCGCGGCGGCTGGCCGATCCCGCGCCGGTGGCTGACGGCCTACTTCCTCGGCGGCCTCAGCCTGTGGTTGATCATGGGCCGGCTGCAGCCCGATTACTGGTGGCTGGGGATGACCTACTTCGGCCAGATGTTCGGCCTGCTGCCGCCGCGCGCCACTCTGGTCGGCACGCTGGTCGTCAACATCCTGGTCATCCAGATGATCACGGGCTGGAACCCCGCCCGCATAACCACCGGCCTGATCCTGGGCTTCGCGTTCCAGTGGCTCGGCGGCATGGCCGTCTACCTGTTCATCACCAACATCGTCAGCACCAGCCAGGAGCGCGGCCGTCTCATCGCCGAGCTGAAAGCCGCGCAAAGTGAATTGCAGGCCGCGCGCGAAAAGGAGGGGGAACTGGCGGCCCTGCGCGAGCGCGAGCGCCTGGCCCGCGACCTGCACGACAGCCTGGGTCACGCCCTGGTGGCGATGACGGTGCAGCTGGAAGCCATTCAGCGCCTGTACCGGGTGGACCCGGAGCGCGGCTCGGCGCAGGTGGATGCCCTCAAAGCCCTCACCCGGCGCAGCATGGCGGACCTGCGCCGGTCGCTGGACGGCCTGCGCGCGCCCGGCCTGGGCGACCGCCCGCTCTCCGCCGCCCTGCAGATGCTGAGCGTGGAGACCGGCCAGCGCGCCGGCCTGGAGATCGCCTGCCAGGTCCCGCCCGAGGCGGATGCCCTCAGCCCGGCGCTGGCCGAGACGCTCTGGCGCGTGGCGCAGGAATCACTCACCAACATCGAAAAGCACGCCCGCGCGCGCCGCGTGAGCGTCCGGCTCGACCTGCAGGCGGGGGCGGCGACGCTGCGGGTCACGGACGACGGGGTCGGGCTTCCGCCGGCCGCGGAAGACGTTCAGGGCCACTACGGCCTGCGCGGGATGCGGGAGCGGGTGGAGGGCCTGGGCGGCTCACTCACGCTCGCCGCCCCGGCGGGCGGCGGGACGGTGATCGAGGCGCGCCTGCCCGTGATCGCGGCCCTGTCGCCGCCGGAGCACTGAGGGGCGCCCATGGACCCGATCAAGATCCTGCTCGTCGAAGATCAGACCCTGATGCGCCAGGGCCTGAAGACCATCCTGGACCTGGAGCCGGGGTTGAGCGTGATCGGCGAGGCCGCCGACGGCGAGGCCGGCGTGAGCCAGGCGCTGGCGCTGCGGCCGGACGTGGTGCTGATGGACGTGCAGCTGCCGCGCCTGAACGGCGTCGAGGCGACCGCGCGCCTGATCCGTGAATGGCCGGAGGCGCGCGTCATCATCCTGACCACCTTCAACCGCGACGACTACGTCTACCAGGGCGTGCGCGCCGGGGCGCTGGGCTACCTGCTCAAGGACGCGCCGGCCGAGACCCTGATCGAGACCATCCGGCGCGTGCACGCCGGCGAGGTCTTCATCCAGCCGGAGATCGCGTCGCGGGCGCTGCGCGAGATGATGCGCCCGGCCGAACCGGCGCTGGAGCCGCTCTCCGAGCGCGAGCGCGAGGTGCTGGTGCTGCTGGCCCAGGGCGCGTCCAACAAGGACATCGCCGAGCGGCTGGTCATCACCGAGGGCACGGTGAAGAACCACGTCTCCAACCTGCTGGCCAAGCTCCAGGCCGAGAACCGCACCCAGGCCGCCGATATCGCCCGGCGGCGCGGCCTGGTATGAGTCCGCGCAGGGCGCGGCCCCGGCGCGCAGCCCGGACGGCCTCCGACTTCCCCGACACGACCGGCCGCCGGCGAGGACACGTATGACCCATAACCCGATCCCTTCCCTCAACGCCGCCTCCCGGGAGGCCTGGGAGCAGATCGCCGGCTGGTGGGACGACTTCTACACCGCCGACGGCAACGCCTCCCACCGCGAGCTGATCGCGCCGGCGCCCTGCGCCTGCTGGACCCGCAGCCGGGCCAGGCCGTCCTGGACTGCGCCTGCGGCAACGGCGTCTTCGCCCGGCGGCTGGCGCGCCTGGGCGCGCGCGTGACAGCCTTCGATTTCAGCGCCGTGTTCCTGGAGCGCGCCCGCGCCCACACCGCCGCGGCCGGGCTGGAGGCGCAGATCGAGTACCGCCAGATGGACGCCACCGATGAGGCCGGGTTGCTCGCGCTCGGCGCGGGCCGCTTCGACGCCGCCGTCTGCCTGATGGCGCTGATGGACATGCCCGTCATCGAGCCGCTGTTCCGGGCCGTGCGGCGGCTCCTCAGACCCGGCGGGCGGTTCGTGTTCGCCGTGCTCCACCCGTGCTTCAACTCGGCGCGCGGGATCACGCGCCTGGCCGAGGAGGTGGACCAGGACGGCGTGATGGTCGAGTCCTACGGCGTCAAGATCACGCGCTACCTGACGCCCGAGAACTTTCAGGGCCTCGGCATTGTCGGCCAGCCGGCCGCGCAGTATTATTTTCACCGGCCCCTGCACGTGCTCTTTCAGGCCGCGTTCGACGCCGGCTTCGTGCTGGATGGGCTGGAGGAGCCGCGCCAGCCGGAGCGCGAAAGCCCGCGCCCGCTGAGCTGGAGCCGCTTCACAGAGATCCCGCCATTCCTGGTCGCGCGCCTGCGCCCGGGCGGCGGCTGAACGGAGCGAGCCTCAAACGCCTATGCAGACTTCCGACGACCTCCACCTGATCCAGCACGGCCTGGGACCGGCGGCGAGGCCCAAGACCGTCGTCATCGTCGGTGCCGGCATGGCCGGGCTGACGGCCGCGCACGAGCTGCTGCGCGCCGGCCATCGCCCGCTGGTGCTGGAGGCGCAGGGTCGCGTCGGCGGGCGCATCCTCACGCTGCGCGAGCCGTTCGCGCCCGGCCTGTACGCCGAGGCCGGCGCCATGCGCCTGCCCAGGGCCCACGCCCTGACGCTGGCGTACGTCGAGCAGTTCGGCCTGCGCACGCAGCCCTTCACCATGAGCAACCCGCAGGCCTATTACCACTTCAACGGCCGCACGGTGCGCGCCGCGCAGGCCGAGGCCGACCCGGCCCGGCTGGGCTTCCCGGTGGCCGAGCACGAGCGCGGGAAGACGGCGGCCCAGTTGTGGGAGGCCGCCCTGCGTCCGCTGGCGCGCCGGCTGGAGACGGACGGCGACGCCGGCTGGGACGCCATCGTCGCCAGCCACGATCAATACTCGGTGCGCGAATTCCTGGAAGTCCACGGCTGGTCCGAAGGCATGATCGAGATGTTCGGTCTGCTCTTCAACCAGGAATCGCTGTTGAACTCATCCCTGCTCGAGTTGCTGCGCGAAGAGCTGGGCGGCTACTACACCGACATGGTCCAGCTCGAGGGCGGCATGGACCAGCTGCCGCGCGCCTTCCTGCCCGGCCTGCGTGAGCATATCCGCTTCGGGGCGAAAATGATCGCCCTGGACCAGACGCCGGAGCAGGCCATCGTCCACTACCAGACCGCGGCCGGGCGCTTCCAGGCGGCCGGCGATTACGCCCTCCTGACCGTGCCGTTCCCGGTGCTGCGCCATGTCGAAGTCCTGAAGCCCTTCTCAGCCGCCAAGCGTCGCGCCATCCGCCAGTTGCACTACGACGCCTCGGCCAAGATTTTCTTCCAGTGCCGGCGCCGTTTCTGGGAGACCGACGACGGCATCTTCGGCGGCGGCACGCTCACCGACCTGCCGATCCGCAATCTGTATTACGCCGAGCATGGCCGCGAGACCGGGCGCGGCATCCTGCTGGCGAGTTACACCTGGGCCGAGGACGCCCAGCGCTGGGGCTCGCTGGCCCCGGCCGACCGCCTGCGCCAGGCGCTGGAGAATGTGGCCGTGATCCATCCCCAGGTGACGCAGGAGTTTGAGGTCGGCGCGTCGTGGATGTGGCACGACGACGAGTTCGCGGGCGGAGCCTTCGCGCTCTTCGACCCCGGCCAGCAGACGCTGCTGCACGACGCCATCGTGGCCCCGGAGGGCCGCTTCCACTTCGCCGGCGAACACGCCTCGCTCGGCCACGCCTGGATCCAGGGCGCGATTGAGTCCGGGCTGCGCGCGGCGCGCGAGATCCATCTGGCGCCGTAGCCGCAGGTGAAACCGCTCATGCGCCTCAACCAGGAGGCCGTCGCCGCCGAGACCGTCCGCCACCTCCAGGCCCTGCTGCGGCTGGAGACCGTCAACCCGCCCGGGAACGAGTTGATCGCCGCCGAATACCTGGCCGGCGTGCTCCAGGCCGAGGGCCTCGAGCCGCAGGTGCTTAAGTCCGCTCCCGGGCGCGGCAACGTGGTGGCCCGGCTGAAAGGCTCCGGCCAGGCGCCGCCGCTCCTGCTCTACGGCCACACCGACGTCGTCCCGGCCGAGCCCGAGCACTGGACGCATCCGCCGTTCGCGGGCGAGGTCCACGACGGCTTCGTCTGGGGCCGCGGCGCCGTGGACATGAAAGGCTCGGTCGCCCAGCAGTTGATGGTCGTCCTGCTGCTCAAGCGCCTGGCCGCGCCGCTGAAGCGCGACGTGATCTTCGCGGCCACCGCCGACGAGGAGATCGGCGGCGCGGACGGCTACGGCATGGCCTGGCTGGTGAAACACCACCCGGACCTGCTGCGCGCCGAGTTCGGGCTGACCGAGCTCGGCGGCTACAACCTGGACCTCGCCGGGGTCACGGTCTACCCGATCCAGACCGCCGAGAAGGGCACGGTCTGGCTGAAGGCGCGCGCCCGGGGCGCGCCCGCCCACGCCTCCCAGCCGCGCCGCGACAACGCCGTGGTCACGCTGGCCCGCGCCGTGGACCGGCTGGCGGCGCGCGGCCTGCCCTATCATCTGTGCGACGCGGCGGCCGGGATGCTGACGGCGCTGGCCGAGGCGGCCGGCGGCGAGGCCGGCGACCAGCTGCGCGCCCTGACCCAGCCGGAACGGGCCGAGGCGCTGCTGGCCGGCCCGCTGGCCGACCATCCCTTGCACCCGATGCTGGCGGCCATCACCCACAACACGGCCACGCCCACCGGGCTGAGCGCCGGCGTCCAGACCAACGTCATCCCGGCCACGGCTGAGGCCGTCCTCGACGGCCGCAACCTGCCCGGCACGGACACGGCCGCGTTCCTGGACGAGCTGCGCGCGGTGATGGGCGACCATCTGGAATATGATGTGACGCTGGAGTCGCCGCCGCTCCAGACCTCGCACCGCACGCCGCTTTACGAACTGATGGCGCGCACACTGCGGCGGCACGACCCCGCCGCGCGCGTCGTGCCGTACCTGATGACGGGCGCGACGGACGCCAAGTACCTGGCGCCGCTGGGCGTGCCGTCCTACGGCTTCGCGCCCATGCGCCTGCCGGCCGGGTTCGACTTCATGAACCTGTTCCACGCCCACGACGAGCGCGCGCCGGTGGACGGGCTGGGCTGGGGCGTCCGCGTGCTGTTCGACGTCGTCGCCGAATACTGCGCCGGCTCATCAGACTTTTAGGTTCTTCTCAGCCTACGCCCCGCCCTGCCGGCGATGCTGAGCGTTGCCCGACGACAAGCGTTAAGCTTTTAGTCGCCCCGGCGAAGGCCAGGGTCCCGACCTGGTCGAAGCCTCTTGGATGCCGCCCCTGAGTACAGGGGGCGCCGGCATGACGGAAGAGAAGACCTGGCCGTAAGTGTCTGACAGCTTTTCTATGCGCTTTGATCCCCGCCTGCGCCTGATCCTCCCGCTCGTCCTGCTGGCCCTGGCCTGCCGCACGCTGCTGCCGGGCGCGGCCCTGCCCACCGGGGCCCCGCCGGCGGCCGTCGCTCCCACCCGCTCCCCGGCTCCCCCGCTCCCGACCTCCACCCTCCCGGCTCCCACAGCCACCCTCACCCCGGCGCCCGCCCGTTACGGCCTGCGGCCCGAGGACGTCACCTTCCATCCCGGGCCGGAGCTGTACTCCGGCGACATCGTCAGCCTGGAGATCGACGCCGCTCACCTGGACCCGGAGTGGGGCGACGTGCGCGTGAGCGTCTACGCCGGCCCGGACCGGGCGCAGCCGCTGGCGTCCGAGACCTTCGGGTCGTTCGGCATCGGCGGGCGCGCGCAGGCCACGTTCTGGTGGGTCTGGGACACGGCCGGCCTGGAGGGCGAGCAGTCCGTCACCCTGACCGTGGAGCCGGCGGAGGGCGGCGACCCGCTGGATACGCTCACCCTGACCGTGCGCCTGGCCCCCGCCGCGCAGCGCCCCATGCCGGAGCCGCTGGCGCGCTGGGCGCAGGCCGAGAGCGCGTGCTGCGTCTTCCATTACCTCACCGGGACGGCCGCCGCGCGCGATATTGACCTGATCCAGGCCGAGGCCGACGCCGCCCTGGCGCAGGTCGAAGACGCGCTCGGCGTCAGGCGCCGCGACAAAATCCCGTTCACGCTGCTCAGCCGCCTGCTCGGCCACGGCGGCTTCGCGAGCAGCGAGATCTCGCTCACTTACCTCGACCGCAATCCGGCCGGGCTCGACCTGCCGACGGTGTTCAGGCACGAGGGCGTGCACATCCTGGACCGGCAAATCGCCGAAACGCGCCCGGCGTTCCTCACCGAGGGGCTGGCCGTGTTTGTGGCCGGCGGCCACTACAAGCCGGAAGACCTGGACCGGCGGGCGGCGGCGCTGTTAGCGCTCGACCGCTTCATCCCGCTCCGGACGCTGGCCCGCGATTTCTATCGAGCCCAACACGAGATCGGCTACCTTGAGGCCGGCGCGCTGGTGAAATACCTGGTGGACGTCTACGGCTGGGGGACCTTCCGCGCCATGTACGCCAGCTTGCAGCCCGCGCCCGACGAGCTCCAGATGCTGGAGGCCGGCCTGGCCGCGCACTACGGCAAACCGCTCCTGGAGATTGAGGCCGAGTGGCTGGCTCACCTGCGCGCCCAGGCCCAGGACCCGGCCGAGATCGAGAACCTGCGGCTGACCATTGACCTGTTCGACACCCTGCGCCGCTATCAACAGCAGTTTGATCCGCCCGCTTACTTTCTGAGCGCCTGGCTGCCGGATGGGCCGCGCGCCCGTCAGCGCGGCATCGTGGCCGATTTCATCCGCAGCCCGCGCGCCGCCGAGAACCTCGCGCTGGAGGCCATGCTGACCGGCGCCGAGCAGGCGCTGCACCGCGGGGAGACGGCCGAGGCCGGGCGGCTGCTGCAAGCCGCTCAGGCCGTCCTGGACGCCGGCGGCCTGTTCTTCGACCCGCTGGCCGCGCGCTATCGGCGGATCGCCCAGGACCTGCTGGCGCAGGGTTACGAGCTCCAGACCCTCGACCTGTCCGGGCCGACGCCGCGCGTCACCGCCATCCGCGATTGGCCCACGCTGGAGACCCTCACGTATAATAGCGATTAGTGGACCGTGGTTGGTGGCCGGCGCCCCGGCCCGCCACTGTTCAACTGGCCACGGCATGTACAAGCTCATCCTCCTCTTCCACGAGAACCCCGCCATCCCGGACCTGGTCGAGCGCTGGTCGCGCGAGTTCGTGCCGCTGGCGGACCAGCTCCCGGGCCTGCAGGCGGTCGTCGTCAGCCATGTCGAAGGCGGCCCGGCCGGGCCGAGCGACATCCGCCTGATCCACGAGCTCATTTTTGACGACAAGGACGCCCTGACCGCCGCGATGCAGTCGGCGCCGGGCGTCCAGGCCGGGCAAGGCCTGGTGCGCCTCACCCAGAGCGCGCCGCGGACCGTCACCTTGCTGTTCGCCGACCACCTGCAGGACAAGCCGCGCCCGGATCACAAGATCGCGCCCCCGGCCTTCCCCTGACGCATGTCGCGCTGGCTGCGCTTTTTCTCGCCTTCCCCTGGCCCGGCGGCGCTGGCCGGCGGCACCGGCGGCGTGATCGTCCTGGGGCTGCTGGTCTCGCTCGGTTACGGCGTCGGCGGCCCGGCCGGCGAGTTCGGCGAGAACTTCGGCTTCCTGATGGGCCTGTTCGTCGCGCCGCTGGCGGTGCTGCTGCTGTTCGCCGCCGCCGTCTGGGAGAAGCGCCCCCTGCCGCGCGCGGGCCTGTGGGGCGCGGCCGCCGGCGCGTTGGCCGGCGGCGGGCTGTTCACGGTGCTGGGCCTGGCCGCCTCGCCCGAGATGGACCTGACCGGCGGGCTGGCCCTCTACAGCTGCACGTGCCTGCCCGGCGCCGGTCTGCTGACTCTGCCGGGCGTCTATTTCCTCTTCAGGGGCCTGCCCGAGGCCCGGGCGGCGCTGCAGGACGAGCGCGCCGAGCAGACGCTGCGTATGCTCCAGGCGCGGGGCGAGGTGACCGTGGCCGAGCTGGCCGCCGAACTGGGGGTGCCGCCGGCCGACGGCGTCGCGCTCGTCGAGCGCCTGCTGCAACAGGAACGCTTCGTGGGCCTGTTCGACGCGCCGCGCGGCCGGGTGTACACGCACGCCGCCCTGCGCGCCCGCCAGCAGCAGCTGGTGGCCGTGGTGCAGGCGCGCGGCCAGGTGACCTTTGACGACCTGGCCGCCGAACTGCGCGCCCCGCGCGAACTGCTGCGGCAGTGGGTGTACGAGGCCGTCAAGCGCGGCGAGTTCACCGGTTACCTGAACTGGACCGACGGCCTGCTCTACTCCGCCGACGCCGACAAGCTGCGCGCGGCCGGGCGCTGCCCGCGCTGCGGCGGCGAACTGGGGCTGGCCGGGCAGGGCGTGGTGCAGTGCACGCACTGCGGTTCCGAGATCTTCGTCGGTTAGCGGCCGCCGGCGCGGAGGGACAGCATGAACACGATCTCGTTCTGGCTCAAACAGCTTGCGCCGTCGCCGCTGTCCGCCGCTCTGCTGGTGCTCGTCCTGCTCGTGCTGATAGCGGGCGCCGCCGCCGGGCTGCTCCTCTCGGCCAACGACACGGAGGCGGCCCTCGGCCAGGTGCTGGCGCGGCTCGGCTTCGTATGCGCCCTGGCGCCGACCCCGCTGGCCTGCCTGCTGTTGCTGCTGGCCGGCTGGCGCGAGAAGCGGGCGCTGGCCCGGGCCGTGCCCTTCGCGGCGGCGGCGGCCCTCCTGCTCCTGAATGGCGTGGCGCTGGCTCTGGGCTTTGCCTTCGGGACGACGCCCAGCGTCGGCGCGGGCCTGGCCTTCTTCTTCGTCTTGTGCTTGCCGGTCATCGCGCTGGCCGGCGCGCCGGCCGTCTACTTCGCCTGGCGCGGCTGGTCGGAAACGCGCGCGGCGCTGGCCCGCCAGCGCGAGCAACGCGCCATCGAGATAGTCAACACCCGCGGCGAGGCCAGCCTGACGGAGATCGCGGCCGAGCTGGGCCTGCCGCCCGCCCAGGTCGACGACCTGATAGAGCGCCTGTTGCAGAACCAGCGCCTGGACGGCGTGCTGGACCACACCCGGGGGCGCGTCTACGCCGCCGCTGCGCTGCGCGCCCGGCAGGCGCAAATGGTGGCGGCCATCCAGGTGCGCGGACAGGTGGCGTTCGACGAGTTAGTGGCTGACCTGCGCCAACCGCCCCAGGTGCTGCGCGAATGGCTGTATCAGGTTGTGCAGCGCGGCGAGTTCACGGGCTACGTCAACTGGGAAGAGGGACGGCTGTATTCAGCCGAGGCCGAGAAGCTGCGCGGCGGCAGTTGCCCGCACTGCGGCGGTGCGCTGACGTTGGCGGGCAAAGGGGTCATCCGCTGCGGCCACTGCGGGACGGAGATCTTCCTGTGAGGGATGCCGCCTACCTGGCCGCCTATTTGCGTGAACACGCTATCGCCGGGGCGGTCGTGACGCTGCCCGAGCCGACCCCCACGGTGGAGGCGGCGGCCCACGCTGCCGGGACCACGGCGGACCGCATCGCCAAGTCCGTGCTCTTCCTGGCCGCCAGCGCGCCGGTGCTGGTCGTCGCCGGCGGCGCGGGCCGCATCGCCTACAAGCGCGTCGCCGCTCACCTCGGCGTTTCGCGCAAACGGCTCAGGCTGGCCGACGCGGCCACGGTGCTGGCCGTCACCGGTTTCCCCGTCGGCGCGGTGCCGCCGTTCGGGCACCCGGCGCGCCTGCGCACGCTGTTGGACGCCGGCATGCTGGCCCAGCCGGAGGTGTTCGCCGGGGGCGGCGCCATCGACGCCCTGCTGCGCATCGCGCCGGCCGAGATTCTGCGCGTCACCGGGGCCGAAGTGGTGGAGGTGGTGGCGGAGCCGGACGCCACCGGCGGAGAAGCATGAAGATCACACTCGAGTATTGCGCGGTCTGACACTACACCGAGCGCGCGGTGAGTCTCACCGCGGACCTTTTGCAGGAGTTCGAGCGCGACATCGAGGCGCTCACGCTGATCCCGTCGGACGGCGGGCGCTTCGAGGTGACGCTCGACGGCGACCTGGTCTACAGCAAGCTGGCCACCGGCCGGCACACGACCACGGCCGAGATCGCGGCCCTGGTGCGCCGGAAGCTGGGGAGGCCATAAAAAACGCCCGGGCGCTCTTCGCCCGGGCGGCGTATCCCGATTTCGGTGTCACGCGTTGGGGCGGGCGGCCGTGCGCCCCTCCCGCTGAGGCATTAACCAACCTCGAAGAGCAACCGCCAGGGCGCCGGGGTCACGGCTCCGGCGGCGTCCTGGCCCCCAGCGCCTCCGTCGCCTCGGCGACGGTGTCGTACACCGGCAGCACGGTGTCGAGCAGGGTCAGGCGCAGCGCCGTGCGCGCCTGCGGCCCCACTGCGGCCAGGTTCAGGGCGCCGCCCGCCCCGCGCAGCGTCTTCAGGCCCGAGATCAGGGCCGATAGCCCGGACGAGTCGATAAACTGCACGCGGCTCATCTCGACCGTCACCAGCTGCACGCCGCTGGCGGCGAAGTCGTAGAAGGCCTGCTTCACGGCCGTGCAGGTATCCGCGTCCAGGCGGCCGTCCACATGCAGGATGAGCTGGCGTTTGTCGAGGGTGGTCGTGAGGAGTTCCATGGCCGGCGCTCAATCGGTATTATACGCGGCTTGCGGCGGCGCGCCTGCCGGCAGTTTCCGCGCCAGACGCCAGAAATTGCGGCCCGGCCCGCGCCGTTCGTAGTGGACCTCGTCCATGACGGCCCGGATGAGGGGCAGCCCATAGCCGCCCTCCGGCACGTCCCGCCAGTGCGTGTAGTGCGGGCGTTCCCGGGGCAGGCGCGCCACGTCGAAGGGCAGGCCGGCGTCCATCGTCTCCAGCACGAGCGCGTCCGCGTACAGGCCGAGCAGGCCGTACACCCGGCCGTCCGGCTGGCCGGCGTAGGCGTGGCGCATCAGGTTGGTGACATGCTCGACGACCGCCAGATCGAACTCGTGCCGCCACGTCTCCAGGGCCGGGGAAGCGGCCAGCCCGGCCAGCATCGCCTCCACCAGCTTCTCCAGCGCCGGCAGCTGGCTCAGCTCCGCCGGGAGGACAAACGCGCGTTGCAGCCGCGGCGCGCCGCGCGGGTCCGGCGCGCGGCGCTTCAGCACCAGCAGGGCCACGTCGTCGCCGGCCGTCTGGCCGCGCCGGTGGGCGTCGAGGGCGGCCAGGATGGCGTCCAGGATGGCGGCGGCCGAGCCGGCCTGCACCGCCTCGACCGTCTCCCGCAGGCCGGGCCAGCCGAAGATCGCGCCGGACGCGCTGAGCGCCTCGGTCACGCCGTCGCTGTACAGCACCAGCACATCGCCGGGCGCCATCGTCAGCCGCTGCTCGGCGCGCGTGGACTCGGGGAAGATGCCCAGGGGCAGGGCCGTGCTCAACAATTCGACCGCCGCCTGGTCCGCCGCGCGCCAGTAGAGCGACGCGGTGTGGCCGGCGCCGGCGAAACGCAGCGTTCCCGTCCCCAGCTCCAACTGCGCCACCAGGGCCGTGGCGAAGGTCTCCAGGCGGTTCAGGTCCGGCTCGAGGGCGGTGTTGGCGCGCGCCACGGCCTCGCCGGGCGCAATGCCGGCCAGCACCTGGCCGCGCAGCTCGGCGCGGATCAGGGTGGTCAGCATGGCGGCCGGGATGCCTTTGCCGGCCACGTCGCCCATCAGCACGGCCAGGTGGTCCGGCCCGGGCTGGACCACGTCGAAGAAGTCGCCGCCCACCTGGGAAGCCGGCACCACCCGGCCGGCCAGCTCGTAGCCGGGCGGCTGCGGCAGGCGATGCGGCAGGAGCGCCGCCTGGATCTGGGCCGCAATCTCCAGCTCGTGTTTGAGCCGCAGGCTGGCCGCCAGCTGCTGCTGCAGGGCGATGTTGTCCAGCACGGTGCCGATCTGCTCGGCCAGGCTGTCGGCCAGCTGCCGGTCGCGGGCCTTGAACTCGCCGGTCTCCGAGCCGATCATGCCGATGATGGCGTCGCCCGGCGTGGTGAGCGGCACCTGCGCGCCGAGGAAGGTCGGCGCGCTGTCATTAATGACCATGACGGCGGTGTGCGCCAGCATGGCGAAGTACGTCTCCACCCGTTCGACCGCCAGCGGCCCGGCGGCGCGGTAGACCAGCCGGCGCGCGTCCCGAAAAGCCAGGAAGGCGTTCTCGCAGCGGAACACGCCGCGCGCCAGCTGGCTCAGGGCCGCGGCCACGTCCTCGAACGAGGTCTTGAAGGCGTTGACCTTGAGCACCTCGTACAGGAAGGTCAGCTGGTTCCAGGCGGCCAGCACTTCGTCGCCCAGCCCGGCGGCGATGTTGCGCTCGCCCAGGGCCGTGGCCAGCAGGCGGCCGGTCATCGCCAGCCAGGCCACCAGCTGCGTCTCGGTGAAGAGCGCCGGCGGCCGGTCCAGGCTCAGCCAGCCGAGCTTCTCGCCCTCGTGCTCGAGGGCCACGCGCCAGGGCGAATCCGGCGGCAGCTCATGCGCGGGGGTGTAGGCGAGCGTCGTCCCGGTGAGGGTCTGCCAGGTTTGGAGGACGTAGTCGATCAGGCCGGCGGTGCTCATCGGCGGGCGGCCAGCGTGTCCCGGACCAGGGCCTGGAACTGCGCCTGAGCGAACGGCTTGAACACGCAGGCGGCTGCGCCCAGTTTCAGGGCGCGCTCCACATCTTTGGGCTGGCCGGCGGCGGTGACGACGATGACGGGCAGGCGCGCCAGGCCGGGCGCGCGCTGGATGGCGGACAGCAGGTCGAAGCCGCTCATCTCCGGCATGTGCAGATCGCAGATCACCAGGTCCGGCGTCTCGGCCTGCAGGTGCTCCAGGGCGTGCAGGCCGTTGGCCACGAACGTCAGGCGGTAGCCGGACTTGCGCAGCACCAACTCGATCAGGCGGCGCACCGAGGCGTCATCGTCAGCAATCAGAATGCGCGGCGAGGTTTCAGGCATCCGCCCATCCCCGGGCCGGCGAGGCGCCGCCGCGACCGGAAGCGCCGCGCCGCGGTATGACAGGGTGTGGGAGACGAACGACGGGAGAAAGGACCACGACGCCGACAGTATGCCCGCGAACGCCGCGCCCGTCAACGTGACGCGCCGCCCCATGCTATACTGAGCCCGCGCCAACTCCCTCCAGACGCCAACGGCTCTGCCGCCGTTATTCAATCGAGGATAGCCGCCATGTCCCAACTTCAACCGCCGGACGGCGTGGAGATCCGCGCCGCCGTCCCGCCCGAACTGGCCGATCTCCTGTCGCCGGACGCGCTGGCCTTCGTGGCCCGACTCCAGCGCGCCTTTAACGCCCGCCGCCTGGAGCTGCTGGCGAAGCGCGCCGAGCGCCAGGCCGCCATCGACGCCGGCCAGATGCCGGTCTTCCTGCCCGAGACCCAGGCCGTGCGCGACGGCGACTGGCGGGTGGCGCCGATCCCGGCCGACCTGCAGCGGCGGCACGTGGAGATCACGGGGCCGACCGACCGCAAGATGCTGATCAACGCCCTGAACTCCGGCGCCGATGTCTTCATGGCCGACTTCGAGGACGCCAACTCGCCGACGTGGAGCAACATGCTCCAGGGCCAGGCCAATCTGACCGAGGCCATCGAGCGCACGATCACGCTGACCACCCCCGAGAAGACCTATCGGCTCAACGACCGGGTCGCCGTGTTGCTCGTCCGCCCGCGCGGCTGGCACCTGAACGAGAAGCACGTCTGGGTGGACGGCCAGCCGATGTCCGGCGCGCTGTTCGATTTCGGCCTGTATTTCTTCCGCAACGCCCGCCGCCTGCTGGCCCGGGGCAGCGGCCCCTACTTCTACCTGCCCAAGCTCGAGAGCCATCTGGAGGCGCGCTTGTGGAACGAGGTCTTCCTGGAGGCCCAGCGCGCGCTCGGCCTGCCGGTCGGCACCATTAAGGCGACGGTCCTGATCGAGACCATCCTGGCCGCCTACGAGATGGACGAGATCCTGTACGAGCTGCGCGATCACATCGCCGGCCTGAACGCCGGCCGCTGGGACTACATCTTCAGCTGCATCAAGAAGTTCAGCCGGCGTCCGGAGGTGATCTTCCCGGACCGCGCCCAGATCACCATGACCGTCCCCTTTATGCGCGCCTACACCGAGCTCCTGGTGCGCACCTGCCACCGGCGCGGCGCGCACGCCATCGGCGGCATGGCGGCCTTCATCCCCAGCCGCAAGGACCCGGCCGTCAACGAGGTCGCCATCGCCAAAGTGCGCGAGGACAAGCTGCGCGAATCCAACGACGGCTTCGATGGCACCTGGGTGGCGCACCCGGACCTGGTGCCCACCGCCCGGGAGGTCTTCGACAGCAAGCTGGGCGAGAAGCCGCACCAGAAGGAACGTCTGCGCGAGGAGGTGCGCGTCACCGCCGAGCAACTGCGCGATTTTCGCGTGCCGGGCGGCAAGATCACGGAGGCCGGCCTGCGCCTGAACATCAACGTCGGCGTGCTGTATCTGGAAAGCTGGCTGCGCGGCGTGGGCGCGGCCGCCATCTACAACCTGATGGAGGACGCCGCCACCGCCGAAATCTCGCGCGCTCAGGTCTGGCAGTGGACGCACCATCCGCACGCGAAACTGGACGACGGCCGGCCGGTGACGCTGGACCTCTATCGCCAGTTCCTGCCGGAGGAGATGGAGAAGATCAAGGCCCTGGTGGGGCCGGAAGCTTTTGCCAGAGGCCGGTACGAGCAGGCGCGCCAGTTGTTCGACCAGCTGGTGACGCAGGACACGTTCTCCGAGTTCCTGACGCTGGGCGCGTACGCGTACCTGGAGTGAGCCGGCGGGTAAAACGCCACGGCCGGGCGAGTCTGCCCGGCCGTTTTCTTTTTCGCGCGGGCCCGCTCAGCGGGCGGCCGCCCCTCCCTGGGCCGGCGTCCCGACCGGCGCGCCGGGCCGCCTCCCTCTCGTCCGTTCACATGGCGGCGAAGTGACCACGCGCCCCTGAGCAGCGCCTGGCAGGGATTGAACAGCGAATGGGCTGGAAATTGAGCCCCGGCCGCCCCTAGAGTAAGCGCACTTCACCCCGCACCCGCGCCCATCCGGCGACGGGCACAGAAAGGACCTGACCGTGCGGCTGGAAGCTGGCCGTGGATGAGGCCGGGATTTGCCCGGAATGCGGACGGCCGACGGGCCGGATCGTGCATTCCGCCGCCTGAATCCGCCCGGCGCGTCGCTCATCAACGTCGAAGGCAGGTCGGGTTCAGGCCCGGCCTGCTTTCTGGCGCTCCTTGTTCTAACTTTCACCGGGGCCGGCGGCCCTGCCAGGGCGGCGCATCTTACGGCACAATGGGGAGGTGACTGCCCATCCAATCCAGGCAACGGTCAGGCGGCTCGTCGTCTTTCTGGCCCTGGCCCTGACCGGGTTCGCGCCGCATGTGGCCCACGCCGGCCCGCGCCACCTTGCCGACGAAGCGCCCCTCCCCCAGACCATCGAGGCTTTTGCCCCGATCTCGGCCTCGGCCGGCTGGCTGCTGCTGGACCAGCGCCTGTACCGGACCGACGACGGCGGCGGGACGTGGACCGAGATCACGCCGCCCGATCTCGGCCAGGCCGCCATCCGGGCGGCGGCCTTCCCAGATCCCGAACACGGCTGGCTGGCGCTGACGGCGCCGGTTGGGGCCGACAACGCGGGCGCGGACAACGGGCCCGGCTACTCGCTGGCCCGCACCGACGACGGCGGCCGGACCTGGCAGCGCCTGCCTCTCGATCTCTTCGCGCCCGGCGACCCGGCGGCGCTGGCGGGCGCGGTTTATCTTCAATTTCTGGATACGCAGACGGGCTGGCTGGTGGTGAAGCGGGCCACCAGCCGGAACTTCAGCCTGGGGACGCTCTTCCGCACCGACGACGGCGGCGCCACCTGGGTTCGGCTCACGCTGCCCATCGGCGAGCCGGTGGCTTTCGTCAGCCGCGATCTGGGCCGGGTGTCCGGCGGCGCGGCCGGCGACGAACATTATCAGACGCGCGACGGCGGCCGGACCTGGCAGGCCGTCGAGGCCGCGCCGGTCGCTTCACCCGAGGCCGCCGCGCCGATTTCCGGGCTGGCGGCCGTGGCCATGGCCTCCGCCGAGATCGGCTGGGCGAAGGCCGCGGCCGGAAGCTGTGAGCCGGCCGCGCCCGGCGCCGAGCCGCGCTGCACTTCGACGGAGGCGCTGGTCCGCACCGCGGACGGCGGCCGGACATGGACGCCGCTGGCCCTGCCCGGAGGCGCGCCCGCCGCCGTGGAGACGGTTGCGGCTCTTCCCGACCCGATCACCCCAGGGCCGGATACGGCCTTAAATTTCGGCGGCCGGACGCGCGCCGTCACCGGCCAGGGCTTCGACTCCTGCACCCTGCCGACCCTGGCGCAGATGGACGACTGGTACAAGAACAGCCCGTACCGGGTCTGGAATCTTTACATCGGCGGGGCGGCGCGCGGCAATTGCGGCACGCTCACCGCCGATTATCTCGCGGCGCTGGCCGTGCAGGGCTGGCGCTTTATCCCCACCTGGGTCGGCCCGCAGGCGGCTTGCGCGGGCTTCGCGCGGCGCATGAGCCTGGACCCGGCCGTGGCCTACACGGAGGGCGTGGCCGAGGCGAACGCCGCTGTCGAGCGGGCGGCGGCGCTGGGCCTGACCTTCGCCGACAAGACCGGCAGCGTGCTCTACTACGACCTGGAGGCCTACGACACGAAGAACACCCCCTGCCGCGACGCCGCCAAGGCCTTCATCTCCGGCTGGTCCGGCCAGCTCCGGGCGCGCGGCCACCTGGCCGGGGTCTACGGCGCCGCCTGCACCTCGGCGTTGAGCGACTTCGCCGGGATCGCCCATGTGCCCGATGTCATCTGGGCCGCCTACTGGCTGCTCCCCTATCAATACCGCAGCAACGCCTCGGTGTGGAACCTGCCGTGTCTGTCCAACTCGTTGTGGACCAACTCACAACGCCTGCGCCAGTACGCCGGCGGCCACAACGAGACCTGGGGCGCGACCACGCTCAACATTGACAGCAACGTGCTGGACGGCGTCGTCGCCGACCTGCGTTATAGCTCCCAGCCCGCCGTCAACCCTCTAGAACTCTATCTCGAGCCGGACTACGCCGGGCCGGATGTCTGTTTCGTGACCCAGGCCGGGTGGTTCAACGCCAGCGGCTGCGGGCCGGGATGGGAGAACCAGGTCTCGTCGCTGAAGCTTCAGGCGGGCTGGTCGGCGCGCGTCTACCGGGACCCGGACCTGGGCGGCCCGAGCGTGTGCTATACCCTGAGCGATCCGGACCTGGCCAATGATTTCTTCGACGCGACGACGCCGGTAGACAACCAGCTCTCCTCGGTCAAGGTCTATCAACACGCCGGCTGTCTCGAACCGCTCGGCGCGCACACGCTGTTCCTGCCCGTCGTGACGCGCTGAACGGCGCGTCTGCGGGGCCGCTCACTTCCCCCGCCACTGCGGCTTGCGCTTCTCCACGAACGCCGCCATGCCCTCCTTCTGGTCGGCGCTGCTGAAGAGCAGGTAAAACGAGCGGCGCTCGTCGGCCAGGCCGTCGGTGAGCGAGGTCTCGAAGGCGTTGTTCACGGCCTCCTTGCCCAGCCGCACGGCCAGCGGCGCGCGCTCGGCGATGGCCTGCGCCAGCGCCACGGCCTCGTCCAGGTACGCCTCGGCCGGGACGACGCGGTTGACCAGCCCGAAGCGATAGGCCTCGTCGGCGGTGAGCAGGCGGCCGTTCAGCACCATCTCCATCGCCAGGGCCTTGCCCACGGCGCGCGTCAGGCGTTGCGTGCCGCCCGCGCCCGGGATCACGCCGAGGTTAATCTCCGGCTGGCCGAAGCGGGCCGTCTCCGAGGCCACAATCATGTCGCACGTCATCGCCAGCTCGTTGCCGCCGCCCAGGCAGTAGCCGGAGACGGCCGCAATCAACGGCTTGACGAGCTTGCGCAGCCGGTCCCAGCGCCCGATGCTGTCGCGCGTGAGCATCTCAACGGCGCCGGCGTCCGCCATCTCCTTGATGTCGGCGCCGGCCGCGAAGGCGCGTTCGTTCCCGGTCAGCACCAGCGCGCCGACGGCCGGGTCGCGGTCGAAGGCCTCCAGCGCCGCCACGGTTTCCTCCATCAGCGCGGCGTTGAGGGCGTTCAGCTCTTTCGGCCGGTTGAAGCGCACCAGGCCGACGTTCCCGCGGGTCTCGACGAGGATGTAGACGTATGACATAGGCCTCCGTGGAAAGGTCGTTTTTCGAGTTTTGTGTAATTGCCCACCGGCCGGGGCGCGCGGCTGTGCGCCCCCAACGCGTTGACGCCGAAATCGGGATACGGCCCATGGAAGATAAAGTCCCCGGGGCCCAGACGCGCGATCGCGCCTCGCTACGACGACACGCGCGCCCGGACGGCCTGCGCCGTGCGATGGGCCAGGGCCATGATCGTGATCATGGGGTTGACGCCGGAGGCGGTCGGGAAGACGGAGGCGTCGGCGACGAATAGGTTGCTCACGTCCCAGGCCTCGCCCTGCGGGGTGAGCACGGCCTGCGCCCGCCGCCCGCCCATGCGGCACGACCCCATCTGGTGCGCCGAGAATACGCTCAGACGGTTCGGGCCCCATCCGGCGCGCTCGACGCGCTGCAGGTACGTCTCCAGGTCGCCGGCCTGGTCCAGCCGGTGGGGCGCCAGGCCGACCTGCGGCCCGCCGACCTCGGTCGCGCCGGCCGCCGCGTGCAGGCGGAAACACTCCAGCACGCCGCGCAGGAGGTGCCGGCCGTCGTAGCGCGAGAGGCGGTAGTCAATGACCGGTCGGCCCTGCCGGTCGAGGCTCACCCGTCCGCCGTCGCGGTCGCGCGTGATGGCGATGAAGAACGCGCCGTGGCGGACGCGCGTCATCGCCTCCTTGTGCTGCGCGCCCGAGCGCCAGTCCAGCGCCAGGCCGATCAGGCCGGGGTGCGCCGGCGGGTGCTCCACCACCACCCCGTAATGCCGGCCGTCCAGGTCCGCCCACTGGTTCACGTAGCGCGTGAGCATCGGGCCGCGCCACGGCTCCACCAGGTCCGGGTACAGGCCGAGCACGGCCGCGGTCGGATGCAGGCGCAGGTGGCGGCCGAGGTTGGGGTTCTGCAGGCCGCTGCGCAGGAGCAGGGCGGGCGTGTGCAGCGCGCCGGCCGCCGACACCACGGCTCTGGCGCGGACGGTCAGCGTGCAGGTTCCGGCGACGGCCTCCACCCCGACCGCGCGCCCGGCCTCGATCAGCACCCGGCGCGCCTCGGCGCCGACGACGATCCGCGCCCCGGCCTGCGCCGCATCGCGCAGATACGTCCGGGCCGTGCTCTGCTTGGCGCCGCGCGCGCACCCGAACGTGCACCAGCCGCAGGTCTCGGGGGCGGCGCAGCCGCGCAGGTTGACGGGGATGACGCCGCAGCCCAGGCCGAGCGCGTCGCAGGCGCGTTCCAGGAGGCGCGCCTCCGCGCTGGCCCACGACTCCTCGGTGTTGACGCCCAGCCGCGCGCAGACGGCGTCCAGGGAGGCCGTGAACTCCGGGCCGGCCAGGCCGGCGCAGGCGTGCTCGCGCTCCCAGGCCTCGCGCACGTGATCGGGCGTGCGAAACGACGCGCCCCAGTTGACGACCGTGCCGCCGCCCAGCGCCGACCCGGCCAGCACCACCACGCCCAGGTCGCGCGTCGCCAGCACGGCCTGGTTCTCGTACAGCCGCTGATAGGCGTTGAACTCGACGGCGTCGAAGTCTTCTTCGGCGTAGTAGCCGCCCTTCTCCAGCACGATCACGTCACACCCGGCGCGCGCCAGCTCGGCTGCGGCCACGCCCCCGCCCGCGCCCGAACCCACCACGACGACGTCGCAGGCGAGCGTGGCGTCGGCTGTGACCGGCAGGATCGGCAGCCGGCTCCCGCCGCCGCGCGTCTCGGGCAGCACCGGGCCCGGGTAGCCGAGCGCGGCCCAGTTGGGATTGCGGCCGGTCTCGTCCAGCACGGCGTAGAACAGCGACAGGGCCAGGCGGCGGACGGCCTGGAAGGCCCGGCGCAGCGCCGGGAGCGGCGAGACGGCCCAGGCCCGGAGCGCCTTCTCGCGCGCCTCGGGCGCCAGGTCGGCGAAAGGCCGGAACTGCCCGGTGAGCAGGCCGGCGGAGGCGGGGCGCGCCAACAGGTCCAGGAGCTGCTTAAAGTCGCGCTGCTGCGCCTCGCCTTGCAGATCACGCACGGCGCGCGTCACCCAGCGGGCCACGTCCAGGTCGGCGGCGGAGCGCCGCCAGAAGCCGTGCGGGTCGTCGGCGCGCTCGAGGGAGGGGACCAGCGCCTCGCACAGGGCCGTCAGCGTCCGATACTGCGCGTCGGTGAGGAAGTGGGTCATGGCAGCCAGGAGGTCCAGGGTTGCTTATCGGCCGCGAGCCGCCTCAGCTCGGCCAGGTGATCACGCGCGTGGGTGTAGAGGCGCTCCACCCACCATTGCAGCGTGCGCGGGCCGGAGGGCGGATGGAAGCCCAGGCGGGCCCAGGCTTCCGGCGGCAGCGACCTGATCTGCGCCATGTGCTCTTCGCGGACCCGGGTGAAGGCCGCCACGATCGAGGCCACCGGCTCGTCGGCCCGATAGTGGGCTTCCACCGACCAGCGGTGATGCGGGAACGGGTCCAGGTGCGGCCTGTCCTCCGTCAGGATGCGCCGGACGCGCGGCCAGTAGGCGAGCGCCTCGGCGTCGCGGACATGGGCGGCCAGTTGATGCAGGCTGGCGCCGTCCGGCGCGCGGCGCAGAAACCACTCCGCCTCGGGCAGCGCCTCGGCCAGCGCCGCGAACTCGCCCGGCTGCGCGTCCAGCCGCGCGATCAGGAGTTCCCGGTATTCGTAGAGCTGCGAAAACATGGCCCTTTACGCGCGGCGCGTCTCCCACGCCAGCCGCACCCGCATGATCTGCGCGAGGTGCTCCCAGGTGTGGGCGATGGCGTACTCGGCCAGCCAGGCGAGCGTGACCGGGCCGCGGGTCTGGTGGACGCCGACGCGCCCCCAATCGGCCGCCTGCTCCAGCCGCGCGACCTCGGCGGCGCGGGCGGCGACGAACCCGGCCAGCACCGCCTCAAGCGGCTCGGCGGCGTTCCAGTGCTCGCGGTGATAGGTCTGCTCGTCGAAGTAGGGCAGGTCGGGCCGGTCGGCCTCGCTCACGCGCTGGACGCGCCACAGGAAGACGCGGCTCTCGACATCGCGCAGGTGGGTGAGCGTCTCATGCAGGCTCCACTCGCCCTCGGCCGGCCGCCACAGCGCCGCCTCGGTCGGGAACTGGCCGACCTCGGCCGTCAGGTCGTGCGCGCCGCGGCGCAGCAGGCGCAGGGTGGTGTATCGGTCAAACATGGGTTGTCTCCTGGCTGAGGCGGGCGCGCAGCCCGCGGATGTGCGCGGCATGGTCGCGGCTGTGCCAGAGCGCGCGGCGCACGATCTTGCGCGGCGACCACAGCTCGCCGTTGTGCACCTCGATCCGCTCGTCGCCGATCAGATGCGGCAGCACGTCGAGCAGTTGCTGGCGCACCAGCAGCAGCCGGCCGAGCGTGTCGCGCATCTCCCAGGCCGCCTCGTGCGCCTGTCCGATCCGGTCCAGGTACCAGTTCTCGCCGGTGGCGACGTGGCGCAGGACGCCGTCGATGGACCAGCGCTCGCCGGGCAGCACCCGGTCCATGTCGGCCGGGTCCACGCCCAGGCAGGCATCGAGCAGCTCGGCCTGCGCCAGGTAGAGCAGCCGGCGCGCGGCGTCCACGTCCTCGGCGGTGAGCGGCGGGCGGTCGGCGGCGAAGAAGGCGTTGACCTCGTAGTCCGGCGCGTAGTCCCAGGCGCGGACGATCTCGCGCACGCGGGTCTCGGGCCGGAGCGGGCCGGCGGCGGGCGTCTCGCTCCAGGCCAGGTACTCGACGATGGCGCGCGGCGCGGCGGCCACGGCGGCCTCCAGCGTGTCCGCGCTGGCGAAGGCGCCGGGCAGGCCGGCCACGTGCGCGATCCAGCGGTGTTCCATTTCTTCGAGGTCGAGGAAGTAAAGCATGCAGGTCTCTTGAACCGCCAAGACGCACATGGCGCAAAGAAAGTTTTAGCTTATCCGCGAAGAACGCGAAGGAGGCGCAAAGAGTGTGTACCCGTTGTTGACGACACGTTGGCTGCCATCCTTGACGCCGCGTCAATCTTTTGGCCGTCGTAAGCGGTTAGAAACTCAACTCGCGCGCATAGTCCGCGATCCCGTGCGGGTATTGACCGGCGCGGCGGGCGGCCAGCACCGGCTCCAGCGCGGCGACGGCGGCCGGCAGGGTCTTGAGGCCGCGCGCCTTCTTCTCCATCACCAGGTACTGGTCGCCGGCGGCCTGGCCCTCGGCTTCGCGCAGGAAGAGCACGGCCGCGGCGGCGCCCAGCGCCTCGGCCCGCTCGGCCAGGCCGGCCTGCGCAAACAGAAAGCGCGCGAAGGCTTCGCTGATCAGAGCCAGCGACTCGTCCGGGCGCTCGTCGAAGCGCCACGGGTGCGACGTCCCCCAGGCGATAGGCGGAGGCGAGGCGACGACGATCTCGGCCGGCGAGGCGCAGGCCACGCGCTGGCGGCCCGGGAAGAGCAGGTTGGGGACAAAGACGAAGGCGCGCGTCTGCGCGCCGGCCAGATCGATTAAGAACCGGCCCAGGTCGGCCCGCGCCAGGACCGCGCGCGCCTCGGCCTCGGCCTGCGCCCAATCCGCGGCGTGCCCGGCGTAGAAACCGGCCAGGTCGGCGACGGCCGCGAAGTCGGCGACCTGCGCGGCCAGCCCGTCCGGCCAATCGCCGTTCAGGGCATGCGCGTACAACCGGTCCAGCCCTTCGCCCCGGCCGACCAGCGCGCGGACCGCCTGGACCGCCGGATGCGCCTGGTGCGCGCTCAACGCCTTGTGCGCGGCGTCGGCCACGCGGTGGGCCTTGTAGGCTTTCACCGCCTGCTCATATTCGGGCCAGTCGCCGGCGGCCAGCAAGGCCCCGGCCAGGCGCAGACGGTCGTCGAGGCGGACGGTGATGGGCATGGGGACTCCGGGTGGCAGTAGGCCGTGGGCAGATCGCAGATAGCCGATGAATCTAAGGCCAGGTCTCGCGGGCCAGGCGCAGCACATCGGCGGCGGCGGTCCCGCCGGCTTCCACCACAGCGACGCGGATGCCGAGCGGCGCCCACTCCTCGGCCAGCGCCGCCGATAAGCCGAGCAGGCCGTCGCGCGCCGCGCGCACCGCCGCATGCCGCGCGCCGGGCGACTGGACGACGTTCACGATCAGGCCGCCGCCGGTCACGCTCATCGCGCGGGCCGTGGTCTGCGCGGCCAGGAACGGGCCTTTAAGGTTGACGTCCAGCGTCCGGTTCCACTCGCTCTCGTCCAGGCGCAGGGCGTCGCTGCGCGGTTCGACGTGGACGGCGTTCACCAGCAGGTCCAGGCGCGGCTGCTCTTCGACGACCGTGTACAACAGGGTCTGCAGCGCCAGCTTGTTGCTCGGATCGACCGTGTGCGCCGCGGCGCGCCCGCCGCGGGCGACGATCTCGTCCGCCGCGCGCGCCACCGCGTCCGGGTTCAAATCGACGACGATCAGGCGCAGGCCGGCTCCGGCCAGCGCCGCGGCGATGGCGCGGCCCGGCTCGCGGCCGGCGCCGAGGACGAGCGCCGAACGATCCGCCAGCGGCATCCTCATCCTCTCGCCAGCGCCCATAGCGCGCGCGGCAGGGCGCGTCCTCCCTGAGCCGCGTCGCCGAGGGCGAAATGCACCAGCGCGCGCTGGAAATCCGGGTCGCGCCGGGCGGCGGCCACGGCCCGGTCCACCAGCGCCGGCCAGGCGCACAGGTCGCGGATCCAGCGGCAGACCTGAAATGCGAAGGCGAAGCGCGCGCGCAGCGCCCGCGTGTAGCGGGCCGCCAGCCCCGCCAGCCCGTCGCGGCGCAGCGCCGGCTCGGCGAATTCCGCCGCGACCTCCGCCGATTCCAGCGCGCAGTCAACGCCCTCCCCCGTCAGCGGGTTCACCAGCCCGCCGGCCTCGCCCACGATCAGCAGGCCGGGGGCGGCCAGCGGCGCCGCCGGGAAATCGGCGCGCAACGGGTGGCCGCGCACCGGCCCCTCCGGATGAGCGCCGTCCAGCCGGGCGGCCAGGCGGGGACGCGCCAGGAACCGGGCCAGCGCCGCGCGCGGCGGCGCACCCGATCGGTTGGGCGTTGGACAATACACGCCGACGTTAACGGCCTCCGGCCCGGCCGGGAACACCCAGCCATAGCCCGGCAACAGGTCGAGGTCGTAATAGAACTCGTACGCGTCCGACATGGCGCGCACGCCGACGTAGTAGACGCGTGCCGCCCGGTCAAACGATGGCGTGCGTCGCAGCACGCCGGCGCGCTCCAGCAGGCCGGACGCCGCGCCGGTGGCGACCACGGTCAGGCGCGCCCGCACGTCCAGCGGTCCCTCGGGCGTCTCGCCGCGCACGCCGGCCACACGCCGCTGGTCCTCGGCCCACAGCACGTCGTGGACGAGGGCGCGCCGGAACTCGGCCCCGGCGGCGACGGCGTGACGGCGCAGCAGGTCGTCGAACTGGAGCCGGGGCAGGACCAGCGCATAATCCGGCCGGCCGGCGCCCGCCGGCAGCGGGAACTCGGCGGCTTCAGCGCCCGGCCCGGCCAGGCGCACGCGGTTCACGCGCGCCGCGCGGCGCCCCACCTGCTCCAGCAGGCCCAGCCGGTCCAGCACGCGCAGCGCCCGCGGGGCCAGGCCGTCGCCGCAGGTCTTATCGCGCGGGAACCCGGCCCGGTCCAGCAAGAGCACGTCGCGGCCGGCCGAGGCCAGCCAATACGCCAGGGCCGAGCCGGCCGGCCCGGCGCCGACAATCACGACGTCGCGCATCTAGCCCCAGGCCACCTTCCAGAGCGTCCCCGGCGTGAGCGCGCTGAGCGGATCGGCGTGGCCGAGGGCGATGTTCACCAGCAACAGCTTGAGGGCCTCGTTCTTGTTGGCGACGCGCACAAAGCGGTTGAGGACCCACGGCTGGAAATACAGGTCGCGCACGCGCCCGATGCCGACGAAGGCGCGCAGGAACCGGTCGTGCAGCGCCCGGCGATGGCGCTCGGCCGTCCGTTCGGGCGGCGCGGACGACCGCAACGCCTGGTCGATCACGCCGGCCGCGACCTCGGCCGATTCGACGGCGTAGTCAATGCCCTCGCCGGTGAGCGGGTTCACCAGGCCGCACGCCTCGCCGATCAGCAGCAGGCCCGGGAAGGCGGTGGGGGCGGTGGCGAAATCGAAGCGCAGCGGAAAGCCTTTCACCGGCGCGGCCGGGCGCGCGTCCGCCAGCATCGCGGCGATATGCGGGTTGGCCACGAACTCGTCGAAGGCCTGGCGCGGCGAGCTGCGCTGCGGCGGGCGGCCGGCGCGCGCAAAATAGCCGGCGCCGACATTGGCCGTCGTCGGCGAGGTCGGGAACACCCAGCCGTAGCCCGGCAGCGGCACCGAGTCGAAATGAAACTCCACCGCGTCCGCGAGGCCGCGGACGTTCTCATAATACGTGCGGGCGGCGCGGCCATAGGCCGGCGGCTCCGCCAGCAGGCCGGCGCGCTCGAGCACGGCCGACGACGCGCCGGTGGCGAAGACCACGACGCGCGCCCGGAACTCGGCCGGGCCGTCCGAGGTCTGCGCGCGCACGCCGGCAAAGTGGCCGTCCTCCCGCAGCAGGTCGGTCGCCGTGACCCGGGGGCGGAAGTCGGCGCCGGCGGCCACGGCGCGCGCCCGGATCAGGTCGTCCAGGCGCCGGCGCGGCAGGACCACGGCGAAGTCGGGCAGGCCGTCGGCGGGCGGGAGGGGACACTGGAACGAGTCGCCGTTGGGCGAGAACAGGCGCAGCTGGCCGATGCGGAACCCGGCGGCCAGCACGTCGGCGGCGACCCCCAGGCGCTCGAGGACGCGCAGCGCGCGCGGCGAGACGCCGTCGCCGCAGGTCTTATCGCGCGGGAACTCGGCCTTGTCGAGCAGCAGGACATCCCAGCCGTGCGCGGCCAGGAGCGCGGCCAGGGTCGCTCCGGCCGGCCCGGCGCCGACGATGAGGACATCGCGGACTTCAGTCATTGTTGTTCCGATTCTTCGGTGGACGCGCGCCCCTCACTTTACGCGGCTTTCGGCTTTCCGGCAACCAGCCGCCTCAGAGCGCCACATAGTTCGGGCGCTGGTAGGCCAGGATGAAGCCCAGGCGCAGCATGTTGCGGTAGGAGGGGTTGGGGTTGTCGGGCGTGTCCTCGCCGGTCTCGGTGATCAGCCAGCGGCAGCCCAGGCGGAGGGCGTCCTCGATGCGGCGGGCCATGAGCGCCTGCTGGCCGCCGCGGCGCCGGTGGGAGGGCAGGGTGCCGCCGACGCCGAGCCAACCGACCTCGCCCCTCACGAACAGCGCGCCGGTGGCCACCGCCTGCTCGCCGTCGAAGGCCAGGTAGTGGCGCCAGCCGGGCTGGCCCACACCCGCCATGAGCCAGGGTTGCAGGAAATGCGGCATACCGAACGCCGTGCAGGCCACGCGGGCGAAGGCGGGGGCGTGCTCCGGGCCGGCCAGCTCGATCAACAGCGAGGTCTCGCTCTCCGGCGGCGCCTCGGCCGGGCGATAGACCTTGGCCCAGCGGCTGGCCGGCGCCAGGCCGCGCGCCTGGAGCCAGCCCGGCAGGTCGGCGGGCTGCGCGGCCGGGCTGAGCTGGACGCCAAAGTTGCGGATGCCGGCCCGGCGATAAAGCTCTACGGCCGCGTCCAGGGTCGCCTCGGCGGCCGGCTCGTCCAGGCCCAGGCCGATGACGCGGTTAAACAGCAGGATGGGCACGTCCGGGGCCAGCAGCGCAATGGCGGCGCCGAACGGCTCGACGCGCAGGCGCAGGCCCGGCGGCGCGTGGCGGAACATGTCGGCGTAGGCCTGGGCCTCGCCGAACTCGACCAGCCGGGCAAGCTGTGGGGCGGTGAGCATGACGGCCTCCTGCGACGGGCGGCAACCGGGGCGCGCGCAACTGATTGATCGGGCGGTCGGGCGTGCGCCCATTGTAGAGCGAGGCGCGCGGGGCGTAAAGGGATTCAGGGCCCGCAGACAATGGGCCGCGACCAGTCGTCGTAGACGCCGGCGCGCAGGCCCAGGTAAGGCGACGGGTCGAGCGTGTTCTCGATCTGCAGCTCGTTGAGGAAGCGGCCGGCCCCGTCGTCTCTGACGAGGGAGAAGTGCAGGTGGACGCCGACCGGGTTGCCGGGCTCGCCGGAGAAGTTGCCCTGGTAGCCCAGGAACGTCCCGGCCTCCACCGGCTTTTCGACCACGCCGGGCGGAAACGCCGCGCTGATGAACGGCTCGCCGTCCGGGCCGGCCAGGTGGGTGTAGTAGGCCCAGATCTGGCGGCCGGGCTGGAGCGGGTCGTCCGGGATGCGGATGATGACCGTGCTCTTCCAGTCCGGCAGGCGGGTGAGATAACCGGGATAGGCCGCGACCACGGGCGTCCGCCCGAGCGGTTGCGGGCCGAAGATATCGAAGCCGGTGTGGCGGTGGCCGGGCCGCCAGGAGTCGCCGTAGCCGAAGCCGAGGTAGCCGTCGGTGGGCTGGAGGAACGGCGCGGCCCCGCAGCGCTCGCCGGCTTTCAGCTGCCAGCCCGGGTGGGCAACCGGGTCCTCCAGATACTGGCGCAGGCGGGCCAGGCGCGGCAGGGTGGCGAGAGTCGGACGGAGCCAGACCCAGACGAAGCCAAGCCCGATGGCGAGGCCGCCGGCCAGGACAAGCAGGGGAGCCGGGGAGCGGGGCATCAGTCTGCCCGGAAGCGGTCGGCCACGGAGTAGCCGCCGTCCACCGGCAGGGCCGCGCCGGTGACGAAATCCGAGGCCGGCGACGCCAGGAAGACCGCGGCGCCCACCAGGTCGGCGCCCGCGCCCCAGCGCCCGGCCGGCGTCTTGCGGCGGATGAGCTCGCCGGCCTCCGAGCGCGCCGTCGCCCGCGTCAGGTCGGTCTCGAACCAGCCGGGCAGGATAGCGTTGACCTGGATGCGGTGCGGCGCCAGCTCCACAGCCAGCGAGCGCGTCAGGCCGAGGACGCCGGCCTTGGCGGCGGCGTAATGCGGGAAGCTGGGCGCGCCGAACAGCGAGTACATCGAGCCGATATTGACGATCTTGCCGCCGGCCCCGCCCGCGATCATCGTCTTCGCCGCCTGCTGCGCGCACAGGAACGAGCCGGTCAGGTGCGCGTCCAGCACGGCCTGCCAGTCGGCGCGGGTCAGCGCCAGCGCGCCGCCGCCCTGATACAGGCCGGCGTTGTTGACCAGGATGTCCAATCGCCCGAAGCGCGCGGCCACGGCCGCGAAAGTCGCGGCCACCGCCGCCTCGTCGCGCACGTCCAGGGTGAAGACCGCGTCCGCGTCGGCCAGTTCGCGCGCGATAGCGTCGTTCCTGGCCGGGTCGCGGCCGGTGACGGCCACGCGCGCGCCGGCCGCTTGCAGGCCGAGGGCCATGGCGCGGCCCAGGCCGCCGTTGCCGCCGGTCACCAGCGCCACGCGGCCGGCGAGGGAGAAGAGGTCGGTGGACATGCTACAACGCCGCGCCGCACTTGCCGCAGAAGGCGAAATCGGCCGGCAGGCCCTGCGCGCCGCAGCGGGCGCAGGCGCGGGTCGGGGCGCCGTGCGGGTATTCCGGGTGCGCGTCCTCGGCCCAGGCGCGGCGCATGGCCTCGTAATCCGGCCGGCGCTTTTCGAGGAAGGCGCGCCCGGCGGCCTGCGTCTCCGGCGCGGTGTTGTGCAGGGTCAGCCAGTCGCGGGCGTGGCCGATGGTCATGCCCCAGATAAAATCGCGCCAGGCGTTGGTCTGCTGTTTGGTGTAACGCAGGGCCTCCGGCAGCTTGCGGTAGAGCTTCGCGCACAGCGCCTCCACGGCCGCGTCCAGTTCGGCGCGCGGCACCACCTGATTCACCAGGCCCCAGTCTTTAGCCGTCTGGGCGGGGATCTCGTCGTTCAAAAACAAAATCTCGCGGGCGCGCCGGTCGCCGACGATCAGGGGCAGGAACTGCGTGGCGCCGGCGGCCGGCACGCTGCCGTGGCTGGGGCCGACGTGGCGGATGTAGATGTCGTCGGCGGCCACGGCCAGGTCACAGCTCATGTTGAACTCGTTGCCGCCGCCGACCACGATCCCGTTCAGGCGCGCCACGGTGGGCTTGCCGAGATTCCGCAGACGGTCGTGGCACTCGATGAAATCCGCCATCCACTTGTAGTAATCGCGCGGGCGCTCCAGGAACTGCTGTTGCTCCTTCAAATCGGCGCCGGTGCAGAAGGCGCGCTCGCCGGCGCCGGTGAGCACCAGCACGGCGACGGCGTCGTCGTAGAGCGCGTCGCGCAGCGCCTCGATCATCTCGCGCAGCAGCGGGCCGTTGACGCAGTTGAGCGCCTCCGGCCGGTTGAAGGTGAGCGTGGCTCTATAACCGACCTTCTCGTAGCGGATGAAGCGGAAATCGAAATCGGCGGCGGGGCGGGAGGCGTAAGGGCGGGATGGCATGGCAGGTTATCGGTAGGGGCAGGTCTAAGATCCGCCCGTACATAGGGTGCAGGTCTTAGACCCGCCCGTACATAGGATGCGGGTCCAAGACCCGCCCGCAGGGTGCGCCCCAACGCTTTTTCACCGGCATCGGGAGACGGCCCTGTACAATCAAGCGTCAGCGGCGACGACGCGGTCTTTGCCCTGGGCCTTGGCCTCGTCTTTGGCGGCTTCGGCGGCGGCCAGGAGGTCAGCCTGGGTCGCGCCGTGCTGCGGGCGGACGGCCACGCCGACCGAGACGCTGATGGGGCGCAGCCAGGTCTGTGACGCCTCGCGCACGGCCCGGCACAGGCGCTCGCCCACGGCCAGCGCGCCGTCCAGGCCGGTGTCCGGCAGGAGCACCAGGAACTCGTCGCCCACGCGCCAGCGCGCCAGGAAATCGCCGGGGCGCAGTTGAGCGTGCAGCGTCGCCGTCAGGTCCTGGATCATCTTGTCCCCGGCCGCGTAACCGCCCAGCTCGTTGTACTGGCGCAGATTGTCGCCGTCCAGCAGGAGGACGGCCAGCGGCGCCGCGCCGGCCAGGGCCGCTTCCAGGCGCTGTCCGGCGGCGCGCACGTTGGGCAGGCCGGTCAGCGGATCGGTGAGGGCCAGATGTTGCGCTTCGTCGAGCAGCGCGCCGAGGGCCACCATGCGGCGGATCACGTTATCCCACAGGTCGTGCGCCCGCGCGAGGGGCGGGAGCGCGTCGGCGTGGCAGGCCAGCGGCGGCCGGTCCGGACGCCGCTTGATCTCCATCAGCGCGGCTTCCAGGTGTTCCAGGATGCGGGCGGGCGAGCGAGCGACGCCGGCGGGATAATGCACCACCGCCACGGACGCGGCGGGCGCTTGCAGGCCCACCCAGCCGGCCTCCTGATTGAGGCGCGCGAAAAGTTGCTCGGCCAGGGCCGCGTGCGCGGCCCAGTCTGCGCCGGCCAGCGTCACCACGAACTCGTCGCCGCCCGTCCGGAAAACCGGAGCGGAAGCCGCCTCGGCCAGCACCAGCGCTACCCAGCGCAGGGCGGCGTCGCCGTGCGCATGGCCGCGCGCCGCATTCAACGCCGCAAAGCGGTTGACATCCAGGGCCGTCAGTGAGGCGCCGGTTGATGCGCCGACCTCGGTCTGCTCCACCAGCCAGTCCAGGAAGCTGAGCAGGTTGCCGCAACCGGTGAGCGGGTCGGTGCGATGAAACAGACGCGTCGCTGTCAGGTCCATGCCGGCGAGTATAGCCGCTTTCACGGCAGCGTGAGGGTCAGGATCTGCGCGCGGCCGTCGGCGCCCGCGCCCGGCCCGGCCACGGCGACCCGCTCCGAGGTCAGCGGATCGTACAGGCCGACGAACAGCGCGTAGTCGCCCGGCGGCAGGTCGTCCGGCAAAGTGAGCGTGTGCGCGTCGGTCACGTATTCGCCCGCCAGCCAGCCCGTGGTGGGCCGCGCGCCGCCGGCCGGGACCGAGTCGCTCTGCGCCCACACCCGCGCCGCATCGCCGAGGTGGACGAAGACGGTGTAGCCGCGCGGCGGTGTGGCGCTCGCCCGCCAGACCAGCGTCAGCGTGAGAGTCCGGCCGTCCCGCCGGAGCGAGTAGCCGGCCAGCTCGCCCACGCCCGCGAACTGCGCGCCGCCCGTCGTCTCGAAAGACGGCGGCGCAAAGACGCGCTCCGGCGCTTCGACCGGCAACACGCCCAACGGATGCAACCCGGGCAGGCCCGCCACGGACACGGCCAGGCGGTAAACGCCGTCGGGCAGATCGGCCGGGATCACGACCCGGTGCTGCCCGCGCCACTGGTCGCCGGCCAGCCAGCGGGAGGTGGTGTAACCGTCCACGGGCGCCAGGTCCACGGCGAAAACGGCGCGCCCCTCGGCGTCCAGGAGTTGCAGGCGGGCGGCGTAATCCCGGCCCGGCGTCTCGTCGGCGCGCCAGTCGCCGGTGAAGGCGAGCGTGTCGCCGGCCTTGAGCGCCGTCCGGTCCAGGCCGTAGCCCAGGAACGTCAGCGGCCCGAAGTCGAACGGGGCCGGCGTCTCCGGCTCCAGCGCCCAGGGCTGCGCGGGCCGCGCCACGGTCAGCGTCCCCAGCGAGACGCGCGGCGCCACGGGGTTGCCGGCGGGGTCCAGGGCCGACATCGTCTCGAACGTCGCGCGGTCAAAGACCGAGACCCACAACGCATACTCGCCGGGCGGCGCGCCGGGCAGCAGCGTCAGGCGGCGCGCCCACTGGGCGTACTTCTCCGGCGGCCAGTCGTAGGTGAAGGGCGGCTCGCGGTGCCAGCGCGGCGGCAGGGCGGCATTGGTGTCGTTCCAGAGCCGGCCGGCGGCGTCCTGCACCCAGAACGCGGGCCAGAACGTGCGCAACGCCGGCGCGCGCATCGAGACGTACAGCGCGGCGTCCACGCCGCCGTCGGCGGGCAGCGTCCGCGCCTCCAGGTCGAACCCGTACAGGCTCAGGCCGCCGGCGAAGTCGACGCGCAGCGGCGTCCGGGCGCGCGCCACCGTCTGGCCGTCGAAGGCCGGCCGGCGCAAGGGGTTAGGGAAGCGGTCAATGGCGCCGAGCTTGAGGGCCAGGAGGAGGGCCGAGAGGAGAAGCAAGTCCCAATTCTCAAGAACCCGGGGCGACGAATGACGGCCCACAGCCTGCTGCCCACGGCCCGCTGATTTCCGCCCGCTGACCACAAACCCGACCACCAACACAACCAGACACATCAGAGAGATGGCGACGGCGACAGCGCGGAGAGGCGTGGCGCCGAAGACCACGCGGACGGCGTGCTCGCCGGGCGGCAGCGTGAACTGGATCAGGCCGGTGGCGGGGGTGGGCGTCAGCGTCGCGGGGGCGCCGTCCACGAGCACGCGCCAGCCCGGATACAGGAACTGGCGGTACACGAGAGTCGCGGTGGTGCCGGCCTCAACCGTGAAGGCTGCGTCCAGCGGGTCGCGCGCGTCGCGGACGGTCAAATCGGCCTCCCCAACGGCCACCTGCAGGCGGACCGGCTCCTCGCCGCGCCGGATGGCCTGCGCCAGCGTCTCGTCCGCGGGCATCGCCGCGACCGCGCGCGGCAGATACTCGCCCTTGGCCGTCGTGCCAAGCGTGCCCGAGGCCTGCTCGAAGGCCAGCATATCGGCCAGCGTGGCCTGCGCCTGGGGGGCGCAGTAACGCGGATACCACCAGCTCAGGTTGGCGGCCGCGATCAGGACGATGACAACCGGGGCGGGGGCGAGCGTGAAACGGGCGGGCAGAGCGCGTTCCAGCGCCGCCACGCTCGCGCCGATCAGGACCGCCGCGCACAGCGCCGCCGGGCCGAGCAGACGCCACGGGAACTGCACCAGCTCCAGCGGCGGGAGGCGGCGCCAGACGGGAGCGGAGGCCGGC
>Ga0073932_1001510_pt1 | contig 42943 bp, 30 predicted proteins | sample DewCreD2012metaG_FD_76967 | JGI IMG/M metagenome (GOLD analysis project Ga0073932, IMG submission 76967) | Hot spring sediment bacterial and archeal communities from British Columbia, Canada, to study Microbial Dark Matter (Phase II) - Dewar... ...
GTTACCCTTCCCCAAGGTGAAGGACCTCTCCCAGGGGGCTTTGTAGTACGAAAATTCCCCGTCCCGTTGGGCTAACTTCCTGATCTGCCGATTTTTTGCTCTTAAGCACTGTCAAAGTTCGGAAACGTTTCCGTGCCGCGTTGAGGGAGATGAAAAGGCGTGGCGGCTCAGGGGAACCCGAACCCCCTTTGAGCCGACTTCTCCATTCAGACCCGGGCGCCACGGTGCAACCCTTTGCTTACGATACCCTCCGATATCAGGAAAGTTCTTGCGAAAACTTCATCGGCTGATTTAGACTCCGTCACGAAGCCAGGTTTTGTCCCCTGTTGGAAGAGCGCGATCCTTTCGGACGCCGAGAACGAGGCGGGACGAAAAATCGGGACTTCGATTTGCGAGGGGCCGGGGATGACGCAGAACGAATTGTCCAAGAAGCTTCAGTCCTACGTGGCGTATAAGCTGCCTGAGGCGGAAGGGATTGAGATCCCGGTGGTCAATCCGATTTTCGGCGGGGCCTCCCGGGAAACCTTCAGCGTGGAGCTCAACTACGTGCTCCGGGGAAAACCGGTCTCTCGGCGGTTGATTGTGCGCCGCGAATCCGAGACCGGAATCATCGAGACCAGCATTCGGACCGAGTACCTGGCCTACCGGGCCTTTCAGGACTCGGACGTTCCGGTTCCCCGCCTGGTCTGGACCGAGGAGGATCCCAAGTGGATGGGCAGGCCTTTCTACGTCATGGAGGAAGTGCTCGGCTGCCAGGCTCTGCATGTGCTGTTCCGAGTGCCGCCCTTCCAGGAGGTGCGCGAAAAGGTGGGCAGCGCGTTTTGCAGGATCATGGGGTCCATTGCGGCAACGGATCCTGCGCGGGTCGGGCTTCAGGACGAGTTGGAGCCCGTCGCCCCCGAGGATTGCTGGAAGCGGGAACTGGATTACTGGGAGAGATACGCCGACCAGAACGAGCTGGAGCCGCAGCCGGTCCTGAGGGCCGCGATCCGCAGGCTCCGACGGAATCCTCCTCCGCCTCCCCCGAGAGTCGTCGTGGTCCACGGGGACATCAGGGCAGGCAACTTCCTGTTCGATGAGACCGGGGAAATCCGCGCGGTTCTGGACTGGGAAATGATGCATCTGGGCGATCCCCTGGAGGATCTCGCTTGGTCCATGAACAGACTGTGGACCTTTTCAGAGCCGGATCGCATCGGCTACATGATTCCTCGTGAGAAGGGAATCCGGATCTGGGAGGAAGCGAGCGGGTTCCGGGCGGACCGGGAAGCCCTTTTCTGGTGGGAGCTGTTCACGTCCGTGAAATCCATGGCGATCTGGCTCTCGATGAACAAGAAGTTCGCCACCGGCGCCAATACAGAACCCGTGGTCGGGTACGGCGGGATCTGGGCTCTGGATCTCCAGAGGAGGATTCTCTTGGATCAGATGAGGGGCTGCCGATGAGACCCACCTGCGAGGACATCCTCAGGACATTGGCCAATTCACTGCTTTCGGACTACGCGCCGACGATCCCCGGGGAAAAAGCCAGGACGGACCTGGGGCTCATGGCTCTCATGATGGGGGTCGTCAACGAGGAAATCGAACGGTCGGCCGCACGCCGGGTGGAGGAAAACCGGGAACTGCGAGACCTTTTCCGGGGGGCCCTCCAGATCGTCGAGGAGCCGGGCTTGAGAAAGCGTTTGGAGGAAGCTGCAGCGACCCAGGAAGAAGACTACCGCATCTCGGCGCTGGATCATAGGAACGCGGATCTCCTGAAGCTCCTGATCGAACTCCACGAGCATGTGGAAGCCCTGGAAGGGCACCATGCCCGCAGAGCGGAGCAAGTGATCTGGCAGCTCCTGGAGGGATGGACCCGCAGGAGGACCTTTGCCACGAACGATTCGTTCGAGGGGATGCTCCTTATGGCCGCCCTCCAAAGGCTGGCGACCCCGGAAAGTGCAGGAATCGTCTCCGGCCGGGCCTGCGAGCGCGATGGGTCGTGAGGAAAGGCCTCGACGGAATTCAATCCTACGACTCCGGGAAAATTTCCCTCGGCGCCTCGGGGAAGCGGGAGCGCCGGCTCTGGTAGTATCGGCTTTTGTCTCTGCAGTCCGGATCGTCTTCGCACTCGCCCCAGCACAGCCTGCATTCCTGAACGGTCCACGAACCCGCCTGGTTGCGAAGCAGGTGCGACGAGAGGAAAGACGCATTTTGCCGGCCGGAGGAATCAGCAGCCCCAGTGCTCTGCCGGCTTCAACCGCAGCGAAATGATTGATTATTTTTAGCTTGACCCGGGATCTGATGTTCCGTTAACATAAACAGTAACTATTATCAATTAATCCGGAGCCTAACCCCTCACCACGGAAAGGGCTGGAGCATGAAGAGAATCATTTCAGGATTCTTTGGGCTTGCATTCCTTGTTGCTTGCGGCTTTACCATGGCTGCCCTCGTTGTTCCCAACGAGATCAAGCAACCCGGGACCCAGCCGCTTGAAGTGAAGAACCTCGAGTCTCCGGACAAATGCGACAACTGTCACGGGGGATACAACAAGGCCGTGGAGCCGGCCTTCAACTGGCGCGGCAGCATGATGGCCAACGCCGGGCGAGATCCCATTTTCTGGGCGACCCTGGCAGTGGCCGAGCAGGATTTTCCTGGCTCCGGGGACCTTTGCATACGGTGCCACAGCACCGGCGGATGGTACGCCGGCCGCTCCACACCGACCGAGGGTTCGGCCCTAACCGCAAGCGACGCGGACGGCGTGGAGTGCGACGCCTGCCACAAGATGACCAATCCCGACAATTCCGAATGGCGGGGTGTGATGAACTCGCCCTTCGTCGCCAAAGACCCGATCACCGGCGAGGGCTATCACGGAAGCGGCATGCTCTCCCTTTGGGGTGGCACTGAGAAGCTCGGGCCCTACCGCGACGCCGTAGCGAAACACCAGGTCCTTCAGTCCAGGTTTCACCGCTCCGTGGACTATTGCGGGTCCTGCCACGACGTATCCAATCCTGCCGTAGGGGACTTGGCTCCCGGCAACGGAAAACAGGCGACAGCGGATCCGGTCATTGCGAGCGGGGTCCTCGGATCTCAGCTCACCCAAAAGGCGGCCTTCAACAACCCCCCTTACAAATACGGAATCGTGGAAAGGACCTACAGTGAATTCAAGTCCGGGCTTCTCTCCGAGACGCTCGTGTCCGCTTACTCGACCCTTCCGGCTGATCTCCGTTCGGGCGCCATCCAAATGGCATACAACGCGGCCAAAGGAAATTATCAGGACGGGACGTCCCGCTATTTCAGCTGTCAGACCTGCCATATGAGGGCCACGACCGGCCAGGGCTGCAACAAGGCAGGGACACCGATCCGTACGGACCTGCCCCTGCACGACATGACCGGAGGCAATTACTGGATGCCCGACGCGATCCTCTACCAGAACGCCAACCAAACCCTGCGCCTGGGCGGAGGCCTGACGGCTGTTCAGATCGAAGCCCTGCTGGCCGGCAAGAGCCGCGCGGAGCAGCAGCTCCGCTGGGCTGCGTCGCTTTCTGTCACAGGCAACACGCTCAAGGTGATCAACCACACAGGCCACAAGTTGATCTCGGGTTACCCCGAGGGTAGACGCATGTGGATCAACGTCAAGTGGTACGATCCTTCGGGGAATCTCATCGAGGAGGATGGCAAGTACGGCTGGCTTGATGTCCTCATTCGGGGAGAGGCCGCCCGGGTCCGAACCATCCTGGACCTGTATGACGTCCATACAAAGATATACGAAGCCCACTATGCCATCACCCAGGAATGGGCAGTCGAACTGTTGAATTTAGGCTATCCGGCCTCTCTTCCTTTGAGTTTCGACCGTGAGACCGGCGACACGGTCTGCACACTCGGCCAGTTGGCAGCCCAGGCCCCCGGCACCTATCAGGAAACCTTCCACTTCGTTCTCAACAACCATGTGGCCAAGGACAATCGGATACCGCCCTATGGCTTCCGGTACAACGAAGCCCGGAAGCGCAACGCTCTTCCGGTGCCTGCCAATCAGTACGGCGATCCCGGACCGAACGGAACGTACCGATACTGGGACGAGCTTACCCTGAAGCCCCCGGTCGGCGCGTCCTACGCCACGATCGACCTCCTCTATCAGCCCACGAGCTGGGAATACGTGCAGTTCCTCTTCTTGGCCAACAACGGCCAGGATCCGTTCCTCGGGCTGGAAGGCGTGAATCTGCTCGATGCGTGGCTCAATACCGGCATGGCCGAACCCATCGTAATGGCCTCGGCCACCTGGGGGGCTCCTCCACCTCCGGCCTGCGATACGCCGGGCCCGCCACAACAGCTCAAGGCGACGGCGGGCAGACGGTCCGTAAAGATCGATTGGTTGGCGGGCAGCCCCTCTCCGAACGGAGGGTACCGCATCTATTATGAGCAGGCGGGCAAGCTTCAGTTCAGGGCTGCGGTCGGGCCCGGCACGACCACTTACAACGACACGGGCCTCTCCCGCAATACCCGATATTGTTATGTAGTCACGGCCTGGAACGACTGCAACGGGAACGGCGTCTTCGATCCCGGCGCGGACAAGGAGAGTGCACCGAGCAACAGCGCCTGCGCCACGGCACTGTAGCGTCGGCGTCACACGACAATTGAAAGGGGCGGCCTCTGGAGCCGCCCCTTCCCTTCTGTACGCCCGCTGGCGAGAAAAAACGGCCGCCTTCGGCCTCCTCCGGAGACACCACAGGCGGCCCCTTTTCTGGGAACTTGAGGTTTTGCACTGGGTGGGCTCTGCCTCTTAGTGAGTTGGCGCAGGCGCCGCAGGAGTGGATGGTCTGTTTTTTCTTTGCGGCCAGGTTTTCCAAGGATTTCTTCTCCCGCGGCCCGCGCGAGCGGGCTCGGTTCAGGAAAAGATTCTTGCGGATCCTGCTTCACGGGGCTGGAAAGATCTGCGGAGGCGCCCCGGGGAAGCGGGAGCGCAGGCTCTGGTAGTAACGGTTTTTGTCTCTGCAGTCCGGATCGTCTTCGCACTCGCCGCAGCAGGGCCTGCATTCCTGAACGGTCCACGAACCCGCCTGGTTGCGAAGCAGGCACTCTACAGGCTCATAGCGATCCCTGCCGTCCGCAGACTGGGGATCGGTCTCCACCCAGGCCCAATCGCCCGAAAGGCGTAGGTGCCGGACCACAAAGAGCGCCTTCTTCCCGTCCTTCTCCGGCACCAAAGCCCTGAGCGCGTCGAGGATCGCCTTGCGCTCCGGCGAGCCCGGCGCTGGGCTTTGGGGCTCCTCGTTGCGCTGCGCAGCCACCGAACGGGAGTCCGCCGGCCCGGCTACGGCCGCCATCGGGCCGGCCTGACCTAGCCCCAGGAGCGCTCCGCAGCAAAGGAGCGCACCCAGGACCGCGCCCCACCTTCGCCTTCGGTTCTGTTTCGTGCTCTCGGTTGGGCTCGCTTTTTCCTTCATTGCACTTCCTCCTGCAGGAATCGCGGCCGGATCGCGCCCATGGGGACCAAACCCAGCCCAAGGATGCCGTGAAAGCCACGACCGGGGCCTGTCGAAAAACAACCTTGGCGCGGGTATATTTTGCGGAGAGAGTACGCCTCGATCCGCGGCGCTCAGGCCGAGGCTACTTTGTGGCCCCTTGTTCGTCAACCGTGGAAGGGAGGGGAGGGTCATGCGCGAAACGAGATTGACTCCTTTAACTCCGGCAGACATCCGCAGGCACCTGGCTCGGAACCTGGTGCTGGGGGAATTTTTTGCCCGGAACGCCAGGCGGTACCCGGAAAAGCCCGCTGTCGTGACTGAAGAGGGCGCGTTCACTTACCGGGATCTCGACGAGCGGGTGAACCGGCTGGCCAACGCCCTGATCGACCTGGGCGTCTCCAGGGGCGAGAAGGTCGCGGTTTTCATGCCCAACAGCTCGCGGACGATCGAATCCTACTACGCCGCCCACAAGTGCGGAGCCGTGGTCGTTCCGGTGAACATCCGGTTGAGCCCGAAGGAAGTCCAATACATCCTCGATCATTCAGACGCCAGGGTTCTTCTGTACGACAAGGCGCTCGAGGAGACCGTCCGGGCCGTGCGGCAGGAGCGGCTGCGGATTGAGCACTGGGTGGTCGCCGGAGAGCCGGAGCCGAAAGGAGCCCTAGAATACGAGGCGCTCGTCGCCTCCGGCCGGCCGGACGAACCCCTGGTTCCTGTGGACGACAACGATGTGTGTTACATCGCCTACACGGCCGGCACCACCGGGCGACCCAAAGGGGCCATGATCACCCACAAGAACGCGGCCATGACCGCCATGATCTCGATTGCGAGCTTCCGGATCGGGCCCGAAGACCGGTATTTCGTGGCGCCGCCCATTTTTCACGTGGCCGGCTTCGGCGCCGTGAACATCTGCTTTCAGGTTGGCGCAACCGTGCTCCTCAAGCGGACCTTCGACCCAAAGGAAATCCTTAAGTTCATGGCTTCTGAAAAGGCCACGCTGGCCGTCCTCGTGCCGGTCATGTGGAACCTCATTCTCAAAGATCCGGACCTCAGCCGCTTCGATCTGAGGTCGCTCCGGCTCGGCCTGAGCGGCGGCGCGGTCCTTCAGACCGAGATCAAAAGGAAAGTGCGGGAGGTTTTCCCGAGCTGCGCCGGCATCGTGGACATCTTCGGCCAGACCGAGGCTGCGCCCACGTGCGCCCTGCTTCCGGAGGAAGCCGACCGAAAGCCCGGCTCTGTGGGCCGGCCCCTGCCGCACATCGAGGTGCGGGTCGTGGGAGAGGACGGCCGCGAAGTGAGACCCGGCGAGGTGGGCGAGATCCAGTACCGGGGTCCCACGACGTTCCTCGGTTACTACAAGGAGCCTGAGCGGACAGAGGAGGCTTTTGCGGACGGCTGGTTCCGGAGCGGGGACCTGGTCCGGACGGACGAGGAAGGGTTCGTCTACGTCGTGGACCGCAGGAACGACACGATCGTGTCGGGCGGGGAGAACGTCTACCCGGTGGAAGTGGAACGGGTTCTGTTCGAACACCCCAAGATCGTCGAGGCCGCTGTCGTGGGCATTCCCCACGAAAAATGGGGAGAGGCGGTCCACGCCTTTATCGTGCTCAAGCCTGGCGAGACCCTCACGGCCGAGGAGCTCTCAGAGCACTGCCGCAAGCATCTGGCCGGGTACAAGATTCCGCGTTCCTTCGACGTGGTGGCCGAACTTCCCCGCAACGCGGCCGGCAAGGTCCTCAGGCGGGAGCTGCGCCGCAAGTACGGCTCGGCGATCCGGTACTGATTGAAGGCGGGGTCCGCTAAGCGGAAAAGAACCAAGCAGATCGAGGAGAGAGAGCATGGCGCGGAAAGGATCGAATTCTCTGATTCTGGTCCCACCCGAGGAAGCTCCGTGGATGCCTGATTGGGCGGAGTTCGCGCTGACCTACAACGCCTACGAACGGCATGGCGGTCTTGAGCGGGTATCTGAGCTCGCTCGAAAGGTACGGGAGGAGTTCGATCGCTTCGGGAGGCTCCCCGAGGATCTCGACACCTTGCGCTGCGCGCTCTTCTGGGAGCAGCGCGCGATCCGGTGGAACGAGCCGGGCAACCTGCTCAAGAATAACCAGTACCGCCGCTACCTCGATGCGCTCAAAAGGAAGATCCGGGAAGTAAGTGGAGGGTCTGTTCCAGGCCCTCCAGATCCTGCGCCTTGACAGAATAGGAGGTGTTGGAACGTCTATATTCTGGGCATCATATGGATGGTTTCGAATTGACACGCTCCGGCCCCGAAGCTATGGTTCGATGGCAGTTCTGTTTAATTCCTGACAGAAGCGCGAGAAGGCACGCATGGGAGATCGACAGCCCCTGATAGAAGGACAGATCCTCACAGGTCCCCTTTTCAACGAGCCCATGCGCGTGGAAACGTTGCAGGCCAACGGCCCCGACACCTGGGTGGTGGGCTTGGTCGGCACCCAGTCCGAACGGTTCCGCAAGGTCACCCTGACGAGTCGCGATCTCGAGAATCTCGCCATCCAGGACGCACGGCATACCTACGACGGCGACGGACGTCTGCTCCGGCTCGGGGTGCAGGCCTATTCCCTCGGGCTGGCCTATGAGTTCGACCCGTACTTCGGCCTCTCCATCTCCCGCGTGGACCCCCTGCCTCACCAGCTCGAGGCCGTCTATGACCACCTCCTCAAGCTCAGTCGCGTTCGGTTTCTCCTCGCCGACGACGCTGGGGCCGGAAAGACCATCATGGCCGGCCTGCTCATCCGCGAGCTCGAACTGCGGGGCCTCGCCGAACGCATCCTGATCGTCTGCCCGGCCAACCTCTCCTTCCAGTGGCAGCGCGAACTGAAGGAGAAGTTCGACCAAAAGTTCCTTGTCCTGAAGGGCGGCGACATCCGGGATCAGTTCGGCGTGAACCAGTGGCTCGACCAGAAGCGGATCATCACTTCACTCGATCTGGCCAAGCGGCACGAAATCCTGCCGGGCTTGAGGCAGGTCCGTTGGGACCTCGTCATCGTGGATGAGGCGCACCGCATGTCCGCATCCGACGAAACGCACAAGAGCCTTCGCTACAAACTGGGCGAGCTGCTGCGGGATACCTCGGACCACCTGCTTTTGCTCACGGCCACGCCTCACAAGGGCGACCCCCAGAACTTCAGCCTTTTCCTCCAGCTTCTCGACGCGGACGCTTACGCGGACGTTTGTTCCATCCGCGAGGCTATGGAGCGCCGGCGGGCGCCCTTCTATCTTCGGCGCACAAAGGAGGCGATGGTCTACTTCCCGCAGCGGCAGCCCGACGGCTCGTGGGTCGCGAAGAAGATTTTTACCAAGAGGATCCCGCACACCGTGGCGTTCCAGATCGACGGCGAGGAGTTCGACCTTTACCGGGACATCACGCGGTTCGTGAAGCGCGAGAGCACCAAGGCCGCGTCCCAGGGCGACGACCCTCGGGCCCGCGCGGTGGGTTTCTTGATGTCCCTCTATCAGCGCCGCCTCGCCTCGAGCACGTACGCCATGCGGCGCTCCCTCGAGAACCGGGCCAGGCGCCTGGAGGAGGGCTTGAAGCGGGCGGCCGACCTTGCGCGGTCGGCCCCGCCGGAGCTTCCCGACCTGGAGGAGCTGGAAGAGCTGGAGGAGAGCGATCGCGAGCGGCTCGAGGCGCAGATCGAGGCCGTCACGCTTGCGGGCAGCGCCCAGCAGGTCCGGGAAGAGATCCGGGAGCTTAAGGCACTGGCCGCTCAGGCCCGGAAGGTCGAGGACTCCGGGTGCGAGGCAAAGCTCTCGAAGCTCAAGGAACTGCTCCAGCAGGAAGGCTTCTTTCAACATCCGGAGCAGCGTCTGCTTCTTTTCACGGAGTTCAGGGACACGCTCGATTACCTTGTCAAGCGACTCAAGTCCTGGGGTTTCCGCGTCGGATGGATCCACGGGGGCATGAAGCCGGGATCGCGCGATGAGCCCGGGACCCGGCTTTACGCGGAGCAGCAGTTTCGGGAAGGTGCAATTCAAGTGCTCGTGGCAACCGAGGCGGCCGGCGAAGGGATCAACCTCCAGGTCTGCAACATCCTTTTCAATTACGACATCCCGTGGAACCCGAACCGCCTCGAGCAGCGCATGGGCCGCATTCATCGCTACGGCCAGAGGAAGAACTGCCTGATCTTCAATTTCGTGGCCACGAACACCATCGAGGGGCGGGTGCTCAAGCGTCTCCTGGAGAAGCTTCAGGAAATCCGGGACGCTCTCGACGACGATGCGGTCTTCAACGTCGTGGGCGAGGTCCTGCCCTCGGCTCACGTGGAAAGGGTCCTTCGGGACTATTACGCGGGCAGGCTTGGCGATGCCGACCTGGAGGAAAGGCTTCTGCGAAACGTGGACGAGGGCGAGTTCCGTCGCATCTGCCAGAACGCCCTGGAGGGGCTGGCATCGAAAAAGCTCAACCTGGAGATGCTGATCGAGCGCCGGGCGCGGGCCCAGGAGAGGCGCGTGGTCCCGGAGACCATCGCACGGTTCATCCGGGAGGCGTCCGAGTTCGTCCCTTTGCCCCTGAAACCCCTCCCGCACCTTCCCCATGCCTTCGAGCCGGGAAGGATCCCGCCGGCGCTGCGCCGTTACGAGTGCGATCCTGACTGGAAGCTGCCGGCCCTGGCGGATAAGTACCCGCGCTGCTCCACAGACCGGGAGACGGCAGAGGTTCACAACCTGGAGTGGGTGACGCCGGGCCATCCGCTCTTCGAGGCGATCCGTCGCCACACGCACGACAAGGCGAATGCTGAGTTGGGAAAGGGCGCGACCTTCTACTCGCTCCAGCACGACCGGCCGGCCCGCCTCGATTTTTACCGCGCCCGCATCGTGGATGGCCTCGGTCACACGATCCACGAACGGCTTTTCGCCGTGGAGATCGCCGAGGGGGTGCCGCCGCGGCTTCGCGAGCCCGGTGTGCTCGGGGACTTCACCCCAGCGCCCGGGCCGGCCGAGCTGCCTCCGGTCTCCGCGGCCCCCGAGGCCGCCATCTGGCTCCACGAGCACGCCCTGGCGCCTTTCCTCGAGGAGACCCTCCGGGATCGCGGTGCCGAGATTGACCGCGTGGCCGCGCACGTTGAGGTTTCGCTGACCGAACTCCTCCAGCGGGCGGACGAGGAGATCGGCAGGGCCCAGGAGGCGGTGGACCGGGGCGAGCAGGGTGCGGAAGGCCGGCTTGCTCAGGCAGAGGCCCGGCACGCGGAACTCCTCCAGCGCCGGCAGCGGCGGCGAAAAGAGCTCGAACAGCAGCGCGCCCTCTCCCTGCAGGCGGTCGAGCGGATCGCGAGCGTCCTCATTCTGCCCCATCCCGAACGGGAGGCGCCCGAAGTCCAGCGGCACAAGCCCAGCCCAGAGACCGAGGCCACGGCAATGCGAGTGGTCATGGAATACGAGCGCTCCCAGGGCCGGCAGGTGTACGATGTCCACGAGAAAAACCTAGGCTACGATGTCACCAGCCTGGACGTGAGCTCAGGTCAGCTGCGTCTGATCGAGGTCAAGGGCCTCTCCGGCGAGACCGGCACGATCTTGCTTACGCCCAACGAGCGCCGTGTGGCCGAGGACCGTCGCGACTGCTACTGGCTGTATGTGGTGACAAACTGCGCGACCGAGCCCAAGCTCCAGGAGCCGATCCAGGACCCGGCCCGCCTCGACTGGCACGAGGTCACGAAAGTGGCGCACTACTTCCTGTCGGTGGATGCCGTGACGCAACCGATGCGGGTGCGGGAGGAGAGCCCGCCCTATGGAGGAAAGGACGGGTGACGCCTGAAAGGCTGCGCGAGATGATCCAGGCGGGTGAATCCCTGGATGTGGAGTTCAAGGGAGAGAGCAGCCACGCCGTCTCGGACAACCAAATCATCGAGGCGGTGGTCTGCCTGGCGAACCGGCCCTCGGATCGTCCCGGCTGGCTGCTTCTTGGGATCGAGGATGACGGCCGCGTCACCGGCGCTCGGCCGCGTCATCACGATCGGACCGACCCCATCCGCGTGCAGGCACTGATCGCCAATCGCACCCGGCCTTCGCTCTCGGTGCGGGTCGAGGTGATTTCCCTTGAGGGCCGAGACGTCATCGCGATCGAGATCCCCAGCTCCAGGGTTCCGGTCGGGACGACGGACGGGAGGTACGTGCGTCGCGCGATCGGCGGCGACGGCAAACCTGCTTGCCTGCCCATGCACTTTCACGAGATGCAGGCCCTTCAGGCCGACCGGGGGTTGATCGACTACTCGGCGCTCGTCATCCCTGAGGCGCAATGGGACGACCTCGACCCACTCGAGTTCGAGCGCTTTCGGCGAATCATCCGAGAAAGTCAGGGACGAGGCGATGCCTCGCTCGTGGGCCTCCCGGACATCGAACTCGCCAAGGCGCTCGGGGCTGTGCAGGCCAACCACGACGTGTCGGGGGTCCGCGTGCTGGGGCTTCTTCTGTTCGGACGAGAGGAGGCGCTTCGCCGCCTGGTTCCCACCCATGAGGTCGCCTTTCAGGTCTTGGCGGGCCGGCGCGTAGAGGTCAACGACTTTTTCCGCTGGCCGCTGCTGCGCGTTATGGAAGAGATGCTTGCGCGCTTCCGCGCCCGCAATCGCGAGGAGGAACTCATGGTCGGGCTGCTGCGGATAGGTGTGCCCGACTATCCTCCGGCCGCCTTCCGTGAGGGGGTGGCCAATGCGCTCATCCACCGCGACTACACGCGCCTTGGTGCGGTCCACGTCCAGTGGCACGAAGAGCGCATTGAAATCTCCAACCCCGGAGGTTTCCCTGAGGGCGTACGGCTGGACAACCTGCTGGTCACTCCACCGCGGCCGCGCAATCCGCTGTTGGCCGACGCCTTCAAGCGTGCCGGGGTGGTCGAGCGCACCGGCCGTGGCATCGACACGATTTTCTTCGAGCAGCTCCGCAACGGGCGGCCCGCGCCCAGTTACGATCGTAGCAACGAGAGCGGCGTGGTGCTCGTTCTGCCCGGCGGCAAGGCGAATCTCGATTTCGTGCGACTCGTCGTAGAGGAGGGGCAAGCCGATCGTCCGTTGTCGCTCGATGAACTCCTGTTGCTCAACCGCCTCTGGTTCGAACGCCAGGTCACGACCACGGACGGGGCGAGACTGATTCAAAAGCCCGAAGCCGAGGCACGCAGTGGGCTACAGCGTTTGGTCGAAGCCGGGCTTGTGGAGCCGCGTGGAGAGCGCAGGGGACGGGTCTGGCACCTCTCGGCCACCGCCTACCGGCGTCTGGGGTTGAAGGCGGCCTACGTGCGACAGCGGGGTTTCGAACCGCTGCAGCAGGAGCAGATGGTGTTGCAGTATGTGGAAAAGCACGGGCGAATCACCCGTCGCGAGGCGGCAGACCTTTGCCAGCTCTCGCCCCTTCAAGCTAGGGATCTGCTTGCCAGATTGGTCAAGGCGGGCAAGCTGGTCCGCCATGGCACAAGGCGAGGGGCGTTTTATGGACTCCCGTCCATACATATGGACGAGTCCAAATCGAGTATGGACATGTTCATAACCAAGTCCAAAGCCCCTAAACCGAGGCGCCGCTCATGATACCTAGGAACTGCAATCGCCTGGCCGAGGCCGACTTCCCGAGTGCCGAGGTGTCGCAGCACGCGGCGCTGGAGGGGCCTGCCGAAGAGCAGGTGCAGGCGGGCGCGACCGAGCCCAAGCTCCAGGAGCCGATCCAGGATCCGGCCCGCCTCGACCGGCACGAGGTCACCAAAGGGGCCCACTACTTCCTGTGGGTGGATGCCCTGACGCAGCCGATGCGGGTGCGGGAGGGGCCGCTGGGTTGGAAGAGGAGGGAAGAATGAGATCAGACGGATCCGTCGGATCGGAGGGATCAGGCCGATCAAACCGACCCGCCGGATCAAAGAGGTTGCGGCCCAGCGGGGGTTACCGCCAAGCGGCCAGCTTTCAGGCCGCCACGCTGATCTACGACGCCACCTACTGGTTCTGCGAGAAGTTCCTCGAGCCACGGTCGCGGCTGGTCGATCAGATGATCCAGGCCGCCCGCTCGGGCCGCCAGAACATCGCCGAGGCCAGCCGTGCTGCGGCCACCTCTTCTCAGACCGAGTTGCGTTTGCTCAACGTGGCCCGCGCCAGTCTGGAAGAGCTGCTCCTGGACTTCGAGGATTACCTGCGACACCGGCGCCTGACCCAGTGGGCGCCCGACTCGCCTGACGCCCGGGCGGTGCGGCGGGTGCCGGCGAGGTTCAGGAAGGATCGGCCGGATCCGTCGGATCGGTCTGATCTGACCGATCTGACGGATCAACAGCGCTGGGCGCTCTACGCCCCCTGGCTGGAACACGACGACCCCGCGGTGCGGGCCAACGCCATCATCTGCCTGATCCACCAGACCAACTTTCTGCTCGATCGGCAGATCGCCGCGCTCGAGCGGAGCTTCGTCGAGCAAGGCGGCTACAGCGAGCAACTGGCCGCCGCGAGGCTGGCCTTTCGGGCGAGGAGGAGGGGTCGGTCGGGTGGGGCTGATCGGTCGGATCCGTCAGATCAGATCCCTCCCTGCCCCCGGTGCGGCAGGCCCATGGTCCTGCGCACGGCCAAGAGCGGACCAAGCGCAGGCCGCTCCTTTTGGGGCTGCTCCGATTACCCGGACTGCAAAGGAGCCGTGGACCTATGATCCCCAAAGACTGCAAACGGCTGGCCGAGGTGGACTTCCCGATTGCCGAGGTTTCGCGGCACGCGGCGCGGGAGAAGAGTATCCGGCACGGTCACCCGAGCACGCTGCACCTCTGGTGGGCCAGACGGCCCCTGGCCTCCTGCCGGGCTGTGCTGCTCGGGCTTCTGTGGCCGGATCCGTGCGATCCTTTGTGCCCGGGCGATTTCAAGGCTGAGGCGAGAAAGCGGTTGCGCGACGTGGCCGGGTGCAACCCGGGCAAGAGCGACGAGGATCTGAGGAAGGCGCTGCTCCGCTTTATCGCAGACTTCGCCAACTGGGACCTGGCCGCGAACCGCACCTATTTGGAGGTGGCCCGGGCGCTGGTGCAGGCGGCCTATTCGGAGGAGCCGCCGCTTGTGGTGGACCCCTTCGCGGGCGGGGGCTCGATCCCGCTTGAGGCCCTGCGTGTTGGCTGCGAGGCCTTTGCCAGCGATCTCAACCCGGTCGCGTGCCTGATCCTCAAGGTGATGCTGGAGGACATCCCGCGCCACGGGCCCGAGCTGGCCGAGGAACTGCGCCGGGTGGGCGCGGAGATCAAGGCGCGGGCCGAGAGGGAGCTGGCCGAGTTCTACCCGCGCGATCCGGACGGTGCCACTCCGATCGCCTACCTCTGGGCGCGGACCGTGCGCTGCGAGGCGCCGGGCTGCGGCGCCGAGATCCCGCTCGTGAGATCGTTTTGGCTGTGCAAGAAGGCGAACCGGAGGCGGGCGCTCAGGGTGGTGGCTGGATCCGACCGATCAGTCGGATCAGTCGGATCCGTCCGATCAGTTGCCTTCGAGATCTTCGAGCCCGGGAGTGACCGCGAGGTGCCTGCCGGCACGTTAAGCCGCGCGCGGGCCACCTGCCTCTTCTGCGGCGCGGTGCTGCCGCCCGAGCGGGTGCGGGCCCAGCTTTCGGCCCAGCGTGGGGGTGGGGATGTGGTCTTCGGATCCGACCGATCAGTCGGATCAGCCGGATCCGTCGGATCATCAAAGAGAACCGGCGGGGCGCGGCTCCTGGCGGTGGTGACCCTCAGGCCCGGCGAGCAGGGCCGCCACTACCGGCTGCCCACCGAGCGCGACTACGAGGCGGTCTGGAAGGCGCAGAAGAGGCTTGCGGCGATCCTCGGGGAGTGGGAGCGCGGGGGATGGAAGGGACTGTGCCCGGTGCCGGATGAGCCCACGCCTGCTGGTGGCGGTTCCGGAGCGGGGCGCGCGTTCAGCGTGCAGCGCTACGGCATGCTCCAATGGGGCGACCTCTTCACCGCGCGGCAGAAGGTGGCGCTGGTGACGCTGGTCAAACTCGCCACAGAGACACAGAGGACACAGAGAAAGAAAGAGATGAGCGAGGCGGTCCGGACCGCAATGGCGGTGGTGGTGAACCGGTGTGCGGACCGGCTCAGCGCTGTATGCCGGTGGGACAACCCCTGGGAAAAGGTTGCGAATACATTCTCTCGCCAGGCCCTGCCATTCGTGTGGGATTACTGCGAGGGCCATCCGCTCGGAGGCGACGGAACTGGCTTCGAAGGCGCCCTCGAGTGGGTCGCAAAAGTCATCGAAGCCTGGCCCGGCTCGCGCGCCGGCCAGGTCCAGCAGGCCGACGCGACCGGGCACCCGCTGCCGGACGAAACGGCGCAGGTGTGGTTCACCGACCCGCCGTACTATGACGCAGTGCCGTACGCCGACCTGTCGGACTTTTTCTTCGTCTGGCTCAAGCGCGCCGTGCCGGGGCATCCGCTCCTGCGCGACCCCTTTGATCCGGCGAACGCGCTCACCCCCAAGACGCGGGAGGCAGTGCAGAACGAACGCTCCGAGACCGAAGACGGCCGGCCCAAGGACAGAGACTTCTACGAAGGGGCGATGGCCAAGGCGTTCGCCGAGGGCCGGCGGGTGCTGCGAGAGGACGGCGTGGGCGCGGTCGTCTTCGCCCACAAGACCACCGAGGGCTGGGAGGCGCTGCTCTCGGGGCTCATCCGCGGCGGCTGGACGATCACCGGGTCCTGGCCCATCGCCACCGAAATGGCCTCGCGCCTGCGGGCCCGGGACTCCGCCGCGCTTGCCACGAGCGTGCACCTCGTCTGCCGGCCGCGGCCCGAGGATGCGCCGGTGGGCGACTGGGGCGGGGTGCTCCGCGAACTTCCACAGCGCGTTGGTGCCTGGATGGAGCGTTTGCAGTCCGAGGGGGTTCGAGGCGCGGACCTGGTGTTCGCCTGCATCGGCCCGGCCCTGGAGATCTTCAGCCGCTATTCGAAGGTCGAGACTGCCGACGGCCGCGAGGTGAGGCTCGACGAGTTCCTGGAGAAGGTCTGGGAGGTGGTGGGCCGCACGGCCCTCGAACAGGTGCTCGGCAGCGCCGAGGCCAGGGCGCGCAACGGCGCTGCCGGCGCCTTGGAGGAGGACTCGCGCCTGACAGCGCTCTTCCTGTGGACTTTGCAGGCAACCGGCGGGGAGGGGGAAGATCCGTCGGATCCGTCCGATCAGTCCGATCCGTCGGATCAAGAGGAAGAGGAGGAGGCCTCCCCGCCGCCGAAGGGCTACAGCCTCGTCTTCGACGTGGTCAGGCGCTTCGCCCAGCCGCTGGGGATCGAGCTTCCCAGGTGGGAGGGCCGGGTGATCGAGACGAAGAAGGGGGTGGTAAGGCTGCTGCCGGTGGCCGAGCGGGCCAAGCAGCTCTTTGGCGAGGATGGCGGAGCCGCGGTCGCCAGCCGGCTCGAGCAGACCGCCGCCCACGACACCGGCCCGTTGCAGCTTACGCTCTTTTCCGATCTGGAGGCCGTGCCGCGTGTGCGTGGCGGCCGCGGGCGTGGCGGCGGCCGGCGGGCGGCCGCGAAGGTCTCTGACGAAACCCTGGCCTCAGCCCGCGAAGCCACCACCCTCGACCGCGTGCATGCCGCCATGCTCCTGCAAGGGAGCGGCCGCACCCACGCGCTCAGGGCGCTCATCAAGGCAGAGCAGGAGCGCGGGCCGGATTTTCTCCGGCTTGCCAACGCGCTCTCCGCGCTCTACCCGAAGGGCAGCGAGGAGAAGCGGCTCCTCGATGCCATGCTTCTTGCGGTGCCGAGATAGGAGGGAAGGATGCTCAGGAAACTGACGGCTCGAGGCTTCAAATCCCTGCGAGATGTGACGGTCGAGCTTCCCAGAATGGCGGTTCTCTTCGGCCCGAACGCTTCCGGCAAGAGTAACTTCCTGGATGCGATCCAGGCCCTTTCCCGCATCGGCACCCAGCGAACCCTGGCCGACGCCCTCGGTGAGCCCATCCGAGGATATCCAATCGAGGCATTCTCTTTCCCTCAAGGTGGGCTTGCCGAAATGCACTCCAGGGATTCTGCCCGGTTCTGTCTCGAGGCGGAGCTGGCGGAGGAGAAGGAGGCATATAGCTATCGCATCGAGGTTGAGATCGACCCTGCCTCGGGGAGGCTGAGTGTGGCAGACGAATATCTCGCCCAATTGACCGCCAGAGGCGAGCCAAAGGGGCGTCCTGCTGTGGAGCGGATCGACGGTCAGCTTCACATCCGCAGGAAAAGCAAACCCGCCCATCCGCGGCAAGAGGCTATCGGGCAAAACCACTCAATCCTTTCCGACCCGCGGCTTGGCGGACTGGAATACCGTGCTCTGGAGAGGGTTCGTCAGGAACTGTCGGATTGGCGGACGTACTACCTCGATCCGCGCGTTGCCATGCGGAGGGCTGAGCCGCCGTCAGACGTGCGGGACATCGGGGTCCTGGGAGAACACATCGCTTCCTTCCTCTATCGGCTCCGGTCCGAGAAGGAAGCCAATTTTCAAGCGGTTTTGCGCACCCTTTGCTCGATTGTTCCCAGCGTAGAAAACATTACGGTCGACCTCGACAAGCGCCGGGGCACGCTCGACATCCTCATCCGACAGGGCGGCATAGACTATTCATCCCGCATAGTTTCGGAGGGGACGCTGCGGGTCCTTGCCCTGTGTGCCATCGCCGTGAATCCGTGGGGTGGGTCACTCCTCGCGTTCGAAGAACCCGAGAACGGTGTCCATCCCCGCCGGCTCGAGTTAATCGCGCAACTCCTGCTCTCCCTGGCTTTGGAGCAAGGGCGCCAGGTCGTCGTCACTACGCACTCGCCCCTGTTCTGCGATGCCGTGCTGAAAGGTGCTCGCTCGCGGCCAGACGACGTCGGACTGTTCAACGTGCGGCGCGACGGGCAGGCGACAGTCGTTCAGCCCTTTGCCATCACCGGCCCGCTGTTCAAGGATCACGAGATTGCTGCTGCGCTCACGACCGGAACGGAGGACGGCCTCTTCGAGAGCCTGCTGCTGAGAGGGATGCTCGAATGAGTGACCCAACTTTGTTTGTTGATTTGTTCGCTGAGGACTATGCCCACGAGGTTCTTCTGGTGCCGCTCCTCGAGCGGGTCGCGCGAGACGAAGGTGTCCACGCGGTGGTGCGCGTGCGTTCGGCTCGCGGCGGACACGGCCGCGCGGTGGAGGAGTTCCGGCTCTACCAGAAACTTGCCGAGAAGAACGCGATGCCTCCACCCGCACCGGATCTCGTCGTGGTGGCCATCGACGGGAACTGCACCACCTTTGCGAGAAAGAGGCAAGAAATCAGGGAGGCCGCGACCGAGTTATTCTTAGAGAAGCTCGTTTCGGCCTGTCCTGATCCGCACGTGGAGCGTTGGTACCTCGGGGATCCGGACTCGTTCCATCAAATTGTAGGGTATCGACCTGCGGTCGGCAGGAAAAAGTGCACGCGTGGCCACTACAAGGATCTGTTAGCCAGGGCGGTGCAGCAGGCGGGCCATCCGTCAACACTCGGTGGCATAGAGTTCGCCAGGGAGATCGCAAACAGCATGGACTTGTATCGTGCAGGCAGAAACGACAGTTCCCTCAAGGCGTTCCTCGACGATCTCCGCTATGCTTTGCGCAGCCGGCGCCAATGCCGCAGAGGAGTAGATCCGTAAGGGGCCTGTCAGACGGCTCCGGGCGGCGTGGGATCCGAGCCTGAGATGTAGAGGGATCCAGTGACCGGAACGCGTCCACTCTGGTGTTTGCCAGCGCCGCCGAGTCGCCTGGCGTGGTATTCATCCGGTATCCGGCACACGCCCGCCAGGCTATGGCATAGACCGTTCTCGAGTTGATCGGGAGGAAGGCAGAGAGCATCCGGGGCCGGTTCGTCGTCGTGCAACCCGGCCGGATTCGAATTTCGGGACGAATCCAGGAGAGATGAACATGGAACCTTGGTACAAAGTAGCCACGCCGCGAAAGGAGGTCCGGGAAGGCCGGTCCTTCAATCCCGACGAGTTCGCCATCGCCCTCGAACAGGTGGTGGCGGGCACCGCGCCCGAGGACTACCGCGACCCCGAGCAGTTTTTCTCCCGCACCTGCTGGACCCGGGCGCTCCGGGAGCACGCCGGCATGGTGCTCCGCAGGCTCGCGGGCAGGACCGACAACACCGCGCCGGTGGTGACCCTGATCACGCAGTTCGGCGGCGGCAAGACGCACACCCTCGCTGCCCTCTACCACCTCGGCACGAGCGGCGAGAAGGCAGCGGGCTGCTCGGGCGTGTCCGAGCTCTTGTGGGAGTGCGGGCTCCCCTCGGTCCCCAAGGCGCGGGTGGCCGTGTTCGTGGGCAACGCCTGGGACCCGCAGCCCGGCCGCGAGACCCCGTGGATCGACATGGCCCGCCAGCTCGCGGGCGATGCCGGGGTGGAGGCGCTCGGCACCGCCGCGAGGACGACTCCGCCAGGCACGGAGTCCATGGGCCGCATCTTCAGAGCGGCGAACGGCCCGGTGCTCCTCCTTTTCGACGAGGTGCTGAACTTTCTGAACCGCCACCGCGGCATGGCCGAGTCGTTCCACGCCTTCATCCAGAACCTCACGGTCGCCACGACAGGCACAACCCACGGAGCGGCGGTGATCAGCCTTCCCCGCAGCCAGGTCGAGATGACCGACTGGGACATGCAGTGGCAGGACAAGATCACCAAGGTCGTCCGGCGCGTGGCAAAGGATCTCATCGCCAACGACGAGACAGAGATCAGCGAGGTCGTCCGGCGGCGCCTTTTCGAGGACCTGGGGAGCGAGCGCACGAGGAAGAACGCGGCCAGGGCCTTTGCGGAGTGGTGCTTCGAGCGGAGGGCGCAGCTGCCGCCGGAGTGGACCGCCGTGGACACGGCCACGACAGAGGCCAAGGCGAGGGAGTTCCTCCGCAGCCGGTTCGAGGCGTGCTACCCCTTTCACCCCGCGACCCTTTCGGTCTTTCAGCGCAAGTGGCAGGCCCTGCCGCAGTACCAGCAGACGCGCGGAACCCTGGCCATGCTGGCCCAGTGGATCGCCTGGGCCTATCGGGAGGGATTCACGGCTGCCCGCCGCGAGCCGTTGATCACCTTGGGCTCTGCTCCGTTGCAGGACATGGGATTCCGGAGCACGATCCTTGGCCAGCTGGGCGAATCGCGGCTCGTGGCGGCGATCGAGGCGGACATCGCAGGCGAGCAGGCCCACGCCAGGGCCCTGGACGCGGACACCAAGGGCCCGCTTCGCGACATCCATCGCCGGGTGGGGACGGCAATCCTCTTCGAATCCTCGGGCGGCCAGACGGACAAGGTCGCTCACCTTCCGGAGCTTCGTTTTGCCCTCGGCGAGCCGGAGGTGGACACGACTTCGGTGGACAATGCGGCCTTTGCCCTGGAGGACAAGTCCTACTTCATCCGCAAGGTGGGGTCGGACGGGTTCAAGATCGGCCACCAGCCCACGATGAAAAAGGTGGTGAACGACCGCCGCGCCTCCCTCGATGAGGAGACAGAGATCAAGCCAGCCCTTCGCAAGCTCGTGGAGGACGAGTTCCGGCGGGGCGCGAGCATTCCTGTTGTGCCGTTCCCGCGCGACGGTGCCGAGGTGGCGGACTCGCCCAGACTCACGCTCGTTCTGGTCGAGCCGGAGGCTGAGTGGACTGCGAACGGCTCTCTGCGCGAGCAGATCGCCGAATGGACCAGGCAACGGGGAAAGTCCCCGCGCCTGTATCCGGCATCGCTCGTTTGGTGCATCAAGAAGCCGGGCCGGGGGCTTCGGGAGAAGGTAGAGCTCATGCTCGCCTGGAAGCGGGTGGCCCGCGAAATTGACGATGGGACGCTCGGAGGGGATTTCGACCCGAGGGAGCGAGCCGACATCAAGGCGAAGGTCAAAGAGTCGGAAGAGGCTGCCAAGGACGAAGTCTGGGGCGGGTACCGGTTCGCGGTGATTTATGACCCGTCACCTCCAACCCTGTTCGCACAGGGAGCTGGGGATGGAGGGGATGGCCTGAGAGTGATTGACCTGGGGGCCGGACACTCCAGCAGCGGCGAGACTCTGTGCGGCAGGGTCATCGTGGCGCTGAAGTCGGCGGGGCTCCTCAACGAGGCCGTCGGCGCGGGGTACATCGACCGGAACTGGCCGCCGGCGTTGAAGGAATCCGGGGCCTGGCCCCTGGCCAGCCTGCGGCAGAGTTTCTTGAACGGCGCGCTCACGCGGCTCGTCGATCCTGATGCAACCCTTCGGGGCAAGATCGTGGAGTTCGTAGGCAGAGGCGATTTCGGGCTCGCATCGGGCCAGAAGCCGGACGGAAGCTACGAACGGGTCTGGTTCAGGGAGCCGATCTCCCAGGACGAAGTCACATTCGAATCGGACGTTTTCTTGCTGACCAAGGCCAGAGCCCAGGCGCTCATGAGCCCAAGCCCGCCGCCGGACGAGGTCGTCCCCAAGCCGCCCGCTCCCAAGCCGGGACCGCAACCGATTTCTCAGGGCACAGGGACCGAAGCGGTTGCTGGCTCTGGCCAGGGACCTAAGCTTGGGATTCCTCCTCCTGTTGAACCCCTGCCGAAGGCAGAAGCCAAGACCATCCGTCTGGTCGGCGATATTCCGCCCGAGGTGTGGAATCGTCTGGGCACCAAGGTTCTGCCAAAGCTCAGGGCCGGTTCGAACCTCAGAATCGGGATCGAGTTCTCTGTTACTGTGGCAGGCGAGCTTGCATCCAGCCTAAAGTCTGATTTGGGGCAGATCCTGGATGAGCTGAAGCTCGCAGACAATTTGCGCATAGAGGAAGACGTTTCACCAACCGCACTCGCCTGACCGCGCCGGAACGCGGGACTGGCTCGTCCCGGGCGTTGAGAAAGAGACTGCCTCCCCGCAGGGCACCGGCTCGCCGCCTCGCGGTTCAGCTCAAGACAAGCTTCTGTCCGGTTCCCTGTTCTCCGGTCCGCAAGTCTTGTCTGGCCCGGACGAGAGGGATCAAGAATTTTCTTCTCCCCTGTGACCACATCTGTCACACCCCCCTCATAGAATGGATCGCACAGGACGCTCCCCGGCCCCTGGAGAGTGCACCGGGGACAAGCCGGGCGGGCAAAGCGGGAAAGGGGGTGGGAGCGGAAAGGCCGCGAGAGCGCGCTGCCCCGGCCCAAGACAAGACAGGTCGCCCTGGGAGAATGCGCGAGGCCGTCAAAGTGTCAGAAAACGCCATATCGGATCGTCTGAGGGAAGAGAGTGGAGAAAACAGTTGCTGCGATCGACACCATGGGGGGAAAGAACATGAAGAAGCTTTGTGCGGCGGTTGCGATTCTGGTTGCTTCGGTTTTTGTCTTCGACCAAGCTTGGGCCGACGAGAGCGGCCGGTGGGCCGTCGGCCTCAGGGCCGGTCCCTCCTTTTTCACCCAGGACGTGATCGAGGACATGGACGAGATCGACTCGGGCGTGGGGCCCCTGGTGGGCGGAAGCCTTTTGTACCGGGTGAACGAGATTTTTTCCGTTGGATTCGAGATCGAGTGGGAGATCCATGGCGTGGACGCCTATGGCGTGGACCTGGGGAGCGCCTCGGCCGTTTCCCTGCTGCCTTTTGTCGAGGTCCATCTGCCGGCAAGCGAGCGGGTTTCTCCTTATCTTTGCCTGGGTTTTGGATACAATATCAACAGCTTCAGCCCGAGCGATGAAGCCAAAGCGATCGTAGGGTACTTTTACGGGGGCGATTACGACGTTGAGATGGACGACTCCTTGGCTGTCAAGGTCGGCCTGGGAGTCGACTGGTTTGTTTGGGATCGGGTCGCCCTAAACGGCGAACTGGGGTGGAAACTCAACAAGGGGGACGCGGCAGAAACGCTGGACGGGGAAAAACTGACTTCGGGCGATTTCAACGGCAGCGCGATCGCTCTCCGGTTGGGTGTCCGTGTCTTGTTCTAGGCCTTGTGCTCACTCCGGGGCGGACCCGTGTCCGCCCCGGGGCCGGGGAGCCCTGAACGGGAACGGATCCGGCTCGCATTGAGTAAACGTCTCCGATGGATCCGGCCGGTTCCGAAAACGCAGCACCTGTCAAGGAGGTACTTGCCATGAAAATCGTTCTTGGTCTCCTTTTCTTTGCAATGGCGCTTCTCCTGAACCAGTGCGGGGAATGGGGCTGCGACCCGGGAGATATCCACCTCTACGACAACTGCGTGAGCATCTGCAACGAATACGGAGACTGGGAGACCGCCTGCTTCTGAGGCTCTGCGCATGGGGTGTGCGCGTCGGAGAGAACATCTCGTCTCGCGCAGGGAAGAAACCGTTCTCTATGGCCGGATCAAACAAATCGGGGGAGTGTCATGGAAAAGAAACCGGGCAGCTATCTCGGCACTGAGATCGACGAGAAGTGGTGGAGGCGATATCGCGAGGACGGTTTCTTCGCGCGGGGCAACGGCGAGTGGTGGGTTGACGGCGATGCGCTCTATTTCCGGCGCCTGATGACCCGGACGCCTCTCGTCATTCCCTTTGATAAGGTGGCCGAGGTGAAAATCGGCACCTGGCACGCCGGCCGGTGGATTCTCGGCAGGCCGATCTTCAAGATCCTCTGGAGCCGCAAGGGACTGAGGCTCAGCTCCGGCTTCTACCTGGCAGGGGACCGCAGGAGGGCCATGGAGCTGCTGGCAAGATTCGAAAGCTGGGTGCAGCAGGCTCGAGAACGCAAAGGGGTTTCGGCAGCGATCGACGGTTCAGGGAGGGGGGCATGAAGTTCTTGCACACTGCGGACTGGCAGATCGGCATGAAGGCGGCTCACGCGGGCAAGGCCGGACCCGCGGTTCGGGATGCTCGGTTCGAAGCGGCCAGAAAGGTAGTGGATGAGGGCAGGCGCCGGGGGGCCGAGTTTATCCTTGTGGCCGGAGACACCTTTGAGGACAACGGCGTGGACCGCGTTTCGGTCCGAAAGGTCGTGGACATCCTGGCCTCTTTCGGAGGGCCGGTCTACGTGATCCCGGGCAACCACGACCCTTGGGTCCCGGGAAGCGTCTGGGAGCATCCGGCCTGGAAAGATAGCGACCATGTCCGGGTGCTTCTCGAGCCGTCCCCTGTGGCGATTCCGGGCGGCGTGCTCTATCCGTGCCCGGTCACGGAAAAGCACTCCACAAGGGATCCGACTGCATGGATCCGGGCCGACGGGGACAAGGGAATCCGCATCGGTCTGGCCCATGGGACGGTCGAGGCCATTCACCGGGATGAGCCCGAGTACCCGATCCCGGCCGATGCGGCTCAGCGGACCGGACTGGATTATCTGGCCCTGGGCCACTGGCACTCCACAGTGCTTTACGAGGATTCCTCCCGCGCGGTCCGGATGGCGTACTCGGGGACGCCCGAACCCACGGGGTTCGGAGAGCGGGCGAGCGGCAGGTGCCTGCTTGTCGAAATCGCCGGGCCTGGGGAGGTTCCCCGGATCGAAGAGATCCAGACCGGAAGTCTCGCTTGGATCGAGATGAGCGAGGAGATCCGAGAGCGGGGCGATGTGGCGCGGATTCGGGATCGGCTGCAGCGCGTCGTGGACCCTGGCCGGACCCTGGTTTCCCTCTGCCTGCGGGGCGTTCTCGATCCAGAAGAGGAACCCGAACTCGCCAGCGTTCGGGACATCCTGGAGGCGCGCTTGCTCCACTGGCGTCTGGACGACTCTGCCCTGATGCCCGCCCCGCAGGACGAGCGCTGGATCGAAGCTATTCCGGCAGGTTATCTGCGCGAGGCTGCCAGGCGCCTGCTGGCCTGGAGCGCGCCGGGCAGGAACGAACCGCCGCTGCCCCAAGGATTTTCTCCTGAGGCGGCCGCGAGGGCTCTGAGAATTTTCTACAGTCTGTCGAGGGAGGCCGCGAGATGATCCTGAGATCGATCCATGTGGAAGGATGGCGGTGTTTTGCGAACCCCGTTGAGTTGGGTCCTCTGGCGGACGAGATCAACATCGTTCACGCGCCCAATGCAACCGGGAAATCCTCTCTTCTTTCGGCCCTGGTGCGAGGTCTTTTCGACAGCCACCGCGTGACGGGAAAGGATGTCGAGAGCCTGAGACCGTGGGGTCGGGCCCTGGCGCCCGGCGTAACGCTCGTTTTTGAGCACGGCGGGGCTTCGTACCGGCTCGCCAAACGGTTTCTCGACCAACCCTACTCCAGGCTCGAACGGAAGGAAGGGGGAAAATACGTCCGGGTCGCTGAAAACGAAAAGGCTGACGAGTACGTGCGGAACATGCTCGGCGCGCAGCCTCCGGCACGGGGCATGGCAAAGGTCGCTCACTGGGGCCTGGGCCAGGTATTGTACGTGCCCCAGGGGCAACTGGAACTCGCCGGCGTGTCCGGAGACCTTGCCAGCGAGATCCGCAGGTCCCTAGGCCTGCAGATTGCCGGGCCGGACGCGACCCCGATCGAGAGAAAGGTTCAGGACCTTTACCATCAGTTCTTTACTGAAAAGGGCCGGCCCCGTTCGGGCAAGGGTGCTCCGGCGTTCGTGGAGAAGGAGGCGGAGGCAGAGAAGCTGCGGGAGCAGCGGAAGGGTCTGCTGGGAGAAGGTCGGACCTTCGAAGAAGCCAGCCGCGAGGTCCAGGACTTGGCCGCCAGGCGGAATCAGGCGAAGAAGGACGCCGAAGCGGTCGACATTGCGCTTAGAGCTGCCATGGGCCGGGCCCGCGAGTACACGGATCTTCTGAAGGAGAAGGAGACTTGGGAGGCCAGGGTCAGCGCCGCCCAGGCCCAACACAAGGAGCTACGGCAGCGCATAGATGCGATTTCTAAGAGCCGCCGGGATCTCGAGGAGACGAAAAAGGAGCTGGCTCGTCTCAGGGAAAGTGTGCGGACCCAGGAGCGCGAGGTCGATGGTCTTCGGGTCCAAGTCCAGGAGGCCCAGAGCCGCTTGGAAGAGATCAGGAGTGAGCGGGGCGAGGTCGAGAAGAGGTGGCGGGAGGTCGAGCATGCGCAGAAGTTCGAGCAGGCCCGGGCCAGGTTCGCCGAGACCCGGGATCTGCTCTCTCGGATCGACGAGGCGCGGGCCGATCTCGAAACAAAGCGGACGAAACTTGCGGAAATCGTGGCGCCGCAAAGGAGTGATCTGGCCAAGATTCGAAAGGCGATCAAGGAGCGCGACGATGCGCAGGTCCGTCTGGATGCGGCCCTGATCACGGTGGAGGTGGTGCCCGAAAAGCCCGTTTCGATCGAAATCTTGGCCGGAGAGAACCCGGGCCAGAAGGAGCTTGGCGCCGGAGACCGAATGGAGATCAAGGGAGCTCCTGAGGTCGCAGTCGCCATCCGGGGAGTTGCGAAACTCAGGGCCCGCGGACCGGCAGGCTCGGTGGAGGAGCTCCGGGAGGCGGTCCGACGAGCCGAGGGCAAGCTCGAAAAGCTCACGGCAGGCTTCGGCTCAGCCTCGATCGAAGATCTCGAAGCGCTCTGTGACCAGTGGGCCAGGGCCAAAAGCGAAGTGGAAACCGCACAAGCCCGGCTTGAAACCCTTCTCGGCCAGAGAACGCGCGAAGAGATCGAGCAGGAGGGACTCAAGGCGGACAGGGAGGCCAAGGCGATTCTCGCCGAACGGCCGGCCTGGGCAGAAAATCCGCCTGACTCGGAAGTCCTAAAAGTGGAAGCAAGAAAGTTTGAGGATGCCTTCAAGGCTAGAATCGACGAAGCCGAAAGGGCGCGGGACAAGATCCAGAAGGCCTATACGGCGGCCGTCGAGAAGCACGCAGACATGAAGAGCGAGCTGGCGGCTGCGGAACGCAAAGAGCGCGATCTGGAGGGACGTCTGGCCGAGCTCCAGCAGGACGGCCAGTCCGACGAGGAGCGGGCGAAGAAGGCGGGGGAAATCGCTCTGGAGTGGGATGCGGCCAGGAATTCCTTGAACAATGTGCAGGAACGCCTTGGAACGTTTGAGGGAGATCCCAGGCTCGAAGTGGAAAAACTGGAAAAGCAGCATGAGGCCCTGCAGCGAACGGCCGACGAGTGCATGGAAAAGCAGAAGACGGCTGAGGGACGGGTCGCGGAGATCTCGGCGCGAGGCAGTTATTCGAAACTGGCCGAAGTCGAGGAGAGACTGGCTGAGTTGGAAAAAGAGGTCGAAGCCGAAAGGCGTCACGCAGAGGCCGTGAACCTGCTCTACCAAACGGTCAGTGCCTGTCGCTCCGAGGTCATGGAGGCCGTCGCCGGGCCCGTTGAAGCCTCGGCTGCCCGGATCCTCAGGCGCATCGCAGGACCCCGTATGGGATCCCTTAAGTTGGGTGATTCCTTTGAAGTGGCTGCCGTGGTTCCCTCCGGCCTGGACGAAGCCGTCTCGGCCGAAGAACTCTCCGGCGGGGAGAAGGAGCAGGTCCATCTGGCGGTGCGGCTCGCCCTGGCCGACCTTCTGGCCAAGAACGGCCGCCAGCTCGTGGTTCTCGACGATGTGCTCACGGCCACGGATGCTGGCAGGTTCGCCCGGATTCTGACCGTGCTTGAGGAATACGCCCAGAGGCTCCAGATCCTCATTTTCACGTGCCATCCGGAACGGTACAGCGGCCTTGCCAGCGCTCGGTTTTTCGATCTGGCGGAGCTGGCTGCCTGAGATGTGTGGAGGGCCACGGTCCCTCGTGGCCGCCAACAAAGGAAGGCCACGCTCTGTCATGGTCGCCAAGAAGAAGGCGTCATCTGATGGAGGGCCATGCTCTGTCATGGCCGCAGTGGAGGAGGCGGGGGTGGCAGCATGAAGGGCCACGGTCCCTCGTGGCCGCTCCTGGTGGCCGCAAGGATGGGTGGCCGCGCCCACCGGTTGTATGACTGGGCCAGCGGCTCTGTGGCCTGAGAACATGCACGCTGGATTCGTGAGACTTTTTTGACAGGACTTTGAAGAGCATGGTATCGAGCGAGTAGCCGACACCATGAACTCGAAATCCAAGAAAAGGATTCATCATGGTTTCTGACGACGACCGCCGGATCCTGAATCTTTTCTCTGTACGCCTTCGGGAACGTTATCCCGAGGCGCGGATCTGGCTTTTTGGATCGAGGGCACGGGGCGAGGCAGGAGAAGATTCTGATCTCGATCTCTGCATCGTGCTCCAACGGGTTGGGCACGACACCTATTCATGGATCCGGGAAATCGCTTGGGAGGTGGGTTTCGAGCATGAACGGGTCATTACGACCATCGTCCTTGAAGAGGAGGATTTTGAGCGGGGTCCCATGTCGGAAAGCACGCTCGTGGAGAACATCCGGCGCGAAGGGGTCCCGGCATGAACACCGAAAACCTCAAGGCACTGGTCGCTTACAGGTTGGAACAAGCCAGGGAATCGCTGGCGCTGCTGAAGCAGAAAATTCTCAGATCCTCGATCAACCGATCGTATTACGCGATGTTCTACGCTGTTCTCGCGCTCCTCGCCTTGGAAAAGCGAGAGACTTCAAAGCATGGCGGCGCGATTTCGCTGTTCGACGCCGAGTTCGTCAAGAAGGACTTGTTCGGCAAGGAATTTTCCCGATGGCTGCATGAGGCCTTCGATCTCAGGCAGCGCTCGGACTACACGGCTGGAGCGCGTATCTCGGCGAAAGAGGCAGAGCTTGTTTTAGAACATGCGCGAGTGTTTCTGAAAGGAGTGGAGGATTTCCTGAAGAGAAAAGGCGTATGACTCACCCTTTCTCCTTCGACGTTCTGGTCGTGAAGATGCATTGGGAGATAGGACGGACGCGACGGAGCGCGTCCCTCCAAAGATTTTACATGGAGGGCCACGGTCCCTCGTGGCCGCCCAATGGAGGGCCATGCTCTGTCATGGCCGGTTTTTCTTCGTGGAAATTCGGGCCCTTTTTCGCTATGCTTAAGAAGCGGAGGCGCTGAAGGGATCAGCGACCCTCATCGCCTCGACCTGCGAGAGCTGCGGACCGTCCGGTCTGTTCACCCGTCGGCACACCCCGTCCTGCCATGCAAACCCTTGAGATCGAGGATCTCCGCGTCACACTTGATTGCGAGGGCGCCAGGCAATACCGCAAGGTGAGCTACCCTGTCCGGTACGGCCTGTATTCCGAAATTTCGACGCCTCGGTTCGTGTATCAGTTCAACCGGAACGGAGAGGTCAAGTTCCTCCAGGGTCGGAGGGACGGTTGGCCGCACCCTGCCGAGTGGCTCAAAAGGACGCCTGGCAACGACTGGCTTTACTACAGCGCGGGCGAATACGCTGAACTCCACAACCTGACCGGCGAATTTTATCTGCCCTGCCCGTCGTACGCATCCAACGCTCTTCTGGGAGGCGATCCTTTCTCGCAGCCGGCGGTCCGGGCCGCCCTGGATTCGCTCGGGCCGCTGTGGAAGCGGCTGCAAAGGCTCGCCACGGCCGGTTCCCCTCCAGAAGCCCGGAAGTTTCTTGCGAGGGCGGCGCAGGCCGACGGTCTCTGCCTGCGGCGCCGGGCGCAGCGCCTCCACGAGATTCTGGGCTGCCGGCCGAGCGTGCTGCCTCCTGACGCGCGCCACGCGGATTACGACGTGCTGCCGGTCGTTGTGGCCGACGGCTGCGCCGCGAACTGCCGGTTCTGCCGCGTGAAGTCAGGCCGGGCCTTTCGGGTGCGGGACCGCAGAGACGTGCTCGAGCAGATCGAAGGGATCCGGGATCTTTTCCGGGAGGACCTCGTGAACTATAACTCGGTCTTTCTGGGAGACCATGACGCGCTCAGGGCCGGCCCGGACATGCTGGAATCCGCCGCCCTCGAAGCCTACGAGCGGCTGGGCCTTGCGCGCTCGCGCCTGGCCGGAGCCAATCTTTTCCTCTTCGGGAGCGCTGACACGCTTGCCTGCTCCAGCGAGGCCCTTTTCGAGAGGCTCGACAGGCTGCCTTTCAACACCTACATCAACGTGGGCCTCGAGTCCCCGGACGAGGAGTCCCTCAAGGAGCTGGGCAAGCCTGTTTCATCGGCTGTGGTGAAAGAGGCTTTCGAACGGATGCTGGACGTCAACCGGCACTACAGCCGGATCGAGGTGACGGCGAACCTCGTTTTCGGCCAGGGACTCCCCCAGGGTCACCTTCCCGCTGTAAGCGAACTTCTTTCCACGGTGCCCGAGCGGACCTGCGTGAAAGGAGCGGCCTACCTCTCCCCCCTTGTCTGGGGCGAGCGGCCGGACGGCCGCGAGCGAAAGCGGCTTCTGGACGCGTTCCGGCAGATCAAGTTCACGAGCCGCCTGCCCGTGTACCTCTATCTGATCCTGCGCCTTTGAGAGGTTCTGAAAAGCCCAACAGAGAACGCCGGTCGGCGTGCGTGGGCCGGCCCGCCCGCTACTGCTTGGGCTTCATGTATTTCATGTGGACCATGTCCAGCATGCTGCTGTAGTCCTTCGCCTTGAAGATTGTCCAGGGGAAGGACGGAAAGTCCTTCAAATACGGCTCCTGCCACTTGTATTCCGGATGGGCCTGCAGGAACGGTTTTGCCAGAAACGGAATCTCGCAGGAGTGGCCGAACTTCGCGTGGAACTTCATTTGGCTCGCCAGGTCCGAGTCCGTGACCTTTGCGTCGATGGCGCCGCCGGGATAGTAAGGCCCCCAGCCCCACTCGGGCAGGCCGTAGGGGTCGTACTCCACGTGGCCGCAAAGGGTGCGGGAGGAGGGGTTGTACGCTTCCTCGTACGTGTCGTAATGGTCCGCAAGCAGCTTTTTCGCCGTGTCGCAGTCGAGCTTCCCGTAATGCTCGCGCATGAGAACCTGCCACCTTGCCCAGCGGCCGTTGGGTGAGGAGGTCATGTCGTTGTAATCCATGCCCGTTGCCTCCTCGGCGCGTACCTTGGGATGCTGGGCCACGTTCGAACCCGTGTAGTAGCCGTCGAAGGTGCGCCAGAGGTGGGGGTTCTTGAGAGCGAGCTCCAGCCGGGCGATCTCGCCGGTCTTGATGTCGCCGACGAGCCAGTCGTTGGCGTACCCGCCGTTGTTGCCTTCGAGCATGATCGCCACGAAGCTGTCGATGGAATCCGCATACTGAAGAGCCTTGCGGATTCTGTGGAATTCCGGAATCCCCTGGGGATCGAAGCCCACGAAGCCGCTCATGGTGGTCTCGGCCACAACCAGCCCGGCGCTGTTGATCCAGAAGTCGGTCCCGCCGAAGATCCAGCCCGGAAAGGCCTGGGTGATGAGGCGGTGGCCGCTGTCCGGGTTGAGGTCGAGGATGACGTTCCACTTGCGGCAGAACATGTACTCGTACCAAAGGTTGTGGGCGATAACGATCCGTCCGTCCGTCGTGGCGTTGCCCGTGGCGATGAAGGCGCTGCAAGAGCCGTGGGCCTTGGTCGTGGGCAGGTAGTACCACGCAAGGTCGATCCAGCCGTTGTAGGCGGTCAGGTCGATTTCGTCGTATTTCTGGACTCCGGCCTTCTTCATGCCGGCCACGATCCCTTTGATCTCGTCCTGGTACTGCTTCTCCATTTTGGGCCAGAACATCTGCTCGGCCGCGTCCCGAAAGAATTTCCAGTCCTTCTCCGTCGTATGTTTTAGGTAGTACGAGATGATCTCGATCGTCTCGTCGATGTGCTTGGCCAGGAGGTAGCCGTTCTGGAACCCGATTTCAAAGGGTTTGCCCGTCACGTAGAGGTAAATCCATCCATCCTGCTCGAAAGTGGTTGCTTTCTGAATCCAGGCTTTTTCTTGAGCCGACAGTCCGGCCAGGCAGAGGGCGGGAAGGCACAAGGCGGAGAGGATCAAACCAGCTGCAACGAGGAATCGCATCATGGCACGCTCCTTTCGTTTTTTTTTGTGCAGCATAGGCAATCAAAAAAGGCGGTGTCAACGGAAAAAGCGCTTCCGCCAGGGCTGCTTCATTTTTTTTAGAAGGGTGTGACCGGATCTGTCACACCCCCCTGATAGGATGGCCGCAAGGCAGGAAAACCAAACAGGAGGAGGGTTTCCATGGAAGCACAGGCGACAACGAAGTATTTTGAGGGGCTCCGTCTTGGAGATTGGCAGCGTTTTCGCAACCTTGCGATGGCGCCGATCCTGGCGGATTGCGACGACGGGCTCGAGTACAGCCTGCTCGACGAAGCGATCATGGCTGGCGAAATCGAAGTGACCGAAGTGAGCCGCCAGGGCGCGGTCCCGGACATCCGTGTCACCAACAAGGGGGACCGGATGGTTTTGATCGTGGACGGCGAAGAGCTGGTCGGGGCCAAACAGAACCGGGTCGTCAACACCACGATTCTCGTGGCCCCCCACTCTTCCCTCGTGGTGCCGGTCAGTTGCGTGGAACAGGGCCGGTGGGACTATGGGGACGTGGTCTTCAGGAGCGGCGAGAGGATTCTTTGCGCTGACATTCGGGCGCGCAAGGCCCGCCAGGTGCACGAGGCGGTTCGCGTAACCCATGAGCTCCGATCCAACCAGGGGGAGATTTGGGATGAAATCGCCTGTAAGGCTTCCCGGATGCAGGCCGCCTCCCCGAGCATGGCCATGGCCCACATCTACGAAAAGGAGTCGAGCAGGATCGAGGAATTCATCCCCCGTTTCCAGGCCATGGACGGCCAGGTGGGGGCGGCCTTTGCCATCAACGAGGAAATTTTGGGCCTGGACAGTTTCGGCAAGGCCCGCAGCTTTTTCCGAATGTTCCGGAAACTTCTCGGCAGCTATGTGTTGGACGCGATCGACATGGAAGGGCGCGGAGGAGAAGGTGAAGCCCAGGCGCGACGCTACCGGATCCAGGATCTGGAGCGCTTCCTCGGGATTCCCGCGCGATCCCCTTGGGAGACCCGTCCGTCCGTGGGCCTGGGCGCGGACTGCCGCCTGGACGCGGACGGCCTCGTCGGACAGGCCCTCGTGTACGAGGGCTGCGTCCTCCACGCCTCTGTGTTTGTCGCTCCTCAGAGAGGCATGAACGGCTCTCGGGGCACCCATTCCCGCATGGCGCGACCCTCGCGCCGCAGCGCCGATTCGGCCGGGAGTGCCGGGCGCGGTCGGTCCGAGCCCTAGCGCCACAAGGGCGGAACGCCCCCGAGGGCCGGGGCGTTCCGCCCGTCCTCATCCATGGCATGGCGCGAGGCTTAGGCAGATTCAGGGAAGAGGCATTTTCTTTGGAGGGACGCGCTCCGTCGCGTCCGTGTTTAAGGGCTTATGGTCTGTTTGGTGTGGCGATCGAAGAAGAGGCGGCCATGACAGAGCATGGCCCTCCACGTGGATCCCCCGCGGCCATGACAGGGCATGGCCCTCCATTGGATTCCGGATCCCCAAGCGGCCGGGAGGGACCGTGGGCCTCCAGGGAAATTCCCCTGGCGCGGGCGATTCGGCCGGCCCTTTGATCTTTACCTTTTTCCTTTCGTTCTCGCCTGTTCGGAGAGAGGCTGTCCCAGCTCTTGGCGTGCGCCCCGATACAGGGAGGCGAGGAGGGCGCTTTCCGAAGCGATTTCCCTGCGGAGGCTCTCTGGTTCGAGCACTTCGGCGAGCGGGCCGAACCCCAGGATCCACCGTTTGATCTCGCTCGTGCCGGCCACGCGGTAGGAAACGGTGAGCTGGCCCTCGTTCTGCTGCTCGATCTTTTGGCTCGGGTGCCAGGTGCGGTCCAGGATCCACCTGGCTGCCTCGCCCGTGAATCGGATTCTCAGCTGGACGAGCTCATCCTGGATGATCCCGAAGGAGTTGGCCGTGAACTTCTCTATGGAGAAGTCTTGCGGCGGTTCGAAGACCTGCTCCGTGACGTTGACCAGGCGGATGCGGTCAAGGGCGAACACGCGGACCTCCCCCCTCAGGTGGCAGAAGCCCACGACATAGAGCGCTCCGTCGTAATACCAGATTCTGTAAGGATCCAGGCGTCGCCGCGTCTCCTGGTCGCGGCTGAACGTGTAGTAGACCATCTCGATCTGGCGCCGCTGGCTGCAGGCCTTGTTCACCTGGTGGAGAATCTCGCGGTATCGGCTGTAATCCTTCTTGGGCCTCAATCCGAATTCCAGAACGTTTTCGAACTGCTCGACCAGACTCCGCGTCTCCTCGGACAGGGAGGCGATGATCTTTTTGCTCAGCCGGTCGAAGGCCTCCGAGAAGACCGTGCCCTGGAAATACCGGAAGAGGCCGCGGCTGTAATAGAGGGCCATCAGTTCGTCCGGCGCGAAGGGGATCGGCGTGTGCAGACGGTAGCCGTCCACAAACTTCCATACGGCCCGGCCGCCGTCTTCTTTGTCGACATAAAGGGGAAACCCTGCCTTTTGCAAGGTGTCCAGATCCCGGTAGATCGTCCGGGGCGAGCAGTCTTCTTGGCGGGCGAGTTCCCCGACCGTGACCCCGCCTCTCCTGGAAGCGAAAGCCTGGACGATTTTCAGGAGCCTCGCAAGCTGATCCCCTCTTGCCATGGCCTGTCCTCCGACTCAAGGTGGATCTAGCCAGAAGGACATTATAACGGCTGCAAGGGGCGGATCAAGCAGGGAAGACCGCGTCGCAGGAGCGGGACTTAAAGTAGAAGGGCCGGTTTTTCAGCGGTCGAACCAGACCCTGTAGACGGTCTGGCGGGACCGTTTGGCCCTCGGGCAGATCCGGGCAAAAAGAAAGCCTGCCACGAACCCGCCGATGTGGGCCCACCAGGCCACTCCGCCTGTCTGGGCCGTGGCGACTCCCAGGGAGAGCATGCCGTTGAAGAACTGGATGATGAACCAGAAGAAGAGGACGAAGGCCGCGGGCACTGAAACAACGTTGATGAAAAGGAAGAAGATAATGAGCAAATCCACTCGCGCCCGGGGAAAGCAGAGCAGATACGCGCCCAGGACGCCAGCGATGGCGCCGCTGGCGCCCACGGTAGGCAGTTTGGAATGCGGGTTGAGTCCGTAATGCACAAGGCCCGCGATGATCCCGCAGACGATGTAGAAAACCAGGAATCGGCCGTGTCCCATGCGGTCTTCCACGTTGTCTCCGAAAATCCACAGGTACCACATGTTCCCGATCAGATGGAGCCATCCGCCGTGGAGAAACATGGACGTGAGAAAGGTGGGAGCCACGTCCGTGAAGGAAAGCTCCGGAATACTGCCGACATGGGTGACCAGAAACGGGACCAGCCCGTATCGCAGCAGAAAGCGCTCCAGATAAGGTCCCAGGGACACCTCATAGAGGAACAGGAGGCTGTTCAGGACGATCAGGCTGATCGTGACATAAGGAAACGTTCCGGACGGATTGTGGTCCCTAAGCGGTATCATGGAGCACTTCCCTTGTATATGCCTTCTGCAAGAGTTTGCCGAGGGGCTAGAGGCTCGGCAGAAGGCCGTTTACGGCTTTTTGGGCGACCTGGGTGATCGGCCCCGGCCAGACTCCGAGAGCCAGCACGGCCACTGTGCAAACAAGAAGAGACACCGACAGTCCGAAAGCCCCTCCGGGAAGGTCGGCGAATCTCGGCTCCGGCACCTCGGCTTGCGCGATCGGTTCGTGCATGTACAAGACGACCAGGACTTTCAAATAGAAATACACGGATACGGCGCTCATGAGCAAGCCGATCACGGCGAGCCAAATATACCCTGCCTGAACGGCCCGCTGGAGGATTCGGGACGGGCCGGCTCGGTCGCCGGGGAGGGCCAGGCGGCAGGCGAAAAGGACACGCGGAAGAATAGGCTGTACAGGATCGGCACGATTCCCAGGGTGAGGAAAGTGGAAAAGAGCAGACCGAAGATGATGGCGGTCGCCATGGGCTCCCACATGGGGCCCCCGCCTAGGCAAAGGGGAACGAGCCCGCCCATGGTCGTGAGCGTGGTCAGCAGGATGGGCCTGAGCCTTCTTTGGGCTGCTACCAGAATCGCTTGCTGCGGCGACAGGCCGTTTACCTCGATCTCGATCCGGATCCGGTCCAGGAGCACGATGGCGTTGTTCACCACGATCCCGGCAAGGGAGATCACGCCCAGGAACGTCATGAAGCCGAAATATGAGCTGGCCACAAGGAGGCCAAAGACCACGCCGATCAGGCCGAGGGGAATCGTCGATAGGATGATCAGGGGCCTGCGGATGCTGTTGAACTGCGCCACGAGCAGGAAGAGAATCAGAAAAGCCGCCACGGGAAGCTTCTCTGCGATGGATCGGTTGGCCTGCTCGGATTTTTCGATCTCGCCGCCCAGCTCGTACCGGAATCCCACGCCCCACCCTGCCTTGAGTCGGCGGAGCCAGGCGTCCATTTCGTAGCTCACGGCGATCGCCTTGGCTTCGCCAGCCACGTCGCACGCGACAGTTACAGTCCGCACCCGGTTTCTGCGCAGGATCTTGCCCGGCTCCCAGGCCACTTCGATGTCCGCGATCTGTTTGAGGGGCACCGACTGGCCTGTGCCGGGGACATAAATGTTGAGGCCTTCGAGCTTGCCGATGTCCTTGCGGTCCGCTTCGACGGACCGCAGGACAACGGGGATCACTTTGTCCTCTTCCCGGTACTGGGTGGATGCATACCCGCTCAGGACCGTCTGCAGGGAGAGAGCCACGTCTCGGTTGCTCAGCCCGGCCCGGCGGGCTCGGGCCTGGTTTACGTTCACGAGGAGTTTCTTGGTTCTGCCTCCCCAATCATCGCGGACGTTTTTCGTGGCCGGAATGGATTTGAGCTTGGCCTTGACCTGCTCGGCGATCGAGAAGAGTTTGTCTTGATCGGTTCCCGAAATGCGGATCTCGACAGGCGCCGTGGGTGGGGGACCGGTGGCCAGAAGCTCAATGGACGCTGAAAGGTCGGGGAACCTTTCGAGACAGAATGCCTCCAGCCTGGGGATGATCTCCTCCTGGATCGAGCGGACCGAAGTCGCGTTGCCGATGAGAATGGCATACTCGGGCTTGGCCTGCTCCGGAATGTAGTTGAGCACGAACCGGGGCGCTCCCTGGCCGATAAAAGCGGCCCAGTTGATAACCCCCTCGGAGCGTACCGGACTTACAGCCAGTTCGTTTCGAAGGAGTGTCTCTATATCGCTGACAAGTTCCTCGGTCCGTTCGAAGGGGGTCCCGGGCGGAAGCTCCAGCTCTGCCGTGAAGATGGGCTTGTCGTTCGGGGGGAAAAACATCTTCGGGATCATCGGGAACCCGCTCATGGCCGCGGCAAAAGCAGCCAAGGCAAGGGCGAGGGCCAAGACCGGGTGGCGCAGACCCGCCAAGAGTCCTTGGCGGTACGTTTCGTAAAAGGCCGCGGCGAGACGTCCCTGCCGGCCCGCGGGCTTCGCCTTGAGCAGGCGGACGCACAGGAGGGGCGTCAGGGTGAGGCTCAGGACCCAGGAAGAGAGAAGGGCGATCGTGACAACTTCGAAAAGCGACGCGCAGTATTCGCCGGTGCTGGATTCGGCCAGGTAAATGGGCAGGAACGCGGCGGCCGTGGTCAGGGAGGAGGTCAACAGGGGGATTCGAAGTTCCGTGCCGGAATCGACCGCGGCCTCGACCGGGTTTTTGCCCTCGCCCATCTGGACGAGAATGGATTCCGACATGACGATGGCATTGTCCACGAGCATGCCCAAGGCGATGATGAGGGCGGCCAGGGACATTTGGTCGATGCCGATGCCGAGGAACGACATGACGAGCAGACTCAGGAGCATGGAGAGGGGAATGAGAGGGGCCACGGCCAGTCCCGCCCGGATCCCCATGGCGACGAGCATGACCGCCAGCACGATCACGACGGCCTGGAGCAGGTTCGATACAAAGTCATTGACCTTTCGGGCCACGTGCTCGGGCTGAAACGCCACCAGATCGAACTCGATCCCGATCGGGTAGATCCCCTGAAGGTGTCGGATCAGGGCTTTGACGTCCCTGCCCAAGCGAAGGATGTCTCCGCCTTCCCGAAGACTGACCGCGAGACCCAGACAGGGGGCGCCCATGTAGTGCATCCTGGATTCGGGAGGGTCGATGTAGCCTCGGGTGACCGTGGCGAGATCCTCCAGGTAGACGGCCCCAGGCCTGCCCGGCAGATTGATCACGGTCCTGCGCAGGTCCTCGATGGATTCGAAGCTCCCCGTGGGTTCGAGCACGATCCGCTCGTCTTCGGTGGAAATATCCCCGCCGGGCAGTACGATGTTCAGGGTCTCCAGGATCTGGGCGAGCTGGTACGGCGACAGGCCCAGCTCGGCCAGCCGGGCGTTGTTGTACTCCACAAAGATCCGCTCTTGTTGGGCGCCGACAATTTCCACTTTGGCCGCATCCTGCAGGAGCAAAAGGTCCCTGCGCACTTGATCGGCCACTTCCTTGAGAGCGGCGTAGGAAAACCCCTCTCCGGTCAGGGCGATGAGAATTCCGAAGACGTCCCCGAACTCGTCGTTCACGAAAGGACCGATCGTGCCCTCGGGCAGGTTCGGTCTCACCCGGTCGACCTTGCGGCGCAGATCGTCCCAGATCGGACGCATCTGCCGGTACTTTTCTTGAATGTTCACATAGAGGATCGAAACGCCGGTCTTGGACAGGCTGGAGATGTAGTCGATCTCGGGAATCTCCTGGATGACCTCTTCGAGCCGGTCGGTCACGAGCTGTTCGACCCGTTCCGGGCTTGCGCCCGGGAAATAGGTCATGACCAGAGCGGTCCGGATAATGAAGCCCGGATCCTCGTCTCGAGGCAGTCTTTGAAAGGCGCCGTACCCGGCAACGAGCACGATGAGGGCCGCCACGATCGTGACCCGGTTCTTTTCGATGGCTGCCCGCGTTAGGTTCACGGTTTTCCGCCTTCCCCTTCCAGGATCTTGACGATCTCTCCTTCCGCAATCCTGCTCATGCCCGCCACGATCAGCAAATCCCCGTCCCGGAGACCCTCGAGAATCTCGAGACCCTCCTCCCGAAGGTCGCCCACCCGCACGGGCTGTTTCCGGACCGTTGCCAGGCCTCCCTCGCGCGGCTCGGCGACGAAGACATGCCGGCCCTGCCTGTCTTCGCATACGGCGGCCGCAGGCACGAGAAACCGCTCCCGGCCTTCTCTGGACGCAAAGGAAAAGGCGACCTCGGCCGCCATGCCCGGCCGGACCTCCGGAACCGGAACGTCGAGCCGCACCGTGACCGGGTAGGTGGTGCTCGCGCCGGAGACTACGCCGACTTTGACGACCGAGCCGGGGAGTTTCCGGTCCGGCACGGCGTCGAACGTCACGGTCACCCGGTCACCGGGCCGGACCTGCGCGATCAGGGACTCGGGAACGCCCACCTGGACCTCGGGGCGGGAGCCGGACGTCAGCAAAACCACGGGCTGGCCGGCCTGGACGTTCTCGTTGATCTCCACGTACACCTCGGCGATGGATCCCTCGTCTGCCGCCTCGAGACGGGTGTAGCTCAGTTGAGCCCGGACCAGTTCCAGCCTCTTCTGGATGGCCAGGACCTGGGCCGCCGCAGACTCCGCGGCCGCTCGGGCTCCGTCGAGCTCGTTGCGGGATGCGTTGCGGTTTTCGTAGAGAGCGCGCACGCGGGCGTAGTTGGCTTCAGCGTTGCGGCTCTCGGCCCGGGCCCGTTCCAAGGATGCCTCGGTTTCCTCCGCCTGGAGCCGGTAATCCTCAGGATCGATCGCTGCGATGAGCTGGCCTGGCCGGACCTTGTCGCCCACCTTGACTTCCAGGCGCTGAATTTTGCCCGGGACGCGGAAGCTCAGTCGGGATTCTCGTTCCGCCTGTGAGGTTCCAGGGAAGGTTCGCGTTCTGGATCCTCCGGTCGAGAACACCTGGCGGGTCAGCACGGGCCGGATGACCGGTGCGGGCTCGGGCTCCTTTTGCCGGCAGCCGGACAAAGCCAGGCCGAGCAGAACGAGGCCGAACAGACAGGCGGCGCTGGAAATTCGGAGGCTGCGGCCTTTTCTCATGACCCCTCCCTCCTTCGTTCCGCCACAAACGCATCCAGCCTATCGAACCACGATTCGCGGTCTTCGGGGCTCAGGAAGAAATCGAATCGGTTCGTGGCCCTCTCCAATTCCATCAGATCGAGCAGGAAGTCGTAGATGCTGTTGGCCGCGACCTGGTCGGCCACCAAAGAGGCGTTTTGGGCGTCCAGCAGATCGAGGATGGAAACCACGCCCCGCGAGTAGGCGTCTGTGACGAGATCGAGGTTCCGACGGGCCGCCTCGGAGGCATCCCGGGAAAGGCCTATGCTCGGGAAGCTCGCCTTGGCCCGGTGCAGGGCGGATTGGATGCGCTGCTCCAGCTTTTCCCGCAAGGAGGCTCTCTGGGTTTCGAACCGCAGGAGTTCCTTGGCAGCCTGCGCCTGTTCAGCCAGCCGGGCGCCTCCCTGGAAAAGGGGCAGAGACGCCCTGAAGCCCACGCTCCAGTCCGTGTCGTCCGCCTGCGGGACCAGCCCGGAACTGAATCCGGGGATCGAGGGTCCTTCCTTGCCTGCGCCTCCCTCGGCCAGGATCCGCGAGACCTGTGCCTGGAATCCGAGGTTTGGAGCCCACCAGGCCCGCCGGGCCGACTCGAGCCTTCTCGTTGCAGCCGCGATGGCCGCTTCCACCCTGCGCAACTCGACTGAGGCGGCAAGCCCTTCGGCGACGAGAAAATCCCGGAATGTCTCCAGGTGCCACGGCGTGCTCACCATCATGGCCAGACGGGGGTCCGAAGTGGCGAGCTTCGGGTCGTCTAAATCGATTTCCTCCGTGACAAAAGACTCGGTCAGAGGCCTGTGGAGGATCCGGTTTAGGGCCCGTTCAGCCTGTTCCCGCCTCGCCACGGCCTTGAGCACCGCCTGACGGCTCCGGGCGATCTCGCTTTCCCATCGGTAGAGCTCGGCAGGGCCCGAGATCCCGATGCTCTGGCGAACCTGGGCCAGTTCGAGGTTCGACCGGGTCAGTCTCAGGTTTTCTTTCTCAATGCGCTCAAAGGTCTTGGCTCTGAGAAGATCGAGGTACGCTGTGGCGGCCAGAAGGACCACGTCCAGGCGGCGCTCGTCCCGCTCGAACTCCCGGGCTTCCTGCAGGCGTTTCTCGATGGAAAGGGCTGCCCACGCCGGTTCCGAGAACAGGGTCTGGGAGAGGGCAGCCGTGGCCTCTGCCTTTCGCTCGGCCTCTGCGCCGAAGCTTGCCTCGGCCCGGTCCGCGTCCAGAATTCGGCCTGCGGCCTGGAGTTCCAGGCTGGGCAGGAGCCGCGCCCTGGCCTTCTTCACCTCCTCGGCACCTGCAGCAACCGCGCGTTCCTGTTCTTTCAGATCGAGGTTGGACCGAACCGCTTCCTGCACCGCGTCGAACAGCGAGACCTTCCGTTTCCCTCCAGCAGCCTCCTCGTGGAGCAACTCGGCTTCTCCGAGCACGCTGAAAGGAGGCCAGACGCGAATGGCGCGGGCCGTGGCCATGTTCACGCAGAGGCGTTCTCTGGGGGGAAAGGCAAAAGGCAAGGTCCCGGCTTCTTCTCCAAGGAGGATTCTCTGAATGTTCAGGGCGACCCTGCGTGCCAGGCGCGGGAACAGGTCGTCGCCGTTCACGCCCGCAAAAACCCCTTTGTCCACCTCGCTGCGGCCGAGAAGGGAAAAGCTCGGCAGGCGCTTTTCGATAAGCCCTTGGACGAGCCGGTCGAACTCAGGGGGCTTTAGATGCAGAAGGGGAGTGAGATAAACGGCATCCACGTCCGAATCGATCCGGCTGAGGGCTTGGTCAGCGGAGTCTTCGACGACAATGACCTGAAGGCCGATCCCCATCTCCCGGGCCACGGCCGGGAAGCGGGTTCGGATGCCCTGGAGGGCCTCCATGTAGTACGAAGTCGTGAGCAGGGCAAGCTTGCGGAACGGCACGATCTGCCGGAAGACCTCGAGGTGCCTGCGGATCGGATTGGGGAAAGCGGTGTAGCTCAGGTTGCTTACGCCGCTCGTGCCGTCCTTCTGGGGGAGCCCCTGCAAGTCCGCGTCGAGCACGACCGGCGCCAGAACGGGCTTGGGCAGATCTCCGCGCAGGCAGGCGCAGTTGGATCCGAGAACGCCCAGAGCGAGGATCATGTCCACTTCGGGGTCGGCTAGCAGCCCGCTCAAGGCTTCCCGGACTCCGGCTGCTGTCCAGCCGTCCACGCGCATCGACTCCGACGGGAACCGCACGTCGAATTCGCCGGTGAGGAGATCCGAAATTTCCTGTTGGAAGTACCCGAGGACTTCTTCGTTTCGTTCCCAGGGCCCGTCCAGGACCACGCCGATGCGGACCGCGGGTCGTGAGGCTGCAGCGGAAGGTGCTATCCAAAAAACAAAGAGAAGGCCCAACGAAACGAAAATCAGAAAGCGCTTACTGTGCCGGAACGCGCACATCGAAGATTTTCTCTTGTGGAGGGTTGATGAGTCGGTCGCCAGAGGTTTTGCCGAGCGGCCCAAGGGCCGGCTGGGTTCTTGCTAGGGCTCAGGACCAGGCCTTTGTTTTTGGGTTAGATGCACCGGCCCGCAAAAACGTCTATTGCGCAGGGTTGCCCCGAGTCCCACGGAAAAACAAATTGTTGGGAGAAGGAGATTCTGCCTGTCGGCGGGCGACTGCCTCCTGCTCAGGAATGAGAACAGGGCCTTGGAGGCTTTTCAGCCATCTCTGCGGGTGACAAAAAACGTCTCTCGGTGAGAATTGTTTGCTGCCTGCCTCAATTGGTTCAATCGTCCATTTCCTCTTGCTCAGCGGGGACGTAGGTTCATTCCAAGGTCAATAACAGACAGCCTGCTAGTAATACTAGGTTAAGTAGTCACGATGTGTCCCGGAACGGTCGGAATCTGGTGTGACACCACGGACAGTATCCACTGAGTCTAATCAAGGCCACCTGGAGGCTCGCTCGTATCTGAGGTAA
>Ga0073932_1001520_pt1 | contig 42702 bp, 29 predicted proteins | sample DewCreD2012metaG_FD_76967 | JGI IMG/M metagenome (GOLD analysis project Ga0073932, IMG submission 76967) | Hot spring sediment bacterial and archeal communities from British Columbia, Canada, to study Microbial Dark Matter (Phase II) - Dewar... ...
GTCCAGCACAAACCGGTCGCGGTCGGGGTCATACGCGCCAACGCCCGTCATGACGAAATCGGCCGTAAACGCGCACCGGTCGAGGTCGAAGGCGTACTGCGCGCCATCCGGCCGAAACCCGAGCGCGCCCTGCAGGGCGCAGCCCGCGCTGGTCGGCGTGGCGCCGTCCCAGTAGTAATACTCAGGCAGGTACGTGATCTCGGTCTCGGCCGAGGCCAGGGCCTCCAGCGGGTTGGCAAAAGCGTCGGCCCGGCGCGGGGCCAGCGGCACATAGGGGTCCGCCACCACGCCCGGGCACTCGGTCTCGCGCTGGGCCGGCGTCACGCCGCGCACCAGGAAAGCCGTCACCAGGTCGTCCGGGCAGGCGTTCCCACGGCCAAAGATGATGTGCGGGCCGCCCTGCTGTGTGATCAGATAGCCGTCGGCGAGGCGCTGGTACACGCTGATCCCGTTGCTCATGGGCGTAGCCGGGTCGGCGGTGGCGCCCAGGACGAGCGTCGGAATCCCCTCGGCCGTCAACGGCGCCGGGCGAGTCAGGTCGGAAGCGGCGTCCGGCCAGAAGGCGCAGGGCAGATCGCCATAGAACAGAGACGCCAGGCGCGGCACGGCGGCCTCGACCGGGTCGCCGGCGCGCAGATAGTTCTCGGCCTTATCGTCGGGCGTGGCGCCCGGGTAGCCGTAATCCCGGCACTCCACCGCGTAATACATGCCATCCGAATAACCGGGGTCCGGGATCGCGTCCAGCGTCTGCGGGTCAACGCCGAGCGAGAGATACAGCAGGCGCGCAAGCGGCGCGAGGTCCCGGCGCGAGGCGTAAGCGGCCAGCGCGCGTGTGAACAGCATCCGGTCGCCTTCGGTGTACATCTGGCCGGAAGCCGCCACTTCCAGGTCGGCGAACGTGAACGCGCGGCGCGCGAAGCCGCCGGCGGGGAGCGGGAAACGGAACGGTATCGGTCCCAGCTTCAGGCGGCCGGCCAGAGCGTCGTACGCCGCAACGGCCTCGCCGGCCAGATCGGCGAGGCAGGCGGGGTCGTCGTCACACGCCTGCAGGCTGAGGACCAGGACGTCATTGAAGGCCTGCGTCCAGCCCGCGTAATACTCGAACCCGCTCAGGGTGAGGTCGACCGTACCGTCCAGGACCAGGCGGGACAGGTGCTCGCCGTGCCAGGCGGCGTATGTCTGCGCGTATTGCGTGCCATAGCTCTCGCCGTACAACACGAACTGCTCGTCCTGCATGGCCCGGCGGAACAGCTCCAGGTCCTCGACGGCCTGACGGGTGCCCAGGTACGGCAGGAGGTCCGCTCCCCCCATCTCGTCCACGCACGCCTGGCTGAAGGTCCGCGCCGCCGCCTTGAGCGCCGCTTCCTGTTCGGGCGTCTCGCTGCGGCTGTCGGCCCGGTAATACGCCGCGGCGGCGTCCGGGCAGGTAAGGCCGCCGGACAGGGCCACGCCGCGCTGGTCGAAGAAGACGATGTCGAAGTGGCGCGGGAGGTCGGGGTCAAACGCGGCGGTATAGGCATCGGCCGCGGCGATGCCGGACGTGCCCGGCCCGCCCGTGGCCGTCACGAACATCCCCTGCCGCCGGCCGGCGGCCGGCAACACGGCGAAGGTGACCGGCAGGGTGCGGGCATCCGCCGGGTTGAAGTGGTCCAGCGGCACGGTCAATGTGACGCACGTGAAGGCGCTGCCCTCCGGGCACGGCTGGCCGCCGAGCTGCCGGAGGATGTCCGCCGTGGCGGGGCGAGCGGTGGCGGCCAGCGCGGACGGGTGCGGCGCGACCTGCAGGAACAGAAGCGCGAGGCTAAGCAGGAGTCGGAGCCGGCTGAACATGTGGACCTCCACAAAAGAACGCGGCTGGACGCATCCGGTCCTCCAGCCTTACGCGCCTGGCCCGCCGCGCGCCACCTGCCGGGCCAGGGCCTCGGCCTGCTGCGACTCGGCCGGGTGCGCGGCATCTTTCAGGCAGTGCCAGCGCACCGGGCGGGCGGCGGCCTGGGCCAGCACGGCCTGCCACAAGTCATGATGCTTTACGGGCTGGCCGTCCTTCGTCCGCCAGCCGTGGAGGGCCCAAGTGCGGGCCCACTTCTCGGCGCCCTGCGCCGCGTAGTCGGACGGCGTGTATACATGCGCGGGTCGGCCGGGCGGCGCGGCCTCCAGGCCCCGGACCATCGCCAGCACGTGCAAGCGGTTGGCCGACGCGGCGGCCTCGTAACCGCTCAACTCGCGCACGACGTCGCCGGCCCGGACGATCACGGCCCAGGCGCCGGGCCCGGCCTGCCCCCGGCAGGAGACGCCGGTGAAGACATGGGCCGCGTCCGGATCGGCCAGCGGCAGATCGGCGCGCGGGATCAGGCTCACGGCCAGCCGGTCCACTTCTTCGTTGAGCGGGTCGCCGGCGTGGCCCTTCACCCAGCGCCACTCGACTTGATGGCGCTGCATGGCCGCCTCCAGGGCCTCCCACAACTCCCGGTTCGCCACCGAGCGCTTGTCCGACGTCCGCCAGCCGCGCGCCTTCCAGCGCGCCAGGTATTCGGTGACGCCCTTCTGCACGTACTCCGAGTCGGTGTGCAGTTGCACCCGGCAGGGCCGCTTCAGGGCCTGCAGCGCGGCGATGACGGCCTGCAATTCCATCCGGTTGTTGGTGGTGTGCGCCTCGGCGCCGGTGAGCGTCTTGCGGTGCGCGCCGGACAGCAGGATGGCGGCCCAGCCGCCGGGGCCCGGGTTGGGGTCGCAGGCGCCGTCCGTGTAAACGATCACGGTGTCCACGCCGGTGGGCTCAGGGCATGATCTCGGCCACTGAGTCGACGACCCGGCTGGGCTGATACGGATAGCGCCCCACCGCCTCGGCCGGCGTCACGCCGGTCAGCACCAGGATCGTGCTCAGCCCGGTCTGCACGCCGGCGATGATGTCGGTGTCCATGCGGTCGCCGATCATCACGGCGTCCTCCGAATGCACGCCCAGATAATTGAGCGCCAGGCGCATCATCAGCGGGTTGGGCTTGCCGATGAAGAGCGGCGTCACGCCGGAGGCGCGCTCGATGAGCGCGGCCATGGCGCCGCAGGCCGGGACGAGGCCGTGCTCGGACGGTCCGTTGGGGTCCGGGTTGGTGGCGATGAAGCGCGCGCCGGCGGCCACGAGCCGCACGGCCCTGGTGATCGCCTCGACGCTGTAGTTGTGCGTCTCGCCGAGGACCACATAATCCGGGTCGTGGTCGGTGAGCACATAGCCGGCGTCGTGGATCGGGCCGGTCAGCCCGCTCTCGCCGATGACGAAGGCGGTGCCCTCCGGGCGCTGAGCCTGGAGGAAGCGGGCCGTGGCCATGCCGGAGGTGAAGATGCGCTCGGCCGGGACATCGAGGCCAATGGTCTGCAGGCGGTAGGCCAGGTCGCGCGGGGTGTAGAGCGGGTTGTTGGTCAGCACCAGCCATTCGGCGCCGCTGGCCTTGAGCCGCTCGATGAAGGCGTCGGCGCCCGGGATCATCTGGCGTCCGCTGACCAGGACGCCGTCCATGTCGGTCAGATAGTGTTTCTGGGTTGTGGTCATAGGCCTGGGCACAGCCGAGGCGCGGCCGCCGCGGGTCGTTCCGGGGCCGGGTGCGTGTGCCGGAGACCTTGTACCACCTGGCGCGGGTCCGGTCAAGCGGTCCGCCGGAGCACGAGGACGGCCTCTTTCCCGTGGACCCGGATGCGCTCGGTCTCGGCCGTCCGCTGGAGCGTGGTCGCGGAGTCGCAGCGATAGCCGCGCAGGGTCAGCTCGGCCCAGAACTCGCCCTGTTCCGTCTTGAGCGTTATCCCGGCGTCATCTTCCGCCACGTCGACGATCTCGGTGGTCACATAGTGGATCGTGACCGCGTCGTTCAGCCGCCACTCCATCGGCAGGATCAGGCCTCGGCGCGCCGGAAGCGACACCGGATGCCCGCCCAGCACGGCCGCGTTTTCATGCTCGATCGTCGTTTCGACCGGATCATCCTGATAATTGTTGATGAACAGGAAATGGCCGTCGTCGCCGCAACTGAGGCGGACATCCGCCCACTGGCTCAGGCGGAAGAGCGGCGGGCAGCCCATCCGCAGCGCCATCTGGTGGACGATATCCAGGTCCTCCAGCGTCTGGGCGGGCACGGCCGCGCCGAACACCAGCGCCTCCCCGCGGCCGAGGCGCTTGACGAAGCCCACCACCTCGCCGTCGCCCCGCGTCGCAAAAACCTCGTCGAAATCGCCGGAATAGGTCTCCACAAAGGAGGCCGGCACATCGCGATGGTTGAAGACATTCAGCGAACTGGCCGTGAACGGCGCGTCGCTGCGGGCCTGGACGATCCCAAGCGCGTCTTTCAGCAGGGTGCACGCGCTGTGGTCGAAGGTCTCGACGCACATCCGCCCCGCCAGGATCAGTTTTCCGCCCGCCCGCACGTAATCGACCAGCTTCTGCTGCGCGGCGGCGTCGCACTGTTTCTCCAGCATCACCCAGCACACCGGCGTCTCCCGGACGTCCAGCTCGCCGCGGCTGAGCTCCACGGCCCGGAACGGGCGGTGCGTCAGCGCCAGCCCCCGGGCGAGCATGTCGAACAGGATCACTTCGCGCTGATGCGTCAGCACGTTGGCGGCCTCCTGGGTGAACTCGTTGTTCACCTCGGTCATGAAATAATCCAGCAGGAAGCCGATAGTCGTCACGGTTTTGGGGCGCGACAGGATCAGGGCCGGCCCGTAGGCGCGCAACACACGGGACAGCCTGGGATAACGGGCGTAGTGCTTCCGCAATGTGCCGTCTTTGCGGACCGGGTGCCCCCAGTCGTGGCGCTTGACCGGGCTGAGGAGCGGGTCGTTTTCGCCGTCGAAAAAGAGGTAATGGTTGATGGCGCGCATGCCGGAGGCGAGGCACAGGCGGCTGTGCAGGTCGTACAGCGAGGACTGGCTGTTGCTGAAGTCATTGTTTCCGCCGGCCTGAAACTCCACCGAGAAGAGCGCCTGCTGTTTGTTCTGCAGGGCCCGGGTCATTTCGTTCACCAGCAGCAACTGGTGATAGGTGCCTTCGCCGATTTGCCCCGGATAGACGTCGGTCGCGCTGAGGACCCCGTCCATCTCCATCACGGCGATCAACTGGGACAGCCCGATGGGGAAGGTCTTGCCGCCGTTCGCAAACCCATGAATGTTGATGACCGGCGGCACCTCCATCCCCTGGGCCCGCGCCTGCGACCACAGCCAGGCCGCATACTCGCGCAGGTAGGCCCGGTAGAAACGGCGGTAATCCTCGACAAGGTGTCCGGCGTACGGCTCCCGCGGGTCCAGGATCCCCTGCCGCAGCGCCTCCGCCAGGTCCGCGGCCGGGTACCGGCGGCCCAGCCGGTCGCCATAAGCGCCGCGCAGATAGGCCGCAAAGCGGGCCAGCGTGTCCGGGTTGGCGTCGAGGAGGTTCCGGACCCAGTGGATCATCCCCATCTCGTTGTCCAGCTGGATCATGAGGATACGCCCGCCGCGGGTGACCTGGCGCGGCGTCAGCACGGCGAAGACCGCCTGATACCATCGGGAGACGCACGCCAGGAAATCCGGGTGCAGGTAGCTGGCGATGTTCTGAACGGTCTGGCCCCGGCTGATGCAAGCCGTCTGCGGATAGCGGCGGAAGACCCACGGCGGAATGCCCTCGTTGATGGTCTCCGCCATGATGTACGGCCCCGGCCGGGCGATGAGGAACAGCCCCATCCCGGCCGCCAGGTCGAGGAAGCCGGCCAGATTCCGCATCGGGTGGCTGTGGCCGTCCAAATCGGAGTCGCCCTCGTCCGGCTGATGCCACAGCCAGGGGATGTACGTCGCCACGGCGTTGAAGCCGGCGGCCTTCAGCAAACCCAGGCGGTGGCGCCACTGGTCGGCGGGCGTCCGGAAGTAGTGAAACTCGCCCGCCTGAATCAGCAGCGGCTGGCCGCCCAGCCAGAACTGGCCGTCCCGCGCGTAGAAGTCAGTCATTCTGCTTATCCTCCCGCCGCCGAAAACCCAGCACGGACAGCGCCGTCTGAATATCCGGGCTGTGAGTGTACGTGTCCCAGATCAGCCCGCTCAGGTGATTCTCGATCATAATCATCGAGCAGCCCTTGTCGATCCCGTAGAGCGCGTCGCTGTACCAGGGCGGGGAGACCGCCAGGTTGTAGGCGTCGAAGAAGCCGTACCGCCCCCAGGTTTGCGGGTGCTGACGACGAAGGTAAAGGGCCATGTCCATCACCGGTTCCGGGAGGAAGGGCAGCGACGCCAGCGCGCCGTAGATCGACACTGTGCCATTGTGCCTGGGCTCGCCCAGGCAGGGCGCGCTGCCCGACACATCGTAGCCCCACGGGCCGTCGCCGCAGCTGAGCCCCCAGCTGTTCGCATGATAAGTCGGGTATCGGTCCGCCTGGTCGAGACAGAACTGGCGGTTGGCCAGCGTCGCGCGCCGGGCATTGTCGAACCAATCGACGCCGTCCGGGTCCAGGTAACGCGCCGTGTCCAGCCAGGCCTCGCTGAATTGATAGGCGAACAGGTTGCCCCCCGGGTTGACGATGACGCGCTGACCCGCATACTCGCGCCGGTCGCGCGAAAACCCCTGATAGAGCCGCCGGGCCAGCGCCGGCTCGACCTGGCCGGCGGCCTGCAGATACATCATCTTTTGCTCGGCGGCCATGTCCCACTGGGAGATGAAACCGGGCTCGCCGGTGACGTAATCCCCGCCCCGGTCCGGGTTGTAGGCCATCCGGAAGAGCGCGCGGCCGTCCCGCTCGAAGACGAAGGAGCGCCAATCCACCCGTTCGAGCAGTCGCCGGGCCAGCTCGCGGAGCTCGTCGTCGGCGAAGTACGCCGCGGCCGTGATCACGCCGTTCAGACAGAGGGCGGTGTCAATCGTCGAGAATTCGCACCGCCCCGCGCGCTCACCGCTGTCCATGTGCAGGAAATGGGCGAAGAAACCGCGATGCTGGCTGGCGCGCGCGGACAGCGTCCGCAAGGTTTTTCGGGCGATGTCGGCCGCCGTCCGGCGGCTCAGATACCCCCGCTCGCTGGCGATCACCCAGGCCGTCAGGGCGAACCCGACCGAGGCGATGGAAGCCACCCCGGGCTTGCGGGTGGAATCCACGGTCAGGCCGAAGCCCGGGCTGTCCGGCTTCAGATTGGTGAAATCGAGAAAAAAATCAACGGAGCCTTTCAACTCATCGTGCAGGAGGCGGAGCGGGTCCATAGCGGGCCTTCAGTCGTGTGGTCCGGCGCGGCGGTCCGGCGCCGGGCGAGTTATCGACGGGAAAGGAGGCGGCTGGCGCCGGGGGCGGCGGATCAGCCGGACGCGGGCGATGGCTCCACCGGGTGGCGCGTCTTCCTGGAGGATTCGCGCGGAATCAGCCGGGTGGGGATCCGATAGGGCACGAAGGGGCGCTCCTTGTCCAGAAACTCGATCAACTGCGTGGCCGCCGCCGAGCCCCAGGCGAAGCGCGACGCTCCGATCGTGGACAGGCTCGGCTGCGTGTAGCGCGCAATCTGGATGTCGTCAAATCCCACCACGGCTATATCGTCGGGCGCTTTCAGGCCGCTTTCTTTCATCGCCCGGATAAACCCCAGCGCCATCTGGTCGTTGGCGCAAAAAACCGCCTCCGGCCAGGCGCCGTCTTCGATGATCACCCGGGCAATTTCATAGCCCGATGTCTCGGTGAAGTTCCCGTTGTAACACCGGACGGTCAGGCCGTGTTGTTCGGCCGCGCTCAGGAAAGCCGTTTTCCGCTCCAGGTTGTCGAACGAGTCCGCCGCGCCTGAGATGAAGGCGAGGCGGCGGGCCCCCTGGTCGTACAGGTGATAAAACGCCTCGCGGGCCCCGTGCGGGTTGTCAACCAGCAAGGGCAGCAGATAATCGGCCTCCAGATAGCGGTCCAGGACGACGACCGGAAAGCGCTTCGAGGCCAGCCGCAGGAGGGTGTCGCTCTTGACTTTTGAGTCAAACACGATGGCCCCGTCGACCTGCCGGTGCGTCAGGATTCTTCGTTTCGTGCGGCTTTCCGGGCAGACGATCAACTCGTAGTCCGTGTTCAGGACCGCGTCGTGGATGCCCTCGAGGATCTCCTCGTAGAACGAGCCGCCAAACCGGGTGATAAAGACGCCGATCGTGTGCGTCTTCCGTTTTTTCAGGTTGCGGGCAAACGCGTTCGGATGATAGTTCAGCGCCTCCGCCGCGGCCAGCACGCGCTGGCGCGTGGCGGCGCTGATCGTGCCCGTGCCGTTCAGGGCATAAGAGGCCGCCGTGACGCTGACCCGGGCGTAGCGGGCCACATCCTTGATGGTGGTCATGCAACCGCGTCCCTAATCGCCTTTCCCGATCTGCAGACGCTCCAGCCCCTGCACGATGTGCGGATTCTGCATCATGACCGCGTGGACGAGGCCGCTTTCATGGTTGGCCAGCATCAGCAGGGCGATGCCCTTGTCAATCCCGATGACATCGGTCGCGTACCAGCTCTCGCTCAGGTTATAGGCGTCCTTGAATCCGTAGGGCCCCTTGAGCGCCTCGAGCGTATAGTAGTTCAGCATGGCCTGCTGGGCCGCCTCCGGCAGAAAAATGATGGAGCCGATGGCCCCATAGGGGGGGAGGGTGTCGTCGATCACGTGCGCCCGGTTGTCATACCCGGAGGGGGGCGCCCCATACCGCCCGTTGTAGCCGTCGGGGCCGTCACAGGCCGACAGCCCCCAGGCCCGTGGGCCAAGCGTCTGGTACTTGGGCTCCATGGCGGCGGCAAAATTCACCTGGGCCAGCGAGGCCGCCACCGAGTTGTCGAACCAGTTGACGCCCTCGCGGTCGAAGCGCCCGCGGAAGTCGATCCAGGCATGGCTGTACTGATAGGTGAAGATCGAGCCGAACCAGGAATGGATGAAGGGCTCGCCGTCGCCGTAGCGGGCGTAGTGCCGAGTGAAGGTGTAATACGGCGTCGCGTCAACCGGGTGGGTGTCCGATCCGGCCGCCAGCACATAGAGCATCAGTTGCTCGGCGTAGAAGTCCCAGTAGCCTTCAAAGCCCGTCTCCGGCCGGTACGCCATGTGGAACATCTGGCGCGTCTCATCGAGGAACCAGGGCCAGTTCACGCCGTCATACAGTTGTTGCGCTTTGGCCGCAATCCCGCCGCCAAAATACTGTCCGGCAGACAGGACGCCCATCAGGAGAATGGCGGTGTCGATGGACGAGACCTCGCTGTTCCACGCCCGCCGCCCGGTTTCCATCTCGACAAAGTGATAGAAAAAGCCCTCGGTCCGGTCCATCGCCAGCAGGGTGTCCAGCGTCCGGTCCACGCGCTCATACCCGGCGTCCCAGGTGATATAGCCTTTTTCGACGCCGATCAGGTAGGCGGTCAGGCCGAACCCGACGGACGCGAGGCTGGCGATGCCCGCGGAGCCCGGATAGCGGTCGCGGATCAGGCCGTAACCGGGGCTGCCGAGGTCGGTGTTGGCCTGCTCCCAGAAGAAGTCGAAAGCCCCTTTCATCTCGAATTCGATGACCGTCTCGATCGGGGCGGGCGTCGGCGCCGCCGTGGCGGTCGCGGTCGGGGCCGCCGTGGCGGTCGGCGTCAGGGCCGCCGTGGCGGTCGCGGTCGGGGCCGCCGTGGCGGTCGGCGTCGGGGCGCGGTCGGTCGCGGTCGCGGGGGCCGCGCAGCCGGCGACGGCGAGCGCCAGGGCCAGGATCAGGGCGCCGGGCTTATTCACCGGTGATACCGGACCTTTCGACCGACTCGACGAACCATTTCTGCAGGATGAAGTACATCACCAGCAGCGGCAGGATGTTGAGGAACGTGCCGCTGAGTTTCACCGCCTCGTTCAACCGGTCGAAGATGTTCACGACGCCGGGCGGATACAGGTTCTCATACGCCTGGACGAACTTCGACAACTGCATGGGCAGCGACTGGAGGCCGCCTTCCAGAAAGATCACGGTCAGATAGGTCTCGTTCCAGTACCAGACGGTCGAGAAAATGATCGAGATCACGAAGGCCGGCACGGCCGCCGGCAGGCCGATGCGCACGAAAATCTCCAGGTCCGAGGCCCCGTCCAGGCGGGCGGCCTCTTCCAGCACCTTCGGCAGAGATAGAAAGGTCTGGTAAAAGATCAGGATAAAGATCGCGCTGTTGAAGCCCTGCCCGGCCGAGGCCGGCAGGATCAGGGCGGCGATATGGCCCAGCAGCCCCAGGCGGCGGTAGGTCAGCATCTGCGGGATGACGGTGTTCTGCGCCGGGATGATGAACGTGGCCAGGATCAGGGCGAAGATCAGGCCCTTGCCCGGGAACCGGTAGCGCGCCAGCCCGTAGCCGATCACCGAACAGACGGCCGCCTGGATGACCGACGGCACCACGCTGATCAGGACCGACGACCAGAACGTCTTGGGGTAATCGAGGACGCGGAACGCCTTGACATAGTTGCCCATATAGAGCTCGGTCGGCACCCATTGCACCATCGGGTTGAGCAAATCGGCCGGGCTTTTCAGGCTGGTCACAAACATGAAGAGCAGCGGGTACAGATAGACGAAGCCGATGGCGATGAGGAGCAGGTACAGCGCGGTCGTGAAGATCAGGCCGTAACTGGTCCGGGTGCCGAACAGAAAACCTCTCCAGTGGTCGCGTATCATTTGTCGCATAGCCGGCGACCGCCTCTCAACCGGTCCGCTCCCGGGCGCGGAAGCGGAGAACCAAGAAAACCAGCGCCAGGAGCATCACCAGCACCAGGAAGTAGACAAACGACATGGCGCTGGAGTAGCCGATGCCGCCCTCGACCGCATAGGTCTGCCCGTAGATGTACTTGACGACCTTGTTCTCCGAGAAATGCGAGAGGACGATGATGGTATAGATCGCGATGATCAGCGTGGTCGTGGACAGCGACGGCAGGGTGATCTTCCAGAACGATTCCCAGGCCGACGCCCCGTCGATCGCCGCCGCCTCATAGATGCTCTTGTCAACTTTTTGCAGGCTGGACAGATAAATCAGAATCTGGACGCCGGAGAACCACAGGATCAGGATGAACGAGGTCAGCAGGTACTCCACCGGGTTGCGCAGGTAACTCGGCAGCTCGGCCAGAAAGGCCGCCACCGCGCCCGTGTTGGTGATGCCGGGCACCGAAGTCGCCCCCTGCGCGGTCAACTCCTGGATCACGGGCCCGCTGGTGATCACCACCGGCAGGAAGAAGATCGTCCGGAACAGGCCCTTGAACCTGAAATCCAGGTTCAGGAACAGGGCGATGATCATGGAGAAGATCAGGATGATCGGCAGCGACACCAGCGTTTCGATGACGTAGCCGATCAACAGCTCGACAAACGTCGGGTCGGTGAACAGGGCCCGAGAGTAATTCGCCCAGCGCACAAACTCGTAGGTGATGCCGGTGGCCTCCACCGTGACGCGATTCAGACTGTAGACAAAGGTCTGGATCAGGGGGGCCGCCGTAAAGATCACGAACCCCACGATCCACAGCATGACGAACCCGTACCCATGCAGGGCCTCGCGGAGGCTCGGCCGTATGCCCCGACCAGCCGGGGCCGGACGTCCTTTCACGGCTGCACCTCCTGAAGGACGGCATCCCGGGCGTTGACCACCACCGCGCCGGCCCGGTAGGGCTGGGCGCTGTAGTTGACGATGAGCTGGTAGCCGTTGCGGTAGGTGGTGGCGACGACGCCCGGCGCCAGGGTCTGCCGCGCCTCGATCGTCTGGCCCGCCACCGGCCCCAGCAGCCGGTTCAGCCACTGATAGGTCTGCTTGATCTCCTGGGCCCACTGGCCATAGGAGGAGGTGTAGATCCAGTTGGAGCTGGTGTTGAGGATTTTGGCGGTGACCTCCTGGCTGAGGAAGTAGGCGGGATAGACGCCGAAATCCACATGCCGCAGCAGATCTTCCTGCAGGTTGGAGGAGAAATTCAGGGCCGGGCCGTAGCTGGGGACATACCCGGCCAGGACGATCTGGAGAAACGGCACCGTTTCGGCGACATAGAGATAGCCGCTGTCGGACAACGGGATGTCGTAATAGGCGCTCATCGCGCCAAATACATAGTCGTTCGGCCGATAGAACGCGGTGCGGCCCGGGTGGTCGGCCAGCAAAGCCTGATAGCGCCGGATCGCGTCTTCCCGGCTGAGGCGATGATTGACCTTGAAATCGCTGTAGAGCGTCGAGCCGAGGCCGTCGATCGCCAGGCCGGCCCCCAGGTCGGTGAACACCCCCCGGCTGAGCCCCGCATAACGCCGGCTCAGGGCCTCCAGATTGAAGTAGTAGTTGACCTTGTTGCGGTTGTAGCCCAGCAGGTTGACGTTGGTGATGGACATCGCCAGGTCGTTGCGGGGCGAATAGCCGGCTTCATCGCGCAGCGCGGCCTGGGGATCCAGGTACAGGGAAAAATGGCCGCCCCGCGCCGCCACCGCCGCGACGACGGCGCGCAGCTCATCCAGGCTGCCCAGGCCGCCCTCCAGCCGCAGGGAATCGGGCGGCATGCTGGAGGCCCCCAGCGGCTGCCAGCCGTAGTAGACGACCTCCGGTCGCGGCAGGTCCAGATCGGCCAGGATCGCGGCCATCTGGCGGATGGTCGTCATCGGGATGAAGCGATGCCAGAGCAGGACGCGCTCCTTCTCGCCGGCCAGGAACTCCAGACGGAGGCCGATAGCGCCGGCCGGCTCGTCCGTCTTTTTCAGGACGCCGCGGTCCACCAGATACTGCTGATAACTGCGCGCCATCCCCACATAGTCGCCGTCGCCCTTCGTCAGAAAGCGATAGTGGATCCTGACGTCAAACCGGTTGGTGGCGGGCTGCAACGTCGTCACCCCGGCGCCGGAGCGGTTGGTGGCCTGGAAGTAGCTCTCGTTGTAGATAAAGGCGTTGTAAATGAAGTTGAACTTCGTGATGACCCCGGCCGGGTGCGCCTGGATCTCGCCGTACGCCGCGCCCTGCTCGACCACGGCGATAAAGGCGTTCTGCCCCTCGCCGTGCGCCATCCCCAGGACCGGGATGGACATCTTGTGCGGCCGGTTGATCGTCGGGTCCCAGGGCAACGTGCTGATCATGCCCAGGTCCGCGCCGTAGTAACGGCCATAGAACATGTTTTTGGCTTTGGTCGTCGCGCCGAAGCGGATCAGGCTGCCGGAGCCATCGGGGATGAACATGTACCCCGGGACGCTCGCCTCCTTGGTGGCCCCCAGGAAAGGGTAGACGTGCAACAGGCCGAGCTTGAAGTCGGGGTCCGCCTCCCGGATCGACTCGAACGGCACCTCCACCTGGACGCCGTCGGCCTCCAGGCGAACCCGGACCCCGATCGTGATCGAGGCGTCGGTAAAGGTCACCGCCGCGGCAAAACCCTGGGCGTCGGGCGTGAACTCGAGCGTATGCTCGGCGTTGGTGATGGAGGCGCGTTTGCTGATGGCCTTCCGGTCCAGGTAGTCCATGCTGATCCCGCTGCGGGCGAAGGCCGTCCAGGTCCGGTTCAGCCGGTCGTCCTCGGTCGTCTCGTCAAGATTGGAGCTCCAGACGTACCCGCTGCGCTTGTCCACCACCTTGAAGGCCAGGGTGGTCCGGTCGGCGTACAACTGGAAGACGGCGTTCTCGGCCATCGGTTCATAGGAGGCCGGAATGGCCTGCGCCGCGCGCCCGTCGGCCCGGACGCCGCCCAGCGCCGGCCCGGAGCCGTCGGCCGCCCTCGCCGGCGGCGGGGCGGTTAATCCCAGGAGCAGGCCGAGGGCGGCCAGACTGTGGAGGAGTCGCGTTTGCTTAGCCACGTAAGCCGACCTCCTGGATGATGGCCGAGATAAAGTCGAACAACTGGTTGAACAGGACGTACAGGATGTAGCCGGTCAGGAGAAACAGGGCCATCGTGAACACGGTGATCAGCAGGTTGCGCACCGTTTCCCAGAGCGAGTAGTTGTGGATTTCCTTCACCATGAGGAACAGCATGAGCCCGACCCAGGCCCACATGAGGTCCAGCGAGAAGGAGTAGATAAAGACCTCGTTCAGGGTCAGCACATTCGAGATCAGCGCGATCGGCAGGGCGAAGAGCGCGTAGGGAAACAGGCTGTAGGCGGTGCCGATGACCACGTCCCGGACCCGGCCTTCGCCGTCGCTGATGGTCGAGACCAGGTAGTTGGCGGCGTTCCAGAGGACGAGCAACAGGACGGTGGTCAGCACCTCGTTTTCCACGCGGATATCCGCCGGGGAGAGAAACGGGTTGAACGCGAAACCGGTGACATACAGCGACAGGACCCGGACCACGATCACCCAGACATACAGCAGGCCCGCAAACAGCAGGCTGCCGCGCAGGTCCTTCTTGATGTAATAAAAGCTGTCGGCCGGCTGGCGGATGAACCGGAACAGGAACGCCAGGTCGTCGACCAGCTTGAAGCGCTGCCAGCCCTTGACGCGGGTGTGGACCGGCTCGGACCAGTGGAAACGCCGGTCCAGCCGCGTGCCGACCTGGAGCACGAGCCACAGGCCGAAGAACCATCCCAGCGCCTGGGTCAAATAGCGCTGCAGGACGGCGTTGCGCAGCTCCCAGAAGGCCTGGGAATAGCCCTGCCGGTCCTCGGCGTACCGGTAGGCGGTGAGGGCCTCGGCGTACTGGCCTTCCTTGAAGTAGGCGTCGGCGATGGCCTGGTAGGACATGATAAAGGAGCCGTTGTAGTCCAGGACCTGCTCGAAGTACGGCTTGGCCTCGCGGTAATAGCCTCCATGTACAGGCGGACGCCCTCGTGCACGGTCCTGGCGAAGGCCGTCGTCTCATAAACGACGATGGCGTTCTTGTCCTTGTCGAGCACGTAGAGGGTCTCCCCGTAGCCGCCGATGGCCGTCGGGTTTGTCAGCGTGCCCAGCCGCTGCTCGCCGTTGTCCTTGGCCCCAAACACAAACAGCAGCGTGCCGTTCAGGTCATACTCGAAGATCGCGCCGTCGGCGTCCACGGCCAGGATCAGGCCGGTGTCGGTGACGTGGATGTCCCGGAAAGTGGTGGAGCCGTACGAGTCCGGGAAGATGTTCTTGCCGGCAATGGTGAATTTGCGGATGCTTTGCCGGAAGGAGGTGCCGGCCGTGATCGTGTAGATCAGCGATTGGGAGTCAATCGCGAGATTGGAGGGGGAAGCGGCCTCGTTCTTGACGAACTGATCCAGTTGTTCCCGGGTGAGGAACAGCCGCTGCAGGATCATCTTCAGCGACATGGTCGAGGCGTTGGCGCCGAAGTAACCGATGAAATGACCCTGGGTGTTCATCTGCACGAGGCCGTCGACCGAGCCCTCGCTGACGATGTACAGGTTCTGGCGCGCATCCACCGCGATCTTCCGCGGCAGGAACTCGCGGTTCTTGCCGAACAGCGGCTCGCTCGGCCGGCCGAATTGCCTGAGCAGGCGGCCGTCGGCGTCGAAGATGAAGATGGCGTTCTGCTTCGCGTCCGCCACGTACAGGACGCCCTGCTCGTCCACAAACAGGCCGGTCGGGCCGGTCAGCCGGTCCTCGCCGTACGACGCCGTGATCTGGAAGTTTTCGAGCCGCACGATCCGGCCGTGGCCGGTGTCGGCGATATACAGGTCCCCATCCGGGGCGACAAACATATCCTCGGCGGCCGAGATCGGCAGGTCGATCTCGGCGACGGGCCGATACGCGTCCTGGGTCATCACCCCCCGCCCGCCGGGCCCCAGGGCCCAGGTGGTGTAGGGCGCGTCCGCCCGCGCCGGGAGCGGCGCGACGCTCAGGATCAGGGCGCTGACGAGCAACCAGAAGAGCTTTTTCATAGCGGCGTGCGGCAAACCGGGCCGGCGCGGGCAAGCCGCCGGCTACTTGAGGCCTGAGTGCGACATCGTGTTCATGACCTGGCTTTGCAGAAGCACGAAAATGATCAGGTTGGGCAAAAACATGATCAACGAGGCCGCCGCGGCCACGCCCTGGCCGGCCACCGCGTTGGCGCCGGCGGTCGTGGACGTCAGCGTGCTCAGATAGAAGGCGAAGGTCTTCAGGCTCTCGTTGTTGATGTACAGGGTGGAGGTTTCGGCGTTGTTCCAGGTGGCCTGAAAGGTCAGGATGGCGATGGTGGCGATGGCCGGGACGATCATGGGCAGGATGATGCCCCAGTAGATGTGCACATCGGAAGCGCCGTCGATCTGCGCGGCCTCGATCACCTCGTCCGGGATCCCGTCGATGAACTGCTTGATCAGGAACAGGCCGACCGGCATGGCCAGGCCCGGCAGGATGTGGACCGCGAACGTGTCCAGCAGGTTGAGCCGCTCGATAATCAGGAAGCGCGGGATCGTGACCGCAATCGGCACGAACATCAGCGCCACGGTGTTGATCGCGAACAACGCCTTCTTCAGCTTGAAGCGCTTTTTCGACAGGGCGTAGGCCGCCGTCGTGGAGACCAGGATCGAGGCGCCGACCGTCAGCAGCGTGATCATCACGCTGTTGAACAGATACCGGCTGACGGGGACGCCGGAGGCCGACATCTTGTTGAACAGGTCGTTGAAGTTCTTCAGGGTCGGGTTGACGACGAAAAAGCGGGGCGGATATGCGAACAGCTCATCCGGCGGCTTGAACGCGTGCGAGAAGATGAAGAGCATCGGCAGCAGCATGAAGGCGACCAGCGGCAGCAGGATGACGTAGAACTTGAGCTGGCTGGGATGAAAACCCGGGGGGTTGATCCCGCTGCTGCGCAAGCCGCCCCACCGCCGGAACCATGTGCGTCGCATCTCGCCTCCTAGTTCTCGCTGCCGAACAGCCGGTTCGCCAGCCGGGAAAAGAAGAGCACCATCAGCAGCAGCGCCACCGACACCGCCGCGGCGTAGCCCATTTCGTAGCGCAGGAAGCCGAAGTCCTCGATGTGGTTGACGATCAACTGGCCGGCGTACTGCGGCGTCGGGTTGCCGCCCGACAGCGTCACCCCGATCGTGCCGGCCTGGAAGGTGGCGACGATGGACATCACCGCGCCGAACAGCATCTGCGGCTTCATCGACGGGATGGTGATGTGGATGATCTCCTGGAAGCGATTGCTGATGCCGTCCAGGCTGCCGGCCTCATACATCTCCGGGTTGATCTCCAGGATGCCGGCCAGCATGGCCAGGAAGCCCACCCCCATGCTGCTCCACAGCGTGACGATGATCATGATGGTCATCAGGTAGCGCGGCGACTGCAGCCACTGGATCGGCTCCTGGATGAGGTTCAGGCTCAGCAGCAGGCTGTTCAGGTAACCGTTCTGGTCGCCGCTGAAGATGGTCAGCCAGACGACCGTCATGGCCACGCCCGAGGTCATGGACGGCGAGTACAGCACCAGGGCCAGCAGCGAACGGGGCAGTTTGGGGAGCTGCGCCAGCATCCAGGCCAGCAGGAAGGACAGCACATAGCCGCCCGGCCCGACGATCACCGCGAACTGGATGGTGTTGGGCAGCACGTACTTCATGAAGACCTCGTCCTGCGTCAGCAGGACGACATAGTTCTTCAGGCCCAGGAACCGGGGCGGCTGGATCGTGTCGAAGAACGTAAAGGACAGCAGAAAGGCCGCCAGCACCGGCAGCACGATAAAGACGATGAACGCCAGACCGTACGCCGACAGGAAAGCGTAAGCGCTGCCCTCCCGGTCCAGCCACTGTCGCAGCGGGCCGGCGGCCGGCTGACCGGTCGACGCCTGCGGCCACGCCACGAGGGGGGGCTGACTCGTTTTGGTGGTCATCGGCTGCCCTCCTCCATCCACTGCCGGACGGTCTCAATGGTCGGGATCTTGAACTCGCGGACTTTGACGCCGTCCCGCAGATACCCGAACTCCTCCATCTTGCGGGCGATCTCCCGATTGATGATGATCACCGAGCTGTCGATCGCCACCCGGGGGTTGACCCCGTCGAACACGATCCGGTTCCAGGCGTTGCTCAGCTCGCGCTCCTGCATGTAGCTGCCCGGCAGCTTGACCGGCTCCTGCAGCCACTGCCACTGCTCCAGGATCACCTCGATGTGCGTCCGCGGAATCGGCGAGTACTGGAACGCCTCCAGGTTGGCGGAGTTCCACAGGTACTCCAGCCCGTAGTTGAGGACCAGCTGCTGCTGGAACGCCACCTGGGTCTCGGTGGACATCCACCACTTCATAAACTCCCAGCCCGCTTCCGGCTGATCGGTGTTCGCAAACATCAGGCAGGCCTGCGCCGAGCCGGTGGCATACCGATACTGGGTGCCGTCGGGCAACACGGTGGCCGGATACAGATCGATGTCCCACAACCCGTCGATCTCCGGGGCCGCCGTGATCAGCTGGAGGTAGGTCGTGAAGTTCGAGACCCCGATGGGCAGGCTGCCGTAGCGGAAGCTGTCGTAGAAGCTCGCCGTCGTCAGCGGCATGCCGTAGAGCGTGAAGCTCTCGGCCATGAACTTGATGCCGTTGATCGCCGCGTCGCTGTCCAGGCCGGTGGCAAAGCCGTCGGCGCTGTAGAGCTGCGCGCCCTGGTTGAAAATGTAGGGGGCGGTGAACAGGTAGGGTTTGGTGCCGCCGCCGCTGGACAGCGGCGTGTTGAAGTTCAGGCCGTACCGCTGCAGCTCCGGCAGGATGGCGATGACCTCCTGCCAGGTGTGCGGCACCGGCAGGCCCAGGGAATCCAGGATGTCCTTCCGATAGTACGTGACCCAGAAGTCCTGCGTCTCCGGGATGGCGTAGACGGAGTCATTGATGATGTAGCTCAGGAGCGCGCCGGGGGAATAGATGCGGATGAAGCGGTCAAAGTCCTCGAACGCGCGCAGGTCCTTCAGGGCGTTGCGGATCGCCAACTCATACGGGACGTTGGTGCTCACGCCCAGGGCGACATCGGGCTGGATGCCGGCGGCGTTAGCCAGCACCAGCTTGGACTCGTTGGGCATGATCGAGAACTTGACCTGGATGCCCGTCTGCGGCGTGAACGTCTCGTCCGTCATCGACTGCAGCAGGTCGACGTACGGCCGCGGCCGGTTCACCCAGACTTCGAGCTCGTCCTCGGCCGCGCCGATGGACTGGTACGGGTCCGGCGCGAAGGAGTGGAGGAAGCGCTTGAAGCCCTCGGTCAGGGACACCAGGAACGGCGTCTCGACCGCCGGCGGCTGCCTGTCCGGCGAGTGGATATAGATCTTGTCCAGGGCCAGCGGCTGGCTCTGGAGCGAGGGCAGGATCTTGCCGAGCAGCTGCGCGGCCGAGCCGGAGCCCTCTGAAAAACGGTTCAGCCGGCTGGGGATCTTGTCCGGATCCTGGGCCAGGAACTCGATGTTGTCGATCGCCATCTCGTACATGAGGATTTCCTGGGACCCGCCGGTCTGATTGATGTCCGCCAGGACCTCGCGGTCGGCGCGCAGATCGGCCGCGATGGCGAGCAGGCGCTCGCGCAGATCGGGGATGTATTCGGAGATCTCCCACTCCTTGAAGGGATCCACCTGATTGCCGGTCAGCTTCTTAATCTCCAGCGACAGCGTGTTGATGTCCAGCAGCGCCCGCTGGATGCGCTCCACCGCCACGGCGTACGGCCAGTTCGTCGCCTCCAGGCCCAGCACGTTGACGCCTTTTCTCAAATAAATCCGGTAGGGGGCGTCGCCGCCCAGGGTGAGGTTGGACCAGCGCGCGGACGAGTTGAACGCCACCGCATTCAGCTCCGCAAACGGCACCGCCTCGTTGAGCGTGATGCGGCGGAACACCGTGAAGTTGTTCTTGGTGTTCTGGAGCGCCCGCAGCGTGATCAGGTACAGGCCGTCGGCGGGCGCCGTGAATTCGTAGTAGACCGCGCTGCCGCTGCGCCCCCAGCTCTCGCCGCCCAGCGTATTCAACAGCAACCGGTAACTGTCGTACGGCGTGACGTCCAGGCTGCGGTCGCTGATCGGGCGGATGGAGGTGTCGTTCTTGTAGGCGGGCTTTTCGGCCTCCAGCTCAATCAGCACCCCGGACGAATCCGGGGCCGGGTTGGCCTGCCGGTACGCGTCGTAATCGGGGTAGGCGGCCAACGGCTCAATATACAGGCTGCCCAGGTACAGGGACTCCTGGGTGACCTGAAATTCGAAGGTGTGCGTCCCCCGGGTGAGCGGCAGCGGCACCGGGTACGGCTGGCTGAAGTTCACGTCCCGCATCGCCGCCCGGCTCCAGCGGATCAGCCGCTCCTGGCGAATCAAAGCTTCGTTCCCGTAGCGGTCGAGCGGGAACTGGTCGCGGCTGTTTTTGTAGAAGATGGGGAAGACGATGCGGCGGGCGTCTGGGACCGGGAACGCGCCGTCGATCCGCAGCTGCCCTTCGGGGCCGTTCAGGAAGGACTCGGCCGCGGCCATGTCGAACGCGACGGTATAGAGCCCGTCTTCCGGGACGGCCGCCGCGAACTGCACGCGGTCGCCCGTCTGCAGGAAGACGCTGGGTTTGGGGTACAGCCCGGCGACCTCGTCTCCGGCCAGCGGCCGCCCGAAGGCGTCGGCCAGGACCTCCAGGCCGCCGCCGGAGGCGACCGGGCCGGACGCGGGCGCGAACTGGCGGGCGCCCGGCGCCGGCCGGGCGTCGCCCCCGGCGGCGCGCGCCGAAAACGGCGCCGTCGTCATCAAGATCAAGGCCGCCCCCAGTATCCTCAGCAACCTGATGCGCGTCATGGGCCCACCCCGGTGTGATCCGCTCGCGGCCGAGCGCCAGGGGCGTTGTGTTGCCGCAACGCCCCTGGTCTGTCCGTTGGTTACTTGTTCATGGACGCCCTGGCTTCGGCCAGGATCTTGTTGGCGAACTCCTCCAGTTTGGCGGCGTAGTCCTCGTACTTGTAGCGGCCCTCGTTGGCGAAGTTGAACATGTACCACATGTTGACGTCTTTGTCTTCGCCGATGTCGATGCCCGGTTTGCCCTCCCAGCGCGCGTTGATGTAGCCGGGGACGATCTTGGCCAGGGACTCGATCAGACTGCTGTCCAGGTTGTCCAGCGCCATCAGGACGCCCGGCTTGTCGACGAACTCCTTGTAGAGCTCAAGCGACGCCTCGTCGATCGAGACCGGTATCTTGGGCGCCGAGCCGGCGGCGCGGGCCAGTTCGGCTTCTTTGATATAGGCGGCGGAGGAGAACGTCATCCATTTGGCGAACTGGTAGGCCTGTTCCACATCGGCGGCCGTCTTGGACACGACGATCACGTCGGCCACCAGCGCCTGGTTGCCGCCGGGGATGCCGACGAAGTCCCACTCAAAGGTCGCGTTCTGGATGTAGTTCGGGACGTTCCAGGACGCGTCCCAGCGCAGGCCGACTTCCTGGTTCAGGAACAGCTCCCACGGCCCGGTCGACTTGAAGTTCGCCTTCTGCTCATCCGACAGGCCCTGCCAGGTGTACGGCTTCACCTCGCCCATCTTGGCCAGGCCCTCCTTGAACGCGGCGGAGTTGTAGTTCATGTTCGTCCCGTCGAAGCTGAACCACTTCAGGTTGCTGTCGACGGTGCTCGGATACCAGCCCGCCACGAACTCCTGCTCGTCCAGGCCCAGGCGGCCCTTGGAGACGTCGGTCAACGCCTCGATCCCTTCGTTGAACTCGTCGAGGGAGAAGCCGTACTCCGGCGCATCCAGGTTGGCCGCCTCGTACAGGTCTTTATTGACGAAGTAGCCCATGATGAACTGGGCCGCCGGCAGGCCGAGCACCCGGCCGTCGTACGTGAAGGCATCCTTCAGGACCTGCGGGACGTTCTGCCAGTCCGCGTCATCTTTCACCAGGTCGGTCAGGTCGGACAGCCAGCCATTGGAGACGTACAGGGGCACGTTGTTGGCCATGAAGACATCCGGCAGCTCGCCCTTGGCGGCGTAGGCCGTCAGCACGGCGTCCCAGCCGCCCTCGCCGGACATATCCACAAACTCAATCGTCACATGCGGGTTCAGATCGGTGTAGGCCTTGATCAACTGCCTCTGGATGTTGTTCTCCTCTTCGGTCCCCAGGTTCCAGTTCGCGTAGCGCAGCGTTATCGGCTCAGGCGCGGCGGGCGGCGCGGTGGCGACCGGCGCGGCCGTGGCCGGCGCGGCGGTGGCCGGCGCAGCCGTGGCCGGCGCGGCGGTGGCCGCTTCCGGCTGTGTCGCGGCGGGTTGCGCCGTCGGCGTCGCTTGCGGCGCGCACGCGACCAGGCTCGCCACGACCGTCGCGATCATCGCCAAGTTGATCAGCTTAGCGGACGCTTTCATTGTGTATCTCCTCTTGATTGTTCCAGGGCGCACAGAAGAAACCGGTATGATTCAGTTTACTCCAATAGGCACCTCCTGACCCCGGCCGGGTGATCCCGCGCCGGCTTCGCCCGGCGTTCGACCCCGGTTCCCCAGGCCGGTCTACCCCATGACCACCTCAACGGTATGGGTCAGCCCATCATTGAAAACCGGGAGCAGTTGGCCCGTCAGAGGGCGGCCATCCACCGTCATGGACCGGACGCCGTGGCTGACGCGCGCCGGGTTTTTGACGTCGATCTGATACACGGCGTTGCGGAATTTCCGGGTCATCTTGAAGCCCGGCCAATCCGCGGGGATGGACGGGTCCACCCACAGGCCGTCCGCCTGCGGCCGGACGCCCAGAATCCAGTGTGTGGCCACCCGGTGCAGCCATTGGGAGGAGCCGGTATACCAGGTCCAGCCTCCCCGGCCGTAGTATTCCGAGAGCGGCCCGTCAATATTGCCGGGGGTCACATACGGCTCGGCTTTATAGACCTCGATGTCGCGGCTCCGGTTGGGCGGGCAAATCCTCCGATAGGCTTCATAGGCCAGGTCCGGTCGCCCGATCAGCGTATAGGCCCACACGGACCAGGTGGCGGCGTGCGTGTACACCCCGCCGTTCTCACGCAGGCCGGGCGCATACCGGGTGACATAGCCGACATCGGGCCGGGGCCGGGTGAAAGCAGGGTCATTCAGCAGGGTCCCGTAATCCTTCAACAGGTATTGCGTGACCGACGCCATGGCCGTCCGGGCCCGCTGGGCGTCCGCCGCCCCGCTGATCACGGCCCAGTTGTTCGGCATCAGAAAGATCTTGCCTTCCTCATTCGCCTTGGATCCGAGGGGCAGGCCGTCATCGGTGGTCGCCTGCAGGTACCACTCGCCGTCCCAGCCGTGCCGGTTCAGGGCCTCCTTCAGGCTCTGGCGCACGGTCTCGCACCGGGCGGCGAAGCCGTCGTCTGACCGCCGGCGGGCGATCGGGATGAAGCTCCCGAGAATCATGTATAAGAACTCGGCCACCCAGAAGCTTTCGCCCCGCATGAGCGTCCCGACCGCGCTCAGGCCGTCGTTCCAGTCATGATCGCCCATCAAGGGGATGCCCCGGGGCGAAAAGCGCGAGAAGGAGCGCTCGATGGCCCGTTTGCAATGATCGTAGAAGGTGTCGGCAGGGCCGTTCAGGTAGGGGACTTTTTCATCCAGGAGGCTGAAATCCCCCGTCTCCGCGAGATACGCCTCCAGGATGAACGGCAGCCACAACAGGTCGTCCGAGCAGTTGGTGCGCGGGCCGCCGCCGCGGATGGAGAACCACCAGTGCAGCACATCGCCCTCGACAAACTGCTGGGCGGCGTGCAGCAGCAACTGCCGCCGGGTGTACTCCGGCTCGCTGATCAGGAAAATCTGGCTGTCCTGCAGCTGGTCGCGAAAGCCATAGCCGGCCGAGACCTGGTAGAAAGCGGACTTGCCCCACAAGCGGCAGGAGATCGACTGATACTTCAACCAGTAATTGGTCATGAAGTTGAGCGCGTCATCCGGGGTCTCCACCTTCTCGGTGTCGATGAAGCGCGACCAGAACGCCTTGACCGCCTGCAGGGCCTGCTCGCTTTTCTCGACCGACGTATAGCGGCGGATGAGCTCGCCGGGGTCCTCCCGGCCGTCCTCGGCGACGCCCAGGGTGAAGACCACCGTCTTGGATTCCCCGGGCGCCAGGGTCACGTCAATCTGCAGGGAGGCGATTGCATCGGTGAATCTGCCCGTCCGGCCGGCCAGCCGGGGCTCGGCCATTGCCCGGGGCCGGTCGTCGTTGCGGTACAGGCCGAGAAAGGTCTCTTTGTCGCAGTCAAACGACTTGAGCGGCTCGCTGACGGACATGAAAGCGGTGAAGGGCCAATCGATGTTGTTATGCCGGCCCTTGTCGTCCGGGAAGCCCCACAGACATTTGCGCGCATAGACCGTGCTGGCGGCCGCCTCGGCCGAGGTCTCGATGAAGAGTTTGTGAAACTCGCGGTGCTCGTCCGGCGCAAAGCCTAACAGCCATTCGGCATAAGAGGTGACGTCAAGTTCGCGCACCTCCCGGCTCTGGTTGGTCAGCCTCAGCCGGAAGATCTCCACCGGATCGGTCGCCGACACGAAGACGGTCAACTCGCTGTCGATGTCCTCGACCCGCTGGCGGAAGAGGGAGTAGCCGATCCCGTGGACCACCGCATACGCGTTATACGGATGCATCACCGGCTTATAGGCCGCGGACCAGTAGACCTGTCTCTTCAGATCGCGGATGTAGAAATATTTCCCCCAGTTGTCCTTGATCAGGTCCTGAAACGAGCGCGTGATCCGGTTCTGCCCGGCGTTCCCGCGCCAGCTGTAGCCGGACCCGGTCTGCGAAATCATCAGGCCGTAATCGCCGTTGCTGATGACGTTGCCCCAGGGCCGGGGCGTCAACGGGGTCGTAATGATGTACTCTTTTCCATCTTCCGAAAAGTAACCGTAGGCATTCTCGAATTTCTTGGTCATTCTCTCCTCGGGGAAGATGGCGTTGGCGTCGAGATCCGGTGCGTTTACTCTGGATGAGGGATGTCAACGTCTCGTTACATGAAACGTTTCACTTGCGTAGGCAAAAAAACGTCCGCATGTTCAGAGGTCTATTATTGTCAACAATGCGGCTGTAAGAAAAGCTATCATACCTCTTTAGAGTTGTCAAGATACATGACCGCGCCGTGGCGCCTGTTTTCGGCGACAATAGATTGCCGGGCCTGCCTGTCACCTCGGCGCGGTCGGAAATCCTGCCGGGGCGGGCCGGCCATCGCCGGAGACGTTCTCTGCCGGCCGAACGGCGCTCACGCACGCTAAGCTATGGAAACGCTGGATCGTTTTCGCGGATGCCTGCTCGGCCTGGCCGTGGGCGACGCCGTCGGCGCCACGGTCGAGTTCAGGCCGCGCGGCTCATTCCCGCCGGTCACGGACATGCTCGGACAGGGGCCGTTTCAACTCCAGCCCGGCCAGTGGACCGACGACACTTCGATGGCGTTATGCCTGGCCGCCAGCCTCGTTGAAACGGGCCGTTTCGACGCGCTGGACCAGATGCGCCGCTACTGCGCCTGGCAGGACCACGGTTATTTGAGCAGCACCGGCGCCTGCTTCGACATCGGCGCCACCGTCCGCCAGGCGCTCCAACGCTTCCGCAACACCGGCGATCCCTTCAGCGGTTCCACCCGCCCGGACACGGCCGGCAACGGCTCGATCATGCGCCTGGCGCCGGTGCCCATGCGCTATTTCCCGGACCAGGCGCAGGCCGCCCACTACGCCGCCGAGAGCTCGCGCACGACGCACGGCGCCGCCGAATGCCTGGACGCCTGCCGCTGGCTGGCGATCGTGCTGGTCCGCGCCCTGAGCGGCTGGGACAAGGAGCGTGTGCTGTTCGAGCCCAGCCCGGTCCCCCTGGAGACGCCTTCCATCCGGCGGATCAGCGCCGGCGAGTACCGCCGCAAAAGCGCCGACGCCATCCGCGGCAGCGGCTACGTGGTCGAAAGCCTGGAAGCCGCGCTGTGGTGCTTCTGGACCACCGCCACCTTTGAGGCCGCGATCCTGGCGGCCGCCAACCTGGGCGACGACGCCGACACGACCGCGGCCATCTGCGGTCAGGTCGCCGGCGCGCACTATGGGGAACCCGGCCTGCCCGACCGGTGGCTCGCGCGCCTGGCGCAGCGCGACATGATCCGGGACCTGGCGGCGCGTCTGAAACCCTAAACGCGGCAGCCGGCCGGCGTCGTTCAGGACCCATGCGGCCAAGGCCACATCGCCGCTCACGGCGGCTTGCGTGCGGCCCTCGGCATAGGAAAGCGCCCCAAAGCCGGCAGGCTGAAATCGAACGCGTCCATCCGGGCGGCCATTGGCCGGTGTTTGCTGTTGTCGGCGGGCCGGGGGCACAGTCGGCGCAGGACCCTGAGGCCCTGGGCCGTCCAGGGTCCTTCAGCACCCTGGTCGGGGGAGCCAAAAGCGACCAGGGTCCCTGTGATTTTTCACAGATCCCTGGCCGCTTTCAGTTACGCACGTTGCTCAGGAGGCGACGGTGGGATTTGAACCCACGCATGAGGGTTTTGCAGACCCTTGCCTTACCACTTGGCGACGTCGCCGTGATCAAAAATGAATGGCAGAGGGTCAGTCTGCCATTCGAGAGCGGGCGATGGGATTCGAACCCACGATCTTTTCCTTGGCAAGGAAACGTTCTACCACTGAACCACGCCCGCATAAGGCCGCAAAGCGACCGCCAATGCCGAGACCCAGGATCGAACTGGGGACACCGCGATTTTCAGTCGCGTGCTCTACCAACTGAGCTATCTCGGCGAGCATACCCGTTGTGAGCACGCCGGGTGTTGACGCCGAAATTCTAGCCGACCGGAGAGGGCTTGTCAAGGAATTTTGAGCCGGGACGCTGGCCCAAGCGCGGCTGCCCCGGCCGCCCTGGCTCACGGTATATCGGCGGCGCACCGAAACCCCGTGAAGTTGTTGCGGCTCTCCGGGGTGAAGTGATTGCGGGCCGACGCCCGCACCCGGTCGGCGGTGTCGATCCACGAGCCGCCCCGGACGACCCGCTCCGTCCCGGCCTCGACACCGGCCGGGTTGTCGACGAGCGCCAGCGTCAGGTAAAAATAGCCGCCAAAATCGTACCAGTCCGACACCCATTCCCACACGTTGCCGGACATGTCCAGCGCCCCGGCCGGGCTGGCGCCCTCCGGATACGAGCCGACGCTGCGCGTGCGCGTCGCCGCGTCATCCCAGTCTGTGCGCCGCCACCGCGCCGGGCAGTTCTTGTCGCAGAAATTGACCCGGGCCCCGTCAAAAGCCTCGCCCCACGGATAGCGCCGCCCGTCCACGGACCGCGCCGCCCGGTCCCACTCGGCCTCCGTCGGCAGGCGCCGGCCCGCCCACGCGCAATAGGCCTGCGCATCGTTCCAGCTCACCTGCACCACCGGCGCAAAAGGCCGCTCCTGGGCGCCCGACGCGCCCGGACCCTCCGGCAACAACCAGCTCGCGTTCACCACAAAGAGGGTGTCGTCCCCGGAGAAAACCCACCCGCCCTTTCTGGCCCCGCTCCGACCATCGTTGACGCCGGCCTCAGCGTCGGTGACGTAGCCCGTCTCACGGACGAACTTCGCGAACTGGGCCACCGTCACTTCGGTCTTGTCGATCCGATATTCGTCCAGGCGGACGGTGACCTGCGGCTTCTCATCCTCCAGGGCGTCCGGATCGTCGGCCGCAGCGCCCAGCGGAAAGGCGCCGGCCGAAACGCCTAACAGTTCCATCCCATCCTGCGCCGACACCGTGTTCACCACAGCCGGCGCCGCGGGCGAGGTCGGGGTGGCGGGCCGCGCCGTCGCCCGCGCCCCGGTCGCCGTCAGGAACGGCGTCGTCGCCGAGGCCGGGGCGGGCGTGGTGGGCGCGCTGCGCGTGGTCGCCGCCGCCGTCGCCTGAGCCAGGGGCGTCCGGCCCGCATCGGCCGACAGGAGCTGCGCCCCCCAAAACGCCGCCGCCGTCAGGAGCAGCGCCACGCCCGCCAACGCCGCCAGGAGCGGCCCGCGCGGCAGCGGCCGGGCCGCCGGAGAATCCGCCTGGTCGGTCCAGCGGAAGTCGCTCGACGGCGCCGAGGCCGGCGCGCGCGGCGAGAGCGAGACCGGGAACGCGCGCGTCCCGAAGGCCTCCGCCACCGCCTCGGTCATTTCTTGCGCCGACTGGAACCGGTCTTTGGGCTCCTTGGCCAGGGCCTGGGCGATGACGGCATCCAGCGCCGGCGGCAGATGCCCGTTGGTCTGCGTCACGGCCGGCACCGGATCGTTGATGTGTTGCATCACGATGCCCACCGCGCTGTCGGCGTCGAAGGGGACCCGGCCGGTGAGCATCTCGTACAGCATCACGCCCAGGGAGTACAGGTCGCTGCGCCCATCCACCGGCTGGCCGCGCCCCTGCTCCGGGCTCATGTAATGAGGCGTGCCGATCATGCCCACGCCGCTGTGCGTCAATCCGCCGCCGCGAATGATCTTGGCCAGACCGAAGTCGGTGATGAACGAGTTGCCGCGCGTGTCCAGCAGGATGTTCTTGGGCTTGATATCGCGATGGACCACCCCGAGGCTGTGGGCGTAATCCACGCCTCGCCCCACCTCGGTCAGGTAGCGCAGGACTTCCGCCGGCGACAACGGACCTTTGTGCAACAGGTCCTGCAGCGTGCCGCCGCTGATGTAGCGCATGACCAGGTAGGGGGTGTCATCCAGTTCGCCGTAATCGATGACGGGCAGGATGTGCGGATGTTCCAGGGCGGCGACGATCTGCGACTCCTGGCGAAAACGCGCCACGAACTGATTGTCGTCGGTCAACGTGCCAGACAGGATCTTGATGGCGACCCAGCGGTTCATGCTCGGCTGGCGCGCCAGGTACACGTCCGCCATGCTGCCCGAGCCGATGAGCTCGACTACGGTGTAGCCATTCAGTTCGCGCCCAACCCACTCACTCGTCTTCGCCATGCGCGGTGCGTGTTGCTCCCGTCCGCCATTTTACCTAGATATTGAGTCAGCCAGAAGAGACGCAGCGTTAGCCGGAAAGAAGATTCAAGCCGGGTCCAAAGGACCCGGCTTGAATTTTACGTGAGGCGACGGCCGAATGGCGGGGGTCAAGGGTACTGTCTAACGGTTTCTAACCGATGACCCGGCCGGGGCGCCGTGACCATAAACAGGGGGCCGGACGCCGGTCAGCACTGGCTAAAGCCGCAGGCGTAGCACTTACGACAACCCTCCTCGTTGACGAGGGAGGCTTCGCCGCATTCCGGGCACAGGTCGCCAATGGTGTGCGGGGCCGCCGGCAACGGCATCTGCGCGGCGGGCGCCGGGTCGGGCGCCGACCCGGCGGGCGCTGAACCGACGGCCGGGCCCTGCGCCGCCGGGGCGTCGTTCAGGTATTCGGCCAGCGCCCGCGCCACGCCATCCGGCAGGGACGCAATCCGATTCGGGCCAAAGCCGATGGCGCGACCGCCGCCGATGCCGCTCAGCTGGTTCACGACCTCCCGCAGCCGGTCCACCGGCGCGATCGGCGACGCCAGGCGCAGGATGTACGAGATCAGGCGGCCGATGGCCTCCGAGACGGCCGCCGTCTCGCTGCCGGCCTTGGCGGTGTTGATGAAGACCTCAAAGGGCTGGTCGCCGCCGTTCTCGTTGACGGTGACGAACGACTTGCCCAACGGCGTGCTGACCTGGATGGTGCCGCCCTTCAGCCGCGCCGGCCGGGGTTTCTTGGACTCGTGGAACAGCATCGGCTGGGTCGGCGTCGGCGGGGCGACGGTCGCCAACGGCGGAACCGTTATCTCCGCCTTCTGTTCCTTGGCCCTGGCCGTGGCATGCGTCTCCAGGACCACTTTCTCACGCGAGCCGGTGACGTAGACGGTCAGGCCCTTGCAGCCCAGTTTCCAGGACAACAGGTAGGCTTTGGCGACGTCGTCCTCGGTGGCCCCCTCCGGGAAGTTGCAGGTCTTCGACAGGGAATTGTCGACAAAGCGCTGCAGGGCGGCCTGCATGTACACATGCTCTTCGGCTGTGATGTCCTGCGAGACGACGAAGGTGTGGCGGATGTGCGCCGGCACCTCCGGGATGTCCTGACATGAGCCTTTGAGCATGACCTGCTCGACAATGCGATGGCGCGTGGCCTCGTCCAACCCGGCGTTGATCAGGGCCTTCTCGAAGAGCGGGCTGGTGTAGGTCAGTTTCAGGTCCTTGCCCTTGTCGTTGACGTGGCGGATGTAGGCCAGGGCGAAGACCGGCTCGCAGCCATAGGACTCGCAGCCCGCCACCGTGGCGATGGTGCCGGTGGGCGCGATGGTGGTCTGGGCGGCGTTGCGGATGCCGTGCTGCCTGATCCCGGCCACGATCTCGCCCCAGTCCAGGGCCGGGCGGCCGAAGTCGTGGGTATAGGGCGCCAGCGGCGTCGGCGGCGTCCACTTCAGATTGTCGGGATCATACAGGCTGCCCTTGATCGCCTCGAACGGCCCGTTCGCCCGGGCCAGGTCGATGCTGGTCTTCATGCAATGGAAGCGCACGAACTCCATCACCTGGGCCGCGAACTCCTGGGCTTCCCTGGAGCCGTAGCGGATGCCGGCATGGTACATCAGGTCGCCCAGGCCCATGATGCCCAGGCCGATGCGGCGGGCGCGGTAGGCGGCTTCCTTGAGCGCCGGCACGGCCGGGACGTAAGCGTTAGCCGAGACGACGTCGTCCAGGAAGCGCGTGGCCAGCACCGTGCTCTCGCGCAGCTTCTCCCAGTCCACGGTCCCGCGGCCGTCCTGGCCCACCGGCCCGAAGTGCTGCGCCAGGTTGAGGGAGCCCAGGCAGCAGTTCTCGTTGGGACCGAGCCACTGCTCGCCGCACGGGTTCGTGGCCTCCAGCTGGTAAAGGTGCGGCACCGGGTTGTCGCGGTTGGCGGCGTCCAGGAAGAGCACGCCCGGCTCGCCGTTGTGGTGCGCCTGCTTGACGATCTTGGCGAACAGCTCGCGCGCCCGCACCGTCTTGTAGGTCCGGATCGGGACGCCGGCCGCCTCGGCCTGCTCGAGCGTGCCCCGGAAGCCCTTGTACTCCGCCGAATGGACGTCCGGGAAGCGCAGCGCCCACATCGCGTCGGCCTCCACCGCGCGCATGAAGGCGTCGGTGATGCCGACCGAGATATTGAAGTTGGTGATGCTGTTTTCATTGGTCTTGCAGGTGATGAACTCCTCGACGTCGGGGTGATCGACGCGCAAGACCGCCATGTTGGCGCCCCGGCGCGCGCCCCCCTGGCTCACCTCCCCAAACGCATGGTCGTACACCCGCAGGAACCCCACCGGCCCGGTCGCCTGTCCGGCCGAGGACTTGACCAGCGCGCCCTTGGGGCGCAGGCGCGAGAACGAGAAACCGTTGCCGCCGCCGGTCTGCTGGATGAGGGCGGCGTCGCGCAGGGTCTGGAAGATGCCGGCCGGGTCGCGGCCCATGTCGTCGGTGATGGGCAACACGAAACAGGCCGCCAGCTGCCCCAGCGGCGTGCCCGCTCCGGTGAAGGTGGGCGAGTTCGGGAAGAAGCGCAGCGTGGTCAGCAGATCATAGAAGGCGTCCTCGACGCCGCGCTCCGAGCCGCCATGCTCGCGCTCCGCCAGGGCGACATGGTGAGCCACCCGCCAGAACATCTGCTCGATGGTCTCCGCCGGCTTGCCGTCCGGGCCGCGGCGCAGGTAGCGCTTCTCCAGCACTGTGCGCGCGTTGTCGCTCAGCTTGATCTCGCGCGGCGCGGCGTGGCCGGCCTCGGCCGGCTTGCCATTCGTGCGGACGGAGGCGGATGCGGTCTTCTCTAACATCGGATTCTCCTCAACAGAATACGGTCCCAGGCTGAACGGCGGCGCCGGCCCCCAGGCGGTCGGCGCGGCCGGCGCTAGGCGTTATCGAGCAGGCGGTTGATTTCGTCGCGGACAGACTTCAGATCGTCCAGGCCGAGGTAGACGATGGCGTAGCGCACGTAGGCGATCAGGTCCAGCTCTTTCAGGCCGGCCATGGTCATATCCCCCACGACGCGGCTGGACACTTCGCTCTTGCCCATCGTCTGCAACGTGGCCTCGATCTCCCCGACCAGCCGCTCGATGTCGGCGGCCGAGACCGGGCGCTTGGCGCACGAGATGCGGATGCCGCGCATCAGCTTCTCGCGGTCGAACTCCTCGCGCGTGCCATCCTGCTTGACGATGAGGGGCGTGGCCAGGATGGCGCGCTCATAGGTGCTGAAGCGCTGATGGCACGTCAGACATTCGCGGCGCCGACGGACGCCCCCTTTGGCGTCGTGGTTCGTGTCGATGACCTTCGAATCAGCGGCGCCGCAGTACGGACAACGCATCTCAGCTCACTTGCAATTAACCGCCATATATGGCGTCAGTACAATTACCTATCCCATATTTTAGGCTTAGGGGGCTACAGTCTAGCAAAAAGGGGAGTCCAACGCAATAGGTGCGTCTTAAAGTTTCTTGATAAACCCCTCAACTGGATTTGCGCGTGATCGAATTGACGGCCGGGCGCTGAACGCTTTAACTAACCGGCTTCCAACGCCTTATCGCCGCCGCCCGCGGGCGGACAGGCAGGCAGCCGGTTCAGAAAAGCCCCTGCGCCCCGCCAGGCACAGCCGGAAGGGGCGCAGGAGCTAAGAGGGGAGCAGATGGGACCAGGATCAGGCGTTTCTGACGCGGGCCTCGCCGGGGTCAGAAGCGTTAACGGCGGCGCCGACGCATTACCGGCGGCGCAGGAAGGCCGGGATGTCCAGGTCGTCGGTGTTGTAGGAGCGCGGCTGGAAATCCGCCAGGTCCTGGCGCGCCGACTGCGGCTCGCCGGCCTGGGCCGGCGCGTGGTGCGTCGGGCGCGACGCGGCGGCCGGACGGGCGGCCGGGCGCTCCAGGGCGCGGCGCGGCACGCTGGTGCGCTCGAAACCGGTGGCGATGACCGTGATGCGGATCTCGTCGCCCAGGTTCGGGTCGATCACGGCGCCGAAGATCAGGTTGACCTCCGGATGCGCCGTCTCTTTGATGATGGCGGCCGCCTGGTTGACCTCGAACAGGGTCATGTTCGGGCCGCCGGTGACGTTGAACAGGATGCCGCGCGCGCCGTCGATGGTGATATCGAGCAGCTGCGACGAGATGGCCTGCTCGGCCGCCAGCCGGGCGCGGTCCTCGCCGGCCGCCCGGCCCACGGCCATCAGCGCCGCGCCGCCCTCGGACATGATGGCGCGCACGTCGGCGAAGTCCAGGTTGATCAGGCCGGGCACCGTGATCAGTTCCGAGATGCCCTGGATGCCCTGGCGCAGGACGTCGTCCGCCATCTTGAACGAGTCCTTGAGCGACGCCCGCTTGTCCACAATCTGCAGCAGGCGGTCATTGGGGATGACGATGAGCGTGTCGACGTGGTCCTTGAGGCGGTTGATGCCGGTCTCGGCCGACTGGGACCGCCGGTTGCCCTCGAACGTGAACGGCCGGGTGACCACGCCGATGGTCAGCGCGCCGCACTCTTTGGCCACCTGGGCCACCACCGGCGCGGCGCCGGTGCCCGTGCCGCCGCCCATGCCGGAGGCGATGAAGACCATATCGGCGCCGCGCACGACCTCGTACAATTCCTCCGCCGACTCCTCGGCCGCCTTCTGACCCTTCTCGGGGTCGCCGCCGGCGCCCAGGCCGCGCGTCAGCTTGTCGCCGATGCGCACGCGCCGGGGGGCGTTGGACAGCAGCAGGGCCTGGGCGTCCGTATTGACGGCGACAAACTCAACGCCGCCCATGCCTTCTTCGATCATGCGGTTGACGGCATTGCTGCCGCCGCCGCCGACGCCGATCACTTTGATGCGGGCAAACGACTCGGGCTGTGACAACGGTTGCATCTAGCTTCCTCCTCAAATGATCCTGGTGAACGCCGGCTCCCAACGGCGCTCTGCTCCCCTCCCCCTTCCCCTCTCTCAGCGGGAGAGAGGGGCGAGGGGGGAGGGTCGTTACGGCAACAATCGCTTGAAAAACTCCATGCCGCGGCCGAGGTCAATCGTCCGCGACTTCTTCTTGCTTTTGCGCGCCGGCGGCGCGAAGCTCTCGCGCTGGGCCCAGTGCAGCAGGCCGACGCTGGTGGAGAACGCCGGGCCGGTCAGTTTATCCACCAGGCCGTGCAGGTTCTGCGGCGCGGCCACCCGGCACGGCAGGTTGAGCACGCCGCTGGCTACCTTGCGGATGCCGGGCAGCTGGCTGGCGCCCCCGGTCAGCACGAGGCCGGCCGGCAGCAGGCCGTCGTAGCCGGTGCGCTTCACCTCCTGCAGGATCAGGCCGAAGATCTCCTCCACCCGCGCCTCGATGATCGTCGCCAGGTCGGCGCGCGTCACCTGCAGCGGGTTGTCCTCGCCGAACGGCTGGACGGCGAAGACCTCGTGCAGCGGCACCTCGGCGGCCAGCGCCGCCCCGTGCTCGATCTTGATCTTCTCGGCCAGGTCGGCGGGCAGGCGCAGGCCGTGGGCGATGTCCGAGGTCAGGTGGTTGCCGCCCACCGCCAGCACCGTGGTGTGCCAGACGTTGCCGTCGATGTAGATGGCCAGGTCGGTGGTGCCGCCGCCGATGTCCACCACCACCACGCCCATCTCCTTCTCGGTGGCCGCCGGCGCAACCACGGCAGAAGCCAGCGGGTTGAGGACGTAGGCCTCCACCTGCACGCCGGCCGCCTCCACGCACTTGGTCAGGTTCTGGACCGAGGCCGTGGCGGCGGTGATGATGTGCGCCTCCACCTCCAGCCGGAAGCCGTGCATGCCCAGCGGCTGGCGGATGCCCTCCTGCCCGTCCACGATGAAGCCGCGCGGGATGACGTGCAGCACCTCGCGCCCGTGCGGGATGGCGATGGCCTGGGCCGCATCCAGCGCCCGGTCGATGTCGTCCTGCTCGATGCCGTGCCCGCTGCCGCCGATGCCGACCACGCCGCGGCTGTTGACCGAGGCGACGTGCGCGCCGGCCAGGCTGACGAAAGCCGCGCCGATCTCAAAGCCGGCGCTGCGCTGGGCCTTGTCCACGGCAGCCGCGATCGAGCGGCTGGCCTGCTCGACGTCGACCACGACGCCTTTGCGCATGCCCTGCGACGGCTCCAGGCCGACGCCCAGGATGCGGAACTGCCCGGCGTCGTCCACGTCCGCAATCAGGGCGCAGACCTTGGTGGTGCCGACGTCGATCCCAACCAAAAGCGGAGAGTCATCCATAGCGGTCCTGTGCAATTGGTAATGGCCGCTTACCAATCACTCCTTGTACACCGGCGCCTGGAGGTCCTCTACGCTGATCTCCACGGGGTGAGCGCCTTCCTGCATCAACTCATCAACCAGCCGCTCGTAGATCGCCAGCTTCTGCGGCATGTCCAGGCCGACGCCAAAATAGCCGCGCCAGCCGCGCCCGTCCTGGTAGCTCAGGCCGCGCGCCGGGTGGTAGTATAGTTTTTCTATGTTGGCGCGCAACTCCTTCAATTGCAGCGCGCCCTGGATGGCCTCCGGCGGCAGCCCGGTCAGCTCCGCGCCGGCCTCGCTGACGATCGGCAGCAGGCCGGGCAGGTCGCCGCGCGACTTGAACTTCTGGCCGGAGGCGTCCACCCACCACTTCTTGTCGGCCTCCACCAGCGTCACCCGCGGCTGACGCTCCGCGACGACCACCGTCACCTGCGCCGGCCAGGCCACCTCCACCTGCGCCGAGGCGATGCCGGGGATGGCCTCAATCTGGGCGACGTGGGCCGCCGGGTCAACCCAGAAGATGTGCTGGCCGGCCAGGCCGGAGTCGGCGAAGATCTCCTCGGCCGGCACCAACGACGCCCCGCCCAGGTTGATGGCGGTGACGTACATGGCGCGATCGGTCAGCAGGCGCAGCAGCATCGCGCCCAGCAGCACCACCATGGTCAGGCTGGCCATACGCCAGGTGCCGGCCCAATCCGGCAGCTCGAACGTCGGCAGGGTCAGCGCCTCGCCGCCGGGCAGCGCGATGGCAAACCGCCCCCGGCGGCCAAAGGCCGGGCGCACGCCGCGGCCCTCCACCCGGCGCGGGCGGCTGACCAGCGGCCGCACGGTGGTCGCCTGCTGCGCGGCGGCCTGGAACCGGCGCCGCTGCTCGTGCTGGCGGCGGCGGCGCACCCTTTCGGCGCGGCTGGGCTTGTCTGAGTTCGCCATCATGATCGTCGACTCCACGCTGGGGCGGCTCACAGTTTACTCTTGACCGTCCGGTCCTTCTCCGCCTGGCGTTCCAGAGCCAGCGCCACCAGGCGGTCGAGCAACTCTGCGTACCCGATCCCGCTCGCCTCCCAGAGCTTGGGATACATGCTGATCTGGGTGAAGCCCGGGAGGGTGTTGATCTCGTTCAGGTACAGCGCGCCGTCGTCCCGGTCGAGCAGATAATCGACGCGCGCCAGCCCGGCCCCGTCGATGGCCTGGAACGCCCGCACCGCGTACTCGCGCGCGCGCGCGGCGGTCTCGGCCGGCAGGCGGGCCGGGATGATCAGCTCCGAGGCGTCGTCCACGTATTTGGCGTCGTAATCGTAGAACTCGCGGCTGGGCACGATCTCGCCGCACACCGACGCCTGCGGCTCGCTCCGGCCGCCCGTGTTGCCCAGGACGCTCACCTCGATCTCGCGCGCGTTCACGCCGCGCTCCACCAGCACGCGCCGGTCGTAGCGGGCCGACTCGTGCAGGCCGGCCAGCAGTTCGGCCCGGTCGTGCGCCTTCACCACGCCCACCGACGAGCCCAGGTTGGCGGGTTTGGTGAACATCGGGTAGGCGAACTGCGCCTCGGCCCGCCGGGCGACGGCTTCGGCGTCGCGCTCGATCTCGGCCCGCGTGGCCAGCAGCCAGTCGGTCACGGGCAGGCCGGCGGCGCGCAGCAACTGCTTGCACACCGCCTTGTCCATGGCCAGGGCCGAGGCCAGCACGCCCGAGCCGACGTAGGGCAGATCGGCCAGCTCGAGCAGACCCTGGACCGTGCCGTCCTCGCCGTACGGGCCGTGCAGGAGCGGGAAGACCACGTCCAGCTCGGCGACCGCCGACAACTGCACCGCGCGCCGGCCCGGGTCGGCGCGCAGGGCCAGCAACTCGCGCTTGCCGGGCTCGCCCAGCAGCGCCGCCTCCGAGACGGAGGTGGCGTCCCCGCCGGACAGCGCCTGCAACGGATCGCCGCCGGCCAGCCATTTGCCCGTCTTGCTGATGCCGATCAGCGTCACGTCGTACTTCGCCGGGTCTAGGGCCTGCAACACCGACCGGGCGGACATAAGCGAAACCTCGTGCTCCGCCGAGCGCCCGCCGAAGATCAAGCCGAGGCGTATCTTGCGCGTCATCGTTCAGGAGGCAGACTGCCGGCGGCCGACGGACCGCCGACAGTTCTCGGCCCAAGACTTGCTAGCACTGCCCACCCCACTCGCCGACCAGTTCCACTTCCAGCTCCAGGTCCACCTCGAACTGCGCTTTCACCGCCTCGTGCGCCAGGTGGATGAGCGCGAAGACGTCGGCGGCGCGGCACTCGCCCTGGTTGATGAAGAAGTTGGCGTGCAGGCTCGAGATCTCGGCGTTGCCGACCCGCGCGCCCTTCAACCCGGCCGCGTCGATCAGGCGCCCGGCGTAATCGCCCGGCGGGTTCTTGAACATCGAGCCCAGGCTGGCGCCCGGCGGCTGAGTGCGCTTGCGATGGGTCACGAAGGCCTCCATCCGCGTCTGCAGCCGGGCCGGATCGTCGCGCGTCAGCGCAAACTCGGCGGCCAGGATGACATGCCCGGACTTCTGGCGCTTCAGGGCGCTCGTCCGGTACCCGAACGCCAGTTCTTCCGGCGTCCAGCGCTTCACTGTCCCGTCCTGGTGCAAGATTTCGGCCATGCGCAGGTTCGCGGCGACGTCCGCGCCGTGCGCGCCGGCGTTGCCGTACACCGCCCCGCCGACCGTGCCCGGCACGGTCGCCGCCCACTCCAGCCCGCCCAGGCCGCGCGCCGCGCACTGGCGGGCCAGCAGGCCCAGGTTCACGCCGGACTCGGCCCGGACGGTCGGCGGCTCGTCCTGCTCGCGGACCTCCACCCCGCGCGCCCGGTTGAGGATGACCAGGCCCCGCACGCCGGCGTCGCTGACCAGGATGTTGGCGCCGCCGCCCAGGATGAAGGGCGTCTGGCCGAGGGCGCGCGCCGAACGGACCTGCTCGGCCAGCTCTTCGGCGCTCTCGGCGATCACGAAGAACTCGGCCGGCCCGCCGATGCGCGCCGAGGTGTATTTGGAGAGCGGCTCGTTTTCCTTCAACCGGCTGCCGAAGGCCGCGCGCAGTTTGGTTTTCTCGGACATATACACCCACGAGATATGTGATCGCAGCGCCATGTTCCACCTGCCTCTCCCCGGCTCCCGGCTCATCGAGGCCGCGGAGCCGGGGCGATCAGCCGCCCAGCCGCCTCAACACCTCGGCCCCCACCCAGTCGCCGTCGCCGGCCCCCAGGGTCAGCAGCACATCGCCGGATTTCAGGCTGGCGCTGAGGGCGTCGGCGGCCTCCGCCAGCGTCGGCAGGTAGCGGACATCGCGGTGCTGCATCCGGCGCACGATGTCCTGGGCCGTGATCGTGGGATCGGGCGTCTCCCGGGAACGGAAGATGTCCACCACGATGACGTGGTCGGCGTCGGCGAAGGCCGCCGCAAAGTCGGCCAGCAGCGCCCGGGTGCGCGAGTAGGTGTGCGGCTGAAACATCACCCACAGCGGACGCCCGCCGAAGCGCCGCCGGGCCGCGGTCAGCGTCGCCCGGATCTCGGTGGGGTGATGGGCGTAATCGTCCACCACCGTCACCCCGCGCGCCTCGCCCTTCACCTCGAAGCGCCGCCCGGCGCCCCGGTAATCGGCCAGGGCGTTGCGGGCCGCGTTGAAATCCGCGCCGCAGGCGTCGGCCACGGCCAGGGCCGCCAGCGAGTTGAGCACGTTGTGCTCGCCGGGCAGCCGGTTGCGGACCAGGCCGAGCGTCTCGCCGCGCCGCACCAGCAGGAAATCGTAGCCGCCGGCGCTGTTGAGCTGGAGCGAGTCGGCCCGGAACTCGTCCTCGCGCCGCAGGCCATAGACCACGGCCCGCCCGCCGGCGGCGCGCCGCTCCTCGGCCAGGCGCCGGGCGAAGGCGTCGCGCGCGCAGGCGACCAGCAGCCCGTCCGGCGGCAGCAGCCCGACGAAGGCCCGGAACGCTTCTTGCATCTCCCGCAGCGACGGGTAAACATCGGGATGGTCATGTTCCACGTTCGTCACCACCGCCACCGCCGGCTGCAGGCCGAGGAACATGTGGTCGTACTCGTCGGCCTCGATCACGAACGGCCGGCCCTGCCCGGCGCGCGCGTTGGTGCCGTAGTCCACCAGCACGCCGCCGACGATGAAGGTCGGGTCCAGGCCGGCGCGGTCGAGCATGAACGCGATCAGGCCCGTGGTGGTGGTCTTGCCGTGGGTGCCGGCGACGGCGATCCCCAGCCGCCCGTGCATGAGCTGGCCGAGGAAGTCGGCGCGCTTCAACACCGGCAGCCCGCGGGTCCGCGCCGCCTGCACTTCGACGTTATCGGCCGGCACCGCCGACGAGATCACCACCACCTCCGCGCCGTCCACGTGCTCGGCGGCGTGGCCGGCGTAGACGCGGGCGCCCTGCGCGGCCAGCGCCTGCGCCAGCGCCGAGGGCCGCTCGTCCGAGCCGCTCACGCGCCAGCCGGACTCCAGCAGGACTTTGGCGATGGCCGAGAGGCCGGCGCCGCCGATGCCCACGAAATGCACGTGCTTCATAGGAACACGATAATCACGAACACGAACGCCGCGCCGATGGCGAAGAAGATGTACGGCGGCCCGCCGATCACCTTGGGCGGCAGGAACGGGATCATGTTGGCGGCGACATCCGGCGTCGGCGCCAACACGAACTCCGGCCACGGATAGTTGGCCTCATGCAGGTAGTACCACAGCGAGCCGACGATGAAATAGCCGTTCAGCATCCCAAGCACCGTGCCGAGCAGCCAGTCTTGCAGTTTCTCGCGGGCCAGCTTGCCGCCGAACACCGCCAGCGGCAGGTTGGGGCTCTGGTAGCCGAAATAGGCCAGCAGCAGGATCAGGATGGCGCGCAGGATGAACTGCAGGCTGCTCTCCTGGGCGGCCAGCGCGGTCCGGATGCCGGGCACATACGCCTCCAGGACATAGATCAGGAAAAGCGCCAGGACCATGCTGAACAGCGCCAGCATCTCCTTGGCCCAGCCGCGGAAGCCGCCTACGATGCCGAACATGATCACCAGCAACCAGAAGACGGCCGGCAGAGTCATCATAGGCGCCTACCTGCGACAAGGATCAAGGACCCCGCGTCAAAGACCGACATCCCTGTCACCTGTGTGCTCGGGCGAGCGCCGTCAGCTCGCGGGCGATTTTCTCGGCCGCCTCCGGCGTCGCCGCCGCGCGGGCGGCGGCTCGCATCCCGGCCAGCCGCGCCTCGTCGGCCAGCAGGTCCTGCACCGCGCCCGCCAGCCGCGTCGGCAGGTCGGCGTCGTCCAGGCGGAGGGCGGCGCCGCGCGCCACCAGGTAATCGGCGTTCACCTTCTGGTAGCGCCAGGCGTACGGATACGGCGCCAGGACGGCCGGCAGCCCGAAAAGCGGATACTCGCCGAGGCTGGACGCCCCCGCCCGCGAGACCACGACGTCCGCCGCCGCCAGCGCCAGCCCCATCTCGTGCAGGAAGGGCAGCGCGTGGTAGTGCGCGCGCTGATCGTCCGGCAGGGCGGCGCGCGCCTGTTCCACCTCCGGCCAGTCCAGCGACCCCGTCAAATGAATCACCTGCTTATCCTTCAACCACTCCGGCAACGCCGCCAGCGTCGCCCGGTTCAGGCTGCGCGCCCCGCGGCTGCCGCCCGTCACCAGGATCGTGCGCCGCGCCGGGTCCAGGCCGAAATACCTCTGCGCCTCAGCCCGCGTGGCCCGGACCAGGCCGGCGCGCACCGGGTAGCCCGTGACCACCACCCTGGCCGGGTCGAAAAACCGGCCGGCCGCCTCGGCCGTGACCATGACCCGCGCCGCGATCCGGCCGACGGCCCGCAAGGCCAGGCCGGGCTCCAGGTCCGGCAGGTAGACGGCCACGGGCACGCCCAGGAGCCAGGCCGCCAGGGCCGCCGGCGCCGCCAGAAAACCGCCCGTCACCAACACCACGCCCGGCCGGAACTGCCGGATCACCTGTAGGCTTTCAAAGACCCCGCGCACCAGCGCCCAGGCATTGCCGGGAAGCCGGCGCCAGCCCACCCCGTGGAGCCCGGCTGCGTGGATCGCCGTGAACGGCAGACCCGCGCGCCGGACGATCTCCGCTTCCAGCCCCTCCCGCGTGCCGAGCCAGAGCAGTGCAGGCCGGGGACCGGGGTCTTCCCCGCCGCCGGCCCCCAGCCACTTCTCAGCGACGGCCAGCGCGGGATACACGCCCCCGCCCGTTCCACCGGCGGAGATCAAAAGCCGCATCATTGAACGACCCCGTGGCGCGGACCTTGCGCGTCAGCGGCTGCGCCTCCGCGCGCCGCGAGATGTTGAGCAGCACGCCCATGGCCGTCAGCGTCACCACCAGGTTCGAGCCGCCGTAACTGATGAACGGCAGGGCGTTGCCCGCGAACGGGAAGGCGCCCACCATCACGGCGATGTTCACCAGCGCCTCGAACGTCACCCAGCACACGATGCCGGCCGCCAGGGTGGCGCCGAGCGCATCCGGCGCCTGGGACGCAATCTTGAAACCGCGCCAGATCAGGATGGCGAACAGCGCGATCACCAGCAGGCAGCCCAGCAGGCCCAGTTCCTCGCCGATGATGGCGAAGATCGAGTCGGTGTGCGGCGTCGGCAGGAAGCCGAATTTCTGATGGCTCTCGCCCAGGCCGCGGCCGAACAGCCCGCCGCTGACGAAGGCGCTGGCCGCCATCTTCACGTGCCAGGAGGCCTGGGTGAGGTCCTGCAGGCCGGCCAGGTAGTCGGCCAGGCGCTGGCGGCCGGTGACCGCGATGCTGATGGGCAATTGCATGAGCAGCCCGACCGTGCCGGCGCCGACCAGGGCGACCATGCCCATCTGGAACAGGTCGGCGCCGGCCATGAAGAACATCAGCGTGGCGATGAGCAGGATCGTGCCGGCGGCCGACAGGTCCGGCTGGAGCAGGATCAGCGTGACCACCACGCCGACGATGATGCCGAACGGCACCATGCCGTAGCTCATCTCGCGGATCCGCTCGCCCTTGGAGGCCAGCCAGACCGCCAGGTAGACGATGGTGGCAAACTTGGCCAGCTCGGACGGCTGCACGGAGCCGCCGAAAAACGAGCGCTGCGCGTTGAAGCGGGTGGTCCCGATCACCAGCACCAGGACCAGGGCCGCGACCGTCACCGCCATCAGCGCCACCGACAGCGGCCGCAGGACGTGGTAGTTGACGCGGGCGGCGATGATCATACATACCAGGCCGACCCCGACCCACTGCAACTGGCGCATGAAGATCGTGGCCGGGTTGCCGTGCTCACGGTAAGACCAGTCGAAGGTCGCCGAGTAAACCATCATCAACCCGAAGATCAGCAGCGCCCCAATGGTCACCGCCAGCGGCATATCGAACGACAGGTTGAGCTTCCTGGCCGCCGGCCGGGCTTGTGTGTTTTCGGCAACGCTCATCTCACAGCTCCCTCACCCATTGTTTGAATCGTTCGCCGCGCTCGGCGAAGTCCTTGAACTCGTCGAAACTCGTGCAACCCGGCGACAGCAGGACCACGTCGCCCGGCCGGGCATGGCGGGCGGCCGCCGCCACGGCGTCGCGCAGCCGCTCACAGCGCGTGTGCTCGGCCGGGCCGACCCCGGCGGCGGTCAGCGCGCGCTGGATCAGCGGGCCCGCCTCGCCGAAGAGGACGGTATGGCGCACGCGCGTCCGGACCAGCTGCGCCAGCGCCTCCCAGGGCAACTTCTTGTCGCGCCCGCCCAACAGCAGCACCACCGGCTCGTCAAATGAGCGCAGGGCGGCCAGGACGCGCTCGGGGGCGGACGCGATCGAGTCGTTGTACCAGCGCGCCCCGCCCAGCTCGCGGACGAACTCCAGGCGGTGCTCCACGCCCGTAA
>Ga0073932_1001522_pt1 | contig 42639 bp, 33 predicted proteins | sample DewCreD2012metaG_FD_76967 | JGI IMG/M metagenome (GOLD analysis project Ga0073932, IMG submission 76967) | Hot spring sediment bacterial and archeal communities from British Columbia, Canada, to study Microbial Dark Matter (Phase II) - Dewar... ...
CCCGAGGCGGTGCTCCGCTTCCTGCGCGCCTGCCAGCGGCACGGCGTCGCCTTCAAGGCCACCGCGGGGCTGCACCACCCGTTGCGCGGGAGCTACCCGCTCACCTACGAACGCGACAGCGCGCGGGGGACCATGTTCGGCTACCTGAACGTCCTGATCGCCGCCGCCTTCCTGCACGCCGGCATGGATGACGCGACGGCGCTCGCCCTGCTCGACGAGACCGAGCCCGCCGCCTTCGACGTCACCGACACCGAGCTGCGGTGGCGCGGCCACGGGCTCGACCTCGCGGCCCTGCGCGCGGCGCGGGCGCACGCCGCGATCGCGTTCGGCTCCTGTTCCTTCCGCGAGCCGATGGACGAGGCGCGCGAACTGGGGATCCTGTGACGGCGCTCGACGCCACCCACGACCCGGCACTGCGCTCCTGGGTCGCCTCGGCCAACGAGCCGGGCACCGACTTCCCGATCCAGAACCTCCCGATGGGGATCGTCCGCGAGCGCGGGCGCCAGGGCGGGGCGCGGGTGGGCGTCGCCATCGGCGGCCACGTGCTCGACCTCGCCGCGGCGGTGCGGGCCGGGCTGTTCGAGGGCGACGCCCTCGCCGCGGCCGTCGCCACGCTCGGCCCCACCCTCAACCCGTGGATGGCGCTCTCGCCCGCGCTGCGCCGCACGCTGCGGCGCGGGATCAGCGCGATCCTGCGCGAGGGGAGCCGCGCCGAGGCGGCGCACCGCGCGCGGCCGCTGCTGCTCCCGCTGGACGACGTGGAGCCGCAGCTCCCCGCCGCGATCGGCGACTACACCGACTTCTACGCCTCGGTGCACCACGCGACGAACGTCGGCTCCATGTTCCGCCCCGACAACCCGCTCCTCCCCAACTACAAGTGGGTGCCGATCGGCTACCACGGGCGGGCCTCGAGCATCGTGGTGAGCGGCACCCCGGTGCGGCGGCCGGTCGGCCAAGTGCAGGAGCGGCCCGAGGCGCCCCCCGTCGTCAAGCCGAGCGCGCGCCTCGACTACGAGCTCGAGCTCGGCGCGTTCGTCGGCCCGGGGAACGCCCTGGGCGCGCCCATTCCCCTGGGGCAGGCGGGCAACCACGTCGCCGGCTTCTGCCTCGTGAACGACTGGTCCGCACGCGACGTGCAGGCCTGGGAGTACCAGCCGCTCGGGCCGTTCCTCGCCAAGAACTTCGCCACCTCCATTTCGCCGTGGGTGGTCACGGCGGACGCGCTCGTCCCCTACCGCACCGCGCTCCCGCCCCGTGCGCCGGGCGACCCGGCGCCGCTCGGGTACCTGCACGACCCCGCCGACGCGGCGCTCGGCGCGCTCGACGTGACGCTTGAGGCGTGGCTCAGCTCGCGCGCCATGCGCGAGCGGGGGATGGGCCCCGTACGGCTCTCGCGCTCGAGCACGCGCGACCTGTACTGGACGACGGGCCAGATGGTGGCGCACCACACCATGAACGGCTGCAACCTCCGCCCGGGCGACCTCCTCGCGAGCGGCACCGTCTCCGGCCCGGAGCGGGGCGCGCGTGGCTGCCTCCTCGAGCTCACCTGGCGCGGAAGCGAGCCGATCACGCTGCCGACGGGCGAGCAGCGCCGCTTCCTCGAGGACGGCGACGAGGTGACCCTGCGCGGCCGCTGCGCGCGCGAGGGCTTCGCCACCATCGGCTTCGGCGACTGCCGCGGGGTGATCGAGCCCGCCGGCTGATGCGGACCCTCGCGACGCTCGCCTTCGACAACTCGTACGCGCGCCTTCCCGAGCCGTTCGGGCAGCGCGTGGCGCCGGTCCCCCTCCCCGCGCCGCGGCTCCTGCACTTCAACCGGCGCGTCGCCGCGCTGCTCGACCTCGACCCCGACGAGGAGATCCGTGCCGACTTCGCCCTGTACGCCGGCGGCGACCGGCTGCCGGCCGGCGCCGAGCCCGTGGCGATGGCGTACGCCGGCCACCAGTTCGGCAGCTGGGTGCCGCAGCTCGGCGACGGCCGCGCGCTCCTCCTGGGCGAGGTGGTGAACGCCCGCGGCGAGCGGTGGGACCTGCACCTCAAGGGCAGCGGGCCGACGCGCTGGTCGCGCGGGTTCGACGGGCGCTCGGTGCTGCGGTCGGCGATCCGGGAGTACCTCGCCGGCGAGGCGCTGCACGCGCTCGGGATCCCCACGACGCGCGCCCTCTGCCTCGTGGCGAGCGACCTGCCCGTGGTGCGCGAGTCGGTGGAGACCGCCGCGGCGATCGTGCGCGTGGCGCCGACGCACGTGCGGTTCGGGAGCTTCGAGTACTTCGCGTGGCAGGGACAGCCCGACGCCGTGCGGCAGCTCGCCGACTGGGTCATCGAGCGGCACTTCCCGCACCTGCGCCACGAGGCCGACCGCCACGCCCGCTGGCTGCGCGAGGTGTGCGAGCGCACCGCGCGGCTCGTGGCGCGGTGGCAGGCGGCCGGGTTCGTCCACGGCGTCATGAACACCGACAACTTCAGCATCACCGGCCACACGCTCGACTTCGGCCCCTACGCGTTCCTCGACCGGTTCGACCCGGCGTTCACGCCGAACCGCTCCGACCCCGAGGGACGGTATGCCTTCGGGCGACAGCCCGGCGTGGCGCGATGGAACTGCGCGGCGCTGGCCGAGGCGGTGCTGCCGCTGGTGGCGGAGCGCGATGCCGCCGACGCGCTCGACGCCTTCGCCCCCGCCTTCGAGCGCGAGCACCTGCGCCTCCTCCGCGCCAGACTCGGCCTGGGCACGGTAGAGGCGGACGACCTCGACCTCGCCGCGGCGTTCCTCGGCCTGCTCGAGGCGACGCGGGCCGACTACCACCTCGCCTTCCGCCGGCTGGCGCTCGTCACGCGCGACGGCGGGACGCCGCCCGCGCTGCTCGCCGAGGTGCCGGCGCCGGCGCCGCTGGCCGACTGGCTCGCGCGCTACCGCGCGCGCCTCGCGCGGGAGGGGAGCGACGACCGGGCGCGCGCGGCGCGCATGGAGCGGGTCAACCCGCTGTACGTGCTGCGCACGCACCTGGCGCAGGCCGCGATCGCGGCCGCGCAGGCCGGCGACCCGACGGAACTGGCACGCCTGCTCGAGCTGGTGAGCTCGCCGTACGACGAGGTGGCGGGGTGCGAGCGCTACGCGGCGGCGCCCGCGGCGGCGGCGCGCGGCGTCGCCCTCAGCTGCTCATCGTAGGCTGTCGCGGCGCGCGGCCTCGCGGAGCGCGAGGTCCCGCAGGCGCGCCGCGCGGCGACGCGCCGCGGCCACGTCGGCCGGCGGCGGCGGCTGCACCGAGGCGCCCCGCGCCACCGCTCCCGAGTCGAGCGCGGTCGCCGGCCGGCGGAAGCGCAGGAAGATCGTGGAAGTGTCGAGTCCGCCGGCACCGCGCCCCGGCCGCTGGCGCACCCGCTGCTCGTACACGAGCGCGAGCGAGTCGACGTCGAAGAAGTACTCCGCCTCCGACTGCCCCAGCTCCCCCAGCGCGAGCGACTCGCGCACATAGGCCACCCGCGGCCCCTCCAGGTAGGCCCGCCACGACGCCGTGGCGTCGCCCGCGGTGTCGGCCCCGTCCACGCGCCGCAGGGCGGGCAGCGCGCGCGCCACCCGCCCCACCGGGTTCGGCGACGACGTCGCGTTCGGCAGGATCGGCACCGGCGGCCGCGAGAGCCGGAAGACGACCGAGTCGGTGACGCCGCCCCGGGTCAGCACCGCCTGGTTCGTGTCGGTCATCCAGAGGAGGGTGTCGCCAAGGACGACGCCGCCACCCGCCACGAAGCGCGCACCCGGCCTCACGTGCAGCGAGTCGAAGGCGAGGTCGAAGCCGATCGGCGACACGAGCCCACCCACCGGGAAGGCCGTCATGGCAATGGGGTTCGGCGCCGGGCTCGAGTCAGTCACCAGCGCGAGGATCACCCGCCCCGTGGCGCCGGGTGGGAGCGGCGCCGGGTCCGGCAGTTCGAGCGACCCGAGGAGATGTCCCTTGGACGGGTCGCGCGCGCTGGGGGCGGCATCGCCCGCGGCCTGCGATGTCGCCGGCGGCGCGCCCTCGCCGGCGCGGCAGGCGGCCAGCAACGCGAGCGCGAGGGCCGGGAGCCGCCGGCTCACCGCCCCGGCTCCGCGCGGTGGCGCGCCAGGTGGTGGTTGATCTCCCACGCGCCGAACCAGAGCGGCAGCGGCTGGTGCGTCTCGTAGAAGTAGTAGTCCCCGAGCCGTGCGCCGTAGACGTCCGGGCCGTAGGGGAACTGCAGCTGGCCCCCGCGGCGCAGCGCCTCGACGCCGGAGCGCAGCGCGAGCGAGTCGGTCGCGCCGGCGGCGATCGCCTGCTCCGTCGCCGCGCCGGCCAGGAACCCCTGCAGCCACGCGCGCCGCGCCTCCGCGCCCATCGCCCGCCACTCGGGGCCGGCAAGGTCGAGCCAGTGGGGCTCGGAGTGCGCGCGCGCCGCCCCTGCCCCGAGCAGGGCCCCGCCCGCGAGCCCGAGCGCGAGCCATCGCAGCGGCGCGCGCATCGTCACCCCTGCTTCGGGGTCTCGACCATCGAGGGCTCGGTGGCCGACGCGCTCACCCGGAGCCGGATCCACATCCCCGAGAGCCCGTGGCCCGGGACGCCGCAGAAGATCCGGTACTCGCCGGCGGGGGCGGCGGTGAAGCGCATCACGTCCCTCTCGCCCTGGTTCAACCCCTCGATCGCCTTCCGCGTGTAGGCGCGCGGGATGGCGGGATCGCCCGCCATGTTCGGCATCGGGTCCTTGTCGAGGATGATCTCGGCGGAGTGGGGGACGCCGTCCTCGTTCACGAAGTTCATCACGACCGTGGCACCCTCGGGTACCACGAGCGTCAGCTCCCCGTCCACGAAGCCGTTGAAGTTGAACGGGCTCTTCGCGCCGGGCGCGCCGCCGATCAGCTCGAACCGGACGGTGCGCGTCCCGGCCTCCCAGGAGAGCCACCGCGGGTCCACGCGGGACTGGCCGGTGGGCCGCTCGCTGGCGGTGGCCATGGTGTGCCCGGCGTGCTGGGCCGCGAGCGGGGCGGTGGCCAGCGCGGCGAGCAGGGAGGAGAGTGCGGCGGTGCGGTGCATTCCGATGGGACCTCGTGCCGGCGTGGGACGGTGCCAAAGACAATGGCGGGGGCGCCGGATCCCGGCTCCCCCGCCACCATGTTACTGCGGGACCGCGGCCGGCGTCAGCGGCTGGCGGTCGCGAAGGGCTTCGGCATGCCGAAGATCATCACCGCGTCGCCCAGCGGGAAGTTCAGCTGGTAGTTCCCGCCGCAGGCCACGGCGACGAACTGCTCGCCGTCCATCTCGAACGACATCGGGGCGGCGTTGCACCCGGCGCCCGCGTTGAACTGCCAGAGCAGGGCACCCGTCTTCGAGTCGTAGGCGTTGAAGTTCCCGTTGCCCTCGCCCGTGAAGGTGAGGCCGCCGGCCGTCGAGAGCGTGCCGCCCATCATCGGCTGGGGGACCTTCTTCTGCCAGGCGATCTTGCCGGTCTTCAGGTCCACCGCCGAGAGGAGGCCGTACTGCTCCTCGCCCGGGATGGCCACGAAGGCGGAGCCGAGCCAGAGGCGACCCTTCTCCCACGGCGCGTAGTTCGTGCGGTACCACATCGGCTGGTGGAGCGCCGCGACGTAGGCGTAGTTCAGCGTCGGGTCGATCGAGATCGGGCTCCACTCCGCGCCGCCGTTGGCGCCCGGGAGCATCCGGGTGCCCTGCCCGCCCGTCGGGAGCGCGAACATGTTCTCCTGCGGCACGAACGCGTCCGAGCGGCGCACGAGCTTGCCCGTCATCGCGTCGAGCACGTAGATCCAGCCGGTCTTGCCGGCGTGCACCACGACCTTCTGGGAGCCGACGCGGGTCACCACCGGCGGCGACACGGCGTCCAGGTCCCACACGTCGTGCGGCACCGTCTGGTAGTACCACTTCGTCCGGCCGGTCTTCGCGTCGATGGCGACGACGCAGTCGGTGTACAGGTTGTCGCCGGGGCGCTGCGAGCCGTCGAGGTCGGGCGACGGGTTGCCGACCGCCACGAAGATCTGCCCGCTCTCCGCGTCGTACGCCGGGGTCATCCAGACGCCGCCGCCGCCGCGGGTCCAGGCGTCGGCGTACTTGGCCGAGTCCGCCTTCTCCTTGGCCACGTTGCGGTTCAGGTTCGCGCCGTCGGGCGTGGTGCCCGGCCAGGTGCCCCACCAGCCGTTCGGGGCCTTGTCGTCGAACGTCGGGTCGCCCTTCGGCGCCGGGATCGAGTACCAGCGCCACACCTGCTTGCCGGTCACGGCGTCGTACGCCGTGACGTGGCCGCGGATGCCGTACTCGCCGCCGGAGACGCCCACGATCACCGTGTTGCCCACCACGAGCGGGGCGTGGGTGATCGAGTACCCGAACGCCGGGTCGGCGACCTCGATGTCCCACACCACGCTGCCGCTCTTCTTGTCGAGCGCGACGAGGCGGGCGTCGAGCGTGCCCATGTAGACGTGGGGCCCGTGGACCGCCACGCCGCGGTTGTTCGGGCCGCAGCAGTAGATCGTGGTGCCGAGCTTGTGCTCGTAGCGCCACAGCTCCTTGCGGGTCTTCAGGTCGTACGCGATCGCCGTGTTGTACGGCGTCGTCACGTACATCACGCCGGCCTCGACGATCGGCGTGTTCTCGAAGGAGCCCAGCCGGGCGATGCCGGTCTGGAAGATCATCCGGGGCACGAGCGACTTCACGTTCGTCGCGTTGATCTTCGTGAGCCCCGAGTACCGCATGTTCCAGTCGTTGCCGCCGTAGGTCGTCCACGTCGCGCCGGCCGGGGCCTGCGCGACGAGCGTCCCCGCCGCCAGCAGCATCGCGGGCGCGAGGGACCACCGAAGGGCCTTCTTCATGGTGCGCTGCACTCCTCTCGTGGGGACGGACGTCCGCCGGTGGCCGCGGCGCGGCTGGCGGCGGGTGCGGGATCGCCCGCGTGGGGCGTACCCGCGGGAGCCAGGACCGGCTCCGGAGACGCTGACCTGCCCTGCTGACGGGCCCGCTTGTGGGGTGATGCGCTCAAACGTCGGCATCGCGCCCCGATCCGTCAAGCCGACCGTACCGGACCCGCCCCGCTCCCGCCATACTTCTCCCCTGCCGCCTTCCCCGAGCCCGACCGTGCCGCCGCGCCCCGCCCTGCCCGCCCTCGTCCACGCCATCCTCCTCGCCCCCGGAATCCTGCGAGCCCAGGCCGCCGGGTCACCCGCCTGGCTGCAGGGCGACGGGGCGACGCGGACGGTGGAGGTCCGGCTCACGGCCGCGCCGGCGCCCGCGGGCCCGGCGATCAACGGGGAGCGCGAGGGTGGCGTCCAGCTCGTCGTCCCGCGCGGCTGGACGGTGAAGTGGACCTGGGTGAACGGCGACAGCGCCGCCCGGCACTCGCTCGTGGTGATGCAGGAGCGGGAGAAGCTCCCCTCCGAGGCCGGTCGCCCGGCCTTCACCAACGCGGTCACCCGGCAGCCCCTCGCCGGGATGGAGCCGGGCCGGACCGACGTGACCACCTTCGTCGCCGAGGACGCGGGCTGGTACTGGCTGCTCTGCGGCGTGCCCGGCCACGCGATCGCCGGCGAGTACCTCGGGCTCAAGGTGGACGCGGAGGCGACCGCGCCGTCGCTGGTGCGGACGCGGCCGGCGGGGCCCTGACGCGGGGAACGTGGCGGGCCCGGGGCGGTACAGCGAGGATGCCCCGTTCCCTCGCCGCCTTCCCCTTCCTGCTGCTCGCGGCGCTCGGCGCCGTCCCGCTGGCCGCGCAGGCGCCGGGCGCGGCCCCGACGGATTTCATCCTCGCCGCGCTCGCGCGCCACGGCATCGTCTTCGTCGGCGACATCCACCCCGTCGCCGAGCCGAAGCGGATCGTGGCGGAGGTGCTGCGCCGGCAGGACGCGCTGAACCACGTGGACCTGCTCGCGCTCGAGGTCGCGAGCGAGCAGCAGCCGTGGATCGACCGCTACCTCGCCTCGGAGCCCGAGGACACGACGATCCTGCTCGAGCACCCGCGCACCCTCCGGGCGCACTGGGGGGCGAGCGGGGAGTTCCTCGCGATCTACCGGGCGGTGTGGGCGTGGAACCGGGCCCGCCCCGACCATCCCACGCGCATCGTCGCGGCCGACATCCGCGGCTGGCCGATCGCGCCGCTCACGACCAACATGGCCGCCGGCGGCTTCGCCAACCGCGACGAGTGGATGGCGCGCGGCTTCCTCGGGCTCCGGCGGCAGCACCCCGACGCGCGCATCCTCGTGTTCATGGGCGGCTACCACGGGCTGCGCACCGGCGGCGGCGAGGTGACCGTGGGGCGCTCGGTGGCGCGCTTCGAGCGGTGGTTCGCCGGCTGGCTCGCCGACGAGGGGGTGCGCATGTACACCATCCTCACCGATGCGCGCCAGGAGAGCGGCCACGGCGCCACCCGCGTCTTCGACCTGCTCGCCGCCCGCGGGCCCGGCGGCAACTACGCGGTGCCCCTCGCCGACGTCGCCGATACCGTCGAGCGGCCGCTGCACGACGTGGAGGTGGACGGCTACCGGCTCGCCTTCGTGCCGGAGCGGTTCCCGTTGCGCCAGGCCGCCGACGGGTTGATCGTCCTCAACGACGCGAACCCGATCACGATCCTGGAGGCGTTCCGGTGATTCCCGCCCTGGTCGCCGCGGCGACGCTCCTCGCCGCGCCGCCGCACCGCCTGCTGAGCTACGAGGGGACCTTCGTCTTCGACGACTCCACGCGCCACGTGCTGGTGGAGATCGAGACCCGCTGGGTGCTCGCGAGCACCGAGCCCGTGGCGCTGACGCTCGACCCGTCGCTCCGGGTGGCGCGCGTGATCCTGGACGGCCGGCGCGAGCGCTGGGCGCGCGGCGACGGGGCGCTCGTCATGGTCCCGCACCAGAAGGGTGCCGGCGACACGCTCAGCGTGCGCGTGCGCTACCACGGCGACCCGCCCGCCGGCGGCTTCCTGCTCTGGCCCGAGGCGACGAGCGACACCGTGACCGCGCGCTTCCACGTGGAGGTGCCGCCGGGCTGTCGCGCCCTGGCGATGGGCGAACTGGTGAAGGTGGACACGCTGCCGCGGGGCCGCACCGTCTGGCACTTCGACGCCCCGGGGCGGCTCACCGTCGCGGCGCTGCAGGCCGCGCCGCCGCCCGCGCGGCTCGACCCGCCGTCGCGCTAGAAGGCTTCGCCCACGCCGATCGTCAGCGCGCGGCTCGACGCGCCCACGCCGACGTCCACGCGCAGCGCGAGCCGCTCCGCCGGCAGCAGCATGACCCGCACGCCACCGCCGCCCATCCCGCGCCACGCGATGCGCGACAGCGCGTCGAAGTCCGGCAGCACCGTGCCCACCCCGCCGAAGCCGACCACGGCGATCGGTCCCCAGACATGCTGGCGCACCTCGACCTGGCCGCTCACCGCATGGCGGTCGCGGTAGCGGCCGTCCACGTAGCCGCGCAGCCGGGTGCCGCCGAGCTGGGCGTACTCGGTGAACGGCGGCGCGCCGCCCGTGCCGTCCACCCGCAACTGCAGGGCGAGCACCGTGGTCGCCGTGGCGGCGGCGTACGCCCGCGCGTCCACCTCCCACGTGCGGTAGGCCGTGCTGGCGACGACGCCGTCGAACGCCGCGGCGCCGGCCACGCGCGCGAAGACGCCGCGCCGCGCCGAGTAGACGTTGTCGCGGGTGTCCCAGGCCACCGAGAGCTCGACCGGCGCGATCGTCGCCCCGGTGCTCCCGGGGATCGTGCCGTCCTGCAGCACGCCGAGCGAGTCGTACCTGGTGATCTCGTAGGAGCGCACGCGCACGAGCCCGGCCACGAACAGCCCCGGCCGCAGCTGGCGCTGCGCCCCGAGCTGGCCGCCGATGGTGACCGGCGTGAACCGCTCCTCCTGCTCCGGCGTCGTCCCGATGCCGATGCCGAAGAACGGCGACGGGAAGATCGCGAACTCGGCCCCCGCGAAGAGGCGCAGCCGGTTCGCGCGCCGCCAGAGGTCGGCCTCGGTGGCGAGGCGCAACTGCCGCTTCGTGGTGACGAACGCGCTCGCGCGGATCACCGACGGCCGCTGGGACGGGTCGGCACTCACGCGCTGCACGCGCAGGAACTGCCCGCCCACCAGGAGCCCCGTCAGCGGCGCGTACGACAGGCTCGGCACCACGCGCGTGAACCCCACGGCCGGCGTGGCGGCGCCGGCGCTGTCCTGCGCCACCGCCATCGCCGGGGGCACCAGCCCCGCCGCGAGCCCGAGCATGAGGAGACGCCGCATGGACGCCAATTCTAGCCGCCCCGCGACACCCCGGCCGAAGGACTTCCTGCGCTCGGCGGGCGGGGGGTGGTACGCGGTGGTGAGCCCGCACGTCGAGGAGGGTCGGGCGCTGTGCGTCGTGCGCTACGTGGACGCGGGGGGTGCGCTGCGGAAGGTGGGGACGGCGGAGGGGGCGGCGTGGGTGGCGGCGCACGAGCCGGGGCACCGGTTCCGGAGCCGCGCCCTCGGGGCGGAGGTGCACGGCGTGCCGCTCGGAGCCGTCGTGGAGTGGCGGCGGCCCGAGGAGCGGCTGGCCGGGATCCTCCGCGACGGGCCGCGCGACGCGCTCGAGCGCCGGGCGGCCACGCTGGCCCGGGCGCTCGCGGCGTGCGGCGTGCCCCTGGCGCGGGTCGGCGTGACGGGCTCGCTGCTCGTCGGGGCGCAGCACGCCGAGTCGGACCTGGACGTGGTGGTGCACGGTCGCGCGGCGTTCCAGGCCGCGCGCGCGGCGCTCGCCACGCTCGTGCGCGAGGGCACCCTCGCGCCGCTGGACGATGCCGACTGGGCCGCGGCCTGGCGCCGCCGCGGCGCCGCGCTCGACCTCGCGCGCTGGCTGGCGCACGAGCGGCGCAAGGGCACCAAGGCGCTGGTCGCGGGGACGCGCGTGGACCTGAGCCTCGTGCCCCTCCCGGCCGAGGTCCCGCCGCCGCGCGAGGTGGTGTCGAAGGAACCTGGCACGCGGCTCGTCGCCCGGGTCGTGGACGACGCCGGCGCCTTCGACACTCCCGCGCGCTGGACCCTCGACCACCCGGCGGTCGGCGAGCTCCTGGCCCCGACGGCGACGTACACCGCGCAGGCCTTCGCCGGCGAGACGATCGAGGCGGTCGGCACGCTCGAGCGCTACGCCGGCGGCGACGCGGCGCTGGTGGTCGGGTCGAGCCGCGAGGCGCCGGGCGAGTACCTCGTCACCGTCCCGCCGCCGGCCTGACGCTCAGCGAGCGAGCGGGGCGAGCAGGCGCAGCAGCCCCACCAGCACCACGACGCCGAGGAGGTCGAGGAGGAGCCCCGCGCGCAGCATGTCGCGCGCGCGGATCAGGCCGGAGGCGTACGCGATCGCGTTCGGCGGGGTGGCGACCGGCAGCGCGAAGCCGAGCGAGGCGGAGAGCCCCGTCAGCAGGAGGAGCGGGAGCGGCTCCATGCCGGCCGCGCGCGCCAGCGCCCCGGCGAGCGGCAGCACCGCCGCGGCAAGCGCCACGTTGCTGGCGAACTCGCCGACCGCCACCATGGCGACCGCCAGCAGCAGCTCGAGGGCGAGCGGCGGCAGGTGCGCCAGCCCGCCGAGCGCCGCGACCATCGCCGCGGCGAGGCCGCTCGACTCGACGGCGGCAGCGAGCGAGAGCCCGCCACCGAAGAAGAGCAGGACCTCCCACGGGATGCGGCGCGCCTCCGCCCAGGTGAGGAGGGGAACCCTGCTCCCGTCGCGCCGCCGCCCGGTGAGCGCGAAACAGAGGAGGGCGCCGGCGAGCCCGATCGTGGCGTCGCCGAGCGCCGGGAGGAGGTCGGTGAGCCCGGGAATGCGGACGATGCCCAGGTCCTTGGGCTCGCGCGCCACCCAGCCGAGCGCGACGGCGGCGAAGATGGCGAGCACGGTCGCCTCGCCCCCGCGCAGGGGGCCGAGGGCCCGGACCTCGCCGTCGAGCGTGGCGCGCGCGTCGGCGCCGAGCCCCGCGGCGCGGGGGAAGAGCACGAGTGCCAGCAACGCCCACGCGAGCGGCACGAGGACGAGCACGATCGGTACCCCGACCAGCAGGTAGCGGCCGAAGTCGAGCGGCTGGCCGGTGACCGTCCGGACGGCGCCGGCCATGACGAGGTTGGGCGGCGTGCCGACCAGGGTCCCCATCCCGCCCAGGGAGGCGGCGTATGCCATCCCCAGCACGAGGGCGGTGCGCGCCTGCCGGGGGCCCTCGCCCTCGCCGAGAGTGCCGCCGATCGCCACGATGATCGGGAGCATCAGCGCGGCGGTGGCGGTGTTGGAGAGCCACATCGAGATGAGCGCGGTGGCGGCCATCACGGCGAGGAGCAGCCCGCGCCCGCTGGCGCCGGCGCGGCGCACGAGCCCGAGGGCGAGCCGGCGGTGCACCCCCCAGCGCTCGAGGGCGGCGGCGAGGAGGAGCCCGGCGAGGAAGAGGTAGACGATGTCGTGGGCGTACGGGGCCGCCGTGTCGCGGAGGCTCGCGATCCCGAGCAGCGGGAAGAGCACGAGCGGAAGGAGCGAGGTGGCCGCCAGCGGGAGGGGCTCGAGGATCCACCACGCCGCCATCCAGGCGCCGACGGCGAGGGTCCGGGTCGCAGCGGGGGGGAGGGACGCGGGCGCGAGGGCGAGCGCGGCGGCCGCGGCAAGCGGACCGGCCGCGACCAGCGCCCAGCGGAGCGCACCGGCGCCGGCGGGGTCGGCGTGCGGCACGTCCGAAGGTGCCGACGGCCGAGGGAGCGGCGCAAGTGCCTGTCGGGCTTCGGCTTCGGTGGCTTCGCCCGACCGCACGGGTCCGTATTGCGCCGAAACGGCTACCCCGACGATATTCTTCTGTTCAATTCCCTGTTCGTGACCCAAGAGTGACCAAGGCGGGCGTGCCCTCGTGCATCCCGCTGACCCGCTGACGATCCAGTCGCTGCGCTCCTGCGTTCCCCTCGCCGGCCATGGATGGCGCGATGCCGTTCCGGGGTGGGCCGGTCGCGCACCTGTCGCTTCGCAGTCCCCTCGCGCGCCGCAGTGCCGGCGGCGGCGCGCCGGGCCGTGTCCCGCCGGCAACCCTCTCAGGTGCAACACCCTTGAGAAAGGCAGGCATCACGATGGGTAGACACGTTGTCTGGGCGGCGGCGCTGGCCGCCGTCGTGCTCGCGCCCGTGCCGGCGCTCGCGCAGACGCGCGAGGTGACCGGCCGGGTGACGAGAGCCGTCGGCGGCGCGCCGGTTCCCGAGGCGTCGATCAGCGAGGTCGGCGGCCGGGGCGTGGCGCGCACGAATCCGGACGGCCGGTTCACCATCACGGTCGGGGCCGGCGACGTCCGCCTGCAGGTGCGCGCGATCGGCTACCGGCGCGCCGAGGTGGCGGTCGCCGGCGGGCAGAGCGACATCGCGATCACGCTGCAGGAAGACCCGTTCAAGCTCGAGGAAGTGGTGACGACCGGCCAGGCGACGACGCTCGAGAAGCGCGCCGCCACGACGGCCGTCGCCTCCGTGAGCTCCGAGGAGATCGTCCGCGCGCCGTCGCAGGCGGTGGAGCAGGCGCTGCAGGGCAAGGTGCTCGGCGCCACGATCTCGATGAACTCGGGCTCCCCGGGCGGCGGCGGCCAGGTGCAGATCCGCGGCGTCACCTCCATCCTGGGCAACGGCCAGCCCCTGTTCGTGGTGGACGGCGTCATCATCGACAACAGCCAGATCTCGTCCGGCTCCAACACGGTGCAGGGTGCGGCGGGCCGCACCGCCGCCACCGGCATCGGCTCGTCGCAGGACGCGCTGGTGAACCGCCTCGCAGACCTGAACCCGAACGAGATCGAGTCGGTCGAGGTGCTGAAGTCGGCGGCCGCGACGGCCATCTACGGCTCGCGCGCGACGAACGGCGTGGTCGTGATCCGCACCAAGCGCGGCTCGCAGGGCGCGCCGCGGTTCAACCTCTCGGGCCGCGTCGGCACGCAGGACGCCTACCGGCTGCTGGGCACGCGGCAGTTCGAGACCGTCCAGGAGATCATCGACCTGCCGTACGGCAACGGCGCCGACGGCGCGGCGGTCCTGAACCAGCTCTACCCGTCGGGCAACATCCCGTTCACGCGGGATTACCTGCAGGAGTTCTACGACAACCGGACGCCGGCCTTCGAGGTCAACGCCAACTACGGCGGCGGCACGGCGAGCACCCAGTGGTTCGTGACCGCCACGCAGCGGCGCGAGCAGGGGACGGCGCCGAACACCGGCGCGTCGCTCTCGACCCTGCGCCTCAACGTGGACCAGGCGTTCGGCTCCGCGTGGCGCTTCAGTGCGGGCGCGAACATCACGCGCAACCTGCTCAACCGCGGCCTCTCGAACAACGACAACACCTGCACCAGCCCCGTGTACTGCTTCGCGTACACGCCGGGCGCGGTGAACCTCGACTCGATCGCCCCGAACGGGCTCTACGTCCGCAACCCGTTCAACAACGGCGGCGTCATCACCGCGTCGTCGAACCCGTTCGAGACCTTCGAGTACCTCGAGTACTCCGAGGACGTCCTGCGGCCGAACGTGAACGGCTCGCTCGACTACACGGCGGTCCAGACCGCGAAGCACCGGGTGTCGTTCCGCCTCTCGGGCGGCCTCGACAACGTGAACCAGTACGGCAACATCTTCTCGCCCAGCTTCCTGCAGTACGAGGGCAACGACGGCTTCTTCGGCCGCGTGGCGAAGACGAACGTCAACACCCTGAACTACAACGGGCAGCTCGTCGGCACCTGGGGCTACGCCTTCCAGCCGGGCGCCAACCTGACCCTCTCGGGCGGCGCCGCGTACGAGCAGCAGCGCACCGAGCTGGTCCGCACCCGCGCGCGCGGGCTGCTGCCGGGCGCGGAGATCACCTCGCAGGGCACGCAGGACCAGTTCAACCAGATCACCGAGTTCCGTGACCAGGCGCTCTTCGCCAACGCCCAGCTGCAGTTCTGGCAGGAGCGGATCACCCTGGCCGGCGGCGTGCGCGCCGACCGGTCGAGCGCGAACGGCGACCGCGACAAGTTCTACGTCTTCCCGCGCGTCTCCGGCTCGGTCCGGTTCCCGAACCTCGGGAGCACGCTGAGCGAGATCAAGCTCCGCGGCGGCTGGGGCAACACCGGCAACCGCCCGAACTACGGCAACCGCGACATCCTCCTGGCGGCCGGCCCGATCATCGGCGGCAGCCCGTCGCTCACGATCCCGGGCGCGCTGGGCAACCCGACCATCAAGCCCGAGAACCTGCAGGAGATCGAGGCGGGGACGGACATCCTCTTCGCCAACGGCCGCGTGCAGTTCGAGGGCACGGTGTACGACCGTACCATCACGGACCTGCTGCTGCAGCCCGCCACGATCCCGTCGGGCGGCATCACCAACATTGTGGTGAACGGCGGGAAGCTGCGGAACCGCGGCGTGGAGCTGGGCCTGAACATCGTCCCGGTCGCCACCAACGCGGTGACCTGGAACAGCCGGTTCATGTGGCAGCGGAACGTGCAGACGATCGACTCCCTCGACCCGACGATCCCGCGCTTCCCGGTGCTGGGCTCGTTCGGCGCCGCCTTCGGCCGCAACTTCATCACGCCACCGGTGGACGTGAACGGCGAGCGCGTCAAGCCGCGCACGACCTGGATCTGGGGCAACGCGCCGATCGTGCTCGACGCGAACGGCACCGCGCTGCGCACGCTGCCCTTCGGCAGCTTCATCGTCCCGCCGACCCTCGGCGCCGGGGAGACGCTCGTCTTCCGTGACACCGTGGTGGGCGACGCGAACCCCGACTTCCAGATGTTCTTCAACAACAGCATCCAGCTCAGCCGCTTCACCGTCGGCTTCACCATCGACTGGCGCAAGGGCGGCGACGTGGTCAACCTGACGCGCACCCTGTGGGACGAGGGCGGCACGTCGCGCGACTACGAGGATCCGGTCGAGTCGGGCAAGTACAACAACCGCGGCTCCGACCAGAGCTTCGACTTCGGCTCGCTGCCGTCCGGCTACACGCAGGGCTCCTTCCGCTACGACGGCTGGGCGGGCGGCTCGGACGCGCGCGCCTACGTGGAGGACGGCTCGTACGTGCGCTTCCGCGACATCACGCTGTCGTACGACGCTCCCGAGGGCTTCGCGCGGAAGTTCGGCGCCCGCTCGTTCCGCGTGAACCTGCAGGCCCGCAACCCGTTCGTCTTCTCGGACTACTGGTCGTTCGACCCCGAGTTCAACAACTTCGGCGCGACGAACCTGAACCGGTTCATCGACCTGGCGCCGTTCCCGGCCGTCCGGCAGTTCTTCCTGTCGTTCGACCTCGGGTTCTGAGCCATGCGCACGCCTGAACTGACGCGGGGCGCGCGGCGCCCCGGGAGGAGCAGCCAGATGAGACGGTCGTTCACCCTGACGGCGCTCGCCGCCACGGTCGCGCTCGCGGCCTGCGGCGACCGCCTCGACATCACGAACCCGAACTCCCCGTCGGTCGAGGGCGCCGCGGCGAACCCGCGCGACGCCACCAGCCGGCAGATCGTGGGCGTGATCGGCACGTTCCGCGGCAACCTCCCCGGCGCCTACAACGGCCTCGGGAGCTACGGCCGCGAGACCTACAACATGACCCCGCAGGACGGCCGGTCGGTCACGGGCTACTACCGCGACTGGCGCCAGGTCAACTCCTTCGGCGCGGGCCTCAACTGGGGCGCCCGCTACGGCAACCTCCGCAACATCTACGAGGCGAAGAAGCTGGTGACCAGCACCACCGCCCTCACGGCCACCGAGAAGGCGGGGGCCCTCGGCGTCCTCAAGACGTTCGAGGCGGTGGAGCTGTACTACGTCATCATCTCGCGCCCCGACATCGGCGCGGTGGCCGAGCTCACCGACAACCCGAACGAGGTGCTCCCGATCGTCGGCCGGAACGAGATCCTGGCGCGGATCGTCTCGCTCCTGGACGAGGCCTTCACCGACCTCGGTACCGCCGGGACCTCGTTCTACTTCCCGGTCGCCCTGACCTACCAGGGCACCGCCGCGCTGGCGAACCCCGTGGCGAGCTTCAGCGCCTTCAACCGCGCCTTCAAGGCGCGCGTCGCCAACCTGCAGGGCTCCCTCGGCATCGCGGGCGGGTATGCCGCGGCGCAGGCGGCGCTCGCGCAGGTGCCGTGGTTCAGCACCAGCGCCAACTACTCGGCCGGCGTGTACGTGCCCTTCTCGACGGCCGCGGGCGACGTGCTGAACGGCATCTCGTTCCAGTCGAACACCAACCTCTACACGCACCCGCAGATCTACACCGGCCGGAGCGCCGACCTGCGGTACCGCGCCAAGATCGCCGACGGGACCATCCGCACGGACTGCGTGACCGCCGCGCCGCGCACCCTGGTGGGTGTCACGTCGGACTACCGGCCGTGCACCTACCCCACCCAGGTGACGCCGCTCCCGGTCATCCGGAACGAGGAACTGGCGCTCATCGCCGCCGAGGCGGCCGGCTACCCGGCCGGCGTCGCCACGCTCACGACGGTCCGCACGACGTCGGGCGGCGCCAACGCGGCGACCGTCTTCCCCGCCCCGGCCAGCCAGGCGCAGTTCATCGACGAGCTGCTGGTGCAGCGCGAGCTCTCGCTCTTCCAGGAGGGCCACCGCTGGAACGACTACCGGCGCTTCGGCTTCCTCGCCCGGCTCGCGTCCACGGCGCAGGACGTGGCGCAGGGCTTCACGGCCGCCTCATCGAGCACCCTCCCGCAGCAGGAGTGCGACTCGCGGGCACGCGCCGGGAACCCCGGCGGCACCCCGATGGGCTGCGCGGGCGGCGCCGCCATCCCGGGCGCGCCCTGAGCATCGGGTAGCCTGACCCTGGCAGGACGACCGGCCGGCATCGCGCGAGCGGTGCCGGCCGGTCGGGCTTTCGGGGGAGAGCAGGCGTGTGGTGTTCGTCGAGCGTCGAGCGCCGTGCGCCATGAGGTCGTGGGCAGGGGGTGGGCGGCCCCTGCGGGAACGGCGGTCCGGCGCGCACTCCGTACCGGCTCACGACTCACGACGCACGACGACCTCCCTCCACCCGCACCACCCCTCCCCTCACTCGCCGCGCAATCCGCGCCACCAGCAGCCCCGCCACCATCGCCAGCCCCGCCATCAGGCCCCACCAGAGGCCAGCGGGGCCGAGGGGGGTGCGGTAGCCGAGCCAGAGGCTCACGGGGAAGCCGACGAGCCAGAAGCCGACGACGTTGATCAGGAACGGCGTGCGCGTGTCGGCCACGCCGCGGAGGATGCCGACGCTGACGACCTGGATCCCGTCGAAGACCTGGAAGACCCCGGCGATCGGCAGCAGCGTCGCCGCCACCGACAGGACCGCGGCGTCGCTGGTGTAGAGCCCCGTGAGCGCCCGCGGCGCCGACAGGAACGCGAGGGCGGTGGCGGCCATGAACGCGACGCCGGCGACGAGCGCCGCGCGGGCGGCGCGGCGGACCCCGGCCCCGTCGCCGCGGCCGACCGCGTTGCCGACGAGCACCGTCGCCGCGGCGCCGATCCCCATCGGCACCATGAAGGTGAGCGACGCCAGGTTGATCGCCACCTGGTGCGCCGCCACCGCCGGCGTGCCGAAGGCGCCCATGAGGAGCGCGATCGCCGCGAAGACCCCCAGCTCGAGCTCGATCTGCGCGCCGATCGGCAGCCCGATCCGCAGCACGCGCGCAAGCGGCGCCCACGCCAGCGCGTCGCGGCGGAAGGGCCGCAGGTGCGGCCGCAGCACCGGCCACGCCGCCGCGAGCAGCCCGGCCGCCATCAGCCAGCGGCAGGCGGTGGTCGCGACCGCGGAGCCGGCCACGCCAAGCGGGGGCACGGGGCCCAGACCGAAGATCAGCACCCGGTTCAGGCCCGCGTTGGCGACGTTGGCCGCCACAATGACCAGCACCACCGGCCGCAGGAGGTGCATCGCCTGCAGCGTCTGCCGCAGCACCGTGAAGCCGAGGAACGGGAGCACGGACGGGATGCAGAGCCACACGTAGTCGCGGGCGAGCGGCACCAGCTCGGCGGGCTGCCGGAAGAGGCGCAGCAAGGGCTCGGTGGGGAGCAGCAGCAGCGAGGCGGGCACGGCGAGCAGCGCCGCGAGGACGAGCCCGCGCTGGAAGGCGTGCGTCACGGCGCCGTCGTCGCGCGCGCCGACCGCCTGCGACACGAGCGGGTCGAGCGCGAGGAGCACGCCCATGCCGAAGAGCGCGACGACGTTGAAGTGCAGGTTGCCGAGCGCCACGGCGGCCAGCGCCGCCGGCGACACGCGGCCCACCATGAGCGAGTCCACCACGCCCAGGAGCATGAGCCCCACCTGCACCGTCACCACCGGCAGGGCGAGGCGCAGCAGTTCCGCCAGCTCGTCGCGGCGAGGGAGGAGGCGCGGCAGGGCGGGCGCGGTCATGGCCGCGGAAGGTACTGCCGGCCACCTTGCCCGGCGGGGCGCCCCCGGCGACGTTCCGGCCTGCCTCCCACCGGGCCCCCGTGGCCGAACCGCCAGATGCCGATCCTGATGCGCGCCGCGGGCCTCGCGGCCTGCCTGCAGCCGCTCGCACCCGCCCTCCTCGCCGCGCGCGAGGGCGCCGGCGTCGCCTCCACGCGCGACCCGGTCTCGCAGGGGCTCGTCGGCGCGATCCTCGCCGCCGTCTTCGTGCTCCTCGCCCGGGAGACGGCGCACCGGGTGCTCGTGGTCATCTCGGCGGTCGCGCTCCTCTGGGGGATCACGTACCTCACCCCGTTCCGGCTGATCGGCTTCGAGGCATCGGCCGCCGCGCTCGACCTGAACGTGCTGCTGCTCCTCGCGGGGATGATGGCGATCGTCGGCGTGCTGAAGACCACCGGCGCGTTCGACAGCGCCGTCGGCCGCCTGCTGGAGCACGGCGCGGGCCGGCCGATGCGCCTGGCGCAGATGCTCCTCGTCTTCACGGCCGTCATGTCGGCATTCATGGACAACGTGACGACGGTGGTCTTCGTGACCCCGATGGCGCTCGCGATGGCGCGCGAGCTGGGCATCCGCCCCGCCGCCTTCCTGCTGCCGGTCGTGATGGCCTCGAACATCGGGGGCACCGCCACCCTGATCGGCGACCCGCCCAACATCATGATCGGCTCGGGGGCGAACCTCTCGTTCCTCGACTTCGTCGAGAACCTGGCGGTGCCCTGCCTCTACATCATGCTCGCGCTGGACTGGTTCACCCGGCGCCGCTACGGCGCGGACCTCGCCGCCGGTCGCCCCGCGGCCGCCGGCCGCCCCGCGCCCCCCCTCCGCGACCCGCGGCTCTTCGGCTGGGCCGCGGCGCTCACCGGCGGCGTCTTCGCAGGCTTCCTCACGCACGGCCTCACCGGGATGCCGGCGGCGGTGCCCGCGGTCCTCGGCGCCGCCGCGATCCTCGTCGTGCAGGACGTGCTCTACCTCCGTGCCAACCGGCCGTCGGCCCACGAGCGCCGGCACGGGATGCTGCACGTGATCGAGCGCGAGATCGAGTGGCCGACGCTCTGCTTCTTCGCCTTCCTCTTCATCGCGGTCGGCGCCGCCGTGCAGACGGGGCTCATCGACACGATCGCCCAGGGGCTGAGCGCGGTCATCCGCCAGGGCAGCGCCACGCTCGGCCTGGGCGACGAGGGGACGGTCTTCTTCGCCGCGTTCCTCATCCTCTGGACCAGCGGGCTCCTCTCGGCGGTCATCGACAACATCCCGTTCGTCGCCGTCGCGATTCCCATCGTGCGCCAGCTCGTCGGCGAGCTGCCGGGCCGGACCGAGGCGCTCTGGTGGGCGCTCGCGCTCGGCGCGTGCCTCGGGGGCAACGGGAGCCCGGTCGGCGCCTCGGCGAACGTGACGGTGCTCGGCCTCGCCGAGAAGGAGGGCACGCGGATCTCCTTCGGCGAGTTCGCCCGGTTCGGCGCGCCGGTGATGGTGCTCTCGCTGCTCGTCTCGTCGGCCTATCTCGCCCTCGAGATCCACCTGGGCCGCGACCGCGCCCTCGGCCTCGAGCTGGCCGGCCTCGCGGCGCTGGCCGCGCTGCCGGCGCTGCGGAGCCGGCGGCGGCGCCGGGCCGCCACCTAGCGCATCGCCGCCGCGATCGCCTCCAGCCGCGCGTCGAGCGCGACGCGGTCGAGCCAGCGGCCGCCGATCATGACCCCCTCGATCGCCGCCGTGCGGCGGATGTCGGCGAGCGGGTCGCCGCGCAGCAGCACGAGGTCGGCGCGCTTCCCCACCGCGATCGTCCCGCCCTCCGCCTCGCGCCCGAGGAACCGCGCGACGTTGACCGTGGCGGTCGCGAGCGCCTCCCGCGGGCTCAGCCCCGCCTGCACGTAGAGCTGCAGCTCACGGTGCACCGAGAAGCCGGACACGTTCCAGACCTGCGGCGCGTCCGACCCGAGAAGGATCCCCACCCCGCCGTCGTGCAGCGCCTTCAGCAGGCGCTGGCGCATCGCGAGCCAGTCGGCTCGTCCCGCGGCGGTGACGCCGGGCGCCGAGCGGAAGCCGTTCGTCTGCTGCGTCCACTGGGCCTTCGCCGACGCCGAGGCGAAGCGCATCTCCGGCCGGGCGGCGAGCGCCTCCGGCGCCTCGGTCCCCGCCAGGTTCTCCATCAGCACCTGCGTGGGCACCATCCAGGTGCCGGCCGCACGCGTGCGCCGCACGGCCTCGGGGATGCGCGCGAGGTCGAGCTGGCCCCCGTAGTTGACCCCGAAGAAGAACGCGGGCTGGCCCCGCGCCGGCGCGTCGTCGGCGAGGAGCCACTCGGCGAACCCGTCGAGGTGGTCGATCGTGGCGTAGCGCGCCTCGAGCGCGCGGTCGAGCCCCACGTCGGCCGGCACGTGGCCCGCGAAGCGCATCCCGAGCCGGTCCGCGATCGCGACCATCGCGTCGAAGGTCGCGCGCGAGAGCCCGGGGTGGATCTTGAGGAAGTCGTACCCCGCCGCGTGCTGCTCGGCCACCATGCGCGCTACCGCCTCGGGCGTCGGCGCGCTCGTGCCGTTCACCGACGGGCCGGACGTCACGATGCGCGGGCTCCAGATCTCGCCGCGCGCCGCGGCGTCGCGGATCGCCAGGTGCTGCGGCGCCCCCAGCATCCCGCGCACCGTCGTGATCCCGTTGGCGAGGTAGAGGAAGAGCACCCGCTCGATCTCCTCGCGCGTGGCCTGGCCCGGGGGGATGTGCGCGTGCATCTCGGCGAGCCCGGGGATCAGCCACCGTCCGCGTCCCTCGATGCGCACCGCGCCGTCCGGCATCGCGGTGCGCCCTGCCGGGCCCAGCGCCGCGACGCGACCGTCGCGCACCACGACCGTCTGGTCCGCGAGGGTCGCTGGCCGGTCCATCGTGACCACGGTGACGTTCACGAACGCGACGGGCCGATCGGCCGGCAGGGTGTCGGCCGCGGCGAGCAGGGCGAGGAGGAGCATGCCAGGAGCCCGGTGGAGGGGGTGATCGCGACGCCGGCGCCGGCGCCAGCGGGCCGCTTTCGCGACCTGCGCGGGTGGTGCCGGCCAGACTGCTCCCTTAAGATGCCTTCAGAATCCCATCGCGAAAGCCGATGCCCGACACTGCCGCCCGTCGTCCCTGGACGGCCGACCTCCGCCACGACTTCCCCGCGTCGATCGTCGTCTTCCTCGTGGCGCTGCCGCTCTGCCTCGGCGTGGCGCTCGCCTCGGGAGCGCCGCTGCTCTCGGGGCTGATCGCCGGGGTCATCGGCGGCCTCGTGGTGGCGCCGCTCAGCGGCTCGGCGCTGATGGTGAGCGGTCCCGCCGCCGGGCTCACGGCCGTCGTGCTCGCGTCGATCGAGAGACTGGGGAGCTTCGAGGCGTTCCTCGTGGCGCTCGTCGTCGCCGGGCTCCTGCAGGTCGCCTTCGGCGCGGCGAAGGCCGGCTTCATCGCGCGCTACTTCCCGTCGTCGGTCATCAAGGGGATGCTGGCGGCGATCGGCCTGATCCTCATCCTCAAGCAGGTCCCCCACGCGGTCGGCTACGACGCCGACGTGATGGGCGACGAGTCGTTCCGGCAGCCCAACGACGAGACGACCCTCACCGGGCTCGCCCACATGCTCGACGCGATCGAGCCCGGCGCGGTGGCCATCTCCGCGCTCTCCCTGCTGCTGCTGGTGCTCTGGGAGAAGCTGCCGCGGGCGGTGCGTCGCGTGCCGGCGCCGCTCGTCGTCGTGGTGCTCGGCGTGGCGCTCAACGAGCTGTTCCGCGGGACGGCGCCGGGGCTCGTGCTGCAGGCGAGCCACCTGGTGCAGGTCCCGGCGGGCGCGCTCCGGGACCTGGCGGCGCAGGTGCCGCTGCCGGACTGGGCGGCGCTGCGCGACCCGCAGGTCTTCGTGGTGGGCCTGACGCTCGCCGTGGTGGCGAGCCTCGAGACGCTGCTCAGCCTCGACGCCACCGACAAGCTCGACCCGCTGCGCCGCCACTCGCCACCCAACCGGGAGCTGCTGGCCCAGGGCGCCGGCAACCTCGTGGCCGGCCTGACCGGCGGGATCCCGCTCACCGGCGTCATCGTGCGCAGCGCGGCCAACATCGCGGGCGGCGCGCGCACGCGGGCCTCCGCCATCCTGCACGGCGCGATGCTCCTCGCCGCGACGCTGCTCGTCCCGGATGCGCTCAACCGCATCCCCCTCGCGGCGCTCGCCGCGATCCTGCTGCACGTGGGCTGGAAGCTGGCGCACCCGCTGCATCTGGTGCGCGCCTGGCAGGTGGGGCGCGACCAGTTCGTCCCGTTCTTCGCCACCATCGCCGCGATCCTCTTCACCGACCTGCTGGTGGGCGTGGTGGTCGGCCTGCTGACGGGCACGCTGTTCATCCTCCGGGAGCACGCCGACGCCCCCGGGCTCACCGTGATCAGCCCGCCGGGGGCGGTCCTCACGCGGTACTCGCTCGGGCCGCAGGCGACGTTCCTGAGCCGGGTGAACATCGAGACCACCCTGAACGGCCTCGCGCCCCACAGCCGCGTCGAGATCGACGCGCGCGGCTGCCGGCGCATCGACCCCGACGTGCTCCTGCTGCTCTACGAGTTCAAGGCGCGCGCGCCCGAGCGCGGCATCGACGTCCGGTTCGTGGGGATGCCGCCCCTGCGGCAGGTCCTCGAGCGTCACTGACGGAGGCACGATGGAGAACTACTTCCGGCTCCTCGAGCGCAACCACCACTGGGCGGAGTCGGTCCGGCGGGAGGACCCCGAGTACTTCGCCCGGCGCGAGAAGGCGCAGGCGCCGCACTTCCTCTTCATCGGCTGCTCCGACAGCCGCATCACCGCCGACCGGCTCACGGGCACGGAGCCGGGGGAGATGTTCGTCCACCGGAACATCGCGAACCAGGTCTTCCCGAACGACCTGAACGTGCTGTCGGTGCTGCAGTACGCCGTCGAGGTGCTCGACGTGAAGCACGTGATCGTCTGCGGCCACTACGGCTGCGGCGGCGTGAAGGCGGCGTTCGCCGACGACGTGCACTACGGCCTGGTGGACTACTGGCTCGCCGACATCCGCGCCACGCGCCGCCGCTTCCGCCCGCAGATCGACGCGCTCCCCGACCCCGGGGCACGCCTCGACCGCCTGGTGGAGCTCAACGTGCTGCGCCAGGTGGCGAACCTCGCCGACACGGTCGTGGTGCGCTCGGCGTGGGAGCGCGGGCGCCGGCCCCTGCTCCACGGGCTCGTGTACAGCCTCCACGACGGCCACCTGCGCGAGCTGGTGCGCGGGGTGGACGGCCCGGAGGCGGCGCTGGCGATCCTGCGCGACGCCGCCGGGCTCGACGCTCACGGGAATATCCCCATCGAGCCGTAGATCGCGGCGATCTTGTCGATCGCGGAGACGAACGCGGCCGTGCGCAGGTCCACCCCGTCGCCGAGCCGGAGCCTCGTCTCGCGGATCTCGTGGTAGGCGCCGATCATCGTCTCCTCGAGCCCCGAGTTCACGAGCGCCAGCTCGTCGGGGCCGGTGGTGACCGCCAGCCGCTCCGCCTGCGACACGCTGCGACCGGTGAGCTGCTCCACCACCCCGATCAGCCGCCCGAACGCACCCTCCTCGAAGCGCTTCTCCATCCGCCCGAAGCGCACGTGCGAGAGGTTCTTGAGCCACTCGAAGTAGGAGACCGTCACCCCGCCCGCGTTGAGGTACATGTCGGGCAGCACCATGACCCCCTTCGCCTGCAGGATGGCGTCGGCCTCGGTGGTGGTGGGGCCGTTGGCGCCCTCGGCGACGATGCGCGCACGGAGGCGCGGCGCGTTCTCGGCGGTGATCTGCCCCTCGAGCGCGGCGGGGACGAGGATGTCGCAGTCCTCCTCGAGCGCGGCGCGCGGGTCGGCGGTGAAGGTCGCGCCCGGGAAGCCCTGCAGCGTCCGCGTGGCGGCGCGATGCGCGAGCAGCGCATCCACGTCGAGCCCGTCGGGCCGGGCGAGCGAGCCGTCGTACTCCGACACCCCGACGACCACCGCGCCCTCCTGCTGCAGGAACCGCGCGGCGTGCGCGCCGACGTTGCCCAGCCCCTGCACCACCACGCGCTTCCCGGCGAGCCCGGGCGCGAGGCCCAGCGCCCGCATGTCCTCGGCGACCGCGCAGGCCTCGCGCAGCCCGTACATCACGCCGCGCCCCGTCGCCTCGGCGCGGCCGCGGATGCCGCCCAGCGCCACCGGCTTCCCGGTCACGCAGCCGAGCGCGTCGAGCTCGTCGCCCCGCACCGCCGTGTAGGTGTCGGCGATCCAGGCCATCTCGCGCGCGGAGGTGCCGTAGTCGGGGGCCGGCACGTCCACCCCGGGGCCGATGAAGTTCTTGCGGATCAGCTCGAAGGTGTACCGTCGGGTGATGCGCTCGAGCTCCGCCGGCGAGTACTGGTGCGCCGCGATGCGGATCCCGCCCTTGGCGCCGCCGAAGGGGACGTTGACGATGGCGCACTTGTAGGTCATCAGCGCCGCGAGGGCCATGACCTCGTCGGCGTTCACCATCAGGCTGTACCGGATCCCGCCCTTGGTCGGCAGCTTGTGGTGGCTGTGCTCCGCGCGCCACGCCTCGATCGTCTCGATGGACCCGTCGTCGCGCCGCACCGGGAAGGTGAAGCGGCAGACGGTGTTGGTCTCGCGGATCTGGCGGAGGAGGTGCGGATCGTGCTTCGTGAGGCGCGCGGCGCGGTCGAACGCCGCGTTCACTTCGTCGAGGAAGCTCGGCGCGTTGCCCATGAACGGGTGCTCCGGGTCGGAAGCGGGGAGCGAATCATGGCCGCCCCGCCCCGCCCCGGCAAGAGAACGGCCCGGCACCCTCGGGGCGCCGGGCCGTGGCCCCGCGGGCGCGCGCCGCGGTCAGCGCGTCGCGCCGGCCCGCGTGCCGGAGAGCGCCGTGTCGCGGTAGCCGCGGGCCTGGCCGAGCGCCGCGGTGACCTCGCGCACGACCTGGGTCGCCTCGTCCGCCATCGCCTGCCAGCCGCCGCGCTGGTAGACCGAGCGCGGGCTCACCCAGATGTCGTGGCTCGGCTGGCGCTCGCCCGTGGGGGCCGCCGGGTTGGCGCGCACCACCAGGCGCACGCTGCAGCCGATCGTCCCGGCATCGGGGCCGGCGCACACCCACTCGTTGCGAACGATCGCGTCGGCGCGATCGGCCGTGGTGATGGTGAGGCCATAGCGCGCGAGCTGGTCGCGCAGCTCGCCCGCGAGGGCCTCGCGGCCCAGGCCGCCGAGCGCGTGCAGCCGGTCAGCCTCGGAGTAGGTCGCCACCTCCACCGCCACCGTGCGGACGTCGGTCACCCGGGACGGGACCGAGGCGAGGGCGAGCTGCTGGGCAGCCGCGGCGGGCGCGGCGGCGAGCATGAGGGCCAGGATGGGGAGAGCGCGCATGGTGGTTCCTCCACGGCCGTCGGGCCGGACCTATCTTCCGTTGTCGGTTGAGCACCGCCGGCACCGGCCGCTGGCACATCGCCAGCGCCGCGCCGGCCTCCGGGTCGAGGTACGCCGGGAAGTGCCGAAAGGTTTCGCCGTTGCCGGATCGTGACGCATGACCCGTGACCCGCTCCGCGACCAGCTCGCGCGCGCGCTCGGTGACCGCTACGTGCTCGAGTCGGAGCTCGCCGGCGGGGGGATGAGCCGCGTCTTCGTCGCGCGCGAGACCGCCCTCGACCGCCGCGTGGTCGTGAAGGTCCTCTCCCCCGAGCTCTCGGCGGGCGTGAACCGCGAGCGGTTCCGCAACGAGATCCAGCTCGCCGCGCGCCTGCAGCACCCGCACATCGTGCCCCTCTTCGCGGGCGGCGAGGTGGACGGGATCCCGTACTACACCATGCCCTTCATCGAGGGCGCGTCGCTCGCGGCGACGATCCGCCGCCGCGGCGCGCTCCCCGTGCGCGAGGTGCAGCGCCTGCTCACCGACGTCGCCGAGGCGCTCGCCTACGCGCACGCGCAGGGGGTCGTGCACCGCGACATCAAGCCCGCCAACATCCTGCTGCAGGGCTCGCACGCCCTCGTCACCGACTTCGGCGTCGCCAAGGCGCTCAGCGCCGCCATGCCGGCGACCGTCGCCACCGCGACCGGCATGGTGGTCGGCACCCCGGCCTACATGGCCCCCGAGCAGCTCGCCGGCGACCCGGGCGCCGACCACCGGATGGACCTCTACGCCCTCGGGCTGGTCGCGTACGAGGCGCTCACGGGCACCGCGCCCTTCGCTGCCCCCTCGCCGCAGGAGACCATGGCGGCGCAGCTCACCTCGATGCCCGACCCGCCGGTGTCGCTGCGCGCCGAGGTGCCGCGCCCCCTCTCCGACCTCGTGATGCGCTGCCTGCAGAAGAAGGCCGACCTGCGGCCGGCGAACGCGGAGGCGGTGCTGGCCGAGCTGGAGCGGGTGCCCCTCGCCAGCGGGGAAGCGACGACCGTGCGCCTGCCCCGCCCCGCCGCCGGGGGACGCCGAACCTTCCCGACCTGGGCGCTGGCGCTCGTGCCGCTGCTGCTCGTGGCGGTCGCCCTGCTCGTGCTGCGCGGCCGCGAGGCGCCGGCGGCAGCACCGGGCGCCGCGGCCCCCGACTCGCCGCCATCCGCCGCGCGGCCCGAGACCGTGGCGCGCGCGCTCTCGCCGCAGGACTCGCTGGCGATCGCGCGCGCCCTCACGGCCGGGGTCGCGGCGGCCGACCGGCGCGCGCTCGACTCGATCGCGCGGCAGATCCAGCGCGAGCTCGGCGACTCGCTGCGCCAGGAAATGGACTCGCTGCGGCGCGCCGCGGAGCGCGACCGGGTGCCGTTCGTCCCGCCCTCCCCCGCGGAGTCGCTGGCGCGCCTCGACCGCGCGCTGCGCCGCGCCAACGAGGCGCTGCGCCGCGGGCTCGTGGATTCGATGTCGGCGGCGCGGGTCGGGTCCGTGCCGGCAAGCCCGGCCACACCGTCGGCGCCCGCGTCGCCCGGCGAGGCGGTCGTGGTGCTCGTGCCGTTCCTCAACGGCACCGGCGACCGCACCATGTCGGCGCCTCTGCGGGCGCTGCAGGCGCACCTCAAGGAGGCGATCGACGCGCATCCGGGCCTTGCCGCGCAGGCCGCGCGGCGACCCGTCGAACCCGGCGCCGGCGGTGGGACCGCGCCGCGCGTCGTCATCTCGGGCCGGCTCGTGGCGCGCGCCGACAGCCTCGTGCTGCAGGTGCGCGTGGTGCCGATCGGCGCCCCAGGCAGCCCCGAGATCCTCGAGGTGGGCGAGCCACGCGCACCAGGACGGGAGTGGCCCCAGGAGGCGACGGTGCAGCGCATCGTGGACGCGTCCGCGCGCGTGGCCGGGGTCGCGGCCGGGACCTCCCCTCCGTAGCCGACCGGAGGTGACGCCGGGGCCGGTCGGGGCGAACGTTGTGGGCCACACGCGTCTCCCCCGGCTCCCCTGAGGTCCGCATGATCCGCGCGCTCGGGTTCGTCCCGATCATCACCACCGCCCTCGGCATCGCCTTCGCCTGGGTCCTCTACCGGCACTGGCGCCGCAAGCCGGCCGCGACCTACCTCCTCTGGTGGCTGGTCGGCGTGCTCACCTACGTCGCCGGCACGCTCACCGAGAGCCTCACGGCGCTGCTGGGCTGGCACGAAGGGGTCTTCCGGGCCTGGTACATCACCGGCGCCCTCCTCGGCGGGGCGCCGCTGGCGCAGGGCACCGTGTACCTGCTGCTGCCGCGGCGCGTCGCGCACCTGCTCACGGCGCTCGTCGTCACGCTCATCGCCGTCGCGAGCGCCTGCGTGCTGCTGTCGCCGATCGCCTACGACCTCGTCGAGCCGCACCGGCTGACGGGCCGGGTGCTGGCGTGGACGTGGGTGCGCGGCTTCTCGCCGTTCATCAACACGTACGCGGTGCTCTTCCTCGTCGGCGGCGCGCTCTGGTCGGCGGTGCGCTACAGCGAGGAGGCCGACGGCCGGCAGCGCATGGTCGGCAACGTCTGGATCGCCGTCGGCGCGATCCTGCCGGGGATCGGCGGCAGCTTCACGCGGTTCGGCTATACCGAGGTGCTCTACGTGACCGAGCTCCTCGGGCTCTGCTGCATCTGGCTGGGGTACCGGACCATCGTGCACGACCGCAGCCGCAGCGTGCACCTGGCGCAGTCGCAGGTGGCGGCGGCCTGAGGCCGCTCAGCGGCTCGCGGCGAGCGCCGCGACCGCGACGTCGGGGAAGTCGGTGAAGAGTCCGTCCACGCCGAGCCGCAGGAACTCGCGGTACTCGGCGTGCGGGTCGCCCGCGTACTTCGGCAGCAGGAAGACGGGCTCGCTGCGGAAGGTCCACGGATGCACGGCGAGGCCGGCGGCATGCGCGTCGGCGACGAAGCGCGTGGCCCCGCCCGTCTCGGGGACGAGGAGCCGCTTGCTGGGCCCCACCCCGTCCGCGTAGGTCGCGATCTCGCGCAGCCCCTCGGCCGTCGCCATGGCGGCGTAGGTGAGCGTCCCGCCCCCGGCCGCGACGTCCCACGGCTGTCCCTCGGCCTCGAGCAGCTGCACCAGCCGCACGCCGGTGCGCGCGCGCAGCGCGCGCAGGTTGCCGACCTCGAACGACTGGATGAACACGGGCGCGTCGCGCCCCGTCCACCCCGCGCGCGCGAGCGCCGCGAGCAGCGGCTCCTCGAGCGCGAGACCCAGGGCGCGGAAGTGGCTCGGGTGCTTCGTCTCGGGATAGATGCCGATGACCCGCCCGCGTGCCGCGGACTCGGCCTGCGCCAGCGCGATCACCTCGTCGAGGGTCGGGATCAGGTACTGCCCGTCGTGGGCGTGGGAGCGGAAGGGGAGCCGCTCGCGGGCCCGCAGCGTGCGCAACTCGGCGAGCGTGAAGTCCTCGGTGAACCAGCCGGTCACCTCGCGCCCGTCGATCACCCTGGTGGTGCGGCGGCCGGGGAACTTCGCGGCGACGTCGGTGGTCCCGCCGATCTCGTTCTCGTGCCGCGCGACGAGCACGCCGTCCCTGGTGCTCACGAGGTCGGGCTCGATGTAGTCGGCGCCCTGCGCGATGGCGAGGCGGTAGGCCTCGAGCGTGTGCTCGGGGAGGTGGCCGCTCGCGCCGCGGTGCGCGATGACGAGCGGCCGCTGGGCGGCGGCGCTCACGGCGCCCGCGGCGAGGAGCGCGGCGGCGGCGAGCGGCGCACGGATCACTCGATGGCGAAGCTGACCCGCACGACGGCGGTGACGTCCTTCTCGATCGTGGAGGTGTCGTACATCCCGTAGTCGGCCACCTCGGTCGAGTTGCGCCGCGTGACCTGGATCACGCCCATGCGCGCCTCGCGGATCGCGCCGACGCGCCGGCCCGCGCTCGCGGCGATCACCTCGGCGCGCCGCTGCGCGTCGCGCGTCGCCTCGCCGAGCAGGTCCATGCGCCGCTCCGCGAGCTTCGTGTACAGGTACTCGGGCGGGTACGGTTGCAGCGCGATGCCGCGCGCCACCAGCGCCTCGGCGCGGCTCCCGAGCGCCGCGATCGCGTCCACGTCGGCGCTGCGCACCTCGACGACGCGGCTCGCCCGGTGGCCCAGGATGCGCCCGGTCCACGACCCGCCCGGCAGCTGCTCCTGATACGCGCTCGTCTGCAGCGCCAGCACGCCGACGGCGGAGTCGGGCACCCCCGCCTCGCGCAGGAACGCCCGCACCGCCTCCACCTGGCTCGAGAGCTGGCGGAAGGCGTCGGGCAGCGCCGTCGCGGTGGCCGAGACCTCGCCCCGCCACACGCCGTAGTCGGCGCGGATCGGCTGGCGGCTGGAGCCGGTGACCGCCACCACGTCGCGCGCGCGGCGCAGGTCGGCCACGGCGCCGGCGACCACGGCGCCGGCCGCCACGAGCCCCGCCGCCACGGCCACGAGCCCCCAGAAGACCTGCGGGAACCGGCGCGCGTCGTCGGTCATGTCAGCGGATGAGGAGCCGGGTGGAATCGACCTGCACGCTCGACACCCACGTGGGTACCGGGACGGGGACCAGCGTGTCGCGGCGCCGGGTGAGGCGCTGCACCAGTGGCGCCCAGACGCTCATCATCACGGGGAAGCCGCCGACCTCGACGGTGCGGATGTCCCACCCCGCCGTCCCCGGGCGCAGCAGCGACACGGGTCCCACGGCCGTCACCCGCTGCCACCCGAGGCCGCCGAGCAGCTCGAGCCCCGGCAGCGACCCGAGGCGCGCCTCGGCCTCGGCCTGCAACTGGCCGTCGCGCTCGGCGAAGCGGAGGCTGCGCACCTGCGTCTCGGAGCCCGGCGGGAGCAGCGAGAGGATGAACTGGCTGAGCTGCGCATACTCGAGCGGATACGCGATGCTGTCGGCCGGCACCGACTGGGCGCGCGCGGTGGCCGGGAGCGAGGCACCGGCCGCGAGGGCGACGACGAGCAGGGGAAGGAATCGCGTGCGCATGGCACCCCAAAGCTAGCGTGGCGCGGGCCGTCCTCCACTCCGGACAGCCAGGAAACTCCGGACCCGGGCACGGCAAGCGACGCGCCGCCGCTGGCCGAACGGCCGCCCGGTGCCCTAAATTGAAGTGATTCCACACCTAAGGCGCTCGGGTGACCCCGCGGTTGCGACAGGCGCGACACCGATGACGGGAACGGACGCCCCCGAGCGGGACGCCTTGGCGCCCGCCCTGCTCGAGCTCCTGGTCCAGTTCTCCATCGCCCTCCACAAGCTGCGGGCGTACCCGCCCGAGCACCCCATGATCCGCGGCGCGGCCGAGCAGCTGCACGCCCGGCTGTCGGCGCAGCTCGAGGGGCGCGAGCGCCTCTCCGTGATCGTCTCCCGGCACGAGCTGGCGGTAGATGGCGCCGCGTCCGGCGAGGACAATCCCGTCGTGCGGGAACTCGCCGAGCGGCTGCACCGGCGGCAGGTGGCTGGGCTCGTCTTCCGCCCGGGGATGCCGGCGGACGAGCTGCTCACGGCGCTGCGCGCGCTGAGCGTGGAGCCCGGGCGCGGCGAGGTGAGCGAGACGGTCGAGACGCTGTGCGAGCCAGGTCGCTGGCCGCACCTCGAGGTGATCCCGCTATCGTTCGAGGTGCTGGAGCTGTCGCGGGGTCGCCGCGGCCGCGGCGGGGGCGGCGTCGGCACGGGTGGCCGCGGCGGTGGAGGTGAGGGCGGCGCCGGGACGGGTGGCCGCGGCGGAGGGGCTGAGGGCGGGGGCGACGACGCCGGCGGCGCGGGCGACGGCACCGGAGCGGGTGGGGGCCACGGCGATGGCGACGGCGGGGGTGACGGCAAGCCGGGCACGGGCACCGGCGGCGGCACCACGAGCGACACGCGGGAGTTGTGGCTCCTGCTCTCGGCGAGTGCCATGGGCGGGCTGCCGCAGGTGACCGGCGAGCCGCCGGCCGCGGGCGAGGTGGCGACCGCCCTCGACGTCGCGGTGCGCCAGCACTCCCTCGATGCCTCGCTGCGCGAGACACTCGTGCGGCTCGGCCGGGCGCTGCAGGAGGAGCAGACCGAGGAGGCGCGGCAGCTCCGCACCGAGCTGCAGGAGATGCTCGGCAAGCTGCAGGACCGGACCATCGAGGAGCTGCTCGGCCTGCGCGAGGAGGGCGCCGCGAAGCGGCGCGTGCTGCACGAGGTCACCGACGCGCTGCCGGTCGAGAGCGCCCTCGCGCTGGTCGAGCGCGCCGCGACGTCGGCGCAGCAGTCGATCTCGACCTTCCTGCTGCGCATGCTGCGCAAGCTCGCCCAGCAGGCCGGCGACGGGAGCGCCGAGCGGCTCGACGACGAGACCGAGGCGGCGATCCGCGAGAGCCTCCAGGAGCTCGTGGACCAGTGGACGCTGGACAACCCGAACCCGCCGTCGCACACCCGCGTCCTCGAGATGATCGCGTCCCGCGAGGACGCCACGGCCGCCTCCGCGCCGGTCAGCAGCGAGGAGGGGCTCCGGCTGGTGCGCATGGCCCTCGAGACCGGCGCGCGCGGCGAGCTGGTGGAGGAGGCGGTGGACCTCGTCCTCACCGAGCGGCGGCTGGGCGAGCTGCTCGACCTCCTCGCGTCGCATGAGCCGGGGGACGAGGCCGCGGAGGCGCTCCTCGAGTACCTCCGCCGGCCGGCGATCCTGCGGCGCGTGCTCCTCGAGGAGCCGGTGGAGCACGAGGCGGCCGCGCGGCTCCTCGACCAGGTGGGCGACGCGGCGGTGGAGCCGCTGCTCGACGCGCTCACCATCTCCGAGGTGCAGGGCACGCGGCAGCTCGTCCTGTCGCAGCTCCAGCGGCGCGGGGAGCGCGTGGGTCCCCTGGTGGCGCAGCGGCTCGCGGCGGTGCCGTGGTACACCCAGCGCAACCTGCTCGCGTTGCTCGCGGGCTTCGAGCAGCTGCCGCCGGGGCTCGACGCGCGGCCGATGCTGGCGCACGCGGAGCCCTCGGTGCGCTACGAGGCGCTGCGCGTGCTGCTGCGCCAGCCGGCGTACCGCGCGGAGGCGCTGCACACCGCCCTCGGCGACGCGAGCGACCAGGTGGTGCGCATGGCGCTGACGAGCGCGGCCGCGGAGGGGCTCCCGCGCGGCTCGCTGAGCCGGCTGATGATCCTGCTGTCGCAGCAGGAGCGCGACGCGGAGCTGCGCGCCGCGGGCATCCGGCTCCTGGCGCAGTTCGACACGCCGAGCGTGCGCGACTGGCTGCTCGAGCGCGTCACGCGGCGGGGCGGCCTCTTCCGTCGCCTGCGCCTGCAGCCCCGCGCGCGCGACGTGGTCGCCGCGCTGGAGGTGCTCGCCACCCGCTGGGCCACCGACCCCCGCGCCGCCGAGGCGCTGCGCCTCGCGCGCGAGAGCGGCGACCCCGTCCTCAAGGCCGCCGCGCGGAGCTGACCCGATGCCCGTCCGATTCTGCCAGCTCCTGGGCCAGTGCTTCTCGACGATGCAGCTCTACGGCCCCGGGCACCCGGCCCGCGAGCGCGTGGTGGACGGCGCCTTCGACCAGCTCCTGCAGCTCGTCCGGGACCGGCCGGTGCTCCAGCTCTCGTTCATCGACGAGGAGGTGGTGTTCGAGGGGCGACTCGTCCCCGAGCTGCGCGGCTGGGAGTGGGGCCGCCGTCTCGCGGCGGTCGGGGTCGCGCGGATCGAGGCCGACGCCGACGTGACGCGCGAGGCGTTCGACGCGTTCCTCGACGAGGTGGCCCGCCGGCTCGGCGGCATGCCCAGCGACACCGCCGAGGCGCGCCAGCTCGTGCGCTCGGCGATCCGGTTCGGCCCGATCGCGATCAAGGGCACGGAGGAGGGGGGTGGCGGTGGGGCCGGGGGCGGTGGTTGGGGCGGCGGCGGCGCCGGGGCGGGCCCGGCCGGCGGCGGTGCCGGGCTCGCACCCGGTGGCCCCGGGAGGGGAACCGGCGGGCCCGGCGCGGGCCTGGGCGGCAACGGCCCCGGCGGCGGTGTCGCTGCCGGCGGCGGGCAGGACCTGGTGGGCGCGGCGCTCGATGCGCTCGCCGCCGTGGACCTCTCGGTCGAGGCGGCCACGATCGGCTGGGTGCACGAGGAGATCCAGCGCGGCGCGGAACTGCCCGTCGTCGAGGTGGAGACGGTGGTGCGCTCGCTCGCCCTGGCGCTGCGGGGCGAGCGCCGGACGCTGCTCCCGCTGCTGCAGCTGCGGCGCTACGACCAGTACACCACGACGCACGCGCTCAACGTCTCCGTGCTCGCGATGGGGCTCGCCGAGCGGCTCGGCCTCCGCCGCGACGAGGTGCGGAGCGTCGGCGTCTCCGGGCTGCTGCACGACCTCGGGAAGGTGAAGATCCCGCGGGAGATCCTGGTGAAGCCGGGCCGCTTCACCGACGAGGAACGCGCCGTGGTGCAGCGCCACCCCGTGGACGGCGCGCGCCTCCTGCTCGAGGGACAGCGCGGGTTCGGGCTCGCGGCGGTGGTGGCGTACGAGCATCACGTCGCCCTCAACGGCGGCGGCTACCCCGCGTTCCGCTACGCCCGCGACTGCCACCTGGCGAGCCGCATCGTGCACGTCTGCGACGTCTTCGACGCGCTCTGCACCAACCGGCCCTACCGCGACCCGTGGGAGCCCGAGCAGGCGCTCGCCTACCTCGCGACCCGCGTCGGCGAGGAGCTCGACCCGTCGATCGTCACCGCCTTCGCCGGGCTGGTGCGCGAGTCGTACCTCACCCGCGTGCCCCTCGAGGACTGACCCGCGTCAGGCGGGGACGGCCAGCTCCTCGCCGGGGTTCACGTAGCGGTCGCGCTCGGTGCGGTACTGCCGGTCGTACAGCTGCCGGTAGCGCCCGCCCTGGGCCAGCAGCTCCGCGTGCGTGCCGCGCTCCACGATCTCGCCGCCCTCGATGACGAGGATCTGGTCGGCGCTCGTGATCGTCGAGAGCCGGTGCGCGATCACGAAGGTGGTGCGGCCCGCGCGCAGGCGGCGCAGCCCGTCCTGGATGAGCGCCTCGCTCTCGCTGTCGAGCGAGCTCGTCGCCTCGTCGAGGACGAGGAGGCGCGGGTCGGCGAGGATCGCGCGCGCGATCGCCACCCGCTGCCGCTGCCCCCCGCTCAGCTTCACGCCGCGCTCGCCGACGACGGTGTCGTACCCCTCGGGCATCCGCGCCACGAACTCGTCGCAGTGCGCCACCGCCGCCGCCCGCAGCACCTCGGCGCGCGAGGCGCCGGGCTTCGAGAAGGCGATGTTCTCGGCGATCGTGCCGTCGAAGAGGAAGTTGTCCTGCATCACCACGCCGATCTGCGCGCGGTACTCGCGCAGGCGGAGCCCCTGCAGGTCGCGGCCGTCCACGAGCACCCGCCCGCTGTCCGGCCGGTGGAAGGCGAGGATCAGCCCGAGGAGGGTGCTCTTCCCCGAGCCGCTCGAGCCGACCAGCGCCGTGGTGGACCCCTCCGGCGCGTGGAACGACACGTGCCGCAGCACCGGCACGCCCGGCACGTAGCTGAAGCTCACGTCGTCGAAGCGGACGTCGCCGCGCACCACGCCCACGGGGGCGCGCGCGGCGTCGCCCTCGTCCTCCGTGGCGAGGCGGCGCAGCTCGCGCAGCCGGTCGAGGCCGGCGAAGGCGTCGGTCACCTGCGTGCCGATCGAGGCGATCTGCACCAGCGGTGCCGCCACGAGCCCGATGAAGAAGACGTACATGATGAAGTCGCCGAGCGTCATGGCGCCGGCGAGGATGCTGCGCCCGCCGCCGACGATGAGCAGCACGCCGACCAGGCCGATGATCACGGTGGTCACGGAGCCGACGGCGGAGATCGCCGTCATCGAGGTGGCGATGTTGCGGAAGAGCCGGTGCACCCCGCGGGCGAAGACGAGCTGCTCGCGGCGCTCCGCGGTGTAGGTCTTCACCAGCCGGATCCCGCCGAGCGACTCGCCGAGCCGTCCGGTGACGTCGGCCTGGATCACGCTGCGCTCGCGGAAGATCGGCCGCAATCTCCGGAAGGCGACCGCCATCATGCCGCCGAACGCGGCGAGCAGCAGCAGCGTGATCGCCGTGAGCTGCCAGTTGAGCCAGAACAGCACGCCGAGCGCCAGCGCCGCGGTGAGGAGCCCGCCGCCCAGTTGCACGAGCCCGGTGCCGACGAGGTTGCGGATCCCCTCCGCGTCGTTCATCACGCGCGAGATCAGCGCGCCGCTCTTCGTCGAGTCGAAGAAGGCGACCGGGAGCCGCAGCACGTGCTGCTGCACCTGCTTGCGCATCTCGGTGATCGCGCGCTGCGCGGCGATCCCGAGGATCTGCGAGAGCGCGAAGCTCGTGGCCGCCTGCACGAGCGACGCGCACCCCACCCCGAGCGCGAGCGGGACGAGCAGGTCGCCGCGGCGGTTCGTCACGACTTCGTCCACGAGGTACTTGGAGCTCGCGGGGAGCACGAGCCCCGCGAGGCGGCTCACGATCATGAGGGCGAAGCCGATCGCCAGGCGGTGCCGGTAGGTCCAGACGAGCTCGCGCGCTTCGCGCCAGGCGCTCGCCGCGGTCACCTTGGGCGGCCGCGGCGCGGGGGAGGGGGCGGTCATGCGGGGGAAAGTAGTCGCCCGACGCGCGCGCGGCCCCTGCCGGGGCCGCGCGACCGGTCCGGTGCCCGGGCGACGGTCAGTTGATCCGGAAGCTCAGCTTCTGGCGGGCGAGCTGGCGCACCTTCTCGCCGGCGAGCTTCGCCGGGCTGAACCGGCTCCTCAGGATCGTCTCGATCGCCGACCGCTCGAACTCCTTGTGAGTCGACTGGATAACCTTGATGCTGGCCGGCTCCGCCTGCCCGTCGGTCCCGATGATGAACTCGAGCACGACGAACCCCTCGAGCCCGGCCGCCTGCATCGCCGGCGGGTACCGCGGCGAAGGCTGCTCCAACGCCCGCGCCGGCTCGTCGAGCTCCAGCTCGGAGTAGTACTTCACGTTGCCGGGCTCGTCGTCGAGCACCTTGCCGGTGCCGCCCTCCACGCCCTTGAAGATCCCGCCCTCGACGCCGCGCCCGCTGAAGTCGCGCGCGTCGAGCGCCCGCTGGTTCAGGTCCACCGGCGGGATTCCCTCCGGCACTTCGGTCACCACCGCGATCGTCTGGAACCCCTTCGGCGGCGGGTTGACCGATACCACCACCTGCTGCTCCTGCTCCGGCGGCGGCGGCTCGGGCTTGGCCTCGGGACGCAGGAGCTGGATCAGCATCGTGTCCGCCATGACGTTCCGCACCTGCGCCACCGCTCCCCTGGTGACCGTCACCGCCGCGTAGATCACCGCGGCGTGCACCACGAACGAGGTCAGCATCTGCGTCACGCTGCGCGCCTGCCGGCGCTGCGACGCCAGCAGCACGTCGCCCACGTGCGCCTTGCGTACCGGCCGGTGGTCGGCCGTGAAGACCGGGTACGTGTGCGTGGCCGCGCCGTCGAAGACGCCGCCAGCGGGCATCGTGGCGGCCGCGGAGCGGTGGGGGTGGGCGAGGAGGGGGAGCATTCGGGCACCTCGCGGGAGTGGTGAACGTGGTCCGGTGAAGTCCTGCACCGACCCTATACCGTCGCGCATGAAGACGTCTTGAAGCGAGTCACCAGAAGCCCGGAGTACACGGTCCCGGCGCGTGCCGCCGCGCACGATCCGTTGCGAACTGCCCCCCGCATCCGGCGAGCGGTCCGGGGCCATCGTCACAACTCGTTGTCCTGCAACGCGTTTTCGCTGGCGTGCGGGTTGCTACGCAGATCGGTGCACGCTACATCGGGACGAGCGCATGTACCGGATCCAGCTGGCCTCGGGCGCCGAGGTCGAGTACACCAGTCGGGACGACTTCTCGGCTGCCGTCCGCACCGGGCGGGTCGGCAACGACGCGAAGATCTTCCACCAGCGCGCCGGGCAGTGGCTGCCCATCGCCCGGCACCCGCACTTCATCGCCGCGCTCGGGGACTCGGCGCTGGCCGATCCCGTGGCGATGGAGCCGATGGTGCGCAGCCAGGCCGAGGAGCTTCGCCCGCTCACCGGCCCCGTACCGGCGATCACGGACGCGACGGCGCAGTCTCCGGCCGAGGCACGGCCGCCGCTGCCGCGTCCGCGCAAGACGAAGGAACTCGTGTTCCTCGATGTCGAGCCCGAGGCGAGGCCGGAGGCCGCGCCCGCGTTTCGGCCGGCGCCCCCGTCACCAGCGCCAGCGCCCGAGGCGGTCGTGCCGGAACCGCCGGCCCAGATGCCCTCGGCACTCCCGGCGGTGGCGACCGTCCTGCCGCCGCGTCCCGAGTACCTCGCGAGCTCCGCTGCGCCCGAGCCGTCGCCGCCCCCCGCGCCTGCTGCCGTCCGTCCGCCGGAGCCTCCGGCCGCGGCCGTGCCGATCCCGCCGCTGCCCGGGACGCCGGCGGTGGTCGCCGCGGCCTTCGAGCCCGACGCGGCGCGCGTGCCGCTGCCCGTGGTCGCCGCGCCCGCGCCGGCGGCGCCGGAGTTCACGGCGCCCCCGCCGGTGGTGGATCCGCGCCCGATGCCCTCGCAGCGGCTCGAGCTGTCCGAGCTGGGCGACATGCCGGCGCCGGCACCGGCAACTTCGTCGGTGGCCTTCGTGGACGATCTCGACCCGTCGTTCGTGGACGAGATCACCCCGCGTACCGTCACCCTGCCGCCGCCGCCGCGACGCCAGCCGCCGATCGCGGTGCTGGGCGCGGCGGGGCTCGCGCTCGTCGCGCTCGTCGTGTTCGTGATCATGCCGAAGCAGCGGGCCGCCGCGACCGGCGAGACGGCGAGGACGGAGGAGACGGGCGCGCTGCTCGTCCCCTCGACGCGCGTCGTGCCCACGGGGTCGGCGAGCGTGCCCGAGGCGACGACGCTCGCGAGCGTCAAGGCCGAGCCGATGCCCGACGTGGAGAAGCTGGCCGCCGAGCGGGCCGCGGCGCGGGCCGCCGCCGACTCGGCGCGCAAGGCGGCCGAGGCTGGCGAGGTCGCGCCCCCGCCGGTGGCGATCGACGCGCCGATCCTGGGCGCCCCGGCCGACGAGGACGGCGCGCGCTCCCGCATCGGGACCCTTGCCCGCGGTTACGCCGCGGCGCAGGATGCCGCCTGGCTCGACTTCACGAGCCGCCTCAAGGTCGCCGGCCTCGACGGCCTCTTCGCCCCCGGGCGCTTCGCGCCCGCCGCGCTCACGGCGTCGCGGGCGAGTCTCGCGACGGCGAAGCGCGCCGTGGCGGACTACCGCGGCCGCTCGGGCGCGATCGAGCGCGCGTACCGTGACACGGTGTCGGGGCTCTTCGTGCAGCAGGAGTTCTTGCAGGAGCTCGAGGGATGGGGCGGGCGCGCCGAGCGTAACGAGCCGGCCGACGCGGCGCAGCTCGAGGAGGCGCTCTTCCGTGCCGCCGAGCGCGTGCTGGCGGCGGCGGCAGCGCCCGGCACCCAGTTCCTGCCGGAGGCGCGCACGCTCAGCTTCGGCGAGACCGCGGCCGCGGCGGAGTACGAGAACGCGAGGACGATGCTGATGGAGCAGGTGAGCCGGGCGCGCGGGTTCGGCGCGAAGACGCCCGCGGCGGTGCTCGCCCGGGCCCTCGGCACCGCGCCGCCGGTGGCGTCGGGACGCTGACGACCTGACGAGGGCCGCTCCCGAGGCGGCCCCGCGTCACGTCAGCCGGTGCGCGCCCGCCTCGTGCGCGGGGTTCCGGCGGTCGCGAGCACCTCGTCGAGCGGCACCGGCGGCCCGATCACCGGCCCCTGCGCGTACTCGATGCCGAGGCGCCGGAGCGCCTCGAGCGCGCCCTCCGTCGCCACGTGCGTGGCGACGAGCCGGATCCCGAGCAGCCGCGCCGCGTCGTGCAGTCCGCGCAGCACCGCCTGGGCGAACGGGTCGCCCGCCACCTCGTCCACGAACGGGCGACCCACCTTCAGGAGCGCCACCGGCAGCTCCCGCAGGGCGAAGAGCCCCGCCGCCCCGGCCCCGACCTCCTCGATGGCGATCCCGCACCCCAGGCGCGACAGCGCGCCCAGCGTGCGCCGCGCATCCTCCAGGTTGGCCAGGACCGCCAGCTCGGGGATCTCGAAGACGAGGCTCGACGCCGGCACCGCGAGCTGGGTCAGCTGGTGCGCCACGTGGTCGGTGAAGCCGGGGTCGCGCAGCGACGGCGCGCTGAGGTTCAGCGAGAGCACCGGCAGCTCCCCCGCCCGCGCGGCGGCCGCCAGCGACCGGCAGGCCTGCTCGACCGCCCACTCGTCGATCGCGACCATCAGCTGCGATCGCTCCGCCTGCGGCAGCAGCGCCCCGGCCGGGATGAGGGCCCCGCGCTCGTCGGGCAGCCGCAGCAGCAGCTCGAACCGCCGGCGCCCCTGCGGCACGTCGCCCAGCGCGACCTGCTCGACGGCGTGCAGCCGGAAGGCGCGCAGCGCGAGCGCCCGGGCGACATCCACCTGGGCCGTCCCTCGCGGCTCGGCGTGGCCGCTGCGCTTCCAGTCGGCGTCGATCGCGTGCACGCGGTTGCGCCCGAGGCGCTTGGCCTAGTAGCAGGCGGAGTCAGCGAGCTCGAGGTAGTCCGCGGGGTCGACCGCCGGGTCGGTGATCGCCACGACGCCAAGGCTCGCGCCGACACCCAGCATCTGGCCATCCCACGGGAGGCGGAACCCCTCGACGACCTTCCGGATCGCCTCCGCGAGCCGCAGCGCCTCCGTGAGGTGGCAGTGCTCGAGCAGGATCGCGAACTCGTCGCCGCCGATGCGTGCGAAGGTGTCGCGGCTGCGCAGCTCGCGCCCCACCCGCCGCGTCAGCTGGCGCAGCAGCTCGTCGCCCGCGGGGTGGCCGTACTGGTCGTTGACCGGCTTGAAGTCGTCGAGGTCGAGGTAGAGCAGCGCGTGCGAGACGCGCCGCGAGGCGCGGGGCACGACGCGCCCGAGCCGCGCGAAGAACTCGGTCCGGTTGGGCAGCCCGGTGAGCGCGTCGTGGCTCGCGAGGTGCACGAGCCGCCGCCGCGCCGCCGACTCCTCCGTCACGTCGCGCAGCGCGAGCACGGCGCCCGCGGGGGCGCCGTCGTCGAGGATCGGCGACATCGTGACGGTGAGGATCCGCCGGGGCCGGTCGGCCAGGCCGAGCACCGCCTCCGCGCGCCAGAGCGCGTCGAGCGGCAGGTGCGCCTCGCCCCGCAGCGGCGGCAACTCGAGCGGGGCGCCGGTCTCGGGGTCGGCGAGCGGCAGCACCCGGGCGAGGGGCTCGCCGTGCAGCGCCCCGACCTCGGTGCCGAGGAGGTGCGCCGCGACGCCGTTCGCGAACTCCACCCGCCCGTCGGCGTCGCAGGCGAGCACGGCCACGCCGAGCGACGACAGCATCGCCAGCGCACGCTGCCGCTCGGCGCGCAGCACCCGCTCCCGCTGCCGGCCCTCGCGGGCGTCGCGGATGCTGGCGATCACGACACCTTCGTCGCCTCCGCTCGCGGGGAGGGGGCTGAGGCTGACCTGGACGGGAATGTCGGAGCCGTCGGCACGGCGGGCAACCAGCTCGGACGACCGGCTCATCTCCCGCGCGTGGGGATGCTCGGCGAACCGTTGCCGCAGGCGCCGATGGTCGGCGACCCGACTTGCCGGCACCAGCACCTCCACCTGGCGACCCAGCAGGTCACCGGGCGCCCAGCCGAGCAAGGTCCCGACCCGCGCGTTGGCGGCGACGATCCGACCCTCGCGATCGACGGCCACGGTCGCGTCCGGGAGCGCCTCCAGCAGGAGGCGGAACCCTTCGTCATGCAGGAGCCACATCGCCAGTTCCCTCCGGCCGAACCCTTGTCAAACGTAGTGCGGGAAGGCGCGAAATGCTGCACTCCGATGACCGCTCCGAAGGAATACCCCGAAAGCGGAAACGGGGGGCCCCGAGGGCCCCCCGCTCCGTGCCTGGCACTGCGCGCCGGTCAGTTGGTCTGCACCAGCACCACGCGGCGGTTCCGCTCACGGCCCTCGCGGGTCGAGTTGTCGGCCAGCGGCTGGTCCGGGCC
>Ga0073932_1001531_pt1 | contig 42493 bp, 29 predicted proteins | sample DewCreD2012metaG_FD_76967 | JGI IMG/M metagenome (GOLD analysis project Ga0073932, IMG submission 76967) | Hot spring sediment bacterial and archeal communities from British Columbia, Canada, to study Microbial Dark Matter (Phase II) - Dewar... ...
TAAGTAAGTAACAATATCCATTGCACTGAGTGATGACCCCAAGTGACCTGAACCAGCTTTTTTAACAGCAACAAGAGTATTGTAGCGGCACATATCGGCAAAGAGTTTCATTCTTTTTGCCCAATCGCCCTTATGAGATTTAACTTTATCAAATTCTGATTTCCTGATAAGATTGTAATACATTTATTCTCCAACTTTTCAAATTTTTGAAATCAAAAATACCAAAGAAAAAACTTTCAAATTAATTATGTTTGGCTATCTTACTTTAATTTTGTGTTAAATTATAATCAAAAAGAGAGTTTTATGAAGTATTTATCAATATTAGCAATAACATTCTTGTTTATTTGGGGTTGTGAATCAGAACCACCTGCTGACCCAAATTATGTTGAAGAAATAAATCAATGGCATCAAAGAAGAATTTCAAGATTAAAAGCTGAAGATGGTTGGTTAAATCTTGTTGGAAGAACCTGGTTGAAACCCGGAGAAAATAAATTTGGCTCCGCAAAAGATAATGATGTTGTAATTGAGTCTGATAAAGTTCCAGCATATATGGGCTCTTTTCTTTTCAAGGATTCGTTGGTTATTATGAAAGTCAACGAAGGCGTAGAAGTTTTGCTAAATGGTAAACCCGTTAAAGAAATCAGAATGATAGATGATCAAAAACCTGATATGACTGTTTTTCAATATTCAACTGTTAAATGGAATTTAATAATCAGAGATACCCTTTATGGTGTAAGATTCAGAGACCTTGAATCTCCATTAGTTAAAAACTTCCCTGGTATTGAGAGATATCCGGTTTCACCCAAATGGAAATTTACTGCAAGATTTCAGCAATATATTCCACCAAAAGAAATTATTGTACCAAATGTATTAGGACAAATGAATAAAGAACTATCTCCCGGAGCAGTAGTTTTTCAATATAGTGAAAAATTTTATAAGATTGATGCTTTAGATGAAGGAGACAAACTGTTTCTTATTTTCGCTGACAGAACAAGCGGAGAAGAAACTTACGGAGGTGGAAGATTTTTGTATGTTGATAAACCAGATTCAAATGGAAATATAATTTTAGATTTTAATAAAGCATATAATCCTCCTTGCGTGTTTACAAAATTTGCAACTTGCCCATTGCCGCCAAAACAGAATTATTTGAATTTAAGAATTGAAGCAGGAGAGAAAAACTTTGGTCATTAGGTTATTCAGACTTTTTTAATACCAGAGTATATTTATCCCGATTTACAAGCAAAATTGCTTTGATTTTGTCAATAAGTCTTTTTGATTTTATTTCCCATTTCCAAGTTGCGAAATAACCATCTCTGTTTTTATAAAGAATCTTAAATCCAAATTGATTGAAAATTTTATCAAGATTCTTTTTAGCAAAAGTATGAGGATGTCCTTTGTCAATTAAAAATAACTCCATAATCCTTCTGATTATTCGACCCCATAAGTGATAAGTGTTTTGCCGGAAATAGAGAATTCCGTTTTTTTTCAATACTCTTTTCATTTCATTCAATACTTGAGTTGGATTATCACAATGGTCAAGCACATTATCCATAATAATCAAATCGAACTGTTCAGATTTGAATGGTAAACTTTCACCTAACGCTGTCTGATAAAAAACTTTTTTATCACGATAATTTTTATATCTTGGAATTGAAGCATAAAAGTCTTCTAAAGGGTCAATTGCGAATCTATAATCAGATGGAAGATGAGTTATAATTCCCGCTGCACCACTACCTATTTTAAGTATTTTAGTTTCTTTTTTAATCTCAATGTAGGGTTTCAGTAAATCAATAATCTCAACAGCAAAATTTTTGTAAAATTCCAAATAAATTGTTTCGGCTTTATTCAACCACCAATTTCTTTCATACTCTTGTGCAAGTTTCCAACGTGACATATTATTAGTTTTTAATTTTTGAAATAAAATTATTTAATTTCCCAAATGCAAAATCAACTGAAAGTTCTTTAATACATTTAAACTGAACGTCCTCTCTGCTGCAGCTTAGAGGTTTTGGCGAATAGAAAAAGCACGGAGAACAATCAAGATTAAGTGAAATGATTTCATAATTTGTTCGCCAAGGGTGAATGTAATAAACATTTGTAGGTCCAATCAACGCAGCAACGTTTAGTTTAAGAGCAGAAGCTATGTGCATCAATGCTGAGTCATTAGTTAAAAAAAGATTACATCTTTTCATCACCGCACTTGATTGCAATAGAGTTGAAGTTTTTATTATATGAACTCGATTAGAATTTATACCTTCAAAAATTTTAGTTTTTAGTTCTTCTTCTTCAACTCCACCGAACAAAAATATTTTTGAATCGTATTCTGATATTAGTTTTTTTGAAATCCCGATAAATTTTTCCGGCTCCCAGCGTCGTTTAATATGATTTTTCAGCGTAGCACATCCGGGATGAATTCCAATTACAAAATCTTTATCTGAGATTTCTAAATCTTCCAAATACTTTTTTGCAAAAACTTCTTCATCATCAGAGAAGAAAATTTCCATTGGTGGAATATTGTTTAATTTTTGTCCTAAAAGTTTTTCAATCATTTTTACATTAGTTTCAACATTATGAGTTTCATCATTTTCATCAATCATAGCATTATTAAGCCAGCCCAGATTTTGATTGAACATACGTTTATACCTTACGGCATATCTTTTCTTAGCAGCAATCAGAAAGCTGATAATATTATATTCTTTTCTGTTTGATGGATAAACATTTATTGTTGCATCGTATTGATTCATTAATCTAAAAACAAACCTCAATGATTTAACAACGCCTTCTTTTAAAAAATTAAAATGAATAAGATTAGTTAAATGAGGATTATTTTGGTATATATCTTTTGCACCATTGAACATAACTAACATATCAATTTGAGCAGAAGGCAATGAACTTCTTAATAACTTTAAGGCAGGACTAAACATAAGTGCATCACCAATACCAGATAGAGCAAGAATTAAAATTTTCATTTATTAAAAGATAAAATCAGTGTTTGTTGTATTATACTTTGTGCCTTAGTGCCTTTGTGGCGATTTACTTGCCACCAAGTCACCAAGACACAAAGTGGAGTTCAAGTCAAATTTATTTTTTACTTTATTGTATCATTTCCCTGAAGTAGTTGTCTGTACTTTTCAACATTCTCTTTCACTGTCGGATCATTTGGGAATAAAGCTTCTATCTTTTTCCAGAGTTCATAAAGTTTGTCATTTCGGTTCTGATTCTCATAAATTTCCAAAAGTACTCTATAAGGATTGTAAAATGATTGAACATCGTTTGGGTTTTCTTCAATTTTTTTAATCGCCATTTTCTCAACTATTTCAGAAAGTTTAATGTATTTTTCAGATGCACCAGCCCTCATATAAAGATTGCTAAGTTCGAACATCAAGCCCATTTCAACAGGTAATAATTTTATGGGCATTTTATTTTCCATTTCATCTAAAGTTTGAACTGCTAAATCATTTTGACCCTGACTTAAATAGTAAAGAGTCATCCTTATAAAAGCATTTCTGTAGTTTTGAATCATTCTTCTATGATTGTCATCAAGGAAAATAGTGGAGTCATTTAACCCTCTGAACTTAAAACCGGGTTTATAATCACGACTAAATGAAGGGTTTTCTTTTAGTTGAGCTGCTAATACATTAGGTTCAACAAATTCAGATTGGCTTGGTCTTCTTTCAGGCACTAATCTGAAAGCCATTCCTTCCATTCTCAAAAAGTCTTGCAAACCAATTTTGCTATCATCTGAGCAAGTAACTGCAAAGTAAATTGGGCGCTGCCAATTATTTGCTTCAACTATTTCTCTTACCATAATATCCTGAACTCTTATTGCAGTTACATCACCAAAATTTAATGTATGCGGCATTGTCCAGCTTAACTTACCTTGCTTAATTATTGAAGAATCACGAACACTATTATCATTTATAAATTTAGAAGATACGATATCAGTTCCCGGCTCTTTTGGTAATGGAATAGATAGTTCTTGCGTTTTCCACTGAACTGGTCTGATATTTTGGATTTGTTCATCGCTAAATCTGATTCGAACGGTTCCAACTTTATAAGGATCATTATTTTTAAGCTGCCTTATATACCATTCGGTATTTAACAAACTAAGATTAACAATTTTAACATCTCTTCTGACACCTTCAACATCCTGCAGATACCATAGTGGAAAAGTATCATTATCACCATTTGTAAATAAAACTGAATTTGGAGCGCAGGTTTGAAGTAAATTGTAAGAATAATCCCAAGCTATATAGTTTCTTGACCTGTCGTGAGTATGATAATTAGCAGCCAACATTTTACCCGGAACTAATACAAAAGTAATAGCAAGAGTTCCCCAAATTGCTGCATTCTTCAAAGATTCTTTTTGAATTTTGTTTTGAATTAATTCAATAAGACTATAAACTCCGACAGATATCCAGATAGCAAATACGAAGAACGCACCCACGTAGAAGTAATCTCTTTCTCTTGGCTGCGGCTCTTGTTGATTTTGATAAAAAGCAGTAAGATAGCCCATCAAAATAAACATTATCATAAATACCGAAGCCATTTTCCAATCACGCCGGAAATGGAAATAGATTCCAATTAGTCCCAATAAAAAAGGCAAACCAAATAAAGAATCTTTAACATCACCTTTAAAGTTAACACCAATTAATTTTCCAAAAATATTAGCGATGCCATTAAAAGGAGCAACGTTCGCACCCATATCTTGAACCCATCCTTCACGACCCGCAAAGTTCCATAATAAATAACGGGTCATCATATGATTCATCTGATAATTATAGAAGAAATCTAAATCTGAAGAATATTGGGTATAAATTTGCTGTTGATGAGGTTCTGCACTAAATCTTCTTTTGAAAGTTGGGAAATCACCGTATTGTTCACGATTAAGATATTTTTCTAATTCTGGAAAAGTATTCGGCTCATTTTCATTCATTGGCGGATTTTGATTTGCTCGGATTATTACCATTGCAAAGGTCGTAAATCCGATAAGAATAAAAATAGCTGACATTGAAACAAGATGCAGAGTGGGCTTTGATTCTCTTATTGAATAATAAACCATATAACCAAGAATTCCGAAGACAATGGCAACAACTATTAGTTCAACCACAATATTTTCGCCGCCGATTAAAGTTAATAATGCGGGGAAATATTTTACTATGCCGGGATATGTTGCAAATAATGCAACTCCACCAATTATCAAGGGCATATAAAATGAGTTTCGATTTAAAAGTTTTTTATAGTTGATTCCAACTATTAAAGCACTTATCAAAGCAATGACAATCTTAAAAGTAGAATCAAACTTTTGATATTCTTCAGGGGTTGGAGGAGATTGAGTTTTTTCACCTGCCCACCAAAAAATTGCAATCAGCAAAACAACTCCGGCGTGAGCAACAAACCATATTCCTGTTTTCTTGAGTTGTTCTTCATCCTGAACGTATTTTCTGAACATAACAATCATAACCACTGGAACTATCGCCAGTACACTCATCAGGTGAACTCCGGTTGATAAACCGATTAAATACGCTATAAGAATAATATATTTTTCTGAATCTTTTTTATCCGGATTTTCATTCCATCTCATTATTAAGTAAGTAACAGCGGCAAACAGAAAAGTACTTGATGCATAGACCTCTGCTTCAACAGCATTAAACCAGAAAGTATCGCTGAATGTAAATGCAAGTGCACCAATTGCTGCAGAGATATAAAGGATTAAACCTTCTGATAAACTCTTCATTTCTTTTTTAAGATAATTCTGAATAACTTTTACTATTATCAAATACAAGAAGAAAATTGATAATGCACTTGTTAAAACAGAAAGAAGATTTACTCGATAGCCAATATTTTCAACTAATGGAATTTTTGAAAAAATATTGCCCAATAACAAAAATAACGGTGCTCCCGGTGGATGAGGAACCTGCAAATAATATGCAGCAGCAATAAACTCTCCACAATCCCAGAAAGAAACTGTTGGTTGTACGGTCATTAAAAAAACAACCAAAGAAATCATAAATACTGCAAAAGCGAAAATTCTATTTAATAGTTTTAAGTTCATCTATTACCTCTTTTATTCAATATTTTAACTTTTCTTAAATAGTTCGTCTAACTTTGAAATGTCTTTTTTTTCATAGTACTTATCGTAAAGTTCTTTTAATCTTCTCATCGAAACAGTATCAAAATCTTCATCATCCCTTTGACGCTTCAAAAACATTTTATATTCTTCTAACTCTTTTGGATTAAATTTCTTTTCACACTTTTTTAGATAATCCAAATACTTTTGTTGATCCCTGTATGCCATAATTTAAATTTTATGAATATTATTATTCGTGAAATCTAAAATAAGTATTGCAGGAATACTATAAAATAAATAATAAGCGGCATTTATAATGCAAAACAAACATATTTTATTTTTTTACCTGAGTTCAAATGCTGCTGTTCAAATTTAGTTTTAATGGTCAATTCATCTTTATAAAGTTGAGATGATAATAAATCCTTGGTTGAGTAAATGTGTTTAAGATTTTCTTCGTTAATAACCTGAAGAGTATATTCAAAAAGTATATCGTCATCTGTTTTCAAATGAATTTTTGCATCAGGAATACAGATTTTTTTATAAACTTCTAAAAATCTACGATGAACTAATCTTTGTTTTATACTTTTTCTCATTTGAAATGGATTTGGATATGGTATCCATATTTCTTCAACTGAATTTGGCTGGAAAATTAAATTTAATCTGTCAATTCGGGTAATCATAAACAGACAATTATTTATCTGATTTTCAAAAGCATATTTTGCTCCTGTCCAAATACGGCTGCCTTTTACATCAACTCCGATGAAAAATCTGTTGGGAAATTTCTGAGATAATGAAAGAGTGTACTCTCCGTTTCCACAACCGAGTTCCAAAGTTATCTTTTTATCTTCCAAACAATCCCTGGTATTTAAATCTTTGGCAATGTCCTCTGTAGTTCCCCAAAGAACATTTTTTAGTTGACGTACTTCTTGCTGTTTTTTGCCTTTTCTTCTCATAAGATTAAAAATTTGAATTATAAAAATAAACCTGAGAGGATTTTTTCGATTAGAAATTTTAAAAATAGAGCCTTCTAAAAAATTACTCTACAATTCTAATAAAGCCTGTCGAAGTTTGTCAAACTGAGCTTGTCGAAGTTTGGTAAACTGAGCTTGTCGAAGTTTTAATTTCAAAATTTACGAGCTCGCAAAAAAGTCTTTTGTTTGACATTGCTCCTTAGTGACTTCATAGCTGTTGTTTCGATTTCTTATTATAAGAGATATTTAATTTGCCACAATGACACAAAGACAAAAAGTCAATCCTTTAAAAATCAACAGGATAATTTTTTGAAAGTCATTTAATATTAAATAACACGGCACTCTAAAGTTATTAAATCATCCAATGCAGCAAAAAGTCTGTCGCCTTGATTTACTTTTGATACCCCCTGAGGCGTGCCAGTAAAAATTATATCTCCATATTCAAGTGTCATAATTGATGAAAGATATGCAACAATTTCTGCTGGCTTGAAAATCATTTTATTCAGTTTATCTTTTTGACGAACCTCATCATTAACTTTTAGTAAAAGTTCTTCTTCAAGAGTTAAAGTATAATCTTTCTTTAAAATAAAATCTGATATTACTGCTGAGGTATCAAAGCATTTTGCTTTAGTCCAAGGATATCCTTTCTTTTTCATTTCATTTTGGACATCTCGCAAAGTCATATCTAAACCCAAACCATATCCAATTATTGCATTCTCTGCTTGCTGAAGATTTGCATTTTTAATTGTCTGTCCGATTAAAAGAAGAAGTTCTACTTCGTGATGCATATCCTGAGAATAAGATGGATATACTATTTCATCTCCGTTAAAAATTACTGAACTGTTTGGTTTAAGAAACACTACTGGCTTTTCAGGAATTTCATTTCCAAGTTCGTGTATGTGTTCTACATAATTTCTGCCAACGCAAACAATTTTGTTGATTGAAATTTTCTCTCCAGAATTTTTGATTGTAATTTTTTTATTCATATCAGTTTAACTTTTTTATTTTTTTATAAGTTGTTCCACTCTTAGAATCTTGAAGAACTATTCCAATATTATTTAGTTCATCTCTTATTCTATCCGAGAGAGCATAATTTTTTTCATGCTTTGCATCGTTTCTAATTTTAATTAGAATCTCTATTAATTCTTCTTCTAAAGAAGTTGAGGAATAATCCAAATCAGATTTTAGTAAACCAAAAACTCCCTCAGCAACTTTATCAAAGAAAATTTTAGCATTAATCAAAAACTGTTCGTTAAAATTATCATCGTCAATTGCTTTATTAATTTCTCTCGAGAAATCAAAAATTACTGCTACTGCACTCGATGTGTTGAAATCATCATCCATAGCTTGTTCAAACTTTTCATACCATTGATTAAAATTAAAATCAACTTCTGTTTTCGAGAAGTTTTTCTTCTTCAACTGCTCATTTATTCTATCGTAAGAATTTTGAATTTTCTCGATACCTTTCTCTGCAGCTTTGACTAAGTCTTCACTGAAATTAAGAGGTCCGCGATAATGAGCCTGTGCAAAGAATAATCTGATTGCTTCTGCGGAGTATTGTTTTAAGATATCTCTTGTAGTAAAAAAATTACCAAGAGATTTTGACATTTTTTCTTCGTTAATATTCAGAAACCCGAAATGAAGCCAATATTTAACAAAAGGTTTATCATTTGCTGCTTCGCTTTGAGCAATTTCATTTTCGTGGTGAGGGAAAATCAAATCGTGTCCACCAGCGTGAATATCAAAAGATTCGCCGAGTAAATTGCAGCTCATAGCTGAGCATTCAATGTGCCAGCCGGGTCGTCCTTTTCCCCAAGGACTATCCCAATAAGGTTCTCCCTCTTTCGCTTTTTTCCAAAGTGCAAAATCAAGCGGATGCTTTTTCTCTTCATTTATTTCTACTCTTGAGCCGGCTTCAAGTTCATCAATGTTTTTACCGCTTAGCTTTCCATATTCTGAAAATTTAGAAACGTCGTAAAAAACATTTCCATCTTTATTATAAGCAATTCCTTTGTCCTCAAGTTTTTTTATCATTTCAATCATTTCATTCATAAACTCAGTTGCTTTAGGATAATGTGTTGCCTTTTTGATTTTCAGCTTTTCTATATCATTGAAGAATTCTCTTACATAAAATTCAGATACTTCTTTCGCTGGTTTATTTTCTTCTATTGATTTCTTAATAATCTTATCATCAACATCTGTAAGATTCATAACAAAAGTAACTTGATAGCCTTTGTATTCAAGGTACCTTCTAACAATGTCAGACATAATAAATGAACGTGCATTCCCGATATGAAAGTAATCATAGACTGTTGGTCCACACATATACATTCTGATATTGGGTGGATTAAGCGGAACTAATTCTTCTTTTTGCTTTGTAAGAGTGTTGTAAATCTTTATCATTTTCAATCTAAAATAATTCTGTTACAAATATAAAAAGTAATTATGTCAATAAGGGATAAATCAGGAATGATAAAAAATTATTTGTCGTTTTTAATGAGCTAATCAATAGAAATCTAAATAAACAAGTTCTTTAAATAAAATTAGCCACGAATTACACAGATTAGCACGAATTAGATCCTTGAAGAAAGTTCTGCGAACTACTAACTCACCTTAAATATAATTTATAATAATGTCATTCTGTCCTAAAAGCTTTCGGGCTCAGAATCTTCTTTTGTTAAGATTTTAGATGCTGAAATAAATTCAGCTTGAAAAATAGGTAAGGTGACTTATTTAATTTTAAAAGATGTCATCACTATACTTTGATTAAAGTGAGTTAATAAATAATCTGGGGCTTTAGCCTTGTTATCTTTGTAGCAATAGTATTTATCACATTTATTTTAGGGGCTATAGCCCTGAAATCTTCTCTAATCATTATATTCAAATAATATTTATCAGCACAATTTAAATTTATTTCAGGGCTACGCTCCTTTATTTATGTTTTTGTTCTTTTTTTTACGAAGATTTTGTGGCTAACGCCACAATTTTTATCTATCACATAGCTATAGGTGAGCCATTAAGTTTTTCTTTTTGACTGAAATTAATTTCAATATGCTTGTTTTTATATCTATAATTTGTCAAAGATTTTTCAAAATAAAACGTTTAGTTGTCTTTGATTTTTGGGAATTTCTAATAATCTACAAATAATTTGCAATATTAGATTCTGAAGTTTCAAAGTGAAGATTTAATCAAAATATTTTATCAATACTTGTCATAAATCCAAGATTTCCTCTATTACCTGAGTAACTAATCCAATAAACATTATCTCTTACCTGATAAGATAATATGGGAGAGAAAAGTCCTGGCTTACCAAGATTGATTTGAAAATTTAATATCGAAGAGTTTTGAAATTTATATGCACCAAATAAAAATAAACTAAAATTTGCAGAAGCCCAGCCTCTGTCAGAATCAATAACACCAAGTTCTTTAGCAGTATTCCTGAAATCTAAGAATTCACCTGTTTCTGCTCCTACTAAAAAATCAATTCCGGAACCGAGTTTGAAATTTGAAAAATTAAAATTCAGACCAACTTTAATATTACCTAAAAGACCTCCTCCCCATTTTCTGCCGTCAAAATTTATGTCTGTGTAATTTGCTCCTTGCTTCGCTCCCAAGCCATCAACTTTATAATATCCGCCGTATGCAATTATGGAAGTGTTTGAAAAAGCATTTTCTTTTGTTGTAACATAATTAAAAGTAAGTCTCAATAATGCCAGATCTTCCCGATGATAATCTCCCCTCGAATATCTTAAATCTGCTCCAACGAATTTATTAATTTTAATACTGTCACGAGTCTTTTCAAAAATTATTGGGGTCGGGCTGTTATAATTTATAAGTGAGTCATAAACTCTTTTATTGCAACCATTTCCTCCGAAGATGAAATAAACAATAAAAGATAAGATTATTAACTTAATTTTTTTCATATCACAAAATTAACCAAATTTTTTATTATTAAGGTTTTGTACAATATTTTAGTAAAGTTATAAGAGTTTTAAAGTGAGAAATTTATTTTTATAAAATCTTAGTAAAACGATACATCTCAGAGAGATATGGTCTTATTACTTTATCTTTGGAATAATAATTATTTTGGACTTACGTTAATGGTATAATAAAAAACAGTGCTGTCCAAAATAAACTTAAATCTGATTAGAATCCCTTATAACAAGTATTACTATTATTGTTTGCAGGTTTTAATTAAATGTGGCTAAAGCCCATAATATTCTATTCTTTATTATAACAGTTGGATAAATCCAACTGTTATAGAAAAAAGACATCTAATGAGCATTTATTGCAGTTCACTTCAGTAAACTAGGAAAAAATAAAAAAGTGGCAGGCTTTAGCCACATACATAAATTTATTTTAGACAGATGTGATGAAAACAAAAAAAGGCGATATAATAGAATTAACAATCAGTAAATACGCTTTCGAAGGAAAAGGTATTGCAAAAATTTCTAAATCAAAATTGCTCGGAGAAAAAACTGATTTGGATGAAGAAAATTATGTTGTATTTGTTCAGAACGCATATCCAGGCGATAAAGTAAAGGCAAGATTACTAAAAATTAAAAGCTCTTTCGCAGAAGCAATCGCAGTCGAAATTACCGAATCATCAAAATATCGTGTTCAACCGAAATGTAAGTTTTTTGGAGTTTGCGGCGGCTGCAAACAGCAGGATTTAGAATATGATTTGCAATTAAACTTTAAGCAACTTCAAGTTGAAGATGTATTCAGAAATATAGCAGGATTGAAAGAAATTAAATCAGAAAAGATTATTCCTTCCGATATAATTTTTGAATATCGGAATAAAATGGAGTTTTCTTTCAGTGATATTCGTTGGTTAACAAAAGAAGAACTTGAATCAGCCCAAAAGATTGAACGGAATTTTGCACTGGGTTTTCACATTCCCAAAATTTATGATAAAGTCCTTGATATTGATGAATGCTTTCTTCAAACAGAACTTGCAAACAATATTGTTAATTTCACTCGCGAATATTTCAAATCAAAAAATGTTGCAGCGTATTCTCAAAAATCTCATAAGGGATTTTTACGAAATCTTGTTTTGCGACAGGCATTTCATACCAATGATTTTATGGTAAACATAGTTACATCAGAAGATGACCTCCGACTTATTGAAGAATATTCAAAATCTTTATTAGAAAAATTTCCCGCAATAACTACAATTGTAAACAATATAAACAAAAAACTTTCCTCTGTTTCAACCGGAGATTATGAGAAAATTTTTTACGGTTCTGGATTTATTTACGATTACATAGGAAAATATAAATTCAGAATTAGTTCAAATTCATTTTTCCAGACAAACACCATTCAGGCAGAAAAGTTATATCAAACAGCAGTAGATTTTGCAGAATTTGAAGGAAACGAAATCTGTTATGATTTATACTCAGGAGCTGGGACGATTGCTATTTTCGTTTCAGACTTTACTAAAGAAGTTTATGCTTTTGAATCTGTCAGATCCGCAGTTGAGGATGCCAATTTTAATGCAAGTTTAAATAATGTCAATAATGTAAAATTTTTTCTGGCTGATTTATACAAAAGTTTTTTGCCAATAGTTAAAACAAATAAAATTCCTAAACCTGATATAATAATTATTGATCCGCCAAGAAGCGGTATGCACATAAACACTATCAGTGATGTTGCAGAATTATCTCCGAAGAAAATTATTTATGTAAGTTGCAACCCTGCAACTCAGGCAAGAGATGTAAAATTGTTAATGGAAGCAGGATATAAATTTATAAGAATGAGACCCGTTGATATGTTCCCTCACACTTATCATATCGAAAATATTGTGCTGCTGATAAGAGCATAAGCTTCTATTCACTTTTCTTGAGTTTATCCTTAAAGATCTTTTCAAACTTTTCAACTTTGGGAGCGATAACAAAAGCACAGTAACCCTGATATGGATTTCTTTCAAAATAATCTTGATGATAATTTTCGGCTGGATAGAATTTTTTGAATTCAACTATTTCCGTTACAATTGGGTTTTCCCAAATTTTCTCTTCATCAAGTTTCTGTTTGTAAAATTCAGCCTTTTGTTTTTGTTCGGGGTTATGATAAAAAATTATAGAGCGATATTGTGGACCAACATCATTTCCCTGTCTGTTCGGTGTAGTTGGGTCGTGAGTTTTCCAGAATATTTCTAACAATTCATCATAACTTATAATTGATGGATCATATTTAATTTGGGTGCATTCTGCGTGACCTGTTTTTCCGGTTGTAACTTGCTGATAAGTGGGGTTTTCTATCTCTCCACCTGAGTAACCAGAAACAACATCAACTACTCCATTAACACGCTCGAAAATGGCTTCTGTACACCAGAAACAACCCGAGCCGAAAGTTGCAATTTGCAGATTAGAATTTTCACTCATAGTAATTTTTCCCTTTGAATTTTCTTTCTGACAATTTGAAAACGGCACTATCAGTAATAGAAAGAATACGGTTATGTTTTTTATTTTTGTCATATAGTTAAAACAGAATAATAATCTCATTTGTTCAAATATATTCAAAAAACTTTCCTTGGTTTTGAGAGAAGGGAAAACTTTTCAACAAGATGAAAGAAAAAATTTTAAGTTTATTTTATAATCCTGAAAGAAATCAAACGGCAGATATACTAAAAGGATTGGCAGTCCTTTTTATGATTCAGGTTCACATTACCGAAAATTTTTTAAAGTTAAATCTTCACGAAGAAACATTTGGAGTTGTTTCTTTTTTTCTTGGCGGAACTCCCGCGGCTCCAGTATTTATGATGGTAATGGGCTATTTTCTTTCTGTAAAAAAGAATCTGGACTATTATATTGAAAGAGGGACTATTCTTTTTCTTGGTGGTATTTTACTTAATATTGGTTTGAATTTCTACTATCTTATTCTTTACTTTCAAAATCAAATTATAGACGAAAATCCTTTACAATACATTTTCGGAGTTGATATTCTTCCTTTCGCGGGATTAAGTTTAATCATTATCGGTTTGCTTAAAGAAGTTTTTAATAACAAATTTTATCTTTATTTGGTAACTGCATTATTGATAGCTCTTATTTCCGATTATCTTCCAATGTTACCTGATAATGCAAGTCCTTGGATACAGTATATTTTTTCATTTGTTTACGGCTGCAGTGAATGGTCTTATTTCCCACTGTTTCCTTGGTTGTTTTATCCCTTGGTTGGATTTTCATTTAAGTTACTATCAGAAAAATCTTTAATTAAAAATGTAAATCAAATTATTATTGTTGCTTTGGTTATTGTATTATCATTTGCTTATAAAAGTTTCCATCAGGTAATTGTACTAAAGGATTACTATCATCACGGTATTATGCTTGCATTATGGAACTCGTCTTTTATTATAGTATGGCTATTTCTGATTAACAAATTAGAAAACTATTTTGGGAAAACATCTCTTTTAATTTATATAAAGTGGATAGGAAAAAATGTAACCGCTATTTATGTCTTTCAATGGCTTTTAATCGGCAACCTTGCTGTACTTTTTTACGATTCACAGAATGAACTTCAATTTTTCATCTGGTTTTTCATAGTGTTGTTCTTGTCATCTATATTTACTTTTTATTATGAAAAGATTAGAATAAAAAAATTATCTGTCCAGACTAATGAATAATCCAACGCTTTATGTGGTTTCAACTCCGATAGGTAATTATCAAGATTTAACAATACGTGCATTAAATGTTCTGAAAGAGTCTGATTTTATTATTTGTGAAGAATACAAAGAAGCTTCAAGACTGTTAAATCATTTCAATCTTAAAAAAGAACTTTTTGCATTAAATGAACACAACGAGAAAGAAGCGAGTGAAGAACTGATTTCTAAAATAAAACAGAGCAATTCGGTTTCTTTAATATCTGATTGTGGCACTCCGATTTTCTCTGATCCCGGAGCTTATCTTGTAAATCTTGCAATAGAAAATCAAATCAAGGTCGTGCCTGTTCCCGGTGCAAGCTCAATTTTGGCCGCATTAGTCGGAAGCGGATTGAATTTAGATAAATTTCATTACTACGGATGGCTTTCACCAAAAAAAGAGATAAGAAGAAAGCAGCTTCAGGAATTAAAGCGAAGAAAGTACACAACTGTAATTTTAGACACTCCGTACAGGCTTATAACCTTACTTGAAGATGTAGTCAATATTCTTGGCTCTGAAATTAAAATAGTGCTTGCTTATGAATTAACAACACCAGATGAAAATTTTATTCGTGGAAGCGCAAAAGAAGTTTTAGATGAAGCAAAATCTAAAAATCTTAAAGGAGAGTTTGTTCTTCTTTTGGATAGAACGGAGACAAAAGGAAAAGATTAAAACTTTAGGATAGATTTTATTTCCGTTAAATCATTTATTAAATAATCCGGCGAAAATTCTTTAAGTCTTTCAATAGTTCGGTAACCATAGGTGACAGCAACTGTTTTTGCGTTTGCATTTTTTCCGCATAAAATATCTAATTCTGTGTCGCCAATTATCATACTATTTTCAGGATTAACTTTCAAATCATTACAAATCATAAAAAATGGAGTCGGATCAGGTTTGTGAGGTATTCCGTTTGTACGCCCCATTATAAAATCGAAATTCTTTGTTATGTTGAAATGCTCCAGAATTCTTTCTGTCTGATCTTGTGCTTTTGTTGTGAGCAGTGAAATTTTCAGTGAGCTTTTTCTAAGAAATTCCAAAACGTCTTTAACACCGAAGTAAAAAACTGATTCATCAATAAAATCGAAATAAACTTTTTTGTAATGCGAGATAAATATTTCAAAATCGGGTACATCAATCTTAAAGTAATGGAAAATATCAACAAAGTGCATCCCTATCATTTTATTGAACTCATTTTCGGGAAGTTGATACGCAATATTCAAATCATCAAAAGTTTTCAGAGTGGATTTATAAATTGTCCTTGCTGAGTTAATCAGCGTTCCGTCCAAATCAAAGCAGATGTGTTTAATTTCAGAAGACAAATTAGTAACCAATTCTCTTGAGAAACTTTGTAATTGCAGAATTTACTTCATCTGGATTTTCAATCGGAGACATGTGTCCGGCATTTTGAATTTCCACATACTCGGCATTTTTTATTTTGTGATACATATCTTTCATTACTGACGGTGGAGTAAGAGTATCATTTTTACCACAGACTAATAAAGTTGGTATTTCGATTTTCTCAAGGAAAGAGGTTGTATCAGTTCGGCTTAACATAGCAAGCAATCCACCCTTAATTCCTTTTGATTCGAAGTTTTGGGAATGTTCAATAATTGAATTAAGTTCATCAGGGAAATTTTGTTTGAAATAATCACCAAAGCAGTTTGATATAAATTCTTTTACAAATTCTTTATGCCCCTCAGAATTGATTCTTTTTATTGCAGCAGCTCTTTTTAGTTTTCCTTGATTATCATCTGCTTGTGAACGTGTATCACACAAAATTGCGGCAGAAAATTTATTCTGGAATCTTTCCAATGCACGAAGAGTAATATATCCGCCCATAGAAAGACCACAAACAACTGGTTTTTCAAGTTTCATCTCTTCGATTATCTTCTCTAAATCATCCACAAACAATTCCATAGTATGCTGACCGTCAAAATTTATGGACTCTCCAAATCCTCTTACATCATAACTTATGCAATAATGGGAGCTGCTAAAAAGGTTAATTTGTTTTTTCCACATAGTGTGGTCGTATGGAAATCCGTGAATGAACAAAATTGGTTTTGCTTCTTTATTTCCGTCAGTAATAACGGAAAGCTCGTTTATTTGAAATTTCATTTTATTCAGATTTTTTTAATTGACAAGTGAAAATTACAGTTTTAAGAATTATTATTCATATGTAAAAAATAAATTTTTTGTTTGGTGTCCTGATTTGATAATGATTTTTTTGTATTGAAAAATAATGTAATGCCAGTTTGCTAATCAAAATTATTCTTATCAATTTTATAAATTCTATGAACAACCTTAAACAGAAAGGTGTTATATGAAAATAGCTATTGTCTCTTCAGAATGTGTTCCTTACGCAAAAACAGGGGGGCTGGGAGATGTTGTAGGTTCTCTTCCCAAAGCTTTAGAAAAATTAGGCTGTGAGGTAAAAGTTTTTCTTCCTAAATATCTTTTTATAGATGAGTCCAAATATGGTTTACGTTATAATTGGAATGTAGGTGAAATGCCCATAAGAGTGAGTGGAATAATCAGATCGGTACATCTTCATCAAGCAAAACTTCCTAACTCAAGCGTTGAAGTTAATTTTATTGATTGTCCGCATTATTACAATCGTGGCAGAATTTACACTAATGATTGGGATGAGGATGAAAGATTTATTCTTCTTTGTAAAGGGGTCATTGAAACTTGTCAACGATTAAACTGGGCACCCGATGTTATTCAATGTAATGATTGGCAAACAGGATTAATACCTCTTTACATAAAAGATAATTATAACTGGGATAGAATGTTTGATAAAACATCAACTGTTTTTACAATTCATAATATTGGTTATCAGGGAAGGTTTGGAAAGGAAACACTTTTCAAAGCGGAGATAAATCCTAATTTTTATTATCCGCAAGGTCCTGTGGAATTTGAAAACAGCGTTTCCTTTATGAAGACAGGAATAGTTTTTTCTGATTTGATAAATACAGTTAGTCTTAAATATTCACACGAAATACTAAAACCAGAATTCGGAGCAGGTTTAGATAAAATTCTCTCTTCACGAAAGTCGGATGTGTATGGAATTCTAAATGGAGTTGATTACGAAGAATGGAATCCTGAAACAGATAAATACCTTCCATATAAATATTCTTCAAAAGATTTGTCAGGTAAAAAATCCAACAAGAAATTTTTGATGGAACACTTCGGACTACCTTTTGATGAAAATCGTCCTCTTATCGGAATGATTTCCCGATTAGTGCCGCAGAAGGGTTTTGATATTTTTGCTGATGCAGTAAAAGATTTGATGACTCTAAATGCTCAATGGATTTTACTTGGAAGTGGAGAGTATAGATACGAAGAGTTTTTCAGACAACTTTCATATCATAATCAAGGAAAGTTTGCAAGTTATATTGGTTATAACAATGAATTAGCTCACCTGATAGAAGCGGGATCTGACATTTTTGTAATGCCTTCAAGATATGAGCCTTGTGGCTTAAATCAAATTTACAGCTTAAAATATGGGACTGTGCCTGTTGTAAGAAAAACAGGTGGATTAGCCGATACCGTAAAAGATTGGGATGAAGAAAACAGTTGGGGATTTGATCACGGAACAGGTTTTTCTTTCTATGATTACTCGGGTTACGCACTTTTCAAATCGGTCGAAAGAGCTGTAAATACTTTTGCAAATAAAAAAGTCTGGAATAAAATCCAGCAGAACGGAATGAAATTAGATTTTAGCTGGGAAAAATCTGCTGAAAAATATTTAGAGCTATATAAACTCGCCAAAGAGAAAAGAGCAAGTTAATTTAGTTATATGAAACAACCGGAATTTTTCTCTTCACGCTGGGCATTGATAATTGCAACACTTGGAATTGCTGTCGGAACTGGTAACATTTGGAGGTTTTCCAGAATAGTTGCTCAAAATGGCGGCGGATCTTTTCTGATTCCTTGGGTTATTTTCTTACTGCTTTGGTCTGTACCTCTGATTATAACAGAGTTTGCAATCGGTAAAAATTCACGACTCGGACCAATTGGAGCTATAAGCAAAACCGCCGGAAAGAATTTTGCCTGGATGGGTGGATTTATTGTTGTTGTGTCCAGTGCAATAATGTTTTACTATTCTGTTGTTACCGGATGGTGTTTGTATTTTTTTACTTCTTCAGTGTCGGGGAATTTACTTAATCAAACAAATCATCTTGAATTCTGGAATCAATTCTCTTCAGGTTATCTGCCTGTGATTTATCATCTGATTGCTATAATTATTGTTGCAATAGTTGTCCTTCGAGGAATATCAAATGGAATCGAAAAAGTTACAAAAGTTCTTGTCCCGATTTTATTGATTATTCTTTTAGGACTTTTTTTCCGTGCAGTAACCTTACCAGGTTCTATCGAAGGGATTAAATATTTTTTTACTCCCGATTTGAATACATTACTTGACTACAAAGTATGGCTGAATGCCTTAACACAAAATGCGTGGGACACAGGCGCTGGCTGGGGCTTGATAATGACCTATGCAATCTATATGAGACGAAATGAAGATATTTCTTTAAATGCCTCTTTAATTGCATTCGGGAATAACAGTATTTCGCTGATTGCTGGGATTACTATTTTTTCAACTGTGTTTGCTTTAAGCTCTGCTGATGCTATTTCACGGATTTCTCAATCTGGACCGGCAAACACCGGATTAACTTTTATCTATCTTCCCGTATTATTTACAAAATTATCTTCAAGTAATTTTATTAACTCTCTTTTCGCATCTGCATTTTTTCTTGCTTTGTTTTTTGCCGCCTTAACATCTCTTATATCTTTGATAGAATTAGCAACAAGAACGTTAATTGACTTCGGAGTGCTGAGAAAAAAGGCAATTATAATTGTTTCTGTCTTTGCATTTCTATTTGGAGTACCTTCAGCGCTTAACAATTCTTTCTTAATTAATCAGGATTGGGTCTGGGGAGTTGGATTGATTTTGAGTGGTGCATTTATTTCGTTTTCAATAATAAAATTCGGTGCAGATAAGTTCAGAGTTGAAGTAATTAATGGATTTGGCAGTGATTTCAAAATTGGCAAATGGTTTAACGTGGTTATAAAATATTTGATTCCCATTCAGGCAGTGATTCTATTATTCTGGTGGCTGAGTTCATCTTTTTCGTGGGATTCAAATTGGCTTAATCCATTTCGTGCTGAAAATTTTGGAACGGTTATTTTCCAATGGGGAATAGTTATCTTTTTGCTAATCCTATTTAATAATTTTCTTTATAAAAAATCTATCGGTGAGGAATAATGAGTCTGATTACCGGTATCACAATGATATTTGTTGTTGGAATTGTATGGGGAGGATTAGCATTTCTTATAAAAAAAGCTTTCTATTACGAGAGAAAAAAGTTAAATGGCTAAATCCGGTTTACCTTCGGTTATTGATATTAAGTCAGAGTTAAAATCAAAAATCATAAAACCTATTTATTTTTTATGTGGAGATGATTCATTCGGAATTCATTACGCATTTTCAGAAATAAAAAAATCTGTCGAAAAAATTATTGCTTCAGATTTTGATATTGAAACTTATTACGCTTCTGATAAGGAACTGAGTTTGGCTGACATTATTTCTGCAGCAAAGACTTTCCCTTTTGGTGATGGAAAAAAACTAATTATCATAAAAGATGCTGATGAAATTAAATTTTCCTCAAAGGATGAAACCTTTCTTAATTACATAAAAAATCCATCTGATTTTACGGTATTAGTTTTCTTAAATGAGGGCAAAATAAGCAACAGCAACTCCGAGCCATTCAAAAGTTTAATAAAAAATCAGTTCTTATATGAATCTACACAACTTAGATCTGATTCACTTCTTAAATGGTTGATACAATTCGTTGAAGATAAGAATAAAAAAATTTCAAGAGAGAATGCGGGTTTACTAATAGATATCGTTGGAGAAAGCAGGGATGTAATTGAAAATCAGCTTGATAAAATAATAGAATATATTGGAGAAGACTCTGAAATTTCCTTCAAAGCAATTCAGGAGCTTGCAACCAAATTAAAAATATATACAATTTTTGATCTTTATAATGCAATTGATAAAGGCGACAGCGCATCTTCTTTGAAAATAGCCTTCAATCTTCTTGAAAATAGTAATTTGGGAATTATTGGTATAATAGCGATGCTTAACAAGCATTTCACTGCTTTATTAAGAATTGAAGAACTCGAAAAATCGGGTTTGACGAAAGAGGAAAAAGCAAAAATTACCGGCACACATCCATTTTATTATCAGGGATTAGTAAACGCATACACAAAATTTGGTTCTAAAAGAATTATAAATGCACTGGACGCAATTTACAATGCAGATGTTCAGGTTAAATCCTCGTCAACAGATGAAAAGACTATCTTATCAATTCTAATTGCCGAAATTCTATCCGATTAGATATTACAACAAGCGCAAAAATTATCAGATGAGTTCTATCTAATTAAAATCAGTTCTTTTTGTGGAGTGGATAAGAATTCACACCCATTTTCAGTAATCAAAATTTCTTCTTCAATAGTAACTACACCATAACCTTCAACTGGAAGTCGAGGCTCAATTGTAAAAACTTGCCCTGCTTCTAATCTCATAAAAGGAGTTTGTCCATATCGCTCCCATCGGGGGAATAGTCCTGCCCCACCATCGTGAACTTCTCTACCAACCTGATGACCTAAACCGTGTGGATATTCCGGATAACCAGATTTTACAATATAGTTGCGTGCGATGTCATCCATTTCAACTCCCATTACTCCGGGCTCAATTGCATCAGCAACTTTTTGAATTGCGTTTTTAATAACTTCAAATCCTTTTTGAACTGGTGCTGGTGCTTGTGTTTCTCCATCTTTAAGAATATACCAGCATCTCTGTAAATCGGAGCAATAACCTTTATATTTTATACCAAAATCCAAACTTACTACGTGACCTTTTTCAATCACTCTATCAGTAGGACCAGAATGAGCACCCGATGGATTAGGTCCGGTAAATACAGCAGGACAGGTTTCAGAATCCCAAGCTGGTTGAAAGTTTCTCTCTTTTAGTTTACTTTTTACAAAGTTGGCAATATCAAGCTCTGTTTTGTTAGGTTTAATGAATTCAGTAACTTCTTCAAAAATTTTAAGCGTCTCTGTAATAGCTTCTTTCATAATTTCAATTTCTGAAGATGATTTTCTTCCTCTTAAAGCAGAGATAATTTCTTCAGAGCTTACAAGTCTTTCACTATACAATGTATGATGTAAATAATCATTAAGAAGTTGGTACATACCAAAAGTTAATCCATCTGCCAGAACAGAATTCTTAGAATAGTTTATTGCTATCTTCTTTGGTTTTTTAATGTCCAGATAATTAATTAAAGGTTCTTTAATTGACTGCACATATCCATAAGTATAATTATAAATATCCAACTTCTTAATATTTTCTTCTTCTATGCTTCCAACAATTGCAGCAGTATCCCCATCTTTATTTATTATGAAAGCTGATTGCCAAGTTACATTTTCTCCAACTATCATATCAATCATTGGGTCTTTGGATACTTTTGTTTCTCTCACAAAAGTTAACCACATATCTATGTTTTTCTCATTAAGAATTTCTATGGCTTGATGTACTTTTTCCTTAATAATATCTAAGTTCATACTTTCCTCAGCTTTTTTTAGTAGAAGGGTTCGTTCTTTAAAACTTTTTTAATCAGATGTACAAATGTCTTACGATCCTTATATAAAATCCAAATAGCAAAAAGAATTTTTTCGATTAAATTATAATTACCAGAATATTTTCTTAAAAATTTAGGCAGATACTGTAATTTTTCTGAATTAATTTTAATTCCACCGTGATTAAAAAAACGCTGACTTCCTTTGAGAAATATAGTTCCATCGTATCCAGTAAAGAAATAAGTAACAAAGGATAAGTTTGTTCTAAGCGTTTGAATTGAATTATCTGAAATTTCAAAAAGATTAAAATATTTTTCATCAACATAAAAAGCATTAAAATCAATTATTGAAACTAATTGATAACCTTTATTTTTAGCAAGCTTGGTTAAAGACAAAATGCTTGAGCCTTGATTGATACTGAAATCCGCTTCCTGAACAAATTCTACCTCATTTGGTATTGTTGGATTAAATTCAATACAGACAACCTTTGGTTTATAAATCTTTAATGAATTCCAAACGTGATAGTCATTTCCATCTATATCTATGCAAAGAAAGTCAAAATTTTTTGTAATTGGAGTCTCTTTAAGTATTCTGTCGAGGTTATCATTATCTGAAAAACCCACGAATTTATTTAATGCAATTACTTTCTGATTATCAGAATAATTTTTTTTAAGTTCTCTAAACTTTTCTTTTCCTCCTTCAATCAGGACTACGGAATAACCGAAATTAACGATTAAATTTCTCGTATTACTGTTCATAACTCCATCCCAAGCACCAAATTCCACACACCAGTAATCTTTTTCAGGTATTATTTCGAGGATTTTTTCAATTATTCCGTCTTCACCCGTCTGTGAAAAAACGTTCTTTTTATATTCAAGAAGCCAGCAAGGATTTCTGTTCATATGTTAAATTTATTACAACTATTTATAATGCTAAAATAAATGGTCTTTATTAATTCTTCATAATAGGATTTTACTGTTGTGCTATCTAATTTTGAAATGAAAAATAATTTTTTTTATTAAACAAATGATAAGAACAAATATTATTACAAATCATAATAGGGGATAAAACTTTCAGAAATTCATTCACTAATAACCTTAAAAAATAAATCAGAATCATAATTATCAACGTAATACAAAGAGGTAAAATATGGCATCAGAATATATAACCAAACTTTTGGCTCAAGTAAAAGCTAAAAATCCTAATGAACCGGAATTTCATCAGGCGGTACAGGAAGTTCTTGAATCACTTGAATTAGTGCTTGAACGTCACCCCGAATACAAATCATTCAAAATTTTGGAGAGAATGGTTGAACCTGAAAGAGTAATAATGTTCAGAGTTCCCTGGATGGATGATCAAGGCGAGATTCATGTTAATCGTGGATTCAGAATAGAGATGAATAGTGCGATTGGTCCTTACAAAGGAGGATTACGTTTTCACCCTTCGGTTAATCTTGGTATTTTGAAATTTTTAGCTTTCGAACAAGTATTTAAAAACTCTCTTACAACACTTCCTATGGGTGGCGGTAAAGGAGGTTCAGATTTCAATCCAAAAGGAAAAAGTGATAATGAAATAATGCGTTTCTGTCAAAGTTTTATGACTGAACTTTTCCGTCATATCGGTCCTGATACTGACGTGCCTGCTGGTGATATAGGAGTTGGTGCAAGAGAAATTGGTTATTTATATGGTCAATACAAGAGATTAAAAAATGAGTTTACCGGAGTATTAACTGGCAAAGGATTGAATTGGGGCGGTTCGCTTATCCGTCCTGAAGCAACAGGTTTCGGCTGTGTTTATTTTGCTGAAGAAATGTTAAAAACAAGAAGCACCACATTTGATGGAAAAACCGTAGCAGTTTCTGGATTTGGAAATGTAGCTTGGGGAGCTGTAATTAAAGTTAATGAACTCGGTGGCAAAGTTGTAACTCTCTCTGGTCCTGATGGATTTATTTATGATCCAGACGGAGTAAAAGGAGAGAAAATAGATTATATGCTCAAACTTCGCTCAAGTAATAAAGATGCTATTGAAGATTATGCAAAAGAATTCAAAGTTGAATTTTTCCCTGGCAAAAAACCTTGGGGAGTAAAAGTTGATGTTGCTCTGCCTTGTGCAACTCAAAATGAAATTTATGAAGAAGATGCAAAAGAATTAGTTAAAAATGGCTGCTTCTGTGTTTGTGAGGGTGCTAATATGCCAACAACTATCGAAGCGTATAATATTTTCAGAGAGGCTAAAATTCTTTATGCACCGGGAAAAGCTTCAAATGCTGGTGGAGTTGCTACATCAGGACTTGAAATGTCCCAAAACAGTATGAGATTGCCTTGGAGCCGTGAAGAAGTTGACAAGCGACTTCATGAAATTATGATAAGAATTCATGATACCTGTCTTTCAACTGCTGAAAGATTTGGGACACCTGGTAACTATGTTAATGGAGCTAATATTGCCGGATTCCTCAAAGTAGCCGATGCAATGATTGATCAGGGCTTAGTATAATTGTTCTTTTAAAGTTCATAGCTGTCTAAAATTGTAATTTAGTCCTTGATTTGTGGCTGTCGAATAGGTTGATTTCTGTCAACTTGTCCCGATTTATCGGGATCAGGTTCTCATTTTTGTTGAAAATCCAAACATTAGATTCCGAAATAAATTCGGAATGACGTCAATAGGACAGCCAACTGATTTAGAGGAATATTCTTGGATTTAAAGTGAAACAGAAAGTTGTTTCAATAAATCCTTAGAAGTTATCCCAACAAATTCATTGGATAAAATTAAAATTTTTAGACAGCTTTTTTATTTAATTTAATAAGACTAAATGTGGCTAAAGCCCATAATATTCTAATCTTTATAAAAACAGTTGGATAAATCCAACTGCAATAGAAAAAAGACTTCTAATGAGCATTTATTGCAGTTCACTTTAGTGAACTGAAAAAATTAAAAGCAAAGGCAGGCTTTAGCCACATAAATAAATTTATTTTGGACAGATGTGGAATTTATATATTCACTCTCAATTAGGCTCAGCATTTCATAATATATTTTTCTATATTTAGTAATAAAGAAAAATCTATTCATAAAATTACTCTCGAAAAATGGACAAAGTATTTTCAAAAAAAGAAATCAAATTAGAAAATGTATTTCACGCCAGACTGAAGAAATTTCAGAAACTGATGCGTTATAAAATTCGTAATATTCTTCTTGTTTCAAGCGTTTATGATTATTACTTGTTTGAAGAAGATGGAAGACTTTACGAATTAATCAGAAGCGAATATCAAAACCTTAATCTTAGTCAGGCTCCCGAAATAATACACGTAACTACTGGCGAAGAAGCGTTAGATTTACTTAAAGAAACTGACGAATTCGATTTAATTATTACTACTCTGCATATTGAGGATGTACATCCTGTAAAATTTGCAAATCAGGTTAAAGCTACTGGAATTGATATTCCAATAATCCTCCTTGCCTATGACAATATGGAAAGGAAAGAACTAACTAGTCATTATGATACTTCCTGCTTCGAAAAAATTTTTATTTGGGGTGGTGATTTTCATTTGCTTATTGGTATCATAAAATATATTGAAGATAAAAAGAATGTGGAGAGTGATACTCAAAACATTGGGGTACAAGTAATTATTCTCGTTGAAGATAATGTTAAGTTTTATTCCTCTTACTTACCACTTATTTATACAGAAGTATTTAATCAATCACAAAGATTGATTTTAGAAGGGATAAATATCACCCATAAATTTCTCAGAATGCGAGCAAGACCAAAGATCCTTCTTTGCACAACTTATGAAGAAGCGTGGGACTATTTTGAAAAGTATGAAGAAAATGTTCTCGGAATAATTACTGACAACAATTTCAAACATAACGGAATCAGAGATACAGAAGCCGGATTAAAGTTTACGATGGCAGTTAAATCCAGACACAAAGACATACCTATCTTAATCCAAACAAGCGATAAAAATTTAGAAGAAAAAGTAAAAAGTATTGGAGCATCATTCTTATATAAAAACTCTCCTCGTCTTCTTCACGACCTTCGAGAGTTTATGTTAGAACATTTTGGATTTGGAGATTTTGTTTTTGTTTTGAGAAACGGAACGCCGGTTGGTCGGGCTGCTAATTTACGTCAGTTAGCGGAACAGATTGCTAAAATACCGGAAGAGAGTTTATTGTATCACGCCGAAGGAAATCATTTCTCTCGCTGGCTGAAGGCACGAACAGAGTTTTATCTTGCACATAAATTAAGACCAAGAAAAATTACGGATTATGATTCTCCAGAACATTTGCGGCAGGACCTTATATCTGCAATCAACAATTATCTCGAAGAAAGAGCTAAAGGTGTAATTTCTGATTTCAGAAAAGATACTTTCGATCCCAAAAACAGTTTTGCAAGAATCGGAGGAGGTTCACTTGGTGGTAAAGCAAGAGGTCTGGGTTTTATAAATTCTCTGATTGCAAATTATAATATCAAATACTTATTTGAAGGAGTTGAAATTTCAGTTCCCTCTGCTGTTGTTTTAGGCACAGAAGTGTTTGATAATTTTATAAGTAAAAACAATCTTGAGAATTATGCTTTTAATGAAACAGATGATGTCAAACTAACTCAAACTTTTATAGAGGCAAAGTATTTCCCGGATGATATAAAAGAGAAACTAATTGAATTTCTTGAAATCATTAAAGAACCGCTTGCTGTTCGTTCTTCAAGTTTGCTTGAGGATGCACAATTCCAGCCTTTTGCCGGAGTATATCAAACATATATGCTTCCAAACAGTAATCCTGATATAAACATCAGACTTGAAGAACTTTTACAAACTATCAAAGCAGTTTACGCCTCAACATATCATCAAAAATCAAAAGATTATATGAAAGCCACTTCTTACAGACTTGAAGAAGAAAAGATGGCAGTAATTGTGCAGAAGTTAGTGGGTTGTGAACATAAAAGAAAGTTCTATCCGGATTTTGCAGGTGTCGGCAAGTCATTTAATTTTTATCCGATTCCTCCACAAAAACCTACTGATGGAATTGCTATGGTTGCTTTGGGACTTGGAAAAACAGTTGTTGAAGGTGGAAACACTGTCAGATTTTGTCCTCGTTACCCAAAACATTTGATGCAATTTTTCTCAAGCAAAGAAACACTGAAATACGCTCAGCAAGATTTTTATGCTCTTGATTTAGATGGAAAACTTTATCATCACCCCGAATCAACGAAAGATCCTTTAGTTAAAAAATATGATTTACTTGAATCTGAAACTGATGGAACATTATTTTCAGTTGGTTCAACCTATTCTCCTGAAAATGATGCTGTCTATGATGGAATTTCAAGGCGAGGCGTTAGAGTTGTTACTTTTGCTCCAATCTTAAAACATAAAATCTTCCCTCTTCCAGAAATACTCGATTTACTTTTGGGATTGGGTACTTGGGGAATGGGTTCTCCAATTGAAATTGAATTTGCTGTTAACCTTAGTGTTCCTCCGGGAAAGCCAAAAGAATTTGCAATGTTACAAATGAGACCGTTGGTTATCAGCAGAGAAATAGACGAATTAAATATTGACTTCCCGCAAGAAGAGTTAATTTGTCAAAGTAGTCAGGTTTTAGGGAATGGTGCAACTGATGGAATTTATGATTTACTTCTGGTTGATTATAATAAATATGACAGATCAAAAAGCAGAATAGTTGCCAGCGAAATTGCAAAACTCAACTCAAAACTGTTAAATGAAAAGAAACCTTATGTTTTAATTGGTTTGGGAAGATGGGGAAGTCTTGATCCTTGGCTTGGAATTCCTGTAACTTGGGATCAGATTTCTGGTGCTGCTGCTATTGTTGAATCTGGCTTTAAGGATTTTGAAGTTGAGCCATCTCAAGGTTCGCATTTTTTCCAAAACATTACTTCATTTCGTGTCGGATATTTTACAATTGATGCAGCACAAAAAATAGGTTTTATTGATTGGGATTGGCTGCTTTCTCAACCTGTTGTTGAAGAACTTGAGTTTACAAAACATTTAAGGTTCAATAATCCGATTTCAGTAAAAATAAACGGGCATAAAAATATTGGAGTAATTATTAAGCCCAGTTCAAGAGGTTAGTTGCTCTTAAGTTTTCTGATTGTTGAAATTTATATAATATTTTCACCATCGAAAATAATACTTAAAAATATCTACTTAGAATTAATGTAATTAATTAAAGCTGGAGCTAACTAAAAAGTAATTTTTCTTTGTGTCTTTGAGTCATTTTGGCAAAAAAATATCTTTATAAAAAGAAATCAAACATCATCAAGGAAATCATTAAGGCACAACTTAAACAAAGAACTTTTTCGTGATTCAAAATCCAAAAAATTCGGGAAGGATAAATAAAGTTATCCAAGACTAATTTTGATTTTGCGGCTATACAAAAATCAACAATTATTTTTCATCTTAAATCATTTTAGAATTCTTGAAAACCTTACTTCTTTTCAATAATAACTATCTTCGTTAGTTCTGAATTTCCACTGTAATCCGGATAATACATTAGATAACTTTGAGCAGGATTTACATTATACTCGCCGGGTATCTGAGCTTTAATTATATAACGAAATGTAATTTCTTTATCAAAATAAGTTGAAAAGAAAACAGCTTTCTCATCACGATATTCACGATGAGAATAATAATAAATATTGTGATCACTTCCATCAATCTGATAGTTATTCAAATCTTTTACAACTTCGAAACCTGCTGACAGCATATCTTCGGAAATCAAATACTCAAGATTATTATGTGTGGATTTAATTTTTGTTTCAACTAATACATCCCGACCGACAGAGACTTTCCCATCAAACTTTTTCTTTCTGAATATAATTCTTTTTTCAAATTGAACTGGTTCAAGCAAATAATATTTTCGTTCAACTGTAAAGAATTTTGAATCATAGTCAATAACATCAGAAAAATATGTCAGCATTCCTGAAAGATAAACAGAACCAATTCCTGATTTCTCAATTAGCAATTTATTCTTTCCTTTCAATAAAGAACTTTTAAGCAAGTCAGTTAATGTAATTATAGACTGTTCTATCATAATATCTTTTTCACTAAAGGATTTGTTAAAAATATTTTTTCCGTTTAATGAAATGGAAATTTTATAATCGGGCGACAATTCATTTTTCATCTTCAGATAATCAGTAATTGCAAACAATACCATCGAACTTGTTTGGGTCGAAGACCAACCATAGCCCTGTCGTTTCATCAATAACCAACGAACTGCTTTTGTAACTATTTCACTGTCAGAAGAAGATTCAAGCAATGCTTTTACAGCATAAGCTGTTGTCTGGACTGCGTCGTTGTACCAATAATAATTAGATTCTCTCTGGTCCCAGAAAGCAAGTTGGCTTGATTGATTAACCTTGCTGATTAACTTTGAGACCAATTGATTAACTGACTTTGTTTCACCAAAATTCTTGTATGAAAGAATTAGCAAAGAAAGTGAGTAAGGCGAAAGATTATCGTTAGAAATAAAATTAAGCTTTTCTTTTACTTTAACATTTTCCCAAGTTTTCCTGTTTTTAGTAATCTCACTATAAACATAAATCATATATGAAAGAATTGTTGGCTCACTTTTCCCTTTAAATTCATCAATTTGAAACTCAAGATTTCTGATACCTGATTGCAAAACACTTTCATCAAAATCAAATCCGTTTAATTTTGCAAATTTCAATCCGAATAGAACATAAGCTGTCATAAAAGGATTACTTCTATCGTTTTTCCACCAACCCCAGCCTCCATCAGGCTGCTGAAAATCAATTAAACGTTTAATCCCTTCTTCAACATACTTTGGCATATTTTCAAGTTTAGATGAAGAAACTTTTATTTTCTGAGTTTTCAATAAATTGTTGACATAAAGCATTGGTAAAAATCTGCTCATAGTCTGTTCAACGCAGCCATAAGGATAGGCAACAAGTTCATCGAGAGTTTTTAATAAACTTGTAGTTAACGTCGGTGAAACACCAAAACTGAACGTTACATTGCTTATATCAACATTTGAAGGAATTTCAAATTCAATTTCTTTCTTAAAGTCATTTTCATTACTATCAAACGAAACGGAATTTTGAATTTTTATACCCAAAGAATTAATCGGAATTTTAACTTCAACTGCATCTGATTCTGAGTTTGTTAAAGCCGTTGCTCTGATAACAGCTTCCTTTTTAACTTCATCAGTTCTTACTCTCCAATCTATACGAATTTCAGAATTTGGAGGTAGAATAATTTCATAAGAATTTTTAATCCCTGAAATATTCTTAAAGTTTTGCTTTGAATTTATTTCAGATGAAAGGAGTTTAAGATTTTCAACATTTAATTCAATTCGTGTCTTCTTATTTTCATTCAGATAATTATGAACAATAGTAGAAACAGTGGTTTCATCGCCTTTAGTTAAAAATCTTGGAGTTTCAATTCTTATCAATAAATTTTTAGTACTAATTATTTTATTGACCTGTTCCCCAATCATTGTTTCTTTTGTTACGCCTTTAACTGTAGCTCTCCAGGTTCCAAGATTATCGGGAAGCGTTGTTTCAATTTTTGCTTTTCCATACGAATCCGTATAAATATTTGGCAGCCATATTATTGCATCCAAAAATTCTTTTCTGATTTCAGGTTTGACGAAATTTGATTTTACTGCTCCGTTAATAAAAGCTTTCTCAGTTGGTGTAGCCATCTCATTTACCATCATTAACGCTCCTCTATTTGGGAAACCAAAATCTCTGCTACTTTCTGATTCATTTTCTTTTTCAACTAACTGTTTAATTCTTTCGAATAAGGATTTATTTAGTTTTATTTGTTCCCGCAAATCTGAAGTCAGAACGAAGTCTTTTATAAAAACCATTTCTCCACTGGAATTAGAAATAAATAGTTGATATTTATCAGCCGGAATTTTTCTGAATTCAAAATTGTCTGAGGAATCAATATAAGCGTTAAAAGACTTAATTGTACCAATTAACACGGCTCTGAGTTTGTTCTTTTGAAAAACCGAGTCAGTTTGGATAAATCTTCCGAAATAATTTAAGTTAAAAGGAACATCTATCTGCTTTTTATCAGAGCGGAAATAATACTCTTCAAGATAGGTAATTCGCCTGCTTGTGGAATTATAATAAAAATTTGTAGTCGAACTGTAAGAAGGAACATAGAAATATTTTGGAGATAGGAAAAATTTATCTATTGGTTGAGTTTGCTCAGTAACAATATCATAAAGACTTTCATCAGTAAGTCCAAATGATAGTTCCGCATTTTTTACCGGCTCGCCTTTGTAATTTTTTACTAAAAGATTGTACTCAACTTTATCCCTTGGTTTGTATTTGTTTTTTTCAGTTATGATCTCAATGTTCAATAGCTTATCATTAGGAATCACACCTACGGATTTGGTATTCTGATAAAACATATTATTATTTATAAAACAGATACTTATATTAAAATTTGGCGAGAATTTATCCTTTATTAAATATTCTATTTTTGCAGAATAATTGTTTGAAGTAAGAACTTTATAACTCAGAACCTCATCGGTTTCTAAGGTTAATAAAAACTGTTGTGACTCGAACGGAGTAAAAATTAATGCAGTTAAAGTATCACCAATTTCATAAACATCTTTATCAGTAACAATTTCAATCTGATTGGAATAGCGAGTTCGAAAATAATCTCTATAATCTCCGACAAAAAATGAACCTCCTGAACTTACTTCGTTTCCTTTTTTATCAATTGCAATTACCTGATAGGAAAAATAGCCAGATAAATTTCCTCTTGGTTTGAATAATCCTAAGCCCAAACCATTTTGATTTGTTCTTCCTAACAAAGTGTCTTTTACGGGATAAGGTCTATAGAGCTTGTCATCTGGATATGTTATGATTATCTTAAAATCAGTTTGAACTCCTTTATCTTCAAAATCATTTATGTTTACTTTGATTTTTACTTCTTCGTTTTTTTGATAAAAATACTTTTCAGTGGAAGAAGAAATTGAAAACAGACCTCTGCTAATTAAAACTTCTTTGGAACCTGAAACTGCTCTTCTTGATTGGTCGGTTACTTCAGCAGTGATATTATATTTATAGTCATATTCTTTTTCAAACAAAGGTTCAATGATAAAATTAAAATTACCATTATCATCAAGTTCGCCTTCAATTTGTTTAACTAATTCATTACCATAGCCATAGTATGGTCTGATTTTTTCAAAAGAATCGTAAAACCAGCCAAAACGATGTCCTCTCCACCAAGGGAACCAATACTGTTGCTTATAAACATTAACTTTTACTGAAGCATTTTTTACCTTTGCTCCGAAATAATATTCGGCTGAAACCGAACCTATAATTGAATCACCCAAAGAATAATGATTCAAGTTAGTATTTACCAGAACTTTATATTCGGGTTTTTTATATTCCTCAACAGAAAAACTTCCATAAACCCGATAATTTTCTTGGGATATTTCAATCGAGTAATTTCCCAAATCCGCTTCATCATCAAGTTTGAAGCTGCCATTTAGAGTTCCGAATTCATTTGTCTTTAATTCTTCTGAAAAAACCGTTTTGTTTTGCGGCGAAGTGATTTTAACTCTACAATTCTGATCTTGGAAATTTTTAGTCTCGTTTCCTTTAGTTAATCTTAAAATTGCTTTGAAATTAACGGTCTGAGAGGGTCTGTAAACAGGTTGATTTGTGTAAACATATCCAATCAGATTCCAAATATGTTCACTGCCTAAAATTGAATAAAAATTAAATGGAATTATTTCTTCTTGGTATTTTGCATAAAGTTGAATTTCTGAATTATTTTTTTCAATAGTCTTGATGAAAACACCATCTTTTTCAGGAAAAATTCTTTTTGATTCGGAATTCTTATCAACTAAAATTAACTCAGCATTTTTAATTACCTCACCGGTTTTAATATCAACCACCACCGCAAGTAAATTTGTCCTGAATTCTTTTGAAATTATTGAATATTCTGTAACCAGTATTGGACAATATGCTATTTGGTTTTGGTGTTTTACCTGAAGAATGTATAAACCGGGCTTTTCAATTCTACCAACGTTAAGAGAATTTTGGTAATAATTTCGACGGTCAATAAAATCTTTCCAGGATTTTACTTTTTCAGTATTTTCCAATAAAAATCGGTTATCTTCACCCCAGACGTCAAAATTATATGTTCGTCTGTTAGTTCGAAGTCCATTAAAAAATTTTATTGGCTCAATAATCTTAAGTAAAGTAAGCTCCATTTCTAAGAATTTATTACTGTAATGGTGAATATTTATTTTCACTTCATCGCCGGGTTTGAAAAGGGAATGATTGGATAAATAAAACACATCATCATTTAGTGATTGATTTGATGAAGCTATATTGAAAATCAATGAGGAGAATATTAAAATCAGAATGAAATATTTTGAAGATTTGGGTTTGAAATTCACATTTGCTCCGGATTTTTTATAATTATACATATCAAATAACGAAAAGTGCCTTAGAAAATTGAATCACAACTTTAATTAGACAAAAATTCGACTTAAATACCATTATAGTCGGATATTTGGCAGTTTTGTGCTGTAAGTCTCAATGCCAAAGAAATCATTGTCACGTCTATCCATAGAGGTTATCTTTGAAGCGTTAATTTACTAATAACAAACAGAGGTTATTATTGAAGTTCAGTAAAAAAATAATTGTAATGTTAGCTTTTATTTCTATTGTCGGTTTTACTCTCGAAACATCCCAGTCAGGTAATGAGTTAGTTGAACCGGTAGTATTAGAAAATGAAAGTGATGTTGCAGTTAGATCTCAGGCTGCAGATTTATCGCTGATAGAATATGAAGATTTGGGTGTTATGAAAGCTTCGTGGTATGGACCCGGATTTCACGGAAGAAAAACTGCAAATGGAGAAAGATATGACCAGATGGCTTATACCGTTGCTCATAAATCAATGAAATTTGGCACTTTATTGAAAATTACCAATCCCAAAAACGGACGCTCGCTTGTTGTGAGAGTAAACGACAGAGGTCCTTACATCGAAGGTCGTGAATTAGACCTTTCAAAAGCTGCCGCTCACGAACTCGGACTTATCAAAAAAGGCGTTGCCCGACTAAAAGTGGAAAAAATTAACATTGTCGGGCTAAATTCCTATTCTGCTAACTAATCTTTTTATTACTATAGAGTTCTGAAAAATTTCTATACAATTCTAACTGAGCGTGTCGAATTATGAAAAATTGAATCAAAATCATACTTCGACTACGCTCAGTATATTATACTTCGACTACGCTTAGTATGTAATATTTCGAACTCGCTTAGTATTTTACACTTCGACAGGCACATTATACCACATTTCGATAGTATTACAATAGTGTGAATTTTTAATATTCTAAACCAGTTTTTCAGAAGAATTGAAAAATAAATAGTTTTTATGCTTCAGCTCTTGGTATTGTGATAGTTACAGTTGTTCCTGCTCCCTCTTTACTTTCAATTGAAATTTTTCCATTTAATTTCGTCATAATATCTGAGCAAAGAACTAATCCAAATCCGGAACCAGTTTCTCCATCAGTACCTTTCCTGCTAACTTTAGCATCTAAGCGAAACACATTGGGTAAATCCTCTTCAAATATACCAAGACCATAGTCTTTGAATCTAACAAGACAACTTTTGTCTTGGCATTCAACGAGTACTTCTATTTTCTGCCCGACTGGAGAAAATTTAATTGCATTAGATAAAATATTTCTGAAAACTGTTGATATGAGATTTCTATCTGTTCTAATTTCAAAATCTGTAGATTCGAAAAGTTTGACATTCAATTTTTTCTTTTCAATTATTTGATTAAAATGAGAAATTTCTGAAAGCAATATCTCTTTCAGATTAACATTATCCGTCCTGAAACTTACATTACTTCTTTGTAAACGACTCCATAAAAGTAGTTCTTCCAGAAAAGAATATTGTTTCTCTAAAAGATTATTCAATTTTTGGATCAATTGTTTTTTTTCATCATCATTAAGATCATCATAACTTTCTTTCAACAACCTCGATACACCAAGCAGCCCTTGAAACGGGCTTCTTAAATCGTGTGCAATGATTGAGATAAATCTGTCTTTAGAATTATTAGCATAATCCATTTGCTTTATCGTTAACTCTAACTTGTCATTAAGTTCTTTTCGTTCTTTATTCAGTTCATCAAGCTGAATATTCTTTATTTTCAGTTTGCTTTGCTCGAAATTACTTTGCTGAGAAAAAAAGTTCATTAAATGATGTATTATAGATATATAAACTACCATTCCAATTACTAAGTCAGTAATTCTTTGATTTTTATTTTCATATCGGATAAAAAGCTCAGGGAAATACAAATCAGTTAAAATCAATGTTACAACAAAGGTTAAATAGAAAATTAGTGCAACTGGTCTCCTCTTTGGATTCGTAGATAAATATAAACCAATATAGCCCATCACTAAAAGAACTAAAAAGTTGCTGTCAATTCCTGCATTCAAAAACCAAAGGTAGCTTACTGAAATAAAAGTAATACTCCAAAAGAGATAATAATAAAGATCAATATTCTCTTTTTTGCTTTTTCTAACCATTATGAAAACAAAGACATAGACTACCGTAACGATAAAAGTACCTAATATGGTAGTTACCTCAAAATCAAGTAAAATATTTACAACATTTCCAATTATTGTTAAAATTATTGAAAGAAAAACGATTGATATGAATATTCTTTGCCTTAGAGGAGAGAAAACATTAGTGCTAAAGAGAAGTAAATTAATTTTTGTAATTATGTTTTTCATACAGCCTTTGGTTTTATGAATTATTTATAAAACCTTAGTCCTCACTTTTTGAGTGAGAATATTGTGCCATTCAAATTCTCAGAATATTTGATTATTTGAAAAAAAACTATACAAATTATTTCTCATTTTAAGAAGTTGTTCCATTATAAAACAAAAAAGGCTGCCCTTGTGGAGCAGCCTTTGAATTAACGTATGCACTTACTTTACTTAAGGAGAACCAATTTCTTTGAAATTGACTTTGTTTGGGATTGTATTCTGTATATATAAACACCGCTTGATAATCCATTTGCGTCGAATATAATTCTGTGATTACCAGCTTCTACGATTTCATCAATCAGTGTTCTTACTTCTTCACCCAAAGTATTGTAAATTTTGAGAGTGATTTTTTCAGCAACAGGAATATTAAACTGAATCGTTGTGGTTGGATTAAATGGATTTGGATAATTCTGGAATAATTCAAATTCCATTGGAATTGTATTATCTTGAACGGAAGTAGTTCCATTAAATCCTTCGGTTACATAAACATATCCTGTGCTTGTGCCAGCAAATACATTTGAACTTGACGGAGTAATAAATAAAGAGCTTACTCCTAAACCACTCAGACCCATCGAACTCCAACCCGGAGCATTATTAGGAAGAACATATACTCCACCTCCCCAAGTGCTAACATATACATTATCATTTGCATCAACACTTATTGAATAAATAAATGTAGAAGGCAGGTTGTTATTATTTGGTGTCCAGGTTTGACCTAAATCTGTTGAATAAATTACTCCACCTCCATAAGTTCCCGCAACAAGTCTGTTGGTTGAAGTAACTGCCAGTGACCAGATGAAATCATAACCCACATTAAGTTTTGTCCAGTTTGATCCTCCATCTGTTGATTTGAATATTCCTTCACCAAATGTTCCTGCATAAAGTGAACCATAAGAATCAACTGCTAATGCGTGAACTGCTAAAGTTGTTAGTCCATTATTAACCGCCGTCCAGGTCATTCCATTATCCTGCGATTTGTAAACACCGAATCCCCAAGTTCCTGCATAAAGTGAACCATCATTAGATTTTGCTAAAGACCTGACATCTTTACCAGAAAGTGAACTTAGAGTCCAGCTTGCCCCATTATCATTGCTTATAAATAAACCTTGCTCAGTAGCAGCAAATATCAAGTTGTTTTTTACAACTAATGACCAGATAAACCCAGCATACATTGTTGTATTTATTTGAGTCCAGGTTGCTCCATTATCTGTTGAACGGAATATCTGACCGCCAACAGTTCCAACAAGCATATTTCCATTAACATCATTAGCAATTGAGAGAACTATGTGATTGAAAGGTTGACTATTAAATAATTGCCAATTACCATTTCCACCAGTTCCACCGCCGCCAGTGCCGCCACCTTGATTGGTTACTGTGAAGGTAGCTTGCCCATAGTCGTCTTCGTTTGGATTTCCATTATTCGGATTTGAATCCGGATCATTTTGGAATGAGGCGGTAATTTCAGCAATATTTGTAACCGAAGTGCTTCCAGGGATATTTCCAACGAAGCAATGATTATTAAATTGACCCATTCCATACAAGTTCTTACAAATCATCTGCCCGTTTTGAACTCCTGAAATAAAGTTTACAGAAGCTTTCGGAGCGAGGATTGAACCACGAACATCTATTCCTACTATTTTTAATGAATCTGCCTGATAGAAATTGTAAAGAACGTTAGATACATCTGTTCCGGTAACTGTTAATCCACCAGTCCACTGAACGTAATTTCCATCAATATTGACTAATACTACTGAACCATTAGGAACAGAGATTGCGACATTATTTGCAGTTGAAAGCTGTGCACCACTTACTGAAAATACATTTAAGAACGGGTGAGTTCCATTGAGAGTCAATCCGCCCCATTGGAAATTAACAGTACCATTGGCGGCATAGTTAGATAAAGTAACTGATAAACTATTTAGATAAGTCTCTGCACTTGCAAAATCAATTACATTATCTTGTCTTAACGTTCCGTGATTTATACTTACAGCATAAGTGGGAAGATTGGTATAATTGCCATAAACCACATTTCCACCATAAACAGCACCGCTGGTGAAATAGAGATTTCTTCCAACAATTAAAACATCAACTGTTCCATTTGAATTAGGAAGTTTATCACCAATTGAATAGAAACTTAAATTTGCATCTCTTCCAACTGCCATTTTACCTTCTGTATCTGATGATGGCTGATTTAAATCATTAAATACAAATACATTGAAACCTGTTGCAGCTCCTAAATCAAAAGAAGATGAATTTAATAGATCCACATCAACTTCAACAGTAATTGTTAATGTTGCAGAACTTCCACTTCCAAGATTTCCAATCCACCATTTTCCTGTCAGAGGATTGTATGAGCCGTGAGAAGCATTGCTTGATTGATAAATTACTCCATCTGGAAGTAAATCTGTTACCTCAACTCCAGTTGCATTACCGGGACCTGAGTTCGTAACAGTGATTGTGTAAGTAATTACATCTCCATCCTGAGGGTTTGAATTACTTACTGTTTTGGTTAAACTTAAATCTGCATCAGGATCATTTGGATTGCAAACCCAAGGATACCAATATAAATCTCTTCCAATACCATTTTGAACAGGATTGCCGTTACAATCAAGAACATTTAATCCATAATGAATCTCTACTATTTGATCTCCTGGCTGGATTCCGGGCCACCAAGCTGTAATAGTAAATGTTGTATCTTTTGTTATTGGAATTGTCAGATAATGTTCATCATTACAGTTGACAGCTGCTGGAGGACAATTATTTACAGGAGTTGGATGAACTACTCTCCAAGTAGTTTGCAAAAATGCTGCAACATTATTTGATGGGTTTAAAGAAACACTGCCTGTGATTGTAATCCACTGCGGTTCAGTTAGACAAATTGCTGAATCGGGTCCAAGAGTTCCTGTCCAACTTATTAAACAATTGTTTTGTGGTATTTGATAAATTCCGGCATCCCATTTAAGATCATTCTGACCTGCAACTAAGTTTATACAAACTGTTTTTCCTGTAATTGGGTCTGCATCACTATCCTTAAAATCATCAAATCCCTGATCTTTTGAAGTAAATTGATATCCATTTGGTAAAATAAACTGAACATAATAACTGCCGGGAGTAAGATTTGAGAATAAATACATTCCCTGACTATTTGTTGTAGTTTGAGAAATGAAATTGTTACTGCAATCAAATAGTTTTACAACTACACCGGGAACACCTGTTTCATTTGCATCCTGAATTCCATCCTGGTTTACATCGTACCATACTCTATCCCCTAAAGAAGCAGAAGAATATGAACAGTCTAAAAATCCATTATTGACAGTTCCGTTATCAAAGTTCTCATTTATTTGAGTTAGGGCATCATTTATATCACTGAATGAATATCCTGTATTTATTCCGCCAATTGCTTGATTTGCAATATTTAATAATTGATTTACAGTAAAACCAGCAAAAGTTCCTGAAGTAATAAACAAATTACCTAATGGATACGGATTTGAGCCAAGGTATCCTGCGGAATGAAATGCAACATTTAGAGTTGCGGCAACCAACTGCCCAGCTAAAACTCCAGCAGAAGTACTATAAGGGTTAACATAATTCATATTGAAAGCACCAGCAGTGCCGCCCTGTGGTAAAAAGTTTTCTACAGCTGCTGCACTTGTTAACTTTAAAGTAAAATTACTTCCAATTGTTAAACCTGATGGAAATACTAAATGGAAGTAATTATTTCGAATTTGTCCTGGCACACTTGTTCCGGGACTTCCCCAACCGCCTTGAGTGTAAGTAGTATAATTTTGAATTGAACATACATTAGTAGGCGGGCAAGTTAAAAATCCATTATGACTATTTGGATTATTAAAATTTTCATTTATTGCCGTTGCTGCATCGTTTATATCAGAAAATGAATATCCAGTGCTTTGACCTCCAATTGCTTTATTAGCAATAGTGAGAAATTCATTTACTGTTTTGCCTGCGAACGGACCTGAGACAATTATTAAACTGCCTAATGGTATTGGATTTGTTCCAAGATATCCTGCGGCGTTATAATAAACGTTCATCGTTAAGGCAACGATTTGCCCCCCCAAAACACCTGCACTTGTTGAAGTAGGATTAGTGTAATTGGTAGTAAATTGATTGGGAGTTCCGCCTTGTGGTAGAAAATTTTTAACCGCTAAAGCTGATGTCAGAGTTAATTTGTAGTTGCTTCCGACTATCAATCCACCGGGGAAAACGGAATTAAAATAATTATCCCGAATTTTTCCTGGGGTACTATTGCTTGGACTTCCCCAACCACCCTGAGTACAAGTAAAATATCCTGAAAGATCACAATTCTCAGGAGAATCAGGTGGGAAATTCAGCAATGAAGTTTTCAGGTTAGAATTAAATCTAACCGAGGCAAATGCGAACGAGGACTGTATTACAAACACAATAATCGTAACCAAAACCGTTAAAAGAACCTTTTCTTTTCTCATAGCTATTCCTTTTTTAATTGACTTAGGAATAACAGCATTTTTATGCCAGATAAAAAACTTTGAAAAAAAGCTAAAAAGCAGAATTTTGATTCAGAGAAAAATTATTTAATGTATCAGATTGGGACTGATTTTTGATTTAAGACAATACTCAGTGAAAGAATTTATGAGAGATAAAATTTAAGATTTATGTTATTCAGATGTGTATTTTATTATTTCAGCTTTCTCTATTGTAATAAGTCCACCGCAATTTGATTTTTCAAAAATATCATTTACAACAGGGATGAAATTTTCTATCTTTTCAATTTCATCAACTACTTCAATTATTATGGGTAAATCTTCTGAAAGTCTTAAAATCTTAGAAGTATGAATTTTGCTTCTGCCTCCAAAACCCATAATTCCTCTAAAAACAGTAGCACCTGCCAAACCGTTTTCACGTGCTTTTAATACAATTCTTTCATAGACTGGAATTTTATCAGATTTATCATTCTCTCCGACAAAAATTCTTAGCAGTTTGGCTTCGCTTGTAACTTTCATAATAGTTCTTTCATTAAATTATTTTAGATAAAATATATGCTAAAAAAATTCCTATCATACACAAAAAGACATTTGATAATAAGTTCATAATAGCAAAAAAGTATTGACTATCTCTAAATAGATTAAATGTCTCGAGAGAAAATGTTGAAAAAGTTGTAAATCCGCCGCAAAATCCCATTGTTAAAAAGAATCGCCATTGAGTATTTATAACTTCTCTAACATCTAAAAAGAAAATTATTATTCCAAGCAAAAAGCTGCCAACAATGTTAACCGCTAAAGTTCCATAAGGGAAACTAACGGGAAAGTACTTATAAACTGCATTTGAAAGCCAATATCTTAACCCACCACCAAACGCAGAACCTATCATTACTAAAATTAAATTGCTCATTTTTTATTAATTGTTTTTTAATTATGTAAAAATAATCAAGGCAAATTAAAAAAGTTAGCTGGAGAAAGTTAATCTTTTCCTAAAATATTCAATGCTGTCCAAATAAACTTAAATTTGATTAATAAACTCTTATTTTAGTTGAAAATGAAAGAAAAGAAATTCATTTTTAATTTAATTCTTTATAAAAAGTCTTACTCTAAAATTATTAACTGGTTATAGTTAAATGTGGCTAAAGCCCATAATATACCAGTCTTATTGAAATAGTTGAATAAATCCAACTGCAATAAAAAAAAAACAAATCCAATCAGCATTTATTACAGTTCACTTTAGTAAACTGAGAAAAAATTAAAATCAGGTGTTGGCTTTAGCCACATAAATTAAATTTATTTTGGACAGATGTGATTATAGCTATAATAAATCCTTAAAGTATGCTATTAGTATAGGGAGAGAAGGCTGTTAGATGCATATCTATAGCGTATCTGAAGCGTAGGTTAAGCGTAGATAGAGCGTATGTTAAGCGTATGTAGAGCGTATGTAAAGCGTATCTGGAGCGTATGTGGAGCGTATGTAAAGCGTATCTGAAGCGTATGTGAAGCGTAAACTAAACGAGTTTGTAACGAGATAGTAACGAGTTTGTAACCTTTTAGTTACGAGATAGAGACCATAAAAAAATGATTTTAGAGAATTTCAAAAAGTATAATCAGAGCATTAGAAGTGTAAATTGGGTTGTATTTGTTAATTTTTTTAGTGCTATCCAAAATAAACTTAAACCTAATCATTAAACTTTGATTTTAGTTCAAAATGATAGAAGATAAATTCATAATAAGTGCTGACTAAAAGTAAATTTTCCTTTGTGCGAACTTATTGACTAATACTTTCTTGCCACGAATTGCACGAATTTATACGAATTAAATCGAATAATCCGTTAAAATCCGTTGTATCAGTTCCATCCGTGTTCTATCTGCATTAGTTAAAGATTATCTTTGTGAACTTCGTGACTTTTATTATTA
>Ga0073932_1001532_pt1 | contig 42473 bp, 35 predicted proteins | sample DewCreD2012metaG_FD_76967 | JGI IMG/M metagenome (GOLD analysis project Ga0073932, IMG submission 76967) | Hot spring sediment bacterial and archeal communities from British Columbia, Canada, to study Microbial Dark Matter (Phase II) - Dewar... ...
CGCGCCCCCGCCGGCAATCCTGCCGATGGCGCCAAGACACTGTGATAGCGTGGAACTGATGCCAGACGGACAGTTCCTTTCGGCTCTCTCAACCGTACAGCGATTCGCAAGACAAGCAGTTCCTGTCCGCTCCCGTGGACAGGCCGCCGCTTCCTGCCCCGCCGTACTCTGCCCTGGTGGAGCGGACCCGTCTCCGCTGACCCCGCGCCCTCGAACTGTGCCGTCGGCGCCAGGTCACGGCCTGCGGCGGCTGGCCTGGACCGCGCTGCTCTCCATCCTGGCGATCCTCGGAGGATGCAGCCTGGATCCCCAGACAGCGAAATTGCGACTGCTTGAAAGCGGCAATCGGTACTTCGAGCGCGGCAAGTATAAGGAGGCCGCGCTGATGTACCGCAGCGCCCTGAAAAAAGACAGGCTGTACGGCGAGGCCTATTACCGTCTGGCCCTCGCCGAATTGCGGCTGCGGAGGATCGGCAACGCGGTTTATGCCTTGCGCCGCGCCGTTGAGCTTCAGCCGGAGAACGAAGACGCCCGCGTCAGGCTCGCCGACGCGTGTCTTGTCGCCTATGCCACGGCGCCTCAGGGCAAGCGGGAGGAAATCTCGCGTGAGATTGTTGCCCAGGCGGACGCAGTTTTGCGGATGAACCCCGCCTCCTTCGATGGCCCGCGCATCAAGGGCCAACTCGCCCTGCTCAACAAAGACCTCGGCGGCGCGGTTCGTTTTCTGGAGGCGGCGGACCGGCTGCGGCCCTTTGATCCCAATGTGGGGATGGCGCTTTGCCAGGCTTTGGACGCGCTCGGCCAGTTTGAGCGCGGCGAGCAGTTCGCGAAAGGGGTCATCGAACGTCACCCCGCCTTTGAGCCGATTTACGATCTTCTGTACCGGCAGTACCTCGCCCGCAACCGTCTGCCGGAGGCCGCCCAGGTGCTGGAGACCAAGGCCGCCAACAACTTTTCCAATATCAAGAACATCCTGCAATTGGCCCAGCACTACTACCTTGTGGGCGACCAACCCGCTGTCACCCGCACTTTGGATCGGCTGCTGGCCAACCGGCAGAAGTTTCCGAACGCCCGTTTCCTGGTGGCGGAGTTTTACGTGCGCGTCGGAGAGCTTCAGCCCGCCTTGGAACAACTCCGAGAGGGCGCCCGGACGAGTCAGGGAGCCCAGCGGCTGGCCTATGAGACCCGCATCGCTGAGGTTCTCATTGAGCAGGGCCAATCGGAGGAGGCGGGCCGGTTGCTGGATGGCTTGATCAAGGCCAACCCGAAAGATCCTAATCTCGCGGCGATTCGGGCCTCACAGACTATTGCTTCCGGATCGGAAGAGCAGGTCGAGGCGGAGATTCGACGGCTCGAGTCCATCGTCCGCGATTCGCCTCGGAATCCAGCCGTCCGACAGCAGTTGGGTCGCGCCTATTGGGCGCGGCAGCGCAATGCTCAAGCTCTCGAACAGTTCAAGGAGGCCGCGCGCCTCGCGCCGGATTATCTCGCCCCGCGCCTGGCTCTGGCCCAGCTCTCCCTCGACGCCAATGATTCAGCAACTGCATTGCAGTTCGCGGCGGAAGCTGTACGGCTGGCCCCCGCGACTCCCCAGGCGCGCTGGCTTCATGCGGCAGCCCTCCGTTCCTCCGGCAAGAAGGCTCAGGCGTTGCAGGAACTCAGGCTCGTCGCCAGCTTGTACCCCGATTCCGTGGAGTCATGGCTCCGGCTGGGCCGGCTGGAACTGGAAGACATGAATCCGCAATCCGCGGAGAAAGCCTATCTTGCGTGCCGGGAAAGGACTCAATCCGTCGCCTGCATTGTAGGGCAGTCGGACGCCCTGACGGCCCGTGGCCAGACGGAACAAGCCGTGCAAATTCTCCGTGCGGAATTGAAGGCCAGACCTGGCGACCGGGACTTGAAAATGGCCTTGGGAGACGCCCTGATGAAGCAACGGGCTTTCTTGGAAGCGCGCTCCCTCTATACCGAATTGCTGGCTGCCGAGCCGGGTTCCGCCGCCCTGCACCTGCGCGTTGGCAACTCGTTCTTGACGGGTGGCGATCCCCAGTCGGCTTTGGGTCATTTTCAGAAGGCTGCCGAACTCAGTCCGAATGGGCCGAATGTCCTTCATTATCTAATGGTTACTCTGAATTCTCTGGGCCGGAAGAGAGAGGCTCTGGGCATCTGCGAACGGCTGCTGAAGCTGCGGCCGGAGGATCCGTTGGTGCTCAACAATGCCGCTTTCCTGCTTGCGGAAACCGGCGGCGACCTGGACCGGGCGCTGACCTATGCTCAGCGCGCCACGCGGGCGGCCCCCAACGAGCCGGAGTTTTTTGACACTCTGGGGTGGGTGCTGCTTAAGAAGGGCCTCGCAGCGAGTGCGTTGGAGGTCTTTCAGCAACTCGTGCTCCAGAGGCCCGAAAACCCCGCCTACCGTTACCGTCTGGCCTCGATCCACTCACAAATAGGTCAAAAACAGATGGCTAGGAAGGAGGCGGAGGAAGGATTGCGCCGAAATCCTTCTCCGGAAGTGGCGCGGCAACTGAAAGACCTATTGGAAGACCTGAATTAGTCCCCGACCTTTTCCCTACCCTGGAATCCCGATGGCCAGCAGAGTGCGAGGGGTACTAGAACTAAAACTGGCCTTTTGCCCCTTGACCTGAACCGGGTATCCCCTTACACTAGAGGAGAATTGCAGAAGAGGAGTGTTTCCTCAGAAAGAGGGGATGGCCGTGAGGACTATACGAGGATATGGGGGGCTGCTGGTGTTCGCGCTCGGCCTGCTGTTGACCCCGCCGCTGAAAGCTGGCGTGGTGGTTACGTTGGACTTCACCACCGGCTATGCGACAGGAAACTGTGCTCTCGTGGGAACCGACAACGATTGCAACCGCGGAACTTCCTTCGCCATCGGTAGTCCTGCGGTTGTGATTACAGCCAGGAGCAAGACGGGCAACATCGGAACGCCGTCGACGGCGAACCCCTTTGCTTTGGGTGAAACAGGAGTGGTCTATTGGGGTGACATGGGCGACCTTGGACCAACCTGCATCAGCCCCTCCAAGGCCACATGCCCCGGTCTCGGCGTGCGGAATGCGAAAGCGGGCGGTTCGGAAGGCATTTCCGGCAGCGGGGGGGACCAGGATGAACTCCTTGTCTTTAGCTGGGCTGCGGGCCACCAGGTGGCGCCGTCTTCCATCATTCTGACCTTGCAGGGCTTCAGGGCGGCGGATGACGACACTTGGATTTACTTGGAAACAACCGCCAATTCAAACCCCGCCGGACCTGACTTCGTCTTCAAATGGGAGGATATCACCACCGCCTCCACGCTGGATTTCAGCACGATTCCGGGCCTGCCGGCGGGTACCTTCCTGCTGCAACTGGGGGTGCTCGAGAATACCGGCCACACCGGTGTTGCAGGGCTTCAGTACGAGGCCGTGCCCGAGCCGGCTGCGTTCATCCTCACCGGCATTCCGTTGCTCGCGCTGGGGCTGTTCCGTTATCGTGCCCGCCGCCGTCAGCAGCGGTAGCAACCGTAGAGACATCCGGATCAAAAAAGCCGGGGCGCTCCGTCAGGAACGTCCCGGCTTTTGTCTGAGCGGCTTTCGCCCCGCTCCCGTCCGCCTAATCGCTGCTACCGCAACATGCCTTTGACTACCACGTCCACCGCCTCCTCTTCGCTGAGGCCGCGTGACATCAGAGTCTCCACTTGCTTCTTATCGACGCTCCCGATCGCAGCTTCATGCGTCAGCTTGGCGCTCTCATCCAGGACGATCAGCCTGGGAACCGCGCTGGCCCTTGCGTGCGGTCCCTTCAGAATCTCCACGCAGTCGATGTGCCCCCTCGCCCCAGGCGCATTCCCTACCGCCTCCCCAATGACTTCGCTGACACAGTGATCCGAGGAGACCACCCGGCTCTTCGCCAGTCCGCGCGCCCCGGCGCCGTTCAGCAACAGAGATTCGCTGATTACGATCTGATCGTTCTTCTTCCCGTAAATCTTCGCGTCCATCTCGCAGACCGCGTCCTCGCGAAGGTCCGCCTGATAGTCCAGTTTCACCGTCCCCGCCGCGCCCTGGGTGAGTTTGAACCGGCTCCGGTAAACCCCGCCGGGTTCCACCAGGATCCGCGCCGTCGGAAGAACCTCCACGCCACCTTCCGGCCCGTGGTAATGCGTCTCGGAGTAATCCATTTCCGCCCCACGCCCCACGCGGATCTTCGCGTCCATAATGTGGCGGACCCGTTCCGCGTTGGGAAACGTGCAATGCGCCACGAACTTCACCCTGGCCCCGTCCCCGATATCGAACTGCGAGATGATCTCCTGCAAGCCGTTCTTGGGCAGAACCCCGAAGCAGAGGTGGACGGGATCCTGGACCGCCGTGCCGGGCTCCACTGCGATCCAGGCCTTCACCCCAGTTGGAGTCTCCTCGCTTTCCATCACCACGCCCGGCGGCCTATTGGAACGCAGGACCTTATGGTGACTCACCACCAGGGAGCCGATGCGGTCGTCAAACAGAACCACCGGGTTTCCGCCGCTGGCTTCATACGCCTTGGAGATGGCGATCAATTCTGAAGAAGCGTCAGACACGGCTTAGCTCCGCTGGCAATGGCTGATTGATGTGCAGGCATTCCTGGCAATGGTTGCGGAAGAAGCGCGCTATGGCCTCCGGGGCTCCGGTCTTCAAGATCGTTCCGGCGCAAAGTGAAGATGCCCGGTCCGCCACCGAGGCAACCTCTTCGTGGTGCGTGATCAACAACACCGCCCCTCCCGCCCGCGCGATCGTCCGGATCACGTCCACGATGCAGTCGATCGAGAGGGCGTCGATCCCCGAATCGGGCTCATCCAGGATGACCAGCCTGGGTTTCATCGCCAGCACCGAGGCCAGTTCAATTCTTCGCCGTTCTCCCCCGCTCAGCGTTGCGTCCGCCGCCCGGGACAGGTATCGCTCGGGACTTAACCCCACCTTGAACAGGCATTCGTCCGGACTCAGAAAACCAGCGCCTTTCCGCGTCTGCCCGGCCCGCAGGAACTCAGCGACCGTCAGGCCCTCGAACCGCGCCGGCTCCTGCCAGGCCAGCGTAATCCCTCGCCGCGCCCTTTCCGTGATCGGGAGGTCTGTGATGTCCTCGCCTGCGAAATAAATACGCCCTCTCTCCGGGCGGTATCCGCTCAGTCCCATCAGAACCGCGGCCAGCGTGGATTTCCCGGTTCCATTCGCCCCCAAAATGCTGTGGATCTCCCCCTCCGCCACTTCCAGATGAATGTCGCGAAGGATCTGCTTGCCCCCAGCCGTCAGGCTGATTCCTTCGACTCTAAGCATGCTTTCGGATTCCAAACTACTATTCTAGGCTCTCCGGTTCGCAGCCGGGGCGCTCACCGGCCTGATACGGCTTCCGCGGCCAGCGTCCGGCGCGCGCCCTCGGGTACAATGCGCCAGTTGTCATCGGGCTGCTCCGGCAGCTTCCGCCGCTCCATGTAGTACGCCACGATGAGGTTGCGGATGTCGTCGTTCGAACGCCAGACGATTCTGGCCCCGCGGAACATCGCATAGCCGCCGCTTCCCCCCGCCCGGTAGTTATTGACCGCGATCCGCAGCCGCTGGTCCCGCTCGAGGGGCCTTCCTTTCCAGCGCAGATTTACAATCCGCTGCCCGGCGGGCTTCGTCAGGTCGATCTCATACGTCACGCCCTGCGCCATGTCGAAGTTGTATCCCAGCACGCTCCGGTTGATGAGCGGCCCCTGATCGCAAGCCTCCGTCCGGCAGCTCAGGAAGAATCGCGCCGCGTTCTCCAGAGCGTCCTTCACCATCCCGCCCGTGCCTTCAATCGCATAAAGCTCGTTGTCGTAAAGGTAGAGCGCTGCGATCTGCCGCACCGTCACCGGGCCTCGCGCGACGCGCACCTGCGGATTGAAGAGTGACGTAAACGATACATCGGCCTTGGTGTAATGCAACTGCGCCTCGTGGATGGCGTCCACCAGCGCGGAATCCTCGATTCGGCCGCGCGCGCCGCTCAGTTCGACGGCGGACTGGGCGATCGGAGTGTTGAGGTAAGCTACCGCCATCTCGTGGTACGGTTTTGCCAGCCGCAGGATCTCGGGGTCCGCCACCGTCTCCGCCTGCACGGGGATTAAGCGGCTGCTCTTGGACTTCAGCTTCCATCCCTGTGCGGTCTTGTCGAACTCGAAGTCCAGTCTCGCCAGCGACCCGCCCCAGTTCCTTGGCTGCACCAGCAGGACCCCATTGGCCAGCCTGCTTTCCTCTGGCTGATGGCTGTGACCGTAGATTACGGCGTCGATTCCGGGGACCCTCCGCGCGATCTCCAGCGCCATGTTCTCCGGCGGCCGCCCGGTCCGGCGTGGCTTCTCGCCCGGGTCCTCACCCAGGCCGGCATGCACCGCGGCGATCACCACATCCGGCCGCTCCTTCCGCCGCAGTTCTTCGACGGTGCTCCGCGCTGTATCGGCTCCATCCAGGAACCGCAGTCCCTTGTAATTCTCCTCCGGCTCCCACGCCGGGATGTTTGGTGTCGTGATGCCGATCAGGGCTACTTTCACTCCACCTGAAGTCAATACCAGGTACGGCTGAAACGGCTTGAAGGGCGATCCTGGCTGTGCCTGAATGTTGGCGGAGATCCAGGGAAACCGGGCATCGGAACGCGCGTTTTCGAAATTCCTGACGCCGAAATTGAACTCGTGATTTCCGGGGACCATGGCCTGATAGCCGAGCGCATTCATCGCCGCCATCATGGGATCTCGCTCGGGGATCGGCCCCTCCCACTTCATTCCCGCGGGCAGGCGCCCGGTCCGGATGCGTTGCTGATATACGGACTCAAGCGGCGAACCCTGAATCGCATCGCCACAGTCGATCAGGATGGAGTTCGGGTTCTCCCCCCGCGCCGCATGAATCAGCGTGGCGACCTTGGCCAGGCCGCGCTGGGCTGGCCTGGCGGTGTAATAGTCGTACGCATAAATGTTGCCGTGGAGATCCGTGGTTGCAAGCACAGAGACGGTGACGCTTTCCGCGCGCGCCAACCCGGCCACAAGGAACAGCCCGAGGAGCAATCTGCAAATGCGCATGGGGGTGTATTTCCAGTATAAACTGTGGTCATGAGAGTCCATTTTTCAACCCCGGCAGTTCTCATCTTTGCTGTCACACTGGCGCTGCTTGCCCAGACCGGCGGGCAACTTACGGCCCCGCCTCCCGGCGCGCCGGAGCGCGAACCGGGGCTTTACGCCCGCATGGAAACGACCATGGGCAACATGCTGATCAAGCTCTTCGAGACGGAAGCGCCAGCCACCGTGAAGAACTTCGTGGATCTTGCCGAAGGCCGCAAGTCGTTTCGCGACCCCAAGACAGGCCAGATGGTGCGCCGGCCGCTGTACAACGGCGTCACCTTCCACCGGATCATCCCCGGTTTCATGATCCAGACGGGTGACCCCACCGGCACCGGCACCTACGATCCTGGCTTCAAAATCGCCGATGAATTCCATCCTTCTCTGCGTTTCGATCGACCCGGTCGCCTCGGCATGGCCAACATCGGTGAGAAGAATACCGGCAACTGCCAGTTCTTCATCACGGAAGTTCCAACCCCGCACCTCAACAACGCGCACGCCATCTTCGGCCAGGTTGTCGAGGGTCTCGATGTGGTCACCAAGATCGGGAACGCGCCCCGGGACGCCAACGATAAGCCCCGCACCCCCATCCGCATTACACGCGTGGTCATCGAGCGGGTGGGCCCTCCGCCGGAACCGGCCGCCCCCGCTTTCACCAAGCCGGCTCGAACGGCAAAGCCGGTCACCAAGTAGCCAGGCGGCTTTCGGCTGCGGGCCGGAGGGTGTGGCTGTGGCCAGACATGGCGGCGGGCGCAGGGACTGCGCTGGGATGCCTCCCTGGCTCGCCCCGGAGGTTCCATGGAGAATCTGCTGGTTACCGGCGTTGCCAAAGGGGTCGGACGATACCTCCACGGGAATCTGGGTGGCCTGGGTTTGACGCGTCAGAACTCCTCCGGGCTGCTCGGGCAGCTTGAGCGGTCAGGTGGTGTGGACACCATCATTCATTGCGCCTTCAACTCCGCCAAGTCCGTCCCGCAGACCGAACTCTGCGGCTATCACAGCGACAACGTCCTCCTGACCGGCCGGCTTCTTGCTCTTCCCCACCGGAGATTCGTCTTCTTCTCATCAGTGGATGTCTATCCCAAAGACGGAGCGCTCAAGTGGGAGACCGATCAGCTTTCCGCCGGCGAGAACTCAACGCCCTACTCCCTCACCAAACTGATCTCGGAGGCCATGGTCATGCGTGAAAGCCCGGACTGGCTCGTGCTTCGCCCGGTGCAAATGCTGGGTGCTCCGCGCCGCAGGAATGTGCTCACCCGCATCCTCCAGGGCGATTTGTCCCCGCTCCCCTTGACCTCCGACAGCGTTCTGAACTGCGTCCTCTACTCCGATGTGCTGGAATTCGTTCGTGCCGCCCTCAGCCGCGGGCTTTCAGGCGTGTATAATCTCGCCGCCGGGGCAAACGCGACGCTGGCCGAAATCGCCGGGGCCTTTGGAAGACAGGTCTGCTGGGGAGAGCACTTCTACGACATCGGTCTCGTTTCCAACGAAAAGGCTGCCGGCGTCGTCCCGGCATTCCGCCGGACCACCTTGGAGAACATCCGTCTCCACTGGTCGCAGGATGCCGAATTATGACTTCAGGCCGGTCCGGCTCCAGAACAGTCTGAGCAGCGTCCGCACGCTCTGCCACCCGTCCGCAAACCTCATCTTGGAGCGACCTTGGGATCGTGCTCTGAGCGAAACGGGCGTTTCGCGAATCTGGACTCCATTGGAATGGAGCACCTGGAGGCTCTCCAGAAAGAATGAATACCCCCTGGACCGCACCCTTTCCAATAGTTCAGGTGCGATACGATCCAGCCGGTACAGCCGAAATGAGGACGTGGCGTCATAGGGCATCCCGAGGAGGAGGCTTGTCGCCGCATGGGCCGCCTTGGTCAACACTCGGCGATGAAGCCGCCAGCCCGCCAGCCCTCCCCCCTTCATGTGGCGCGAGGCCACGACCAGGTCACAAGCCTCCGACAACGCCAGCAGCTTGGGTATGTCCTCCGGCGAATGGGTGAAATCGCAATCCAGGGTGACCACGATCTTGTATCCCTGTTTCCGGGCCCAGCGTATCCCGTCCGCATGAGCGCTGCCAACGCCCAGCTTGCCCGGGCGGTGGATTACCTTGACGCGGGAGTCTCGGCCGGCCAGCCGGTCCAGCACCGCCCCGGTTCCATCCGGGCTGTTGTCATCCACGAAAAGCACGTGGGCATGCGGCGCTGCCCTCATTGCCTCCTCCGCGAGCCTCTCCACGTTACCCGCTTCGTTGTAGGTGGCCGTCAGAATAAGCAGGCTCTCCTGCATCCGCTCTCCCGATGTCATGAGGCCAGCGCCACGCCCTGACAGACTTCCACCTCTGGCAGGGGGAACACCAGAGCTCCTCCTTTGGACAGGTACTCCGCCTCCCGTGCAAGGATTGACTCCCGGAAGTGCCACGGCAGGACGAGAAAGGCGCCCGGCTCCTTGCTGCGGGCCTCTTCCTCGGAGACGATCGGAATCCCGGTGCCGGGAGTGAAGCAACCGAACTTGTCCGGGTTGATTTCTGCGATGCAGGGCAGTTCCTTTGGAGTGATGCCGCAGAACTGGAGAATCACGTTCCCCTTCGTCGAGGCGCCGTACCCGAAGACGCGCTCTCCCTGCCGCGCATACTCTCTCAGAACCGCCCGCAACTGCTCTCGTTGCCGGCGGGCTCGTTCCCAAAACTCCTGGTGCGCGCCGGCCTCATGCACTCCGGTCTCGGTTTCGGCTGTCATCGCGGAACTCAGCCTCTCCTCGTTCACACGCCGGTTCGCTGTTCCTTTGTCCGCTAGCACGGCGAAGCTGCCTCCGTTGGCTTTGCTGAAGCAAACATCCAGTATCCGCATCCCCGCGCGGTCGGTCATCCATTGAATCTGTTTCAGCGAATAGTACTCCAAATGCTCATGACACACCGTGTCGTACGATCCGCTTGCGAGCATCGCAGGCAGATAGCTCTGCTCGCAGAACCACACGCCGTCGTCTTCCAGCGTCTCTCGCACCTGCTCCACGAAGTCCAGGGGATCCTCAAGGTCATACAACATGGCGACAGACGTGACGAGTTTTGCCCGTCTGCCGCCGGTATGGCTCAAGACTCTGGAAGAGGAGAAGAACTCCGGTATGAGTTGAATGCCGTGGTCGTACAGATGCTGGAACTGGGCGCCGAGCGGGTCGATCCCAATCCGGGCGATCCCGCCTCCGGCGAAGCCGCGAAGCAGCGTTCCGTCATTGCTTCCGATGTCGACGACAATGTCCCCGGCGCGCAGCGGGACAGCCTGCTGCAAATGCCTGGCGATCCCCTCCAGGTGTTCCACCATCCATCGGTTCAGGCCGGAACGGTAACCGTAGTCGCCTCCAAACAGTATCCCCGGATCGACGGAATGCTTCAATTGCACCAGGCCGCAGGCTTTGGAGTTCGCCCCGGTTCCACACTTCACCAGTTCCAGCGGAGACCTCTCGACTGTTGCCTCTGGATCACGCGGGAAAATCCCCGTGAGGGCCATGGCCCCGAGGTCGAAGACGGTCGTCAGTTCCTCATTCCCGCAGATCCGGCACCGGCGGATCTCCCGGTACGAGCTCATATGTCACTCTCCACGGCGCAAATCAAGGAGCTTCTCACATTCTGCCGGCGATTGCTGCCCCCTCCCGGCCTGGCGCGGCGCCGGGCACAGGCGGTTCTCGCTCCAGATTGACATCTTGCCGGACCACACTGTTTGTCTCTGCCCGGTGGCCCGCCGCCCGAACCCTGCGCTCATTGGGTCGCGCGGGACAAGAGCCCTAATCGTCAGCGCTCTATCAGGTAAACCAGACCTGCCCCCCGCGCCGGCGTCAACTTTACGGACCAGCCCTGGTCTGCGAGGTAGGACAAAATCCAGTCTGGCTGGCCGGTGGGACACCACAGATAGAAGCTGCTGTGCCCAGCCAGGAATGTCCCGGCATTCTTCACCCCCAGCGGAACAAAACGCTCCAACGCGAGCACGGTGAGAGCGATCGAGTCGGTGCCGGTATATCGTACGCTCGCCTCCACGTCGGTAAGGGTCACTAGCTGCTTTCGTTGCTCCGGGCGTGCATAATAGGCCAACGGCACGTGCTCCATCGGGTTAGCCACCGCGACAGGCAAAGCGGCTTCCAAGCCGGTCTCAGCCGCCTGAAGCCTGCCAAGCGGCGCAGTGGCCTTCCCCGCGACGTCTGCTCTTTGGTACGTCGCCATCTCGAATGCTTCCCGGATGAACAAGGCTGCGCACAGAGCCAAAGCGACCCACGCCAGCCGTCTTGTTCCCGCAAGGAACTCCATTGCCAGTCCGCAGATCAAGGCGAAACCCACGATAAACGGCCACCCGTAACGCACGAAATAGCCGCCTCCGGCCACGGCAGCCGCCGCAGACAACAACGCCGGGAACAGCAGCAGGCCCCAGATCAGAACACCTTCGGGTCCGGACAGACCCCGTAAGCCATCCGCCGGTTCCTCCACCTTTCGCCGGCCCCAACGCTGGAGCGTAGCCAGGGCCGCAAGGGACACCAGAGCCGTCCAGTAGGCCAGAGAAACTCCGCTCAAAAGATACGTGGAGGGGACTCCAGCCCACCCTGGCTTGGCCCAATAATGTGGTCCGGCCACCTCGCGATAGCTGAGCAAGATCGGAAAACCCGCCCAAAACGGCAAAGTCGCCGTCCCCAGTGCTGTCCACACGCCCCATCGCCACCGGCGCCGTTTCACGAGCCGCGCGAGCTCGCCCGCGCCGAAACAAGCCAGGACCACGACAGCATAGTGGTGAAACGCCACCGCCATCGTCAGGCTTCCCGCGAGCAGTACGGCGTACATGCGCTTCTCCTCGGCCCTTTGCCAGGCGAAGGCCGCGATTGCGACGCATCCTACAACCAAAGCGTAGGGCCTTGCCTCTATCGCGTACTCCCGGAATGGAGACAGCGCGAGGACACAGGCCGCCGCCAGACCGGTCGCCGGACGAAACGCCCTGCTCGCGAACAAATAGACCCCCACGATCGCGGCCAGGTACCCTAGGATCGACGGCAACCGGAATCCTAGGTGTGGATCCAGCGGCAGCGCGATGGCCGCGCGCTCGGCTACGTAATAGGCGAGCGGTAGGGTGTCCACATGCGCTGCAAGAGCGCTTTGAATGCTCTTCAACGTTGGGAGCTGCGCCAGGTACACGGTAAACAGCTCGTCGTACCAGAAGGGCTTCGTCAGTGCGGCCAGCATTCGCGCGGGCAACGTCAGACAGAGGAGACCCGCCAGAACAACCAGGCTGATCTTGGGATTGTTCAGCCCGTGCCTCCACAACTCCGCCATCCTTCGAAATCGGCTCTCAAATGGGCGAAATCGGGCGTGCTCTGACTCGTCCTGCATCGCTCTGAATATGCGCTGGCCTGCGGTCGGGATCGAGTATCCAATGTAACATTGGAGGCTGACTCCTGGGACAGCCGCGTTTCGCGTCTGGAACCGCCTTCACTTGTCCAGCGGGATCTCGTAATAAAGCAGGTCCCGCCGTGTGGACGCCTCCCGCAGTCCCGTGATGTACAGGGTGGCGCCGTCGCGGTGAGGAGCCTGGAAGTAGACGAAACCGCTGACCGTCTCGCCCGGCGGCAGCATGCGCGCCACGAACGCGCGCCCCTCGATTTCCCACACGTTCAACGGGCTTTTCTTGTTGCCGGTGCGAGGGATCGGAGTGGGCCAGGGACCGGGAGAAACCCGTGGCGGTCCCGGGGTGCTGGACTTGATGACATCCCGCGGCGGCGTTGCTTCAATCCGCTGGCGCGTCGCCGTGATGTACTCGACCCGCATTCCCTCCAGACTGATCGCGCTCTGCCCCGCGTTCTTCATGATCAGCAACACCGGCAGCACGCCGTAGCGGTTGGGATTCAGCTTCCCGAACGCCAGGCGGGTCTCCTCTTCTCTGTCGAAGGGCTCGGTGGCGATCGTCACCCCCTCCTGCGTCGTGCGGCAGACATAGGAGTCTATCGGGCCGGGCTGGAAGGGCTTGTCCTTGTCCGCTGCCTGAGCGGCGCATATACTCATGAGGAGAACGACCGACTTGAATGCGACACTGGCTGTCTTCATTTACAGAACCCTCCAACGGGCCGCATCGCCACTACTCCTACTCTACTTCTTGTGGCGGGTCCTCCGGGACCACCGTTACGTCCGACGCTTCCATGAACGCCTGGGTTTCCTTCCGCATGCCTTCCGCCGGCAGATTGCCGGCAGCATCTGGGTTCACGCCGTATCCGTAGGTGAAGTCCTTTCCATCCTTCCGTTGCTCCGTCGCCTGAAGGAGGATCTCCCCCTTGTCCCGGTGTTCGTTTCCGCCTCCACCATCGCCGGAAGAAAGCTCGCCGGGGAGAGACTCGCCGGGTTGGTCTCTGGCGTGTTTTACGCCCCCATCGATTACAGCTTCGCCGTGCGGCGCGTATTGCGAACTCTGCGGCCCGCCCTTGTCGTCGTCGCCGAGACTGAGATCTGGCCGAATCTCTTTTTCGAAACCCGCAAGGCTGGCTGCGGTCTGATGCTGGTGAACGGACGGATTTCCGGCCAAGCCCTGCCCCGCTATCGCAGGTTCCGATGGTTCTTCCGTCACATACTCGCGCTTCCCGACAGGATTCTGGCCCAAAGCGAGGCCAACCGGGTCCGTTTCCTCAGCCTGGGGGCCCCGCCCGAGCGGCTTACGAACGCGGGAAACCTGAAGTACGACTTCCCCAGCCGGGAGGCTGCCATCCCCGGCGATATCCTGGCATTTCTGAGGCAGACCAACCCTGACCCCATATGGATCGCGGCCAGTACCATGCCTCCCGCCCGATCCGGCGACGTGGACGAGGACAGCGCCGTGCTCCAGGCTTTCGCCGAGCTCGCCTCCTCGTATCCCCGGCTGCTGTTGATCCTGGCGCCCCGCAAGCCCGACCGCTTCGATGCCGCCGCGGTGAAACTCGCCGCCAGTGGCGTCCCGTTCGTGCGGCGGACGTCGTTGAGTTCCGGCGCCAGGCTCGGCCAGTTGCCCGGCGTCTTGCTCCTGGATTCGATCGGCGAGCTGGCCGCGCTTTTCACCCTGGACTGCGTCGTTTTTATGGGCGGATCTCTGGCCCAGCGAGGCGGCCATAACATCCTGGAACCGGGCAGTTGTTCGCGGCCGCTGATTCTCGGCCCTCACATGGAGAATTTCCAGGAGATTGCCGCCGAATTCAAGGAGGCTCAGGCCTGTGTGGAAATTGAGGCGGCCGAAGAACTTGCTGGGGCTGTCGGCGGCCTGCTCGGGAATCCGGATCTGCGCGCGCGGCTCGGAGAGAAGGCTCGTCTTCTCTCAGAAGCGCGCCGCGGCGCTACGGCTCGCGCCCTGGAAGCGATTCTGGAGCTGCGGTCCTCCAGATTCCCAGCTTTCCATCCCCCGTTCCCCTTGCGTCAACTGCTCTGGCTCCTCGCCCGAGTTTGGGGGGCGGGCGCCGCATGGAATCGAGGCCGAAACCTCTCCCGCCGCCGGCGCCTGAGCACCCCTGTGGTCAGCGTAGGCAATCTCAGCATGGGGGGATCGGGCAAGACGCCCTTCGTGCTCTGGCTGGCCCGCCAACTGGCGCGCCACGGCATCCGAGCCGGCATCCTGACCCGTGGCTATCGGCGCTTGGTCCCGGAGAAAGAAACGATTGTTGAACCCGGATCTCATTTGCCTGTGGCCCGAACCGGCGATGAAGCCCGGATTTTGATCCGTGCTGCTGTGGCGCCCCTGGGCATCGGGGCGGACCGTTACTCTACGGGGCGAGCCCTGGAACAGAGCTTTCATCCGGATGTGCTACTCCTCGACGACGGCTTCCAGCACGTCCGGCTCGACAGGGACCTGGATATCGTGCTCATCGACGCGCTGGACCCCTTTGGGGGAAACGATCTCTTCCCGCTGGGCAGACTCCGCGAGCCTCTCCGTGAACTGAGTCGCGCCGGCCTCGTGGTCATTACTCGCGCGCAGCCCGCGGACGCCTGCGCTGGGTTGGCCGCGGAGTTACGCCGGTTCAATCCCCACGCGCCCATCCTCCGGGCCAAGGTGGTTGCCGAAAGCTGGGTGGATTGTCAGACCGGACGGGAATATGCGCCGCAAGAATTGCCGCCAGGAGAAGTCGCCGCCTTCTGTGGCCTCGCGAACCCCGCCTCCTTCTGGAACACGCTCTCGTCGCTAGGCTTCCGCCCGGTGTTCATGAGAAGCATGGGCGATCACCACCGCTATCGTCCCTATGAAGTCGAGCGTCTGGCCAAGGAGGCGGCGAGGCTCGGCGCCACGATCCTTCTCACCACGGAAAAGGACCACATCAACCTTTGCGAGTCGGCATGTGACCTCGCTCAACCCATTAGACTCTTCTGGCTTCGGATCGGCATCGAGGTGGACCGGGGCGAAGAAGTGCTAGGCGCTGTGAAGAAGGTGCTGAACCGGGGCGCCCTCAAGATCCAATAGGCGCCTCTTCAACTCGATTCCGCCGCTGTAGCCGCCCAGTCCCCCGCCAGCCTGGATGACCCTGTGGCAGGGAACGACAATCGCCACCGGGTTGGCGCCGTTTGCCGCTCCGACGGCACGCACGCTTCCGGGGGATCCGATGGCCCGTGCGATGTCCGCGTAGGTCCTCGTCTCGCCATACGGGATCTCCAGCAGCGCGCTCCACACCTTCCGTTGAAACGTCGTGCCGCGGAGGTCCAGACCGAGGTCGAAGCTCCGCCGCCGCCGTTCCAAGTATTCACGAACCTCCGCCGCCGCGTCAGCCAGCAGCCGGTTGCCGTCGCGGGTCCATTCCGGTTCCTCCGTCCGCTGGGTCTGCTCCAGCAGAAACTCCACCGTGTTCTCTGTGAACGCCAGCCCGGAGATCCCCGTCCCGGTAGCCGCCAGATGGATGATTGGCCACCCTTGCATCTCCAGAATCGTCCAACTGCCCATGCCCAGAGTGTAACGCAGTCATGACCTGCAACCAATTGCTATAATGGACTTTGTTTTCATGGCTCAGAGCGAGTTAGCGTTTTCAACTGGGAAGAAGACGGTTCTGTTGCTGACGCCGCGCGGCTTCTGCGCCGGTGTGGTGCGCGCCATCGACGTCGTCAAAATCGCGCTGGATCTTTATGGCCCACCCGTCTACGTCAGGAAAGAAATCGTCCATAACCGTCACGTCGTCGAAGAGTTGAAAGCGCTCGGCGCGATCTGTGTCAACGAGGTGAATGAGGCTCCGGTCGGCGCCAGGGTGATCTTCAGCGCCCATGGCGTCTCTCCCGCCGTTCGCGCGCTCGCGGCTCGGCGCAATTTGAGAGTCATCGACGCAACCTGTCCTTTGGTGACCAAGGTCCATCTGGAGTCCGTGCGGTTCGCCAGGAAGGGATACACAATCATCCTGATCGGCCACAGAGACCACGAGGAAGTGGAAGGCACCTTCGGTGAGGCTCCGGATTCTACGATCGTCGTCGAAACCGTCGAGGAAGTTGACCGGCTCCAGTTGCCGGATCCAGGCAAGGTCTGCTACGTTACCCAAACCACGCTGAGTCTGGACGAGACCCGGGAAATCGTCGAGCGGCTGAAACAACGGTTCCCGTCCATTCAAGGCCCCGCCGCCGACGACATTTGCTATGCCACCCAAAACCGCCAGCAGGCGGTCAAAGCCGCGGCTGCGGATTGCGACCTGCTGCTGGTCGTCGGCTCCAAGAATAGCTCGAACTCCAGGCGGCTCGTGGAAGTTTCCGAAAAGAACGGCGTGCCCGCCTATCTGGTGGACGATGCCTCGGAAATAGACCCGCGCTGGTTTGACACGATCTCCACAGTGGCCGTAACCGCGGGCGCCTCGGCCCCCGAGAACCTCGTGCAAGACCTGCTGGACCGCTTGCGCGCTCTGGGTTTCACCAGCCTGCGGGAATTGGAGGTCAAAGAGGAGGACATTCGCTTCCAGTTGCCCGCGGACTTGGTCCAGGTGTTGCCCGGGCCGGCCGCCATCCCGCAAACATGAAACTGCGCCTCCAAACCGGCGTTGCAGGGATTTCGGCCGCCGAAGCGCTGCAAAGAGCGGGCGAGTATCTCCTCCGTATCCAGTCTCCGGAAGGATATTGGTGGGGTGAGTTGACGGCGGATTCGACTTTGGAGTCCGATTTCATTCTCCTTCAGTTGTTCCTCCACCCTCCTCGGCACGGCGCCTGGAATCCTCCCGGCAGGGTTCTGATTGATAAGGCCGTGAACTCGATCCTGGCGCGCCAGCTCCCCGGCGGCGGATTCAACATTTACCCCAAGGGGCCCGCCGATGTCAGCGCTACGGTCAAGGCCTACTTCGCATTGAAGCTTGCCGGAGTGCCTCTGGACAGCCCGGAGTTGACTCGCGCCCGGGAGTGCGTCCTCTCTTTGGGGGGCATTCAGGCGGCCAACAGTTACGTTAAGGTTAACCTCAGCCTTTTCGGCCTCTACCCGCGGGAGCACTGCCCTTCCATCCCGCCCGAAATGATCTTGCTGCCCGGCAATTTCATATACCAGATGTCGTCCTGGAGCCGGGCCATCGTAGTCCCTCTCTCTATCGTCCATGCTCTGAACCCCCAGCGCCCGGTTCCCGAGGGTTTTGATCTCAAGGAATTGTTTCTCCCCGGCGAGGGCATGGGCTACGCCGGCGGATTGACCCCTCTAAGCTGGCGAAGCCTGTTCCTCGGTCTCGACCGGCTCCTGAAACTGTGGGACCGCTATGGTTCAAAGTCCCTGCGCCGCTGGGCAGTCCGCCGGGCGGAACGGTGGATGCTGGAGCGGACCCGCTACTCTGACGGTCTGGGCGCCATTTACCCCCCTATGATGTACGTCCTCATGGCCTTGGACCTCTTGGGTTACAGCCGCAGTCACCCGGACTTCGTTGAGGCGGAACGGCAGTTCATGCGTCTGATCGTGGACGATGGCCGGCGCTTCTTTTTCCAGCCCTGTTTCTCGCCGGTCTGGGACACTGCAATCGCCACTCACGCCTTGGCCAAGGCCGGCGTCGCTCCGGAAGCCGCTCTGGACAAGGCCGCCGCCTGGATGCTGGCCCGGGAAGTCCGCCGCAAGGGTGACTGGTCCGTGAAGCGCCCGCAGATCGAACCTTCCGGCTGGTATTTTGAGTTCGCCAACGAGTTCTACCCCGACATCGACGACTCGGCCATGGTCTTGCTCGCCTTGCACGCCGCCCAAGGGCAGGGCGGCCGGCCGCGGCCTCCCGCCGTCCAACGGGCCATTCAATGGCTCATCGCCATGCAGTCCCGGGACGGGGGCTGGGCAGCGTTCGATGTCGACAACAACTGGACCCCGCTCAGCGAAGTCCCCTTCGCGGACCACAACGCCATGCTCGATCCCACCTGTCCCGACATAACAGGTCGCGTCCTGGAGTCGCTCTGTGTTTGGGGGCTCGATCGCAGCCACCCGGCGGTGGCGAGAGCCATGCGCTATCTGCTCAGGACGCAGGAGGCCGATGGAAGCTGGTACGGCCGTTGGGGCGTGAACTACCTCTATGGGACGTTTCTCGCTCTGCGCGGCCTGCGTGCGGCGGGAGAGGAGAGCGGGGAGGCTCACATGCTCCGCGCCGCGGAGTGGCTTCGCTCGGTTCAGAATCCGGACGGCGGTTGGGGCGAGAGTTGCGCCAGTTACGACAACGGATGCTTCATGCCCGCCGAGAGCACCGCGTCGCAGACGGCGTGGGCGGTGCTGGGTCTGCTCGCCGCCGGCGACCACAGCAGCCGCAGCCTGCTTCACGGCGTCGACTTCCTGATCGCGGCCCAGCGCGAGGACGGCTCCTGGCAGGAAGATCTGGCCACCGGGACCGGTTTCCCCAAGGTCTTCTACCTGACCTATCACCTGTACCGCCAATCCTTCCCGCTGCTGGCTCTGGCGGAGTTCCAAAGAATTCGAGGCGCAAGCCAAAGGGAGGATGCATGAGGTTTCCCATATCATTGACGGCCGGCATGGCGCGCTACATCGCCAGAAACAAGCTCCGCCCCAAGCCGGAATGGCAGAAGAGTCCGGCGTCGGGAAACGGCAACGGGAACGGCAACCCGTTCCGCATCCTGCACCGCCCCGCGCAAGCGCAGGGCGCCCAGGAGCCCCACCCTATGATCCGGAAGCGATTTCCGCTCGTCCTGATGCTCGAGCCGCTGCACGCCTGCAACCTCACCTGCACCGGCTGCGGCCGGATCCGGGAGTATGACACAACCATCACCCGGAAACTGAGCTTGGAGCAGTGTCTCCGGGCCGTGGACGAATGTGGCGCGCCGGTAGTCTCCATCTGTGGTGGCGAGCCTTTGCTCTACCCCGAGATCGGCGATCTGACCCGCCAGCTTCTGGACCGGGGCAAGCACATCTACCTCTGCACCAACGGAATCCTGATCCGGAAGCGCATGGCCGAATTCCAGCCCCACCCGTCTTTCTTCTTCAATGTTCACCTGGACGGCCTGGAGGCCACGCACGATCTCGCCGTGGAACGCAAAGGCGTGTTTCAGCAGGCCGTGGATGGAATCCGGGCCGCCAAGGCTGCCGGCTTCAAGGTTTCCACCAATACGACCGTCTACAAGGAAACCGACATGCGCGAAATTGAGGCCATGTTCGAGTTCCTCGCGCCCTTCAAGCTCGATGGCCACATGTTGTCACCCGCTTACGGCTACACTGCCGTGGACGACCGGGAGATCTTTATGACCCGGGAAGACGTCCACGAAAAGTTCAAGGACATCGGCCGGCTGGCGCGCCGCTTCCGCCTCAACAGCACCCCCGTCTACCTCGACTTCTTGCAGGGGAAGCGCGATCTGCCCTGCACCGCCTGGGGAAACCCCACTTACAATATCAAGGGCTGGAAAGGCCCGTGCTACCTGATCACTGATGGGCATTACGAAACTTTCGAGGAATTGATGACCCAAACCCCATGGGAGAATTATGGCCATGGAAAGGACCCCCGCTGCGAGCACTGCATGGTGCACTGCGGCTATGAACCTTCCGCGGCTCTCGGCATCAATTCCAGGCCGGGCGACAGCTTGCGGCTGCTGCAATGGGTTCTTCGTTAGAAACTCCTCCGGGGCCGGTTCTCGTAACGGGCGCAAGCGGTTTTGTGGGCTGGCATGTCGCCCGTCTGCTGGCTGCGCGCGGCTGGCGCGTGCGCGCGCTGGTGCGGCCCACCAGCGCCCTCAGAGAACTCGACGTAGAGAGAGTCGTCGGGGACCTGAGGGACGAAACTTCGCTGCGCTCCGCCGTGGAGGGTTGCTGCGCTGTGTTCCATGTCGCTGCGGACTACCGGCTCTGGGTGCGTGACCCGCATGAGATGTACCAGTCCAACGTCGAGGGAACCCGGAACCTGCTGGAGGCCGCCCGCCGGGCCGGTGTCAGCCGCGTTGTCTACACCAGTACCGTCGGCTGCATCGGCTTTGTGCCGGGAGGCCTGGCGGACGAGGAAAGCCCCGTCGGCATCTCCAGGATGACCGGGGACTACAAGCGTTCCAAGTTCATGGCCGAGCAGGTTGCCCTGGAGTATGCCGCGGCGGGATTCCCGGTCGTCATCGTCAATCCCACCGCCCCGGTCGGAGACCACGACTTCAAACCTACTCCGACTGGCAAGATCATCCTCGATTTTGTTCGCGGCCGCATGCCCGCCTTCGTGGACACCGGCCTCAACTTGGTGGATGTCGAAGACGTTGCGATGGGCCACCTTCTCGCCTATGCCCATGGCCGCCCCGGCCGGCGCTATATCTTAGGCGGAGAGAACCTTACCCTCGAGGCGATTCTCGGCAAGCTGGCTTCGATCTGCGGCCGCAAGGCGCCCCGGGTCCGCATCCCCTACCTCGTAGCCTTAGCCGCCGGGGCCATCAGCACCGGTTGGGGCCGCCTCACCGGCCGCTCGCCCGCGGTCCCGTTGGACGCCGTGAGGATGTCCCGCGTGAAAATGTGGGTGACCCACAAGCGAGCCGAAACCGAACTGGGCTACTCCGCCGGTCCGGTGGACCAGGCGCTCGCCAAAGCGGTGGCGTGGTTTCAGTCCGAAGGATACTGCTGACGTGGAGACGCTTCTGTTTATCGCTGCGGAAGGCCGGGAATTCGCCGGGCTGAGGCGGCACTGCCACGGGGAAAAACGGCTCGCCTGGCCCCTCCGCTTCGCGCGGACGGCCAATCTCCGTGGCCTGCGGATTGTCCTGGCGGCGCATGGCGCCGGCCCCGCTCTGGCGGGTCAGGCGTGCGAAGTGGCCTGGGCCAAGCATCGGGCGCAAGCCATCGTCAGCGCCGGGTTCTGCGGCGCGCTCGATCCCGGGCTTTCGCCCGGCGAGGTCTTCGTTGCCGCGTCGGTAAACGCGCCCGAAAGAAACCTTCGCTTCCCGGCTATGCTTCCCCGGTGCCGGACCTCTCCCCGGCAGGGGGAACTTGTTTCGGTGGACCGCGTTGTTCAAACTCGGGAAGAGAAGATCCGCCTCCGGAATCGGGGGGCGGATGTCGTCGAGATGGAGGCGGTTGCCGTCGCCGAAAGGGCCCGGGCGTGGGGCGTCCCATTCTTCTGTGTCCGCAGCGTTACGGATCTTGCGGATGAGAGCTTCGAAATCGACTTGAACGCCGCCAGAGACAGGGACGGCAGATTGAGCGATTCGAGGGTCATCCTCGCCGCCCTGCGCCGCCCTGGCCGGCTCTTGCCGGAAGTGTATAAGCTATATTGCCGTAGCCGGCTTGCGGCGCGGAATCTAGGAGACTTCATTGCAGCCTGTGAATTCTGAATCAGCGGCGTTCGCTACAATGCGGGCCGCGGTCTACAGGGGCAACGGCTCTATCGTCGTGGAGACCGTTCCCATCCCCGAGATTGGGCCGGGCGAGATCCTCGTCCGGGTGGAAAGTTGCGGCATTTGCCACACCGACCTCAAGAAAGTTGAACATAACTTGTTGGCCCCGCCGCGCATCTTCGGGCATGAGACCGCCGGAGTCGTCGCCCGCGTCGGGCCCGGTGTTCACCGCTTTGCACCCGGCGACCGCGTCGCCGTTTTTCACCACATTCCCTGCCTGGATTGCTTCTATTGCGGCAAGAAACTCTACGCCCAGTGCCCTGTCTACAAGAGGGTTGGAGTCACCGCCGGCTTTGAGCCGGCGGGCGGCGGCTTTTCCCAATACGTTCGGGTCATGGATTGGATCGTCGAGCGCGGCGTCGAGCGGATTCCGGATGGCGTCTCCTTTGATCGGGCCTGTCTCCTGGAGCCGCTGAACACCTGCTTGAAAGCTCTGGACCAGATAAAGCCCCAGGCCGACGAATTCGTTGCGATCCTGGGCCAGGGCCCCATCGGCCTGATGTTTACTGCCCTGTCTCGCCGCGCCGGGGCCACCGTGCTCGCTACGGACGCCATCGCCCGCCGCCGCGATCTGGCCCGCCGCTTTGGCGCCGCCTTCGCTTGGGAACCCGGAGACCCGAACCTTACGGGCCGGATCAAGGAAATCGCCGGCGGGCGCGGGGCGGATGCCGTCATCGTCGCCGCCTCCGCCCGTGGCATCGTGGGGCAGGCCCTGGCTTGTTCCCGGCCCGGCGCCAGAATCCTCCTTTTTGCACAGACCTCAAAACAGGAGATAATTGAAGTTTCGGGTGCAGACGTCTGCGTTGGTGAGCGGACCATTTTCGGCTGTTACAGCGCCTCCGTGGACTTGCAGGCTGAGTCCGCGAGATTGGTGTTCAGCGGAGAGCTGCCCCTGGATGAATTGATCTCTCATCGATTGCCGCTGGATGACATAGGGAAGGGGATGGAGCTGGCGTTGCATCCTGACGAGAAATCGTTGAAAATAATCGTTCAACCACAAAGGCGGTCAGAGTGAACACAGAGATGATGGCTGCCGTGCTCTATGGCAAGGAACACTTGCGCGTGGAGCCGGTGGCTGTTCCCAAAATTGGCGAAAACGATATTCTGGTCCGCGTAAAGGCCGCGCTCACCTGCGGGACTGACGTCAAAGTATTCTTGCGCGGCTACCACGCGCGCATGATTGTTCCGCCGGCGGTTTTTGGACATGAATTGGCGGGGGAAGTGGTTGAGGTCGGCGATAGTGTCACCGGTTTTCGCGTCGGGCAGAGAGTCGTCGCCGCCAATTCCGCCCCCTGCCATCAGTGCTACTACTGCCGCCGCAGTCAGGAGAACCTCTGCGAGAACCTTCTGTTCAACAACGGGGCCTACGCCGAGTACATCCGCATCCCCGGCCGCATTGTCGAAAAGAACACCTACGAAATCCCGGCGCACGTGGGCTACCAGGATGCGGCGCTTTCGGAGCCTCTGGCCTGTGTGTTGCGCGGACTCCAGGAGACGGGAGTTCGCCCCGGAGACTCCGTGGCCGTCATCGGCCTGGGCCCTATCGGGCTGATGTTCGTGCGAATGGCTAAGGTGTATGGCGCTCGGGTAATCGCTCTTGGACGCCGCCAGGCGCAGTTGGACCGGGCTGTCCGCATGGGCGCCGAAGAGGTGGTGCAGGTCGCCGAACCGGCGGACGCCGTGCGGGCTGTGCGGGCGCTTACCAGCGGGCGCGGGGCTGAGGTGGCAATCGAGGCCGTGGGCACTCCGGCTACCTGGGAGATGGCGGCCCATCTCGTCCGGCGTGGCGGCACGGTGAATTTCTTCGGCGGTTGCCCCAGCGACACCAGGATCAATCTCGAGACCTCGCTTCTGCATTACTCCGAAATCACATGCAGAGCCAGCTTCCATCACACCCCCGGCCATATTCAGCAAGCCTTGCAGGTCATCGCCAACGGGGACGTGACCGGCCGGGACTTCGTGAAAGGCCAGGAGCCGCTCCAAAACCTGCTCGAAGTCATGCGCTACTTGACCAGCCACAACGGGCACTTGAAGACCGCCATCATCCCTTGAGGATTGAGAGGCAGGGAGTCCAGTGACCCCGGCGAACTACTTCCTCCATCCTGCGCGCTTCATCCAAGCGCCGGAGCTGCTGGAGAGGCAGTTTACCCCCGAGGAGGGCGAAGCCTACGCCCGCTGGCTGGCCACCAGTCACTATGAGAATTTCCACGTGGTCAGCTTGCTCCTTCCCCGGCGGCTGCGCCAGGATTTCTACAATGTTTACGCCTTTTGCCGTTGGGCCGATGACCTGGGGGACGAAATCGGCGACCCCGCTGAAAGCGAGCGGCTCCTTGCCTGGTGGTCGGGCGAGCTTTCCGCTCTCTACGCCGGACGCGCCACGCACCCCGTCTTCGCCGCGCTCGCGCGCACGAACGGCCGCCACGGCCTCCCCATCGGACCCTTTCAGGATCTGATCCACGCCTTCTTGCAGGATCAGAAGGTCGCGCGCTACCAGACGCGCGAAGATCTCCTCGCTTACTGCCGCTGCTCCGCAAACCCCGTCGGCCGCCTTGTGCTCTGCCTATGCGGTTACCGCGACGAGGAGCGCTGGCGGCTTTCCGATTTCACCTGTACCGCACTCCAGCTTGCAAACTTCTGGCAAGATGTCGGCTTGGATCTCGAGAAGGGCCGCATCTATATCCCCCTCGATGATCTTGCCCGCCACGGAGCTGGCGCCGCGGATGTGATGGAACGGCGCCCGACCCCCGCCTTTCGCCGGGCGATGGCGGACCTGGTCCAATGGGCGCGCGATCTGTTTCATCGGGGATTGCCGCTGGCCCGGATGGTGGACCGCAGGCTCTCCGTGGATATCGAGCTGTTCAGCCGCGGCGGTCTCCGTGTCTTGGATAAAATCGAAGAGATCGGGTACGACGTGCTCTCGCGCCGCCCCGCGATCTCCAGGCGGGAACGAGTCCTCCTCCTGGCGGGCGTCCTGTTGCGAAGCGTATTGCCAAGAGCCGCATGAATCCCTCTCTGGAAGATTCCTTCGAATACTGTGCCCGCCTCACTCGCCGGCGCGCCCGGAATTTCTACTATGCCTTCGAGCTTCTCGGGAAGGAGGAACACGACGCCATCTGCGCCATTTATGCCTTCATGCGGTATTGCGACGACGTCAGCGACGAGCCGTCCCCCGACCCCTCCGCCACCCTCCGCCGTCTCGAGCAGTGGCGAGCCGACCTGGAAGCCTCCCTCGCCGGGAAACCGGCCGGGCATCCCCTCTGGCCGGCCTTCCGGCGGGTCGTCGAGCGCTACCGCCTCCCGCAACAGTACTTCCGCGACATGATTGACGGCGTGGCTTCGGACCTGACGCCTCGCCAGTTCGCCACCTTCGAGGAATTGTACCGCTACTGCTATCAGGTGGCCTCGGTAGCCGGCCTCTGCGTCATCCGAATCCTGGGGGCCGATTCATCGGAGTCCGACGTCCTCGCCGAGAGATGCGGCGTGGCCTTCCAGCTCACCAATATCCTTCGCGATGTCCGGGAAGATGCCGGCCGCGGCCGTATCTACTTCCCCCTCGACGACATGAACCGCTTCGGAGTCGGCCCGGAAGAGATTCTCCAGTGCCGCGACGGTGAGGCCCTCCGCCACCTCCTGCGATTCGAGGCGGACCGCGCGCGCGAATACTTCAAAGAAGCGGAGCCTCTCCCGGGAATGGTGAAATCGAAGAATCGCGCCGCGCTCTGGGGGCTGATCGAGATCTACCGCCAGCTCTTGAACAAGATCGAGCGCTCCGGCTACGACGTGCTGAGCCGCCGCATCCGCCTCAGCGTTGCCGAGAAGATCGGCGTGGCCACACAGGCCTTGAAGCGCCGCGCCGCGGGACGCTGATCCAGCCGTATAATGCGCTTATGGCCGCCGCCACCCAGAGACCGGCGCCCGCTCTCGTGGACTTGCGCCAGATCTCCGCGGCCAGGCTCCAGACCCTCCTCGACGAAGAGATCGCGGAATGGCTCACCCGGCTGGGCTGGGACTTCAGACCTTCCGCGGAACTGGTCCAGCGCTACGTCGCCCTCGGCTCCCTGAACGGGTTCGCTCTCTCTTTCGGCGGCGAGGTCGTGGGCTACACCTACTACGTTCACGAGGAAAGGAAGGGCTTGATCGGTGACCTGTACTTGAAAAAGGCGCATTACCGGATGCGGCATGAGGTGGACCTGATCCGGGCGTCCCTCGACAGCCTGTTCCAGGTCTACTTCGTGGAGCGGGTAGAGTCCCAGTTGCTCCTGCTCCAGGCCCCGGGACGGGTTCCTTTGCCGTACCCGGAGATGCTGTCGGTCCATCCTCGTTACCTCATGGTGGCCGCGGTCTCAAGTTCGGTCCGGCTGCCCCCGCACCCGGCCGCGAAGCGGGCGCTGATCTGCAATTGGACGGCCCGCTATCAGGAGGATGCCGCGCGAGTCATCTCCGCCGCCTATGCCCGCCACATCGACAGTCTGGTGAACGATCAATACCGCTCCCTGAACGGCGCCCGCCGCTTTCTGAACAATATCGTCCAGTACCCTGGATGCGGCGTATTTTGTCCCCAGGCCTCCTTCGTGGCCATGGAGGGCATGACTGGGGAGATGTGCGGCGTTTCCTTGGCCAGCATCCTCTCGCCCGGCGTAGGGCACATCACTCAGATCTGTGTCCTGCCTCGTATGCAGGGCATGGGATTCGGCTATGAGCTCCTCCGCCGTTCCCTCCTCGCCCTGAGGGAGAGCGGCTGTACCCGCGCCAGCCTCACGGTCACCGCCGCCAACGCCGGAGCCGTCCGGCTCTATGATCGCGTCGGCTTCCGGCGCTTGCGGGAGTTCTCCGCGCTGGTCTGGGACCGGAACACCGCCATTCATGGACGTAGCCCCATCGCCGGTGAGCCCAAGCCCAGGTAGCGGCGTCGGACGCCGTTCCTCAACTGCGCGCTTGGGCCGTTTCTGCGCGCGCCGGTCGGCGACCCCGAAGCGTGCCCCGGTCACGGCTCGTATTGCACAACCACCGAAACCCGCCGGTTGCGGCTGTCGTACGGCTTCGACGGCTCCAGTAGCCGTTGATCGGCGAAGCCCCGAACTTGGGCTACCTTGTCCGGCGCCACGCCTTGATCCTGGATCACCCTTCGCGCCGAGTTCGCCCGGTCCACCGATAGTTCCCAGTTTGTGTACCCGTTCAGCCCCGTGAAGCGGTAGGGACGGGCATCCGTGTGGCCTTCAATCACCAGCCGGTTCTTGAGGCGGCTCAGCTCTTTCGCCAGCAACGTCAGCATGCGCTTGCCCTGTGGACTGGGCTCCGGCCTGCCGCTCTCGAAAAATAGCCCCTGCTCGGTCTCGAGCAATTCCACCCGGAGACCTTCCGGGGTGATGCTGATCTGAACCATGTTCTCCAGGGCGCCCAGTTCCGAGGCGTGAATCGCCCGTTCCATCGCTTCCTTTAGCTGCTGAACATTGTCCTTATCGATGGCTACGCTTTCCGTAGCCTTCAGCCCGCCCCCCTCCGAATCCCGGCCGGCCTGCTGGAACCGCTTGGGATCACGAAAATACGCTGCCACCGCCTGCTGTACCTGCTTGCTCGTATTCATCAGCCACATCACGATGAACAGCGCCATCAGAGCGGTCACGAAGTCCGCGTACGCAACCTTCCAGGCGCCGCCCCTGTGCTGGGGCTGGCCTTGCTCCGCCGGCCGAAGCCGCGGCAGATCATCCCGCATTCTGTTCCGCCTCCACCCCAACGCCCTGCGCCTTGAGAGGCGGCAGCTTCACCTCCCGCCGGAACGTCGTCTCCATGTCCGCGAACGAAGGCCGCAGTTCCACCGGGATCGAACGCCGCGCGAACTCCGCCGCAAGCAGCGGGCTCGCCCCGCGCGAGAAGGCGTGCAGCCCGCCGTACAGGCACTGCAACAGGTGCCCCCGGTCCTCGTTGCGGCTGTCCAGATGAGAGGCCAGCGGCCCCACAACCCCGTAGCACAGCAGGATCCCCAGAAACGTCCCCACCAGGGCCGCCGCGACTCTCCGGCCCACCTCCTCCGGCGCGTCGCCCAGGGCCTGCATCGTTACAACCACGCCCAGCACCGCCGCCACAATGCCCAGTCCCGGCAGCGAATCCGCCAGCGTGCTCAGCGCCGACACGGGCTGGCGCCGCTCCTTTCTCTGCGCTTCCATGTCCAGATCCATCAGGTGCGCCAGTTCCCCCGGCTTCGCCACCCCGGTCGTGATCATGCGAATGGAATCGCACAAAAAATGCAGCGCCGCCGTGTCGCCGGTCACCTCCGGGTACGACGCGAACACCCCGCTCGAATCCGGGTCCTCAATGTGCGTCTCCAGCGCTGGCATCCCCTCACGTCGTCCTATACTGAACAGCTCATACAGCATCTTCAGCACGGATTCGTAGAATGCCGGCCCGTAAGGGGATCGCCGGAATACCGAAAGCGTTCCCCTGACAATCCGCTTCACGCCTGCGGCGGGATTCGCCGCCAGCATGATGCCGATCGCCGAGCCCACAATGATCAGCACCTCCGCCGGCTGAAGCAGGACCAGCAAATTCCCGCCTTCCAGCAGAAATCCGCCCGCCACGGCGGCCAGAACGACACCAATTCCGATCAATACCAGCATTTCTGATCCAGTCGACCCGCCCAGCGGCCGCGCCTTGCCGGCATCCACCCTCATCGGCGGCTTTTCAATCTTGTTTCGGAGATAATGGTGTGTTTACTCCCAGCCAGGATAACCAATCGATGCCACGTCGCAACGACATCCGTAAAGTCATGATTATCGGTTCAGGCCCCATCGTCATCGGGCAGGCCTGTGAGTTCGACTATTCCGGTACGCAAGCCTGCAAGGCGCTTCGGAAGCTCGGCTATGAAATCGTGCTGGTCAATTCCAACCCGGCTACCATCATGACCGACCCCGGCATGGCCGACCGGACCTACATCGAGCCGCTGAACCTCGAGCGCATGGTCCAGATTATCGAGGCCGAGCGCCCCGATGCCCTGCTGCCCAATCTCGGCGGCCAGTCCGGCCTCAACCTCTGTGCGGAGCTTGCCCGCGCCGGCGTGTTGGAGCGCTACGGCGTCCACGTCATCGGCGTCCAGGTCGACGCGATCGAGCGCGGTGAAGACCGTATCGCCTTTAAGGAAACCATGGCGCGCTTGGGAATCGACATGCCCCGCAGCGCTCCGGCCTTCTCCGTCGAGGAGGCCGAACGCATCGCCGCCGAATTGGGCTACCCGGTGGTTATCCGGCCCGCCTATACCCTGGGCGGCACCGGCGGCGGACTGGTCTACAACACCGAAGAACTTCAGACCGTCGCCAGCCGGGGCATCGCCGCCAGCTTGGTCGGCCAGATCCTCGTCGAAGAGTCCGTCCTCGGTTGGGAGGAACTCGAATTGGAAGTCGTCCGCGACGCCAAAAACCGGATGATCACCGTCTGCTTCATCGAGAACGTCGACGCTATGGGCATACATACCGGCGACTCCTACTGCACCGCGCCCATGCTCACCATTGCCCCCGAGTTGCAGGCCAGGTTGCAGGATTACTCCTACCGGATCGTCGAAGCCATCCAGGTCATCGGCGGCACTAACATCCAGTTCGCGCACGACCCCCACACGGGCCGGGTTGTGGTCATCGAAATCAACCCGCGAACCTCCCGCTCCTCCGCCCTCGCTTCCAAAGCCACCGGATTCCCCATCGCCCTGATCAGCGCCAAACTCGCGGGCGGGCTGACCCTGGACGAAATCCCCTACTGGCGCGGCGGCGCTCTGGACCAGTACACGCCCTCCGGCGACTACGTGGTCGTCAAGTTCGCCCGCTGGGCCTTCGAAAAGTTCCCCGGTTCGGAGGACAAGCTCGGCACCCAGATGAGGGCCGTCGGCGAGGTCATGAGCATCGGCAAGACTTACAAGGAGGCCCTTCAGAAGTCGATCCGGTCGCTTGAGATCGGCCGCCACGGGCTGGGCTTCGCCCGGGACTTCCACCAGAAATCCCTCGAGGAGCTGTTGGGTATGCTTTCCCAGCCCACCAGCGAGCGGCAGTTCCTCATGTACGAAGCCTTGCGCAAAGGCGCGACCACGGAGCAGCTCTGCTCGAAGACCCACATCAAACCCTGGTTCATCGGCCAGATGCGCGAGCTCGTAGAGCTGGAAGAAGAGATCCTCAAGTTTCGCGGACAAGCCTTGCCGGACGGCCTGCTCCGCAGGGCCAAGCTCGACGGCTTCGCCGACCGCTACCTGGCCCGCCTTCTGGGCGTGTCCGAGTCCTCGATCCGCGACCACCGCCGGCGCATCGGTCTTTTGCAGGGCTGGCACGCCGTGCCCGTCAGCGGCGTCGAAAACGCTTCCTACTACTACTCCACCTACAACGCCCCCGATGCCACCCCCGCCAGCGGCAATCCCCGGAAGGTCATGGTCCTGGGCGGAGGCCCCAACCGCATCGGCCAGGGCATCGAGTTCGACTACTGCTGCGTCCACGCCGCCTTCGCCTTGCGGGACGCCGGCTATGAGTCGATCATGGTCAACTGCAACCCCGAAACCGTCTCCACCGACTACGACACCTCCGACAAGCTCTACTTCGAGCCCCTCACCGTCGAGGACGTCCTCTCCATCTTCGAGAAGGAAAAGCCCATGGGCGTCATCGTCCAGTTCGGCGGTCAGACCCCTCTCAATATCGCCGGCGAGTTGGCCGCCTGCGGCGTGAAGATCCTTGGCACCAGTGTGGAAACCATCGATCTCGCCGAGGACCGTGACCGTTTCCGCCAGAGGATGGCCCGGCTGCGCATCCCCATGCCGGATTCCGACATGGCGGTCAGCATCGAGGAGGCCGTAGCAGCCGCGGGCCGTTTGGGCTACCCGTTGATGGTCCGTCCCTCCTACGTTCTCGGCGGTCGGGGCATGGAGGTCGTCCACGACGAGGAGATGCTGCGTCGCTACATGGCCGCCGCCGTCGACGTAACCCCCGAGCGCCCCATCCTGATCGACAAGTTTCTGGTCGATGCCATCGAATGCGAGGCCGACGCCATTTCCGATGGCCACGATGTCTTCATCCCCGCCGTCATGGAGCATATCGAGCTGGCGGGCGTGCACTCCGGCGATTCGGCCTGCGTCATCCCGCCCGTAAGCATTCCGCCCAAACACCTGGACACAATCTACGAGTACACGCGCCGCATCGCCGTCGAACTGGGCGTTGTCGGCCTGATGAACATGCAGTACGCCATCGCCGGCGATACCGTCTATGTGCTCGAGGCCAACCCCCGCGCCTCGCGCACGGTGCCCCTGGTTTCGAAAGTCTGCAACATCCAGATGGCCCGAGCGGCCACCGAGGTGATGCTGGGTCGAAAGCTGGCCGAACTCAACCTGAAAGGCGCCTCCATCCCCCATTTCGGGGTCAAAGAGGCCGTCTTCCCGTTCAATATGTTCCCGGAAGTCGATCCCCTGCTGGGTCCGGAAATGCGCTCCACGGGAGAAGTGCTCGGGCTGGCCGGCACTTTTGGGGAAGCCTACTTCAAAGCCCAGGAGGCCGCCCAGCAAACCCTGCCTCTGGAAGGCTCAGTCCTGATCACCGTCGCCGAAAAGGACCGTCCGGTCGTGGTTGATGTCGCCAGGCGTTTCTCCGAGCTGGGTTTCACAATCCTCGCCACCGGCGGGACCGCCGCCTGCCTGTCTGCCAGCGGCATCAGCTCAAGGATCGTCAGGAAGATGCACGAGGGCCGTCCGCACATCGTCGACCTGGTCAAGAATCGGGAAATCCAGCTGATCATCAACACCCCGGCGGGCAAGCAAAGCCAGTACGACGACTCCTACATCCGCAAGAACGCCATCAAGCACAAGATCCCCTACATTACTACTCTGGCCGGGGCGGTCGCCGCCGCCAAGGGCATCGCCGCCCGGCGCCAGGCCGGCCTCGGCCCCGTCAAGGCCCTCCAGGATTACCACGCCCAGATCGGTCTTCTCGCGAGCCGCGCCCATCCCGTTGCCCCTTCCCGCCTGTAGGGCCGCTCGCGAGCCGCCCCGGCCCCCTGCACGCGTCCCCCGGCATCAGGCAAACTAGATACATGTCTCTATCCTCACCAGCCGTCGACCCCGCCAAGTTCGTCACCGGTGTCGTTGTTGATCGGCGAGAAGTTAGCTCCGAACTCTGGGTGGTTCGGGTGCGCCCCTCCGAAAGAATCGCCTTTCAGCCCGGCCAGTACATCACCGCCGGTCTGCCCGGCCCCGCTCGCATGGTCGAGCGCCCCTACTCGGTGGTCTCCTCGCCGGAGGAGCCCGAATTGGAGTTTTTTCTGGAGCTGGTCCCGGAAGGCCAGCTCACTCCGCAACTTTACAGTGTGCCTGTGGGCGGCGAGGTCTTCTTGCGGCGGCTGGCCAAGGGCCGGTTCGTTCTCGATCAGACCAGCGGCCATCCGAATCACTTCCTGGTGGCTACGGTGACCGGCATCGCGCCTTATGTCAGCATGGCGCGGCGGCGCGCCGCAAGCGGCGGCCCGGCCAACCTCCAACTGGCCATCCTCCAGGGCGCCAGTCTGCCGCACGAATTAGGTTACCGGGAAGAGCTCGAACGCCTGGAAGCGGCGCATGACTGGCTCCGCTACATCCCCACCGTGAGCCGCCCCTGGTTGACGCCGTCCTGGCAGGGGGAGAAGGGCCGTGTCGAGGATGTCGCCCGCAAGTATCTCGACGCCTTCGACTTCACGCCGGACACCACCACCGCCTACGTCTGCGGCAATCCCGACATGATCGAGAATATGAAGGGGCTTCTCAAACGCGCCGGTTTCCCCAAGGAGTCCGTCAAGGAAGAGGTCTACTGGCACGCGGAAAAGGAGTAGTCCCGCGCGCCTGCCGCCCCGCCTCCGCCACTATGGCAGCGCCTTCCGGATCGCGGCCTCGGCGATCGGCGCCATCACCTCGTAGCCTTTGGCGTTGGGATGCAGTCCGTCGTTCGAGAACCCTTCTCGCAACATGCCTTTATCGTCCGCCAAAGCTGAGAAGTAGTCCGCGTAAACGGCGTTGTTCCTCGCGGCGTACTCCTTCAGCCAGGCATTCAGCTTCAGGATGTGCGCGGGCGGGCGCCGCTCGGTTTGCTTCGCCCTCGTATAGTCGCTCACCGGCAGGAGTGAACCCAGGATCACCTTAATGCCGTGCGCCTGCGCCAGCTCGCACATCGCCATGAAGTTGTGCTGGATCATCTCCGCCGTCGACGGCCCCGTATTGCGCGAAATGTCGTTGGTGCCCGCCAGAAAGATCACGGCGGCGGGCTTCAGTTCAATCACGTCCGCATAGAACCGCGCCAGCATCTGCGGCGTCGTCTGTCCGCTGATGCCCCGGTTCACATAGGGCTTGCCCGGGAAGTAGTTTTCCAGGCGCCAGCCGTCTGTGATCGAATCACCCATGAACACAACCCGCCCCGGCGGGACCGGCTGAGCTTTCAGCTTCTCGTTGTCCGCGTGGTATCGCCCGAGTTGGTTCCAGTCCTGGAGCTGATCCGCCAGGTTCTGCGCCACGCCCTGCAAGCAGCAATTCGCTCGTGGAGGCGCGAACTCGTCCACTAACTGTCCCAGCGCCGCCACGGGCGGCAGAAGCACTAAGAAAGCAACCAGCGCTGTTCGTCTCTTCATATTCCAGCTCGGTGCCATTCTACCAGATGCCCTCGTCAATCAGCCGCAAAAGACCGCCGACAACACGACGCCCCGCGAACTGTCCGCTGGGAGACCTCCGGCCGGCGGTTCGTCGTAGAGGGCCGGCTCGCTACGGCTGCATGTTCACAACCACGTACGTTTCGTTGAACCCGGCGGAGTTCACTTCAACCAGGCGGAAGCCCGGCGGGATGGAGTCGAAGTTGTTCAATGAGGAAGGCGTCACCAGCATGGCCAGGCCGCGATGCCAGCCCGTGGTGTTGCGGTGCAGGTGGCCCGCGATGTGCGCTGTAACGCGGGCCTCTTCGAACAACTTGAGAAGCCGGCTGCGCCACTCGACCGGAATGTTGAAGTACTCGTCCTTCTCCTGGGGATCGTGCAGGTAAACCGGATGATGCTGGAGCACGAAGACCAGCCGGTGCCGTTCCCTCGCGCGCAACTGCTCCTCCAGCCAGGCGAACTGCGCCCGCGCCGGCTCCTGGGTCCTGGCGCTCCAAAGGTTGCTGTCCAGGCCCAGGAAGAGACACCCCTTGTGCTCGAAAAAGAAACGGCCGCCGGCGCCCTCGGGCTTGGGGTCGTGATTCCCCGCCACGGAGTAGAAAGGGTACTCCAGCGTCTTGCGGATCGTGTCCATGGCGGACCATTGTGTCTGGCTTGCGGCATCGTTGATCAGGTCGCCGGCCAGCAGGACGAAATCCGGGCGCGAGGGGCCTTTGAGCGCGTTGACCGCCGCGACCACCCGCGCGAACTGCCCGCGGTCGGCGGCCTCCTCTTTCATCCCGATCTGCGGGTCCGCGATAACGGCGAACACGAAGCGCTGGGGTTGTGCGGCGGCAAAGGCGGCGCACAGCAGGAACCAGAAGACCAGCCGGGCCGGCATGGATCAGGCCTTGAGCCCGGCCAGCACGCCGCGCATGTAGGCGAAGGACTTGGTCATGCCGGGCATGGGGTCCTTGGCGTCGATCTCATACTCCAGCGCCACGAGGCCTCGGTACTTCATGCGCTGCAATTCGCGGAACGCCGCGGCCACGGGCATCGCCCCGTCGCCGACAGGGCATTGGGACTTGGCGTCCATCAAATCCCGGAGGTCCTTGATATGGAAGTCAAGGAGCCGGCTGCCGCAGGCGCGGATGGTTTCGATCAAGTCGACACCGGTGCGCGTGGTGTGCCCCACATCCACGCAGACGCCGACCCGCGGGTCCATGCCTTTGATCAGCTTCAGCGCGGCCTGAGGGTTGGGAAAGAACTTGTCCTCGGGGCCGTGGTTATGGATGGCGACCCGGATGTTGTATTGCTTCGCGAACTTCTCGATCAGCGGCAGCGTCTCGTGCGTGGCGCCCGCGATGATCATGGGCATGCCGCAATCGCGCGCGTAGTCGAAGTAATAGCGGACGTCGGCCTCGTCGTTCTTCTGCATGTAGATGACGCCGCCGGAAGCGATCGTCAGCCCGGCGTCCTCGAACTCCTTGCGCCCGGAGGCGCGCTCGGCCGGAGTGCTCTTGTACGGCAGGTGGAACTCCTTGATGCTGACGTGCCGTATGCCGAGCTGCTTCACCATGGCGATGGCCTCCGCGCGCGAAAAGTTGCGCAGCGAATAGCTGGCCACTGCAAGTTGGAATTCGGCGCCCTCGGCGGCGAAGGCGGCCAGCGACGGGCGCAAAAGAGTCGCCGCGGACGCGGCCCCCAGCAACTGCCTTCGGCTCTGTTTAGCTGCTCTCATACCACCACACCTCCCTATTTCGGTGACAGGCTACTAAATTACCGAAATTAATGTTCAGAGGACCGTTTCGGACCAGCCCTCCAGGATGCTCTTCACCTTCTGCATGAACTGGTCCGCCAGCGCGCCGTCGATCAACCGGTGGTCGAAGGTCAGACCCATCAGCGAAATGCTCCGGATCGCGATGGCGTCGTCCACCACCACCGGCGTCTTCTCCACCACGCCGACCCCCAGGATCGCCACCTGCGGCTGGTTGATCACCGGCGTGCCGAACAGCGCTCCGTTTGAGCCGAAATTGGTGATCGAAAACGTCCCGCCCTGCACTTCGTCGGGCTTCAACTGCCTGGCGCGGGCGCGCGCCGAAAGATCCACAATGGCGCGCTGCAACCCCAAAACGTTCATCTCATCGGCGCGGCGGATCACCGGAACGATCAAGCCGCCTTCCAGCGACACCGCGATCCCGATGTTGATCTCGTTGTGATACACGATATTCGTGCCGTCAATGGACGCGTTCACGATTGGGAAGGCCCGCAGGGCCTCCGCGGCGGCGCGCGTGATGAACGGCAGGAAGGTCAGCGAGTAGCCGTAGCGGGCCTTGACTTCCTCCTTGTTGCGCTCGCGGATCCTGGCCACGCGCGTCATGTCGATCTTGTGAATGGTGGTGACGTGCGCCGAAGTGCGCAAGCTCATCACCATGTGTTCGGCGATCTTGGCCCGCATAACGGTCATGGGCTCGATGCGGGTCTTGGGGCCCGGCACAGCGCCCGTCAACGGCGCGGGGGGAGGCTCCGGCCCCCGAACCGCGGGTTCCGCCGCCGACGCAACGGGCGGGGACGGCGGCGCAGAGGGGGGCGCAGGAGCCGCCGCGGGCTGGACGGCGCGCGCCGCCAGGTATGCTTCTACGTCCTGCTTGGTGATCCGGCCGCCGGCGCCAGTGCCTTTTACCAGACGCAGGTCGATATTGTTCTCCCGCGCCATCCGCTTCACCAGGGGAGACAATGGCCCGAGCGACTCTTCTCCCGGAGCCTCCCCGGCACCAGGACCCGGCGCCGCCGCAGCCGCAACGGCGGGCGCGGTCGCAACCTCAACGGCGGGCGCGGCCACCGGCGCCTCGGCCTGCCCGGCTGTCTCCGCTTTCGGCGCCGGCGCAGCCTCGGCCTTCTCCGGCGCCGCCTTGGCCTGCCCCGCCTCGTCGATCCGGCCCACCACGGTGTTCACAGCAACCGTCTTTCCCTCTTCCACCAGGATCTCGGCCAGCACGCCCGCCGCGGGCGAAGGAATCTCCGTATCGACCTTATCGGTGGAGATCTCAAACAGCGGCTCGTCCCGCTCCACCCTCTCGCCGGCCTTCTTCAGCCACTTGGTCAGCGTGCCTTCCACGATGCTCTCGCCCATCTGCGGCATGACGACGTCGGTCATATTGCTTTCTCCCTCTTCTGCAACGCTGAAATCATCTCACGTTCAAACACGCGCCCGAAGTGGCGCACAACGGCTGCGATCACTTCCTCCCGGCTTGAACGGCAGCCCAGTTCTTCCATCGAGGTCACCGGATTCGTCAGCCCGCAAGGAACAATGTAGCCGAAGTAGCTCAAGTCCGTGGTGTGGTTCAGGGCGAACCCGTGCGAGGTCACCCACCGCCCGATGTGGATGCCGATAGCCGCCACCTTCTTATCCTTCGCCCACACGCCCGTCCAGCCCGGAATGCGGCCGGCGGTGATGCCGAAATCCGCCAGCATGTCGATCAGCACCTGCTCGACCGCGCGGACGTAAGCCGTGACGTCCCTCTTCCACTCCCTCAAGTCCAGAATCGGGTAGCCCACGATCTGCCCGGGACCATGGTAGGTGATGTCGCCGCCACGGTCGGTGTGGTGGAACGACACGCCCGCCCGCCGCAGCACGTCCTCGCTCGCCAGCAGGTGGCTCTTGTCGCCGCCCCGCCCCAAGGTGATGACGTGCGGGTGCTCCAGGATCAGCAACTGATCCGGGATCCGCCCGCCCTGCCGCTTTTCGATCAGCCCGCGCTGAAGCTCCACGGCTTCGCCGTAGCCCACCCGTCCCAGATCCGAGTACTCGCACTTACACATTGATGGCCAGACCGTACACGGAGTTGAACGCCTCGCCCACGGCCTCCGAGACCGTGGGGTGCGGATGAATCGAACTCATGATCGTCTCCACCGTGGCTTCGGCTTCCATGGCCGCCACGGCTTCGGCGATCAGATCCGTGGCATGCGGCCCGATGATGTGAACGCCCAGGATCTCCCCATAGCGCTCATCGGCGACGACCTTCACAAACCCGTCGTGCTTGCCCAGAATGGTCGCCTTGCTGTTGGCCGCGAACGGGAACTTGCCCACACGGACCGGCAGGTCCCGCGCCCGCGCTTCGGCCTCGGTAAGGCCCACGCTGGCGATCTCCGGCTCGGCGTAGGTGGCGCCGGGGACTCGCCGGTATTGGATGGGCCTCGCCGGACGGCCGGCGATGTGCGCCGCCGCCACCATCCCTTCGGCGGTGGCCACGTGCGCCAGTTGCGGGCTGCCAGCCACCACGTCCCCAATCGCGTAGACGCCGAGTTCGTGTGTCTGCATATACTCGCCGGCGCGGATGAAGCCGCGGTCCATCTCCACGCGGAGTTCCTCCAGCCCGATGCCCTCGGTGTTCGGCTTCCGTCCCACGGCGACCAGGAGCTTCTCGGCTTCCACCGTGCCGGTCTTTCCGCCGGAGAGCGTGACGCGCAGCCGGACGCCGGACTCGATGCGCTCAACCTCTTCCAAGCGGGCCCCGGTCTCGACCCGGATGCCTGCCTTCTTGAATCCCCGCAGCAACTCTTTCGAGATCTCCTCGTCCTCGATGGGCACGATGCGCGGCAGCATTTCGATCAGCGTCACCTTCGCGCCGAAACGATGGAAGATCGACGCGAACTCCACGCCCACCGCGCCGGCTCCGATAATCGCCAGGCTCTTGGGGACGCTCTGGAGGTTCAGGATCTCGATGTTGGTGAGGATGACTTCCGGATCCGGCGCCAGCCCCGGCAGCATCCGCGCCTCCGAACCCGTGGCGACGATGACGTTCAGCGTCTCGATGGTCCTGGAACCGGACGCGGTTTCCACCAGGACTTCGCCCGCGCCGAGCAGTTTGCCTCGCCCCTGAATCCAATCAACCTTGTTCTTTTTCATCAAGAACTCGATCCCCTTGGCGTGCTTGTCCACGACAGAGTTCTTGCGGGCGATCAGCTTGGCGAAATCCAGGCGCGGGTTGTCGCACTGGATGCCGTGGTCGGCGGCGCGCCGGATCTCCTGCCACAGATCCGCGCCATGCAGCAGCGCTTTGGTGGGCACGCAGCCCACGTGCAGACAGGCGCCGCCGAGCTTGGCGTCCTTTTCGATGAGGGCGGTCTTCAATCCATACTGGCTGGCGCGGATGGCGGCCGAATAACCGCCCGGCCCGCTGCCAATCACAACCACGTCGTAGCCCATTGAGCCCATGGTAACATCGGTCCCGCCGGCCTCCTCCCGCCGTCTCATCGCCGGGACCGGCCCAGCAGCCGCCGCCAAAGCAGCCGCAGCGGGCGGAACGCGTAGTAGAGGACAAACAGCGGCGGCGGGAGTTTCAGAACACGGTATTCCGCCTCGGAGGGCCCGATCCAGGTCCCGAACACCAGGCGAAATTTGTGCGAGGGGCGCTCCAGCAGGCGCGTGCAAAACGCGGTCATGTCCACCGCTGGCGTGGGGATGCGCGCTCCGGCCTCGTAGCGCGCCCAGACGTCGTCCGCCAGCGCGCGGGCGTGCGGGTCCGCGGAGACAAAGCGCGCGGCGGGGGCCGGCAGGTTCTTCCCCAGCAGATCCGAAGCCAGCAGCAGGCCCGTGGCCAGCATCCTGCCGGTTCGCGCGCGGCGGGCTTCGCCCATCGCCGCCTCCCAGTCCAGTTCCGGATCGAGCTCGATGAGCCTCGCCAGGTCGCAGATCCAGGCCAGGCGCTCCCATCCGTGCTTGCCCCCGTGCCCGCAAAGGTACAGCAGCAGGTGGCGCGGCGCCAGCGCGCGGACCGGGAACCCGGCCATGCGGACGGGCTGAAGCGAGCCCCATGCCTCCTCCGGGGAAAAGCTGTCCGGAAAATAGGCCGGCATGGGATGCCAATGTACGTCCACGCTGATGATGCCCGCCGCGTCCAGGAACGAGACTTGGCGCTCGCGGGCGCGGAAGCAGGCCCGTTCTGAGTTCCAGTGCAGGTTGGATGTGAGCCGGTAGCCGCGCGCGGCCAGAATTCTGCGCACGCGGGCCAGGTCCGCCGGGCGAATCAGGAGATCCAGGTCCGACGACGCCCGCAACGCCAGGTTGCCATACAGCGCCGCCGCCAGCGCGGGGCCCTTGAGCGGAACGGCGGCGATGCCTTCCTGCTCACACGACTTCAACAGGCGCGCCAGTTCGGCCGCGAGCGCCAGGTTGAAGCGGGCGGCGCTTTCGAAGCTCTCCCGCAGGCCGGCGGCGATCTCCGGCGGGGCCGCGCCCTCGCGCGCGGCCAGGTAAAGCTGCGGCGTCACCGTGTGGGCTGCGGCCAGAGATACGAGCAGGCGCCAGTCCAGTCCGTCGCTGTTCGGGAGCGGCGAATCCGGCCGCAGGAAGCGCCGGGCCGCGGCCAGCAGGAACGCGGGTTCGCGCTTCATGGGATCCTCTGCGCGGCCCACCACTGCGCGTAGCGGCCGCCGCGGGCGATCAATTCGCGGTGCGTTCCCGATTCGGATACCCGGCCCGCCTCCATCACGTGGATGACGTCGGCGAGCGTGGCCGTGGTGAAGCGATGTGTGATGACTAGCGCTGTCCGGCCCTGGGCCAGCCGGCGGAAGCGGTCCAGCCAGTCGGCCTCGGCCCAGGGGTCCATGGAACTGGTGGGCTCGTCCAGAACGATCAGCGGCGCCGGGCGCAGAAAGGCGCGCGCCAGCGCCAGGCGCTGCCATTCGCCGGCGCTCAGTTCCGCGCCCTCCTCGAACCACTTGCCGAGCAGGGTGTCGTAGCCCCGGGGCAGCCGCAGGATGGCCTCTTCGGCGCCCGCGGCTCGCGCCGCGTCCTGCACCCCGTCGCGCGTAACGGGCGCCGCCAGGTTCCCCAGGGCGATATTCTCGCTCGCGGTGGCGCTGTAGCGGACCGGCTGTTGGAACAGGACCGTGATGCTGCGCCGCAGCTCTTCGAGGGAGTATTCGCGCAAATCGGCGCCGTCTAGAAAAATGGCGCCGGACTGCGGATCGTAGAACCGGCACAGCAGCTTCAAGAGCGTGGTCTTGCCCGCGCCGTTGGGGCCGACGACGGCGGCGATGGCGCCCGCAGGCACATCCAGGCTGAAGTCCGCGAGCGCCGGACGGGGGCTGGCCGGATAGGTGAAGGCGACGCCGGCGAAGCGCAAGCCCTCCCGGATCTGCCGGGGGGCCGGGAGCGGCGCGGCCGGAGAACCGATCTCCGGTTTCAGCGACAGAAACTCGAAGAGGTTCCCCAAAAAGAGGATGTTCGAGTAAAGCTGGCCGGCGTTTTCCAGCATGGAGCGCATCAGGCGCAGGCCCTGCTGAAAGGCCTGGTAGAACAACGCCAGGTCCCCCAGCGAGACCAGCCCCCGCACGGCGCGCCAGACCATCCAGGCCAGCGCCGCCGCGCTCAGCAGCAGGGCCGCCAGCGAGGCGCCCATCTCGGCCAGGCTCTGTCGGCGGGCCAGATCCAGGCGCTCGCCGCGCAGGCGGGAGCGCAGCCCCTGGTAGAGGCTGTGGAAGCGCTCTCCTAATCCGAACAGCCGGAGCTCGGCCGCGGTTTCGGCCGAGGTGAGCAGCCAGTCGTAGTACCACGCGCGCCTCTCATCGGGCGTCACGCGCCGCCGCCATTGGTGCTGCTCGACCGCGAAGCGCAGCACGACCAGCAGAGCGGGCAGGGTGCATAGCAGCAGGATGGCCGGGATCCAGGGGCTGAAGGCGGAGAGCACCGTGGCCATGGCCGCCAGCGTGATGCCGTTTTGCAGCAGAGCGCCAAGGGTTTCGAGCAGCGCGACGGGACGGTAGGAGGCCTCGGCGCGGGCGCGGTGCAAGTGATCGTAGAACTCGGGGGATTCGTAGAAGGCCAGGTCGGCGGCCGCGGACTGGCGGTGGATCATGGCGGTGATGTGATCCTGCACCAGGTCGGCCTGGGCCGCGCGGATGTAGCTCGCCAGAGAGCGCAGCCCCTCGGTGAGCAGGAGCACGGCGGCCATGGCTGCCGCCGGCGCGGCGGCATGGCGGATGGCGGCGGGGTCGCCCTGCGTGCGGAAGACCTCCACCAGCCGGTCCACGACGGCGCGGGTGAGATAGACGGCGGCCACCGGCAGCAGCCCCTGCACCACGAGCAGCGCGGCCCAGGCCGCGGTCCAGCGCGCGGAGGCTTGCCAGACCAGGGCCAGAGCGCGGTGGAGATAGGGCAGTTGCTCCGCGGTCTTGCGGAGCCGTGGGTAGAGGAGCTGGAATGTCCGTCGCAAGCGTTCCCAGGTTCGAAAAGCCAGTGTACCGCGGCGCGGGCGGATGTATACTTCCTGTTGCCGGGCGCTCCGGCGCGGGAGGCATGGCTTCATGGGCTTCATCGACGGAGGACCAACAGTCATGAGTCTGAACGGAAAAGCGATGGCGGTTGCGGCAGCCGTGCTGTGGGGCGCGGCGGTGTTCGTGGCGACGCTGACGGCGGCCCTGCGCGGCGCCGGCGAACACTTGGGACATCTGGCGGCAGTCTATCCCGGCTACCAGGTGAGCTACTTGGGGAGCCTGATTGGGTTGGGCTACGGTCTGGTGACGGGGGCGGTGGCCGGCGCGCTCCTGGCCTGGCTCTACAACAAGATGTCCCACACCGCTCAATAACATAGGCAGACAGACCAAATCAGATCCGGAAGGCGGCCGGGCAGGGACGCGCTCTGGAGGACCGGCTCTGCCCCGAGCGCAGCGAGTGGGCAGAGCGGGCTGTCCCCTCATCGAATCACCCTTCCCGCCTGTAAGGGCCCGCTCGCGGGCGGCCCGGTTCGGTTAGCCGCCGCCCCTGCGGGGGCGTCCCGCCCCGGTTGGGATCACGCGCGGAGGGCGGAAGGCGTTCCCCCAACCACGCGTCAACTTTCGCGAAGGACCTGGCGGAGGCGGCGTGCGACAATCTTGTCCTCGCCGGACCGGAGCGTGATGACTCCGATATCGAGCGCGTTCCGGGCGGACCAAATGAGGATCGAAGGCTCGCCTTCGCGCATCTTCCGGATGATTTCGGCCGGGCGGGCGCGCAGTCTCTCCTGGTCCCAAGTCACGCGGACGTGC